>Ga0207851_100041_pt1 | contig 108152 bp, 98 predicted proteins | sample A23E3SouthBayCA_FD_187747 | JGI IMG/M metagenome (GOLD analysis project Ga0207851, IMG submission 187747) | Aerobic enrichment media microbial communities from Eden Landing Ponds, California, USA - A23 E3 (SPAdes) | ecosystem: Environmental > Aquatic > Marine > Unclassified | place: Emeryville... | reverse complement strand
GTTCGGCCCCGATCCGCAGTGTTATTTGACGCGACGCGAGCGACTCGGGCCCGGCGTCGACGCCGGCGGTACCGCGGCCGATTGACGGCTTCCGTCGCTATCGACGCCCGTTCCCGGGGATTGAGAACCGCTTTCCATTTATATACGCTTTCGACGCATACAGTGAATTGTTATGAGTCACTCCCGCCAAACCCGGTCGATCGGCATCGATCCTATCAAGATCGCTCTCGGCGTGTTCGTCGTTCTCGGCGTCCTCCTGACCGTTCTGGCGGGGTACGCCCTCCTGTCGTCGCTCACCGGCGGCCCCGCCGCGTTGCCCCCCGAGTTAGCGATGACCGTCGTGTTCGGCGCGGCATTGCTGCTGACCGGCTGGGGCGTCCGTCGATTCGTTCCGCAGCGATCGTAATCATCTCGTTCCGCAACGCCGACACTCACCGCCTGATTCTCACTAGCGGCCGATTCTCACACCGGCTATCGTAGCGTTTGCAGGTCTTCTCTCACTCGATCGCACGACTGCGTGCGATCGGATGCGCAATCAGTTGCAAACGCTACGATAGTTCTCTCGCCAGCCACACCGAAGCGGTAGCGTAATGCTTACGTGACGGTCTGTGGTATTTGTTACCAATCGATGACGACCGCAGATCCCCCATTTCCGGCGTGTTGTGCGTCCTGCCCCCACCGCAACGCGTTTACCGCGTCGTGTACCCACGACTTTCGGCAATCCGTGGTCCAGATGGTCGACGAGAACGGAACGTGTCCGGTCTACGTCGACGAGAAGTCCGAAGCGATGCGCGAGTTGGCAGACGCGCTCGAAGGAACCCGCTGGCACTGACCGCTGGCTGACCGCTGGCACTGACCGCTGGCTGACCGCTGGCACTGACGGAGCCAGCCGGTGGCATCGCGGTACATAGGGAGATTCTCCGTAGACTCGATGGGGCGTCAGCGCTCAGCGTAACATAGCCCACAGCGCCGCGATCGTGAGCGCGAACAACGCCGTCGAGAGATCGTACGCGTAGGGGCCGGTGGTCACGCCGAGCAGCGTCGCCGACGCGCCGCCCGCGGCCGCCGTCGAGGCTCCGCCGACGACGCCCGAGAACACCGCCGCGACGACAGGACCGACGCAACTCACGCAGGTCGCGAGGCCGACGAGGCCGGAGAGGACACCGGCCGTCGCGCGGACGACGCCGACGTAGACGAGGACGGCAAGCGCGACGTACCCGATCGTCTCGAACGGGACGAGCGCGAGCGAAACGGGACCGTCCACGAGGAGGACTGGCCCCCAGCCCGGCATCGCCGTCGCGACCCCGACCGAGAGCGACCCGCCAGAGCCGCTCGCGACCAGTCCACTCGTCCACGCGAGTACGAGGAAGTAGCCAGCGGCGACGACCGCGGCTCCGACGACGCGGCGATCCCGCGGCAGAGGGACGTGGACGGCGCGTACGGCGAGGACGGCGAGGTTGATCCAGACGAACGGGTACGCGAGGTAGCGGACCGACAGGACGGCGGCGTCGCTCGCGAGAAGGTACGCGCTCACGACGGCGGCCTCGACGGCGAGGAGTGCGAGGAGCGTCCGGACCGTTCCCGGGCCGGGCGAGGGAAGGAAACGGCGGGTCGACGAGTGTGTCATATGGAACGTGATGAGTCGATCCGCGATGGAATTGCGGTGGTGAGTCGATCGACAGTGGAATTGCAATCCGTACAGGGTACTTCGGGATCAGAGCGGCGACGGCTCGTCGTCGTCGGGCGTGATCCGGCCGAGGACGTATACGGCGGTGATCACCGCGAGAAGCAGGAGCTCGACGATGATCACCGCGATGAACGGGAGTTCGACGCCGAAGAAGCCGGCCACGGTCCGCAGCTCGACGGCGATCGGAACGGTGAACGCCACCAGCACGAGGAATAAGGCCGAAGACATTCGGCGCATCAGCGGATCACCTCCGCGAGCCGGTCGACCACGCCCTCGATCGGCTGGACTTCAGCCGAGGTGACGGGCGAAACGCTCGCGAACGCCGAAATCGCGGCGTCAACGACGGGCTGGACTGAAACCGAGACCGGGAAGGCCGGGCTCTTCCCGAGCAGCCCGGCGTCAGTGATGATGCTCGCGAGGGGGAGCGTGTACGCGAGGACGACGAGGACGATCGCGATCACGGTCCACAGCGCGAGGTTGTCGAGGACGAGCGGCGCGCCGCTCGGCGGCGAGAGCGGCTCCGGAATGCGGTCGTCGACGGGCGTGTCGACGCGGTCCTGCGCCCACGTCGCCGCGACGTTGAACAGGAAGAGGACGACGCTGAGGAACAGCAGCACGCCCCCGAGCGCGATCTGCGCCTGAATCTCGCCAATGCTCCCGACCGCCGTGGCGAAGTCGAACTGCTGATACTGCGGTTCGGCCGTCCGCCGCGGGATGCCCAGCAGACCGCCGCGGTGCATCGCGTTGGACATAAAGACCATCCCCACGAACCAGAGGACGACCTGCAGGAGGCCGATCGGTCGGCTGAACACCGTCTTTCCGGTGAGTTGCGGGAGCAGCCAGTACGTCCCGGCCATCATCGTCAGCGCGACCGCGGTGCCGACGGTCATATGGAAGTGGCCGGGCACCCACAGCGTGTTGTGGATGAGGTAGTTGATGTTCATCCCGGCGTTGATCATCCCGGAGAAGCCGCCGGCGGCGAACATCAGACCGGCGAGCGCCATCCCGGTGAACGCGGGATCCCGCCACGGCAACGCGCCGAGCCAGCGGAGGTAGCCCTCGCCGCCGCGCTGTCGCGCGCCGTGCTCGACGCTTGCGACGACGGTGAACGCCGTGAGCAGCGACGGGAGCAGCAGGAACATCGTGTTCGTCATCGCGATGAACTTGAAGCCCTCCGCAATACCGGGGTCGAGATACTGGTGGTGAATGCCGACCGGCGTCGACAGCAGAACGAACAGGACGAACACGACGCGGGCGAGCGGATCGCTGAAGAGCCGACCGCCCGCGAGTTTCGGTAAGACCGTGTACCACAGCAGGTACGCCGGCATCAGCCAGAAGTAGACGACGGGGTGGCCGAAGTACCAGAACAGCGTCCGGGTGAGAAGCGGATTCACCGTCTCCACGAGCCCGAGCGACCACGGAATGAGGAAGAACACGACGGAGACCGCGACGCCGATCGTCGAGACGAACCACATAATCATCGTCGTCAGCACCATAAACGCCTGCAGCGGGATGCGGTCGTCCGGATTCTCACTGCGCCATCCCCGGTAGGCGAGGAACCAGTCCGCGCCCGCCATCCACGTGCCGATGATGAACATCGCGAGTCCGATGTAGAAGATCGGGTGCGCCTGCAGCGGCGCGTAGAACGTGTACAGCACGTCCGCGCTCATCGGGATGTCCGGGAACAGCCCGGCGAGGATCGCGACGGCGGCAAACACCGACCCCGTGGTCATCAGCCCGAACCACGCCCACGTCAACCGGATGTCCGGCATCGGACGCTCGAAGCTCCGAGCGATCGCCCACGTGAACAGCCCGACGAGGAAGAAGATGGTGAACACCAGCGCGAGCAACACGCCGTGGGCGGTCAGGAGCGTGTAGTAATCGACGGAATCGATGATCCGCAGGATGTCCGTGCGGTGCAGCGCCTGAATCACGCCGAAGAGCGCACCGATGCCGAGCGCGATGAACGCGACCGCGAACGACGCCTGTACGACTTTCGCTTCGTCCGGATATCTGTCGACGAACGTGGCCATCTCAGTTCACCGCCATACTCTCGTTCCACTCGCTCTGTGGGACCACTTCGAGTCGCCCCTCCATCGCGTGGTGGGCGCTCCCGCAATACTCGTTACAGAGGAGTCCGTACTCCGTTGGCTCGTCGACCTCGACGGTGATGGTCGCGACCTGTCCGGGGATCGCCATCGTGTTGGCGTTCGTGCCGACGACCTCGAACCCGTGGATCACGTCGGCGGAGGTGACGTGGAACGTCACCGTGGAGTGCGCGGGTACGCGTATCGGCTGTTGCGTGCCCGGCTGGAAGCTGAACTGCTGGGCGATCACGTACACGTCGTACTCGTTCTCGCCGGTCTGATACGTCCCGGGTTCTCCGAACTTCGGATGCTCTTCGAGGGAGGCCGGATCGACCTGCCCGCCCTCGTCGTTGACCATCTCGATTCCGGCCCCGACCGCGCCGTAGGAGACGGTCGCGATGAAGCCGACGATGAGGAGCAGTGCGCCTGCGAGCCAGATTTTCTCGTATTTGTGAATCTCCATCGTCTCACCCGATCACCGAGAGGTCGCCGCCGAGGAACTCGACGAAGTACATAAACACCCACATCACGCCGACGATCGCCATATAGATCGCAATGAGGACGAGCGTCCCGACCGGATCGAAGTCGTCGTGATCGATCCGCCTGACGATTCCGGACCCGCCGGAACCGATGACGTATCCCTCGTCGTCGACGGATTCCGGCTCGGCAATCGGTGGTCCGTCCCCCTCGGATCCACTCTCCGACGGGGACACGATGTCGCCTGCCTCTGCCTCCGACTCGGCTGACATATCACGCCCTACAGAGCACAGGTTCTTGAACGATTCCCTACGTTCCTACCCGCTGGGAATCGGCGAAATTTCAAATCACTTGGGCGCGAAGGGCCACCTATGGAACTGACGCCACGACGCGCTGGACTGGTCGCGCTGTTAGCGCTGCTCCCGGTCGTCGCCTTCGGAATCTTCCGCACATGGTGGGCGGGCGCAATTACGCTAGTAAACGTCATCATCATCGCTGTGAGCCTGTATCTTCTGATGTCGCCGACGGAGGCAGAGGAACACGACGGGCACGCCAACGACGTGGAAAACGCCGGCGACGAGGCCCTCTGATCGGCCGTGGTTCCGCTATCCGGGTTCAACGACCTGTCGCTCGCGGCTGTCGACATCGGCGAACTCGCCGCTGCAAACGTCGAGGCGGGGGTCTTCCTCGTCATCGGTGCGCTGGGCGGCGCGCACTGTCTGGGGATGTGTGGTCCGCTCGTGAGCGTCTACGCCGATCGGCTGGAAGCGACCGACGAGCGGGCCGACGGCGGGCTGTCGGTCAGGCAAGTCAGACAGCACGCGCTTTTCAACCTCGGTCGCGCGGGCGGGTACGCCGTCGTCGGTGCGGTGCTCGCACTCGTCGGCGCGGTCGCGTTCGGTGCCGCGGAGTCAGTCGTGGCCATCGGCAACGGGGTGCGCGCGACAGTCGGCATCGGGGTCGGGGCCCTGATTATGGTGACCGGCATCTCGTACCTCCGCGGCGGAGCCGGCGGGAGGGTCCGTCTGCCCCGGCAGCTTTCGGCAGTATTCACCCGCGTCAGCACGGCATTGACGAGCCGGGTCGACGCCCTCGTCGGCGACGCCCGCATCGCCGGACTCGGCTTCGGACACGCCTTTCTTCCCTGTCCGATCACCTTCCCCGCGTACCTGTACGCGTTCGCGATCGGCGAGCCGCTCAGAGCGGCGTTTCTGCTCTCGCTGCTCGGATTGGGCACGTTTCCGACGCTGTTCGTCTACGGCACGGCGCTGGGATCGATCTCGACGGGTCGGCGGCGCGCGCTACACCGGGTGTTGGGCGCGGCGTTCCTCGTGTTGGGATATATACCGCTCGCGCACGGATTGATGCTCGTCGGAATCCACCTTCCGCACCCGATGATTCCGGTCTTCCAGCCGCTCGGGTGACAGTCGCGAATGCGGAGAGAGTCGAAATGCGAGGAGAACAATGACCGCTGAAACGGACGATCGAACCTGTTCGCACTGCGATCTGCCGACGCCGGAGCCGCCGGTGACCGACGAGGACGTTCCCGGCGTCTACTGCTGTCGGGGTTGCCTCGAAGTATCGCGCGCGCTCGGGGGGCCGAAATCGGACGATGAAGCCGGCCTCGCATCCGAACTGGCCGACGGCGACGTCGACAGTGACAGCCGACCCGACGACGGAGCAGACGCGCCCGCCGACAGCGGAACAGACCCGCCCGAAGACGCCGAACAGACCTATCTCTCGGTCGACGGGATGCACTGTGCGACCTGTGAGACGTTCATCGAATCCACCGCTGCGGCAGACGAGGGCGTTTACGCCGCCGAGGCGTCGTACGCGACGGATATGCTCTCAGTGACGTACGACCCCGAACAGACCGACGTCGACGACCTCGGCGTGCGACTGCATCGGTACGGCTACGACGTCGACGACCCGGAGGCGACCACCGAGGACGAGCGCGCGGGCCTCGCCACGTTCCTCATCGGCGGCGGCGTGTTCGGGATGATGGTGATGGTCTGGTACGCCGTATTCCTCTACCCGACGTACCTCGGCTTCGAGCCGCTGGTCGACCTCGGCGGGTTCGACGGCCTCTACGTCCTCGGGAACGTCTGGGTGATGTCGTCGATCGTGCTCTTTTACACCGGCTATCCGATCTTGCGCGGCGCGTACGTCAGCGTCCGCGCTCGACAGCCGAATATGGATCTCCTCGTCGCGCTCGCGGCGGTCGCCGCGTACGTCTTCAGTGTCGGCGCGATGCTCGCGGGCCGAACGCACGTCTACTTCGACGTGAGCGTCGCCATCGTGCTCGTCGTCACTGTCGGCAACTACTACGAGGACCGCATCAAACGCGGCGCGGCGAGTCGGTTGACGAGTCTCACGAGCGCACGCGTCGCCGACGCCACCCGGCTCGGGGACGATGGGGAGACCGAGACGGTCGCCGTCGACGACCTCGCGTCCGGCGATCGGGTGCTCGTGAGGCCCGGCGAGCGCGTCCCTGTCGACGGCGTCGTCGCCGAAGGCAGCGCCGCAGTCGACGAATCGCTCGTCACCGGCGAGTCGCTCCCGAAGCGCCGTGGCGTCGGCGACAAGGTCCTCGGCGGCACCGTCGTCACCGACGGGCCGATCACGGTCGGTGTGGACGATGGCGCGGCGAGCACGCTGGACCGACTCGTCGAACGCCTCTGGGAGATCCAGTCGTCGCGCTCGGGCGCACAGCGGCTCGCAGACAAGCTCGCGACGGTGTTCGTCCCGCTCGTCCTGACGCTCGCGGTGCTCACGACGGCCGGGCTTCTCGTCACGGGGACTTCGCTTGCGGCGGCGGTACTGACGGGGCTCACGGTGCTCGTCGTCTCCTGCCCCTGCGCGCTCGGGCTGGCTACGCCGCTGGCCGTCGCGGCCGGCGTTCGCGACGCCGCCGACAGCGGCATCGTCGTCGGCTCCGACGCCGTCTTCGAGGACGCGCCCGACGCGGACGTCGTCGTCTTCGACAAGACCGGGACGCTGACCGACGGCCGGATGCGCGTCGTCGACGTGTTCGGAGCGGAGGGGTGGTGCGGCCGCGACTCCGGACGCTCGGAACCGGACGGCCAGTGGACGCCGGCGAGCGACGGCGGCGTCGTCGACGCGGAACTCTCCTCGACGACTGAGGCGTCGCTGGCGGTCGAACTCGCCGCCGCCGTGGAACGATACGACACCCATCCGATCGCGGAGGCGGTCGTCGAGGCCGGCCCGGAGGCGCTCCCAGAAGCCCGCGACGCGACGACGCATCCGAAAGGCGTGACCGGGACCGTCCGACTGCCGACACGGGCCGAGGGCGGAGCGTCCGAAGACGACGAGCGAGAGACCGAGGTCGTCGTCGGCCACCCCGATCTCCTGCGGGAGCGGGGGCTGTCGATCCCGGACGATCTCGCGGCGTCGGCGACGACCGTCCGCGACCGCGGTGGAGTGCCGACGTTCGTCGGGTGGGACGGCCGCGCCCGAGTGCTACTCGACGTCGGCGACGCGCCTCGGACCGAGTGGGACGCGGTCGTCGCTGACCTCGGCGAAACGAGTGAGATCGTGGTCCTCACCGGCGACGACGAGCGGGCGACGGAGCGTTTCCGACGCCACGACGCCGTCGACGAGGTGTTCGCCGGGGTTCCACCGGAGGCGAAAGCCGAGACGGTGACTCAGCTACGCTCCCGCGGAACCGTCGCGATGGTGGGCGACGGCTCCAACGACGCCCCGGCGCTGGCATCCGCGGACGTCGGGATCGCGCTCGGTTCCGGCACCGACCTCGCCGGGAGCGCGGCCGACGCCGTGATCGTCGACCGCGGCCTCGACGCCGTTCCCGACGTCTTTGCGGTTGCCGGCGGGACGCACCGCCGCATCCGGGAGAACCTCGCGTGGGCGTTCGTCTACAACCTCGTCGCGGTTCCCCTCGCGATCGCGAGCCTTCTCAATCCTCTCTTGGCCGCGGTCGCGATGGGCACGAGCAGCCTGCTGGTCGTCGCGAACTCCTCGCGGACGATCCTCGATCCGAGCGCCGAATCATCGCCCGAGGCCGTCGACGGCGGGACCGACCACGGTGGAAGCGACTGACGGGCAGCTATGGAAGCGACTGACGAGAGAGTAGGTGCGAGGAGTCGGACTTTTTCACCCTCCCTCTCGAAGGCACTCCTATGACTCACCCCACGGGAATCGAGGTCGGACGAATCCTCGTCCCGACCGACGGGAGCGACGGCGCGTCGGCGGCGCTGGATCACGCGATCACCGTCGCGGCTGCCACCAACGCGGAGATACTGCTCTTGGCCGTCGTCAACCCCTACGGGATGTCGAGCGTCACCGAGCGCAAAGAAGTCGAAGCGGAGCTCGAAGACGTCGTCACTGACGCGGCCGCTCGCGTCCAAGATGCGGGTGTCGCCGTCAGTACCGCTGTCGAAGCTGGCTTCCCTCACGAGGAGATTCTGAACGCCGTCGACGACCATAAGATCGATATGATCTCGATGGGAACGCACGGGCGCAGCGGACTCCAGCGGTTCGTCATCGGAAGCGTCGCCGAGAAGGTCGTCCGCCTCTCGCCGGTCCCGGTGCTCACGGTCCGCGTCGATGCGGCGGGCGAACGCCCCTACCGCGAGATCGTCGTTCCGACGGACGGGAGCGACGCCGCGATGCCCGCAGAGCGCTGGAGCGTCGACCTCGCCGCGGAGTTCGGAGCCGACCTCAACGCGCTGTCGGTCGTTCCGGAGGGCCCCGTCCGGTCGAGCGAGACGCGCGCCGCCTACGAGGAAGTCGCCCAATCGGCGGTCGAGCGCGTCGCCGCACGCGGGTCGGAGTTCGGCGTCGACGTCGCCGAAGCGATCGAACACGGCGTTCCGCACCGCGAGATCATCGACCACTGTACGGAGGTCGATGCGGATCTCGTCGTCCTCGGAACGCACGGGCGAACGGGCGTCGAGCGCTTCGTCCTCGGGAGCGTCGCCGAGAAGGTCGTCCGCCTCTCGGAGACGCCGGTACTCGTCGTGCCGTCGAAGTAGGCATTCGATGCGCCCGTGTCACCGAGCGACCGCCCGATAGGACCCGAAACGATCACCCGATCCGCCTCGAAGCGTCCGCCCGACTCGGGCCGAAACGTCACGCTTACTCGGGTCGCTCTCGACGGGCGAGTATGAGCGTTCCCTGCGTTCGCGTGCCGACCAGCGAGGGTGAAGCGACCCGCACGGCGCTGGCCGAGCGCGACCTCATCGACCAGACTCACCAGATCACGGTCGAGTCCGGAGCGCTCTACATCCCCGTCGTCGACCGGGCGGCCGTCGAAGCGGAGTACGAGGTCGTCGACCGCGATGCGCCCGTCCGGGAGACCCAGACGACGCCCGCGGAGATCCTCGGATTCGAACCCTCCTACGAGCGCCTCGGCGACGTCGTCATCCTCGACGAGGACGACCCCGACCGCGCCCGTCAGGTCGCAGACGCCATCGTCGAGTCGGATCTCCGCGCGCGGACGGTCGTCAACCGCGCGTCGAAAGTGAAGGGCGAACTCCGCGTCCGCGAGTGGGACGTCCTCGTCGGCGACTCGACGGAGACTGTCCATCGCGAGTACGGCTACGAATTCGCGCTCGACATCGCAGAGGTGTACTTCTCGCCGCGGCTCGCCACCGAGCGCCACCGCGTGGTCTCACAGGTCGACGCGGGCGAGCGCGTGATCGATATGTTCGCCGGCGTCGGGCCGTTCGCGGTCCCGATGGCCGGGCGGGGAGCCCAAGTCGTCGGCTGCGATCTCAACCCCGTCGCGATCGAGTACCTCGAAGCGAACGCGCGCCGCAACGGCGTCGAGGACCGGGTGACCGCGATCTCCGGCGACGTGCGCGATCTCGCGGACGAATACGCCGGCTGGGCGGACCGGCTGGTGATGAACCTCCCGCACAGCGCCGGCGACTTCCTCGACACCGCCGTCGACCTCGCGAGCGAGGAGTGCGTCATTCACTACTACGACATCCAGCATGAGGACGACCCATTCGGTCCGGGCGAGCGTGCCATCCGCGAGGCCGTCGCCGACAGCGACGCCGACTACGAGGTGACTGTAGAGACCGAGCGCGTCGTCCGATCGTACGCCCCGCACGAGTACAACGTCTGTCTCGACGTCCGCCTGACTGCACGGTGATTCGGAAGTCTTTTCTTATTCATCGCAGTACGGACGAGTGCGTCTAACCGCGCCGGTGTAGCTCAGCTGGCAGAGCGATTCCTTCGTAAGGAATAGGCCGAGGGTTCAAATCCCTCCACCGGCTCTTTCTGTCGAACGAAGTGAGACTGAAGAGCCCCGCGTGGAGGGATTTGAAGCAGGGAGGAGCTTCGCTCCGACCGTGGTTCACAATCCCTCCGCCGGCTTTCATCAACGGACGAAAGCGGCTTACTGTCTAGATAGACGGCCGGACACCATCCTTTTTACCAACTGACTGTTTCAGCAGGAGTATGTCGAATACGTCTGCGATTCTCGACGCACTCCACGGAATCGCCTCACGTCTTGACAGGGATATGAGCGAGAAGGACGTGGAGAACGCCTTTCTCAATGAGAACTTCTACGATCTCCTCGGCTACAAGGGAGCGGGTCACGATCTCCGGAGCGAGTAGACACTTCCCGACAACCGACGCCCGGACTACGTCACACTCGACAGCAACGAATCCGTCACTGCGGTCTATTGAAGTCTTCTAAGCAAGTTGGGAGGCCTAAGCTTCGTGCTGCCGCCTTTTCGTTTTACAAGTTGGAATCTACGAGGTCGAATCCTTGCTCATACAGTGTGTGAAGGTTCCTAAGTCAACCTTCAAGGATTTATTTAGCTGAAATAGAAGAATTTTGCAGGGCGTGATAGAGGCGGATTGTATCCTCGGGTTTTGTATATAGAAATCTGGTGAATATCTGTGCTGTGAGCGAGTTATCACTGTTTGCAGCAACTTCAGCGTATGCTTCAATAAAGTCCTCTTCGCCAAGTTCCTGTATTACGTGGTAGTCAGCAACAGTTTCCTCAACTCTGAATAGAATAAAGAAGGGAATTATCAATACGACTGCGACAGCCAAGGGTAATTGAAGTGAAGATAGAGATGTTCCGAGGACAAGAAACAGTCCCGCAAATAAAAGAAGGACTATCCCGGACGCACACCACACCGCCATTCCGTAGAGGAGACCTTTGTATACGGAGTTTCGGTCACGGTGACTGCGTTCGTGACGAAGAATAAATTCCTTGGCCTGATTTGAGAGTCCTTCTATACGAGTATCGTTCCACAATATAGTGCTGAATGGAGTTGCCTGTGCGAATATCGGAGAATTGCTCTCAAAGACGAAGACGGTAATCGGTTCCTCAAGGTAGCGAAGTTCCCTTTTTTCTTTGAGTTTTGATCGACGGAGAACTCTCAAAAAGAGATACGTTAGGATGGCCTGTAGTCGGACGCGTACTTTGTCTATTTGTGGCATATTCCAAATACGGGTTAAATTCCCATAAGTTTTGCCGTCAAAATATCATATTTTGACTCTGTGAAGAGAATATTTGGGGAAAATCTATTGCATTTTATAGAGACGTAGTAGGCAGCAAACGGAGCAAGCGTGCTCCTTTCCGTAGGGAGAGACAAGTGTAGTCCATTAGTGTCTGATCCACATTTACGTTAGAAATCCACCAGCCGGGAAACGAGAATCAAGGATCGGTGAACAGGTCAGTTAGCCTAAATGCATAGCATTTCTCTTCACTACTCACATAAGATTTTTAATATCAAGGAAAAACAGTAACCTATGAGGGAAACAATCTGCAATGCGATCGAGAACTTACATACTGTAAGTTTTTCTTATGAGCGTTTGCCGAGGACTGTTGAACCCCATAAGGTTGGAAGGACAACAGCTGGCAATGTGGTTCTAAGTGGTTATCAAATTGGAGGACGAAGCCACTCAAATTCAGTACCTTATTGGAGAATGTATAAACTATCAAATATTTCTAACTTGTCCGTGAATAATGACGAATTTGATGGTCCTCGTCCCCAATATAAACCGACTGATCAACGAATGACGCAAATATATTGTAGGCTGTGAGCTCTATGGATGATGGATATTATGTCAAATCTTTAAAAAGACTGTACGACGAAGCGGATAAAAGTCAACGGAGAGAAGATTATCAGGCCACAAACGCAATTATTAGGACACACAACGAGCTTCTACCCGAACTGAAAGACAAATTTTCAACGAATGAAGTTATTCAGTCGATCGAAGAGGTGAATTTGCGAGAGACATACAAAGGAGTCGCCCCGGAAAATATTCGTGAAGTACAAACAGTAAAAATGAATGCTCTACGGATGGCAGACGCCCTCGGAGTCGAGGTTGACAATTTTGAAAAACAGGCCTCAAATGAGGGAATGACTATCGTTCGTGTAAATCAGTCTGTTCAGCAATCTGTAGATGTTAGCATTGAGGGCGTAATGCAACTCGTGAATAGTTTGCCTCGTGAAGAATCTGACAAAGAAGAGTTGCGGAAAATTGTAGAGCAATATCAAGAAAAGTTGGACAAGGAAGAACCAAATAAATCCATATTGAGGGAGTTGATCGACAGAGCAAGAGAATATAGTAAAGACGTTGCAGTGCGGTTAACGATGGTTGGACTGCAAAAAGGAGTAGATTTGGTTGCGTAAACGAGCTAATGTTCCGAAATTGGTCCTAATATCCCTTAGATAGTCCCTCCTCCGCTCTGCTTTTTCCGCCGCTGATCCCTTGTCGTAGTGCTTGTCCAACACCCGACAGTTCATATTCGCATGTTCACCGGTCACGGCCTTAGGTTGACCGGCATTTCGAGCAGCAGTCATATATCCACGTCGAAGGGCGTGAGCGGACACTGAAGTCGGACACCCGTGAGCGGTGTTCCAACCAGTGTGCTCACACGTCTCGGCCCCCTTTTTACCGGGCAAGTGTTTGTGTAAAAGAACGGTCGGTAGCCGTGTACACTATCCGCTGAATGCTGGTTCTTGCTCGTCGTCCGTACTGTGTCGTCAGGAGAAGCCGAAAATGAGCCAATCCCCTCCACCGACTCTTCCTGTCGAATGAAGTGAGACTGAAGGGCCACGACAGCGTCTTTCTTCCGATCGAACTTTGACTCCGAAACTCGGCGCTCAGTAGTGTACTAGCTCAAACGCGCAAATCGTCACAGCCGTCTCGCCACGGAAGTACGCGAAGCGTCTCGACGTCGATCTTCGCAGATTCCTGCTTCGCCTCCGCACCCCTCGACATCGGTTTGAACGCACCGCCCCGGTCGATATCGCAGTCGTCGACGGTCGCTAACTCGAGCTCCGCCCAGCAATCGAGGAATTTGAGCGTGATCCGGACAGGCGCTTCGGGAACCAGTTCCCGCGCCTCCTCGATTTTCCGGTACGGGAACTTCGTGTACTTGTACCCGTTAATCGAACAGGAGCGCTGCTTGAACTCCCAGAAGTACAGTAGATTTCCGTCCTCGTCGAACACCTTCCGGTCGATGTCGGCGGTCCCTCCCCGGTCTTCGTGGGACGCGCCTCGCTCGCATTCGACGTACACGTCGGCGTAGTCGGCCTCGTTCGCTTGGCCCTTCTGGACCGTCGAGAGCTTGCTCGACTCCCAGCCGCGTTGGACGCCCGCAGAGACGACCGTCTGGCAGCAAGCGGGACACTCGCCGAGTTCGGTCATTCCCTGATACGGGCCTTTCTCCGGAGTGGGAACGGATTCGTCCACCTGACCACAGTACGGACAGATCATCGATATACCCGTTTCGAGGAGTCGGAGTAAAAAACGGGGGCGAACCACCCCCCGACCGCAGAGCGGCGGTTCAGTCGATGTACCCGAGGTCGCGGAGGCTGTCGAGGATCTCCGCGTCGTTCGCGGTCTCGTCGACGGCCTCGTCGAGATCGACGTGGCGTTCTCGAACGACTTCGAGGAGCTGGCGCGCGCTGTTGATTTTGTAGTGGGCCTCGGGGTCGTCGGTGTCGTCGAGAGCCCCTTCGAGCAACTCGTCGATCGTCTGGAGGGTCATTTCCGCCATACGTACGCTTAGAGTCATCGCTAAATATGCCATTCGGAATCCGCAAAGTTACCAGTCCACGCTCGGATGCAACCCAAGAGATCCAGCTCCACCGGTAACCGTTCGAGATCTCCGTCGGATCACCCCCGCGGATCGCGGTGCGAACGACGCCGAGCGACTCCGCGCCCTTTATTTCGCCGCCGCGGACACGGGTAGACGAATGGCACAGGACGGATCGACCGACACCGGCACGCTTCGCGGACTCCTCGATCTCACACGCCTTGGCAACGCCGTCGCCGCGGGAGTGCTCACTTTCACGGGCGCGTTCGTCGCCGCCGGACTCGATTCGAGCGCCGTCGCCGTCGTTGCCAGCGTGGCGGCGACGATCTTCGCGACCGCCGCGGGCAACGCGGTCAACGACTACTTCGACCGCGACATCGACCGGATCAACCGTCCGGATCGGCCGATCCCGCGCGGGGCCGTCAGCGCCCGCGGCGCGCTGGCGTTCAGCGCCGCGTTGTTCCTCGGGGCGGTCGTCGCCGCCCTTGCGCTGCCGCTCGTGGCGATCGCCATCGCGGTCGTGAACCTCCTCGCGCTGCTCGCATACACGGAGCTGTTCAAAGGACTTCCCGGCGTCGGCAACGTCGTCGTCGCGTATCTGACGGGGTCGACGTTCCTCTTCGGCGCGGCGTCCGTGGGACAACTCAGCAATTCCGCGGTGCTCGTGCTCTTCGCGCTCGCCGCGTTGGCGACGCTGGCCCGCGAGATAATCAAAGACGTCGAGGATCTCGCGGGCGATCGCGAGGAGGGGCTCAGCACCCTTCCGATCGTCGTCGGCGAAGGGATCGCCCTGCGTCTCGGAGCGGCGGTGATGGTCGTCGCCGTCGCCGCCAGCGCCGCGCCCTTCTTTTTGGGGGTTTTCGGCGTCGTCTACCTCGTGATCGTCGTTCCCGCGGACGCGTTGATGTTGTCGGCTGTCCGTCGGTCCGTTACGGACCCGTCGACTGCCCAACGCCGGCTGAAGCGGGGGATGTTCCTCGCGACCGCCGCGTTCGTCATCGGCCGCGCCGTCGACGTTGTCACGGTCGACGTCCTCGCCGGCATCTGAACACCGTAGCATTTGTTGGTCTGCTCTCCCTCGACCGCACGCGTGCGGTCGATGAGCAATCAGTTACAAAGGCTACTATCGTCCATCAGTTGCAAACGCTACTATCGCCCCGAGAGTGCCTTTCAAAAGGGGGTATTCGACACTTGAGCACCGATTGGCGCGTGACAGCCGTCGACCGAAATCGACCGAAGCAATCAAAAAGAATATTATCTGGACCCGTTATGGTTGATTCATCTAATGACTCCCGGCGAGTCGATCCACCAAACGACCACCGCCTCTCTTATAGCTGGCTCGACGCCGAGGATCCCTGATGTATGACCTCGGCCCGGACCTCGACAGTGAGGTCCCCCCCGGAACGAACATTCTGGTGAGCGGCCCGCCGCTAACGGGAAAGCGATCGCTCTGTCTGGATATCCTCGCCTCGGGAACCGAAGCGGGAGAGGGTGCGATCATCGTTACCACCAAAGACGGTGCCGACCGCGTGCTCACCGACTTCGGAAAACGCGTCCCCTACGAGAACCACCCGGTGGCGGTCATCGACTGCGTCACCCGTCAGCAGGGCGTCGGCGACGTCCGCGACGACGATCGGATCAAGTACGCCTCTTCGCCGGTCGATATGACAGGAATCGGGATCAAACTCTCCGAGCTGCTGCAGGCGTTCTATCAGGACCAAGGGATCGAGCAGAACCGCGTGATGTTGCACTCGCTGTCGACGCTGTTGATGTACGCCGACCTTCAGACGGTGTTTCGGTTCCTCCACGTGTTCACCGGCCGGATCCAGAGCGTGGGCGGCCTCGGCGTTTTCGCCATCGACGCCAGCGCGCACGACGATCAGACGATGAACACCCTGAAACAGCTGTTCGACGGTATCGTGACCACGCAGGAGGACGGCGAACCGACCGTTCGCCTCGCCAGCGATTGAGCGAGGACACGCACGACGAGGCGGCCCTGCTACTGATCGTGTAGGGTTAAGGCCGCCGGGCGAGTCGATCTCGGAGGTTGCGGAGCGGATCGCCGAAATATCGGAAATCGGAAATTACTTTCCGTCCCGTTTCCTCGGCCCGATTATGCCCTCCAGCATACTACTCCAAGGTGCCGTCGGCGCGGTCGGCGTGTTGATGGGACTGCTCTTCCTAGCCGTCGGGATCGCGATGGTCGTCTGGACGTACACCGATGCGAAGAAGAACAGCCCCCATCCGGCGTTCCTCTGGGCGGTAGTGGTCTTCTTAGCGCCCCTCTTGGGTCTCGTCCTGTACATCCTGCTCGGGCGAAACGCCTGAGAGGGCAGCGTGCCGGTCGGAGCCCGCATTGCCGGTTGGAAGTCGCGATCCGAAGTCGTAATCCGAAGTCGTAATCCGAAGTCACGGCACCGACCGCCGAGTGTACGATCACCTCACTGCCGCGGCAGAAATTTACGTGAGCCGTCCTTCGATTCGAGTATGTCTGTTACTGACGAGGACCTCAGAGCCGTACTGGACGCAGAGACGGTCGCCGTGGTGGGTTGCTCGACCACCGCGGGGAAAGCCGCCCACGACATCCCGGCGTACCTCCAGCGCAACGGCTACCGGGTCGTTCCGGTGAACCCGTTCGCCGACGAGATCCTCGGCGAGACCGCCTACGACTCCCTCGCCGACGTGCCGGCGGACGTCGAGATCGACATCGTCGACGTGTTCCGACCGAGCGAGGAGGCCGGCGATATCGTCGACGCGGCGATCGAACGCCACGAGGACGTCGGCGACGTCCGATCCGTCTGGCTCCAACTCGGGATCACCGACGAGGACGCCGGCGAGCGCGCCACGGACGCGGGGCTCGACTTCGTCCAAGACAAGTGTATGAAAGTCGAACACGCTCGGCTCGCGGAGTAACGGTCAGCGATCGCCGCTTCTCGGCTCCACCGCCTATTTTTTCGGTCCGACCCGCCAGCGCGCGGCTTATTCCTCGTCGCCGTCGGACGATGTCGGGGTACTGTCGCCGTCGGAAGCCTCCGCTTCGATGATGTGCGCGTCGGCGGTGACGCTCGCCACGTTGATGTCTTCGTTCTCCGCGAGGGCTTCGAGAATAGCCCGCATCTCCGCGGTCTCCCGTTCGAGGCGTTCCACGCGGTCGCTCGTCTCTTGGGTCGTCTCGCGCATCTGGACGACCTGATCGCGGAGATCGTTCATCCGCGTGTACACGTCTTCGGCCATATCGGTCACTTTCTGGAGCTTCTTTGCCGTGCCTCCGAGTCCCATAACACCCATTCGGAGGCCCGGGTTTGTGTGCGTTCCGGCTTCGAGCGAGTCAGCGCGGGCGTGGACGAGCACCGCGCCCGCTTCTAGAGGTCGTCGGCGTCGAGACCACCCACGAGTCGACGGAGCCCACCGTACACGACGACGGCACCGACGACGACCGCGCCGACGGCGACGTAGTCGGCGCGGGTGGCGCTGTCGATCGCGAGCCGAGCGGCAGCGGTGACCGGCCCGTTCGGAAGCAGCGCGGTCCCCCCGAAGACCATCAGGACCGCGACGGAGTAGAGGAACTGCGCCGCGCGGCGCTCCGGCGAGAGCAGCGCCAGTGCCGCCCCGATCCCGCAGATCAGGAGCGCGAGAGCGGCGACCAGCGCGAGTAACACCGGAGCGTTCGCGACGCTGGTCCCGTTGAGTTCGAGCAGCGCGATCCACAGCGCCGCTTGAACAGGGGCGAGTCCGGCGGCCGTCAGGAGCTTTCCGTCGACGACGTCAGTGAGCGAGAGCGGCGCGACCCGGAGCAGTTCGAGCGTCCCCCGCTCGATCTCCTCGGAGATGGAGTCGACCGCGACAGATCCCGAGATGAATACGGGCAAGAAGAGCAGCAGCGGGAGCAGTACGGTGTAGGTGAATCCGAAATACGGACTCGACGAGGCCTCCGGCGGGAGTGCCAGCGGCTGGGAATCGAGATGTGCGGCGCGGTCGACGCGCTCTTGGCGCTCGAAGGAGCGAACGACGTCGCGCAGTTGGACGACGACGATCGTCGTCTGCACGTTCGAGTCGGGCGCGACCGCCCGCACGAACACCCGCCTGTCGCGCGTCTCCGCGACCAACACCGCGTCGATCCCGGTCGCCTCGTACTCGTGGAACGCGCGCATCGCCGTCTCCTCGGAGCGGTAGAACTGCGCGTCGACGCCGCGGACCTCCCGAGAGGCGCGGATCAGTTGCTCGGAGGCGTCGCCCGTGACGGCGACGTCGACCTCGTACCCATCGACCTGTCCCGGATCGTACAGGGAGACGAGGCCGACGACGAGGAACGACGAGAATGCCGCGATAACCAGCTGTAGCGCGAGCGCGAGCAGGATCGTCTTCTCCTTGCGCAGGCTGCCGAACTCCCGGCGAGCGATCGTCAATCGGGGGTCGGTGCGGCCCCCGCGAGGCGGTCGTCGCGGCGGCTTGCTGTCCTGATTTGAATCCCGGGGGAAGTTGCTGTCCTGATTCGGATCTCGCAGGGAGTCGTCGCTGTCAGCCAAGGCGGGTCACCACCGCGAGGTTGTAGGCCGTGTGAATCGCCACGCTGCCGACGAAGGCGGCGGCGTACCACCGCAGGTCACGCATCGCCCCCAGCGCGGTCAGTCCCGCGGTGACGACGTGGAGGACGAGCGGCGCGAACAGCAGCCCGACGGCGGAAAACACGCCGATCCCCGACGGTGCCAGCGCGGCCTGCCCCAGCGCCAACTCCGGTAGGCCGACGACCTGCGCGACCGCGGTGAACTTCTCGCCGACGAAGAAGCCGAGCCCCGATAGCGCGCCCAATATGAGTGCGACGCGTCGCACCCGCGGGAACGTCCCGCTCTCGAAGGCGGCGTAGATATGAACGCTCTTTGCGACTTCCTCGATCAGCGCGACGACGAAGAGCAAGAGCGGGATCGTCAGCGAGACGGGCAGCGCGAAGAGCACGGCGATCGCGAGCAACTCCGCGATGAAGACGAACGGGATCGACAGCCCCGACAGGACGGCGACGTCGCGCGGGCGCGACATCCGAGCATCCAACGCGTCGAGGAACTTCAGCGGGACCGACCGCTGCGTGAACATATCTTCCTCGCGGTAGATCCCGATGCCGAGCAGGAACAAGACGCCCGCAGAGAAGACGAACGGCGCGGTCGCGAAAACGAACGCGCCCGGCGTGACCGACTCCAGCGGTTGGAGGTCGCGGACGACGAGCGTCAGCGGTGAGATGAGCGCGATCGGCGTCACGTTCGCGAAGATCGCCGGGACGAACGTGTACGCGGTCAGAAACACCGACACCGTGACCGTGACGAAGGTGAGTTCCTTGAACGAGCGGGCGAACATCGCCCCGGCGAACGTCGCCGCGAGAAAGAGCAGCGCGATCGGAAGCACGGCCGCCACCGAGACGAGGCTCCCGCCGACGCCGAGCGCGACGAGTGCGGTCACCCCGAGCATCGTCGCGAAGTACGGGAGCGTCTTTCCGGCGACGATGTCGCCCGGAGAGACTGGGGCGACCAACAGGAGTTCGCCGCGGCGGTTGATCCGCTCGTTGAGCATCGTGCTCCCGTAGGCCTGCACCACGAAGTTCATCGGAACGAGGAATGCAAAGGCGAGGACGAGCGAGCCGAACGGGAACGGCGGCTGGATGTCCGCCGGCGAGCCCGAGCCGCCGCCGCTCAGGGGATTGATCCCCGAGAGGGCGGGCACGCCGAGTGCCCCGCCGGTCGATCCCGAGGAAGCGGATCCGTCGTCGTCGTCCGAACCTGCCTCGTCGGCGTCGGCTCCGTCCGTTCCGTCACCGCCCTCTCCCGTGTCGAACCCGTCTTGGCCGTCCCCACCGTCGGCGAACGCTCCCTCGGGAAGCGCCCCGGTCCGCGGGACGTACTGCAACACGGTCACGACCGGAAACGCCGCCGAACCGTTTTCTTCAGCCTGCATCCGCTCGAAGTTGTAGCGACGGACCGACGATCGGAACTCCGAGAGCGCCGCTTGGCCCTTCGGCGAGTTCGCGACGAGGACGCCACCCTCGCGGATCAGGAGCTCCACGTCGCCGTCGCGGAGCGCGTCGGGGTCCGGGTCCCGGGCGTCGAGTGCGATACTTCGCTCGACCGGTTCGTAGTACGGGCTGTCGCTCGCGACGCCGACGCGGTAGATATCTCGATCGAGTGCGACGCCGCCCGCGAGGAGGCCGCCACCGAGGACGGACCCGACGAGCAAGAGCGCGAGAATCCCCAAGATCGCTGTTCGCCTGTCGACCATCCCCGCCGAGCGCGACACCTCCCAGCGGGCGATTCGACCGATCTTCGACAGGTGTTCCCGGGGGGACCGCTTCACTGCCGGTCGCTCCCGTCAGCGCCGCCTGTAGGTGCCACCGCCTCGGCATCGACGGCCGGTCCGTCGTCGACGTCTTCGGTCTGGTCGGTGTCTCGACCCTCACCGCGGGCCGCGGCCGGCGGGGTCTCGCTGGCGAGGTCGAGGAAGATGTCTTCGAGACTCTGCTCGCGCGTTCGGATGTCGACGACGTCGCCGCCGGCTGACGCCGCCCGTTCCCGAACGTCTTCGACCGCCTCCATCGTCGGTACGACGCTCCGGTACCGGTCTCCGTGCTGGGCGAACTCGTCCCCGTCGACGCTCTGCGCGCGCTCGTCGCGTTCAGCGCCCTCGATGGGGACGTCCGTGAAGACGTGGTACGTCGTCTCGCCGTGCATATCGCGGATTTCGGGAACGGTCCCGCGGGCGATGATCTCCCCGCGGTTCATAATCACGATCCGATCGCAGATGCTCTCGACGTGATAGAGGTTGTGCGCGCTGAAGACGACCGTTTTTCCCCGGTCGGCGAGTTCGCGAGTGAATTCGAGAACGTAGTTCGTCGTGAGCGGATCCAGCCCCGACGCAGGTTCATCATAGATCAGGAGATCGGGATCGTTCACGAGCGAGCGAGCGATCGCTACCTTGCGCTTCATCCCCTTCGACATATCGCCGAGGCGTCGCTCCCGGTGCTCCAGTTCGAGCCGATCGAGCGTCCGTTCGGTCCGTTCGGTCGCCTCCGCTCGCGGGACGTCGTACAGATCGGCGAAGAACTGCAGATACGACCGCGGCGTCATATCCTCGTACAGCGGGGACTCCTCGGGGAGGAATCCCAGATTCCGCCGCATCGCCGGATCCCCCGCGTCGGTGCCGGCGACCTCCGCGACGCCCGCGCTCGGATCGACCAGCCCCGCGAGCATCTTGAGCGTCGTCGTTTTCCCCGCGCCGTTCGGCCCGACGATACCGAATATCTCGCCGCCGTCGACGGTGAAGTCGCTGCCGACGACGGCGGGAAAATCACCGTACGTCTTCCGGAGTCCCTCGACGCGTATCATCTACTGTCGTTCGCCACGGAGCCACCGGGCATAAAACCTGACCGCCGGGTATCGAATCTGATACGATAGCCATCGAGACCGGCGCGATACTATCGAGTAGATGATAGGATACCGGCGACAGTATCAAGTTGTTCACCGTGGAGGTACAACCGAAGGGGGGAAAGCGTGACCGAGGACGACGACTCCGAGACGGTGTCAGACGTCGACGAACGCGGCCAGACGGCCAGCGAGATCGACGGGCCGGTGAGAGCCACGAGCGACGACTACGTCGACCTCGACATCCCGCTCCCGTGGAACACCGTCTCCGAGGAGGAGCGGGCCGCAGATCCCGAGAGTGAGAACCACGATGGATCGGAGTCCGATACGAGCGGCGACCTCGCGTCGGACGGCGATGACTCGACCGCAACTTCCGAATCGGTGGCGACGCCAGACGCCTTCGAGGACCTGCATTTCGTGGGTCCGAAGAGCGCGGCCGCGCTCCGCGATTCGGCGGTGTCGCTCTCGGACTTCGTGAACAAGCGGGTCTCGTATCGAGATCTGATCGAAGCCGGCGTCAATCCGGGCGTGGCGGCGAAGATCAGGCGCGAGCACTCGTTGTCCTGGTCGTTCGACGGCGGCGGGACGGACCTCGATCGCCGATCCGCGCAGGTCCGCGGTCTCGCGGACGACGAGCGCGCGTGGATCGCCGCATCCAGCGGGTGGTCCGAGGACGGCGAGGCCGCGACCGAAACCGACGGCTCCGGCGAGGCCGCGGCGGCCGAAGCGGCGTGGCGAGACCGGGGAACCGACGACTCGAACGTCGATTCCGAGCCGTCGTCGGTGGACGCCGAGACGGCGTGGCGCGAACAGAGCGTACCGACACCGGTGACGGCGCTCGACGGCATCGACGCCGGGGCCGCGAGGACGCTCAAACGGGCCGGGATCGGATCGATCCGACGACTTGCCACAGCCGACCCTGACAGCGTCGCGGACGCTCTCGACGTGACTCGCGACGATGTCGCAACGTGGCGTCGACTCGCGCGTGATCACGAGTCCTGAGTCGTCGCTGCGCCATCGTCGCGTTTGCAACCGATTGCGTCGCGCTCACGATCCCGTGGATATGAATTATTCGGCCACCGAGTAAATACAACGCCCGCCTTATTACCTGCCCAGAGGGTTTGAATCCCACGAATTCTCGGCTTCGGTCGGTTTCGATTCACGCCGACGGTAGCAAAGATTTTATGCCGCCTGTCGCCGCATACTTACCTGACGATACCCCCGCAGCGGGACGATTGATCCGATGGCCACGAACAAAGATTCCTCGCCGACCGAACCCGCACCGACTAACGCGACCGTAAACGCCGTTCTCGACACGGTCGCGCGCTCAGCGCCAGACATTCGAAACGGGCTTCCGGGTCGCCGCGTCGCGATCGAAGGCAAGAACCCGTCCGGCGAATCACAGAAAGCGGCCGATGTCTACGCGGACGAACTGCTCTGTGATCGGATCGGCGAGATCCCGAACGTCGGGGAGTACGCCAGCGAGGAGCGCGAATCCGTCGTCGACACGGGCTCCGGGCTATCGGTCTGCGTCGATCCCCTCGATGGGTCTTCGAACCTCGAACCCAACGCCGCGATGGGGACGATCGTGGCCATCTACGACGCGCCGCTGCCGGCGACCGGTCGCGACATCGTTGCCGCCGCGTACGTCCTCTACGGCGCGACGACGACGATGATCGTGGCGCTGGAGAACAAAGACACGGTCGCGGAGTACGTCATCCACCCCGACGGCAACTATCAGATCGTGCAGGGCGAGATGACCATCCCGGACGACCCATCGGTGTACGGCTTCGGCGGCCGCGTCCCCTACTGGGTCGAGGAGTTCAAGACGTACGTCGAGAATATCGAGTCGGATCCGGGGATGAAACTCCGCTACGGCGGCGCGATGATCGGCGACGTCAACCAAGTGCTCACTTACGGCGGCATCTTCGGCTATCCGACGCTGACGAACGCGCCCGAGAGCAAACTCCGCGTCCAGTTCGAGGGCTATCCCGTCGGGTACATCATCGAAACCGCCGGGGGTGCATCCTCGGACGGCCAGCAGTCCCTGCTCGACGTCGAGAAAGACGACCTCCACGCGCGAACGCCGGTCTACGTCGGCAATGAGGGCCTGATCGAGGACTTGGAAGCCGCCCTCGCCGACCGCGACTGACTACTGATAGGGACTATGAGACGATCCCGAATCAGTCGTTCATTTTCTCCGTTAGTTCGGTACCAACGCCGAGGAACTCCTGTTGGGTCGCCTCGTCGTCTCGGAGCTCGGGGACGGTTCCCTCGTAGACGTTTTTCCCCTGTTCGAGAATGTAGACGCGATCGGCGACCTCCAAGACCGTATTGAGGTTCTGTTCGACGAGGAGGATCGGGATGTCCTGATCGCGTATCTTCTTGATCGTCCTGATGACATCCTGAACGATCTGCGGGGCGAGCCCCTCCGTCGGCTCGTCGAGTAACAACAGTTCGGTCTTGCTACGCAGCGCTCTGCCGATGGCCAGCATCTGCTGTTCGCCACCGCTCAGCTTCGAGGCTTTCAGCGATTTCCGTTCTTCTAACCGAGGCATCCATTCGAGGATCTCTTCGATCGTCATAATCCCCTCAGACTGTTTGATCCCGCCCATCCGGAGGTTTTCTTCGACGGTCAGATCGGGGAAGACCGCCCGTTCCTCGACGACGTAACTGATTCCGAGATTGCTGATCTCGTAATCGGGCAAGTCGGTGATGTCTCTCCCCTCGAATTCGATCGTCCCCGCGAGCGGTTTGACCACGCCGGTAATCGATCGCAACGTCGTAGTCTTTCCGGCTCCATTTCTGCCAAGTAAACCGATAACTTCACCTTCATTAACGGAAAGTGATATATCTTCTAAGACGAGCCCTGATCCGTACGAAGCGGAGACGTTCTCGACTGAGAGCACAGTATTCGCTGGCATTTCACTCACTCTCCGTTCCGATATATGCCTCTTGGACCCGTTCGTTCGCCTGTATCTCTTTCGGATCGCCCTCCGCGAGTATCTCCCCACGGTTGAGGACGGTAATCCGATCAGAAATCTGCATCACCATCTCGATGTCGTGTTCAATCAGTATTAATTTTATATCTCTCTCACTTACAATTCGCTGGATGAGATTCATCATTTGCACGGACTCCTGTTTCCCCATCCCGGCTGTCGGCTCGTCGAGGAGGATGAGGTCTGGCTCCACAGCGAGTGCCAATCCCATCTCTAGCTTGCGTTGATCGCCGTGACTGAGTGCGTCAGCGCGCACGTCCGCCAGCTCCACCAACCCGAGGTCGGACATCAACTGGTCCGTTTTCTCCAGCGTCGTCGTGAGCGATTGCGAACTCCTCCAGATCGCGTTTCGTTTCTCGTCGAGCGCCTGTGTCGCGATCTGCAGGTTCTCTTTGACCGTCAGACCCTCGAACAGATCCGCGATTTGGAACGATCGACTGATCCCTTTCCGGACGATTGTTTGCGGTGCCAGTCCGGTGATGTCTTCGTCTTTGTACCGGATGACGCCGTCGGACGGGTTGAGATACCCGGTCAACAGGTGAAACAGCGTCGACTTTCCGGCCCCGTTCGGACCGATAATGGAGTGAATTCCGTCTCTGCTGATCGAGAGGTTGACGTCGTGGACGGCCTGCAGTTCGCCGAAATTCTTGGTGAGATGTTGGGTTTCGAGCATAGTTATTCGTCTCCGTTGATCGAATCAGCATCACTTCCGACGGTTCCGGTCGGCTCTACGTCGCTGTCGTTGCCGAGTGCTCCCTCGAGGATGTAGTAGAAGCTAACGAGCCCTCGGGGTGCGAAGAGGACGATAACGATGAGGACGAACCCCAAGATCATCCGCCACTGATCGAAATAGATCGTCAGGAGTTGATCGAGACCGATCAACACGGCCCCGCCGATGATCGGTCCGAAGAGCGTTCCGACGCCGCCGAGGATCACGGCGAACAGCGCGTCACCCGAGACGATCCAATAGAGCGTGTCGGGGCTGGTGAACGTCTGCCGGACTGTTACCAACGCACCGGCGACGCCACCGATCGCACCCGAAACGGCGAATATCCGCCGTTTCGCCTTGTTGGTGTCGTAGCCGACGAACCTCGCGCGCCGTTCGCTCTCGCGAATCGCCTGCAGTTGGAGTCCGAACGGCGAGTCCATAATCCGTTTCGTGAGGTAGTACAGAGAGACCAGCAACAGCAACGAAATGTAGTAGAACGCGAAGGTGTTGGACAGATCGATCACGCCGAACAACATCACGTGCTCGATCGCAAACCCGTTGCTCCCGCCGGTGAAGCTCGACCACGAGAGCGCGAGTTGATACAGCATCTGCCCGACTGCGAACGTGACCACGGCGAAGTAGAGTCCGGAGAGGCGTGCGGAGATCGCGCCCACCAACCACGCGACGGCAGCGGCGAAGAGGATCGCCACCGCCAGTCCGATCACGAACGAGTTCGTGAAATTGACCGTGAAGAGCGCGACGGCGTAGCTTCCGATACCGTAGAACGCTGCGTGACCGAAGGAGATCAGTCCGGTGTAGCCGATAACCGTGTCGAGGCTGAGTGCGAAGATTCCCCAGACGAACATCAGCGCGATCAGTCCCACGCCGTATTGGCTCACCGACGGAAGCCGAGAGACGAACGGGATAATTACCAGCAACGCCAACACCGCCATCACCCGTCGATCCGTGAGGTTCACGGGTCTGATCGTCTCGTCGTACGATAGCTTCGCGGCCTGTTCTCGGATCTCGTACATTCCTAGGATCCCCTCGGGCTTGAGCACTAAGACGCCGAAGAGGAGCCCATAGAGGACAAACCCGGACAGTTCCGAGGCGAACGTGTTCGTGAAGGTCTGGACGAACCCGACGATCACGCCCGCGACGATCGAGCCGCCGAAGCTGCCCAATCCCCCGATTGCGACCACCACGAAGGCGATGATGAGCGCCTCGTTCCCCATTTCCGGGTTGACGCTCAGGAAGGGGGCGGCTAGCGCGCCCGCGATTGCCGCGAGGAACGTCCCGAGACCGAAGATGAGCGTGTAATAACGCCCGATATTGACGCCCATTAGTCGAACGGTCTGTTTGTCCTGTGCACCCGCACGAACGATCAGCCCGAAGTCGGAGTACCGGAAGAGCGCCCAGGTGAGAAAGGCGATCAGGGCCCCGGCACCGATCGTGAAGATCCGGTACCGCGGGTAGATGACCGGGCCGATCTCCATCGCCCCGCCGAGGAATTCCGGCGTCGGGAAGAACTGCGTTCCCGTGCCCCAAATGAGTTCGACGAGGTCGGTGACGATCAACAGCACACCGAAGGTGATCAGCACGTGATACAGCGGCGATCGGTCGTAGATGTGGTGTAAGGTGAGTCGTTCGACCGCGATGCCGAGCCCGGCAACGACGAGCGGGCCGAGGATGAGAGCGACGAAGAAACTCCCCGTGGTGTCGACGACCGTGAACGCGAGGTACGCACCGAGCATATAGAAGATGCCGTGGGCGAAGTTGAGTACGTCGGTGATACCGAATATCACGGCGAAGCCCGATGCGATGAGGATGTAGAGCATACTCAGCGCGAGGCCGTTCAACAGTAAAAACACCAGTTGAGTGGAGCTCACGTCAAACACAGCAAGCGAAATATGATGTATCATACTAATAGTGTGAGGACCTACTCGAACGTCTACAGCGAGGGCAGGTCACAGCCGGTTTCTTCACAGGTACGCGTAATCTCGTCCGCCGGGCGCGTCGCGACGACCTCCTGACCGGGCCAGTCGTACTCGTCCGGTTCGGTGATCTGCCCGACGAACCCGTCTCGAAGGGCTTGGTGGTCGCACTCCCGCATCGTCGTGGTTCCCATCGGTTCGTCGCTCTCGAGACCCTCCATCGCATCGATGACCGCCGACGTTTCCGTGGAGCCCGCACTCTCTGCGGCCTTGGCGTAGAGCCGAAGACTGCTCCACATCACCAGCGCGAAGTCGGTCGGCGGCTCGTCGTACTCCGACGTGTATCGGTCGACGAGCAGCTCGTTCGCTTCGGTTTCGTACGTCGGCTCGTACCGGATCGTCGTGTAGGTACCGACCGCCGAACTCCCGGCACCTTGGCGGAGCGGAAGGTAGGTGTTGGTCGTACTCATAATGTCCTGTTCGAGCTCGAACTGCTCCACTTGGCTGAGGAAATTAACGGCGTCAGCGCCGCTGAATCCCTGTAGCACCCAGTCGGCGTCCGACGATTGGATCTCGCTGATGACCGCCGAGAAGTCGCTCGTGCCGAGCGGTGTCTGGGTTTCGTCTACGATGGTAAAGTCCATTCCGGAGGCCTCGAACGCGTCCTTCCACGTGCGAGCGATCGATTGGCCGAAGGCGTAGTCGGCGATGTGAATCCAGACGTTCGAGCCGAGGTTCTCCAAGGCCCACTCCGCGCCGGATCGCGCGATCTGGGAGTCGGAGTACTGGTAGCGGAACGTCGTGGGCAGACACTCCGATCCGGTGATCTCTTCGGGTCCGCCGTACGCGAAGTACGGAATTCCAACGTCGTACGCGTAGTCTGCGACCGAGAGATTAACCGCGCCGGACACCCCACCGATGAGCAGGTCGACGTCGTTGGTCTCGACGTGGCGTCGGGCCATCTCGCGGCCGGTACTCGGGTCGCCCTCGGTGTCCTCGACGAACCGGACGACCTCTCTGTCCAAGATCCCGCCGAGGTCCTCGTTCACGTGATTGACCGCGACGTCCGACCCCTTTTCTTGTGCCTCTCCCAGCGCCGCGAACGGGCCGCTCGTCGGGTGGAGGAATCCCACACGGATTTCATCTCCGCTTCCGCCACTCGAATCGCCCCCCGAACTGTCGCTGTCGCCGCCACCGTCTCCACCGCTATCGCCGCCACTGTCTCCGCCGCTATCGCCACCGCCACCGTTGCTTGAACAGCCGGCCAGCCCAGCGATTCCAGCGGTCGTGCCGGTGTATTTAATGACGTCCCGTCGGCTAAGGTCGCTATCGCCTAGCATACTACGGGGGATCAACTAAACTATAATAAATCTTTGCCTCAAATCCCCGTTCGTGTCATACTACATACCATAACGACCCGCAAAACAGTGCGCTTCCTCCCGAATCGAACCCTCGTTCTCCCCCGTCGTTACGAATCAGTGACCATAATTTCAAATCAGTGAACGGAATTACGAATCAGTGAACGGAATTAAGAATCAGTGAACGGAATTACGGATCGCTGAATGAGATCACGAGTCAGTGAACATAATGTCGGAGAGGAATCGGGTGGATTTCTCGATTCCTTCGTGAAGCGGCTGTGGCGTGTTCAACTGCTGGATGCTGACGGGGCCGTCGTAACCGACGAGATCGAGCGTCGAGATGATGTCGCGCCACTCCGACTCACCGTGGCCGTATCCGACGGCGCAGAAGGCCCACGACCTGCCGAGTTTGTCATCGAGCGGCGTCATGTCCCACACGCCCTGTAACCGCTTCCGCTCGGGATATTCGACGACGTCGGAGGTCTCGAAGTGCATAATCGCGTCGTGTTCGGCCAGATACCGGATCGACGCGACGGGGTCGATGTCCTGAATCCAGAGGTGTCCGGGGTCGACGTACGCACCGATCCGATCGCTCGTCTCCTCGATTAGTCGGACCATCGTCGGCGGGCTGTTCACCAGCATATTGACGTGGATCTCGATCGCGACGTCGACGTCGTGGTCGTCGGCGAACGCCCCGAGATCGCGCCAATAGGGGATCGCGACCTCCTCCCACTGGTACCGGTAGTGATCGGCTTGATCCCCCGGCGGGACCGGCGCGACGATCCAGTTCGGCGTCTCGTCGTTCGGCCCGCCGCCCGGGAGCCCCGAGAACGCGGACACCGTGTCCACGCCGAGTTGGTCGGCCAATCGGATCGTGTCTCTGAGCAGTTCGTCGGCTTCCACGGCCCGCTCTTCGACCGGGTGCAGCATATTGTGACCGGTCGCCCCGAGCATCGAGAGGTCGATGTCGTGGGCGTCGAACGTGTCCAGCAGTTCCTCTTGCGCCGCCGAATCGTCGAGGTATTCCTCTGGGTCGCACCGCCAATCGATGCTTTCGACGCCGAGATCGCCGAGGAACGCCAACGTCTCGTCTAACGGTTCCTCGAACGGTAACGTCTGCACACTGAGATGCATACAGTCGCTGTCGAGGGAGCGGATATAAATGTACCTCCGTTGTGTGCGAGTACCACACCGGATCCCGACCGGGAATCGATCCACCGGGAGGGGGACGACGGATCGGCGAAGCGACTGTTACCGGCCACAGTTCGTCACCGTGATGCAAATGTTTTTTACACGTACTGGTGTCCTTCGAGCTATGCTATCGGGTAAGACAGCCTTCGTTACGGGAGCCAGCCAGAATATCGGTCGGGAAATCGCACGCACGCTCGCCGAGCGCGGCGCGAACGTGGCGGTGGCCGCGAGGAGCGACGGTATCTACGAGACGGCGGAGTTGATCGACGATCCGGATCGGGTGCTTCCACTTCAGATGGATTTGGCCGACAACGAAACGGTCGAAAACGCGATCGAGGAGACCGTCGAGACTTTCGGCGGGCTCGACATCCTCGTGAACAACGCGGGCGTGCCCGGCCCCACGAGTCCCATCGAAGACACCGGGATGGACGAGTGGGAGCACGTCTTGGATATCAACCTCCTCGGACAGGTCCGGACGATACGGGCCGCAGCGCCGTACCTTCGGGAGAGCGACGCCGGACGGGTCATCAACATCTCCTCGACAGCGGCGAAGGACGTCGTCCCGAGCAAATCGCCCTACAACACCTCGAAATCCGCAGTGATCGGTCTGAGCCGGTCGCTCGCGGTTGAACTCGGAGCGGATAACGTCACGGTCAACGCCGTCTGTCCGGGGGCCACCGACGGCGAGCGGATCGAACGATCGATCTCCCAGCAGGCGGAAAATATGGGCGTTTCCTTCGAGGAAGCGAAAGAGCGGCTGTTCACCGGAAGCGCGGCGTTGAGCACGCTGATCGAAAAGCGGGATACGGCGGCGCTCGTCGCGTTTCTGGCGAGCGATGAGGCCCGGTACATTTCGGGACAGGACATCAACGTCGATGCGGGCTCCTGTTTCGAATAACGGTCGCGTTCGAGAGCGGTCCCTCCCACCGCGAAACGGTCCGCTACCGCGGCGACGCCGATAGCCCGTTTCCTAGGTTATCAATCTCAACTATGTTCGATGTGGAGTTCGAGTTCGTTCGTCGCTGCGAGTACGAGGTCGACGAGCTCGTCTTCGATTCGCTCTCGTTTCAGACGCGTCGCCGGCCCCGACACGCTGATCGCGCCGATCGGCTCTGATTGGCTCTTATTCACCACGGCGGCCCCGATCGCGTGGACTCCTGCGGTCGACTCTTCGAGGTTTAGCGCGTATCCCTGCTCTCGGATCGAGTCGAGTTCTTCTTTCAATTTCGTCGTCTCAGTAATGGTGTTCGGTCCGGTCTGATTCATCGAAATCGATTCGAGAATATCGCTCTGGACTGCCTTCGGGGTATACGCGAGGATCGCCTTGCCGGCGGCACTGGCGTATATCGGGCCGCGCCGACCGATGTGCGCACCGGTCTGAACTGGGTTGCCACCGATTTCGGTGTAGAGATACACGCGGTCGGTCTCCTCTCTGACGATGAACTGCGCGCGCTCGTCGGTGAGGTCGGCGAGATCGTCGATCTTCTGCTTGATCATCGGGTAGCCCTCGATCTCTCGTCGAAGCTCGCCACCGACGGTGAGAAACTTGAAGCTCAACCGGTAGGTCGTCCCGTCCTTGATCACGTACCCGTTTTCCCGCAACGTCGTCAGATGGCGGTGAACCGTGCTGGTCGCCAAATCGAACCGCTCCTCCAGATTCTCGATCGTCGCAGGGCCGTTTTCGAGCAGCTCTTCGACGATGGCCAGCGAAGCGTGGGTCGTTTTTACCCCGGTATTGGTATGTTGGTTCATATCGCAAACTACCGCCCCCTGTGGTAATAAATTTCCCGATATGCGGAATTCATCGAATCAGTCAGGATTCTTCCGCAAGCAGTGTATCGGTTCTGCATCCGAGAGACAGTGTGATCACAGCAATCGGATTCCATAAATCGAGAATGGTGACCTACTTCCCGGGAGGAACCGGCCGTGATGACACGGCTATTCAGTAGCCGTGCTTCGCCGTGGGTCACTCATACGGGAAAGTCGAACGTAGGCATTACAGACATACGCTTGTAAACAAAAGCGCGGGGTTGAACGCACGATCGGCGAGTCTCGATGTGCGCGGAGACGTGTCGGGTCAGGACTTCTGTGGCGGAGCCACGCGATGTCGATACCGAAATTTTCGTCCGGTTCCTCGGGCTTTGGGACTATTTCCGGATAACGGGAAATCTCCGCCTCGATATCGAGTCCGATTGGTCCGGTCGTTCCGCTGGCTCGTACCCGGTCCAAGAGCCGCCACTCGGTAGGGAAGCGAGATCTCTGGGTTCGTCGCTGGAGTGGTAGCACCCGAGAATCAATCCGATAGCGGTAGCGACGGACCAAGATTTCGTTTTCAAAGTGAGCCATCTCCGACGGCTGGTGCCCGAGAGACCGATTCCCGATATACGGGATTCGTTTTCGTCACCGCTTGCTGGTGGAGTCGGGCTACATAGAAGGTGTTCGTCGTTCATCTCTTGGGAGCAGTGGGAGCGGTGCAAAAACGCGAGAGCCGAGACGACTGTAACGAGCGTGAGGTACTAACCGTCCAGCGCTATTTTACAGCTGAATGCCCGCCTCGTCGATCAGCCGCCGTCCCGAGTCGACGAAGCGATCGAACTCCTCCTCGACGGCGGGGTTCAGTAGTTCTCCGTCGCGCTTGACGACATCGCCGTCGACGAGCACCGTGGAGATGTGTGACGGGTCCGACTGGAAAACGACGGTCTGAATCGGCGAGTGCGACGGGGCCGTTATGAAGTCGTTCGCGCCGATTATGATGATATCAGCGCGCTTGCCCGGCGTGAGAGTACCGATCTCGTCTTCCATATTCAGCGCCTTCGCACCTTCGATCGTCGCGAATTCAAGCGTGTCCCGCGCTGTCGTCTGAACGGACGAAACCTCCTCGTCGTTTTCGAGGATTTCCTGGTTCTCGAACATCCGCTGGACCTGCATCCCGATGCGCATCTGGCTCCCCATATCGCCGCTGATGTTCGAGCACACGTCGACGCCCCAAGCGACCCGCCCTCCGGCATCGAGAACTTTCTTCGTGACTGGGATCCCGTGGCCCATCTGCATCTCGACTTCGGGGGTCGAGGAGAACGAGACGCCCTGATCGACGGCGTGTTGGATGTCTTCCTGCGCGAAGTGGTTCGCGTGTGCGACGTTGACGTCGGGACCAAGCAGACCCTCCAGATTGCCGAAGCCTTGGTAGTCCTCGCCGTAGACCGACGACGGCCACAGCGCGGCACCCATATGAATCGTCGAGAGTACGCCCAGCTCCCGCGCCAGTTCGAGGTCGTTGCGGGCGGTCTCGTCGGTACAGAAGTCCGGTCCCCGAAGCCCGAGCGCCAGACTGAGCAGGTCGTCGTCGCGAATCTTCTCCTCGTGGAGCTCGCGGATGTTCTCTTCGGGCAGGCCGACGTCGCTCTCGAACCACCACTTCGCCGCGTCGTCACCCGGCGGGCCGTAGGTGTACACCGCGCGCAGTCCGGCGTCCTTCAGGGCATCGACGGCCCGCTCGCCGTGTTCGAGCGTGTTGGGGTACGACCAGTCGAGAGCCGTGGTCGTTCCCGTATGAAGCTTCTCCAGCCCGCCGAAGAGGCCGCCGAGGTACATATCTTCGGGCTGATAGAGCCCGGTGATGTTGCCGAGCATATGGTCGAAGTATTCACCCATAAGCGACCAGTCCCCAGCGATGCCCCTGACCTGCGTCTGTGCGAGGTGAATGTGGGAGTCGACGAAGCCGGGAAGCACGATGTGACCACTCGCGTCGATTACTTCGGCGTTCGACGCCGCCAGCCCGTGTCCGATTTCGACGATCTCACCGCCATCGATCAACACGTCAGCCTCTTCGAGGGTACCGACGTCCGGGTCCAAAGAGACGACTGTTCCGTTTTGAATGATTTTTTCTGCCATTCCAACTGGACAATTTGAGCAACAGGATAAAAATACTATGGTAACGGTAGGCACGGGGAACGGAGCGGGACGAGCGACGGGACGCCCACAGGACTGCGGACGATCAACTGAACAGAGTTGGGAGCAACTGAACGGGGACGATCAACTGACCAACAGCGACCGTATGCGACTCCCGCCGTTTCGAGACGCTGTCGAGAGAACTAGATTACCGGGCGAACCCGGAGCATCTGAGACGTACATTTATGTAGTATGGTTTGATAACAGCGGTTATGGCAGCCGACACTGGCCCATCAGCCAGATCCATCCTGGACGACGTGACTGTCGTGGACCTCACAACGTTCGTCACAGGGGGTTTTTCCACGCTGATGCTGGCAAATCAGGGCGCAGAAGTCATCAAAGTCGAGCGTCCGGAGATGGGCGATACGCTCCGGCACTCGGGCCCGCCGTTCGTCGAGCAACAGTCCCAGAGCGAACACGGACGGACCGCCTCAGACGAGGGCGAATCGCCGTATTTCTGGACGGTAAACAGCGACAAGCGAAGCATCGAGATCAATCTTCGTTCAGAAGACGGACGAGCGGTCCTCTACGACCTCGTTGCGGAGGCGGACGTCGTCATCGAGAACTACCGACCGGGAACGGCGGAAAAACTCGGCGTGAGTTACGAGGACCTCGAACCGCACAACGAAGAGCTCATCTACTGTTCGATATCGGCGTTCGGCGAGACCGGACCGTGGAGCGGCCGGCCCGGGTACGACCTCCTCGTCCAAGGGATGAGCGGGATTATGGAAGTGACCGGAGAGGAGTCCGGGCCGCCGGTGAAAGTCGGCATTCCGCTCACGGATCTGATCACCGGGATGTGGGCGAGTTTCGGCATCGTCGGCGCACTCTATCGCCGCGCGCGAACCGGGGAAGGCGACAGGATCGAGCTGGGAATGCTCGACGCGACGCTCCCGTGGTTGACGAAACAGGCCGGCAAAGCGTTCGTCGGCGAACAGCCGACGCGGATGGGGACTCGCGACCCCGTCCTCGCGCCGTACCAGACGTATCCCACCTCTGACGGCTATCTGAACGTCGCGTGCGGGAATCAGAAAATCTACGAGGAACTGTGTGAGGCCCTCGATCGCCCGGATCTCCTCGCCGATCCCCGGTTCGAATCGAACAGCGCCCGCGTGAAGCATATGGACGCGTTAGAAGAGGAGCTGACGGAGATATTCGAACAGCAGACGACCGCGGAGTGGGTCGAAGAACTCGCCGAGGGCCGTGATCTTCCAGTGGGACCGATCCACTCGGTGTCCGAGGCGCTGGATAACCCACAGACCCGGGCGCGAGACGTCGTCAAGCGACTCGACCATCCCACCGCGGGCGAGGTGCCGGTGATCGACCACCCGCTCAACTACACCAACGCGGAGTCCGGGTTCTCGCGACCCCCGCCGCTGCTCGGCGAGCACACCGATGCGATCCTTCGAGACTTGGGATACGACGAGGAAGCCATCGATGAGCTGAGAGCGTCGGGGGCGATCCCGGAGCACGAGTAATCGGTTCGACGGTTCCGTCTCGTCGTGGATGGGGCTCGCTTCTGTGCCGCGGGGAGACCGGTCGAAGCGGTCGAACTATATACGGGCACCGACAACGTGGTACCGATGCGCATAGGACAGTTTTACGACGACGACCCGTCCGAGAGCTGGGTCGGCGTCGCACGTCCCGATGGCACCGTAATCGACCTCGCGACCGCCGGGGACGCGGCGGGCATCGAGATCCCCTCGCAAACGCGGGCACTGCTCGAACAGTGGGAGTGGCAACGAAAGACCGACCTCGCAATCGAACACGCCGCGGAGACGGGCGTCGGCGTCGTCGACGCCGCGTCGGTGTCACGCGCGGCCCCGGTCACCGATCCGAGCAAAGTCGTCTGCGTCGGGTTGAACTACCGCGACCACGCCGAAGAAGGAGACAACCCGATTCCGGAGACGCCCGTCTTGTTCTCTAAGTTCCCCACTTGCGTCAACGGTCCCGACCAAGCGATCACGTGGGACCCCAATCTGACCCAGAAAGTCGACTACGAGGCGGAGCTCGTCGTCGTCATCGGCAAGGAGGCACGTAACGTCGATTCCGCGGACGCCCACGGGTACGTCGCGGGCTACACCGTCGGGAACGACGTCTCCGCACGGGACCTCCAGCACGGCGACGGCCAGTGGGTCCGCGGGAAGAGCCTCGACACGTTCGCGCCGATCGGTCCCGAGATCGCGACGCCCGAAGAGATCGACGACGTTCACGACCTCGAGATCTGGACGGAGGTTAACGGCGAGCGTCTGCAAGATTCGACGACCGCGAACCTGATCTTCGGCATCGACGAACTCGTCTCGTTCTGCAGCCAAGCCTTCACGCTCAACCCGGGCGATCTGCTCTTCACCGGAACGCCGCCGGGCGTCGGCGTCTACCGCGAGCCGCCGGTACTGCTGGAGGACGGCGACACGGTGACAGTCGGGATCGACGGGCTCGGTAAACTCACCAACCACTGTCAGTTCAGCTGAGACCGGCCGAGTAGCGGGATTTCCGAATCGGACTCGTTGCTCCTTCCACAACAATTAATAATCGGTTATGAGTTACCTCACCTATGGACAACCACAGTCCTGAATCAGACGCATCTTCCGTCGCTACGGCGATGCGAGCGGCGAACAGGCGAGAGGACTACGGCGGACGTCGGGGGTTCGAGTACACGCATTGGATCAAAGAGCAAATGTCCTGGAAGGAGTCGTGCTACCTCGGGGACTGGTCGTTCCTCGCGAACCTCAAACTGGAGGGTCCCGAGGCGATCGATCTGCTGGCGGATCTCAGCATCAACTCGATGGAGAACTACGAGATGGGGCAGGGCAAACACGTCGTCCAGTGTAACCGGAACGGCGACGTCCTGGCCGAAGGAGTACTCGTTCGCGCCGGCGAGGAGGAGTTCATCGTCCACGGTGTTCCCGCCTACTGGACCGCCTACAACCTCGAGAACGGCGACTACGACGCGTCGATGGAGTACCGAGATACGTTCAACATCGGACTGCAGGGACCGAATACGCTGAAGGTCTTGGACGCGCTCGACGATCACGACCTCCGATCGGTCGACTTTATGCGATCCGGGTGGCTCACCATCGAAGGCGTCGAGATCCGCGCCGTTCGCTTCGGGATGTCCGGCGAACTCGGCTTCGAGCTTCACGGTCCCGGCGAGCACAAGGAGAAAGTCTGGGAAGCGATCAGGGATGCGGGAGCGGACCACGGGCTCCAGCGGCTCAGTGTCAAGACCTCCTCGATCAACCAACTCGAATCCGGGATCCCGTCCCGCGTTCGCGACTACGTCTCGGCGATTTTCACCGACGAACTCGAAGGGTACCGCGAGTATCTGAAAGAGACGGCGACGAGAGATCTCATCACCCACCCCGTCGAGGGGAGCTTCGACGCTGACGACATCAGCGGGTGGTATCGGAACCCCGTCGAACTCGGTTGGGGACGATACATCAAAGACGACCACGACTTCGTCGGTCGCGAGGCCATCGAAGCGGAGATGGAAGACCCCGAGCGCACGCTCGTCACGCTGCGCTGGAAGCCCGAGGACGTCGGCGAGGTGTATATGTCGCTGTTCGCCGACGGTGACACGTTCAAGTATATGGATATGCCGCACCAGCAGAAGCGTGCGATGGTCGCCGATCGCGTACTGAAAGACGGCGAGGACGTCGGCGTCGCGACGATGCGCGGGTACAGCTACTACTTCCGCGAGATGCTCTCGCTGTGTACGATCGACGTCGAACACAGCGAACCCGGAACCGAAGTGACCGTCCTCTGGGGCGAGGGGAAGAACCCGGAGAGCCCGACCGTCGAAGACCACATCCAAAAGGAGATCACGGCTACGGTCGCGCACACGCCGTACAAGGAAGATCACCGAATGTCGGACCTGTCGGACTCATAGAGAGGGAGTGTACCGAGATTCGAGCCGTGAGGGCGTCGGAGTGGTAATTCGGGGACCGACTCACGGATCGAGATCGAACACGCGTTTCGGCGTTTCGCGAACGACCCGTTCGATGTCGGACTCGTCGATGCCGAGGCGGTACAGTTCGAAAATCGCACGCTTGAGGGCGAACGGATCCGAGCGCAGCACGTTCGCACAGTCGGTGTCGATCATCACCCGATCGGGACCGTACTCCCGAATCGCCGCGGCGACGGTCGAGGCCGAGACGCCGGTGAGCCACGGCGCGCCGACAGTGAAGCTGACGTAACAGTCGGTCTCCTCCATCAGGTACTCGACGTTGTTCGGATCGGCGTGGGAAGCGATGATCTGTGACTCCGAAAGCCCCGCGCGGTCCGCGGCTTCGACGTCGTACTTCACCGCTTCGAGCTCGGGATTTTCCGCCTCGTACACCGGCTCCTGCGACAGCGACGTGTTGCGCTCGTAGCCGCGGAGCCCGAGCCCCGGACGACGGTGCTCGCCGTCGTTCAGACGAGTCGGCGTGTGGAGGATGACCGGCAGATCGTGATCTGCGGCGAGGGCCATCTGGGCTTCGAGTACCTCCATCTGCTCGTCGAGCGCCCACGGGCTGACCTGCTGTGACTGTCTGATTCCGATCTCGCCCACGGCGACGACCTCCTCCAGCTCGCAGTACTCTTCCATCGCCTCGACGAGCCGATGCGCGTCCTCGACGCGCACGCCGGTTTGTACGCCGACAGCGAGTTTCGCCTCGTAGAAATGGTTTCGTTCGATGGCTCGTCGTCGGTTGATCGCATCGTCCCACAGGTACCGGACGTCTTCCGAACGAACGGGCTTGTACGGTGTCCAGTGGTTGCCTGATGCCACCATCACCATCGCTCGACAGCCCGAGAGCGCGTACCGTTCCCTGTCGCTCCACGAGAGCGTGTGCGCGTGATTGTGGCTGTCGATCCACGGCAGATTGAGGAGCGATGCGGGGAGACCGACGTCTTCGTCGTCGAGATACGCCGCATCGGTCGGTCGATACGTGGGCGATTCGGAGTTCATATCCGATTTGACACCCGGCGGCGCAAAGAGTGTTTGGAGATGGGCGGTGAGTCGTTGATATCGGCTGCGAGAATTGCGGCAGAGGGTGACAATGTACCATACATTTATGACTGATTATTCGGTGTATTACGCTATGGCACTACTGATCGGTACCGATGCAGGTCTGTATCGAGTAGACGACGTTCCGTTCGAGCGCGACGAAGTCGAAAAAGTACTGGACTGCGAGGTGGTGACGGCAGTGAAAACGTTCGATCACGCCGAGGGCGTCTTCGTCGCGTCGACGACCGGGGCGTATCGATCGCGGGACGGCGGAGAGACGTGGGAGGACCTCGAGGTCCCCTTGGGCGACCGGTTCTGGCACGCCGGGACGAGTGAGGTGTGGTCGATCCTCGCGACCCCGGAGGCGCTGTACGTCGGAACGAACGATCCCTACATCTTCCGTTCAGTCGATGACGGCGAGACGTGGGCGGAGCTCAAAGGCTTCCGCGATCTTCCCTCCCGCGGACACTGGGAGTCGCCGATCGACCCCCACTACGCACGGCTCCGCGTTCTCGAATCGGTCCCGGGCCGTCCCGAGCAGTTGATCGCGGGCGTCGAGGCCGGGGGGATTCACATCAGTCGCGACGGCGGCCAGACGTGGCTCGACCGTCGTGACACCATCGTCGACGACATCCACCACGTACTCCCCATCACCGAGGACGTCTGGCTCGCGGCGACCGGCTATCTCGACCACAACTTGGAGAATCTCGGGCTCGGCCACGCGGTCGCGGATGGCGGGCTCCACCGGACGGTCGACGGCGGCGACTCGTGGACTCGCCTCGACGTCGGCAACGACTTCTCGTACATCCGTCGGGTGTTCATCCACGACGGCACCGTCATCTTCAGCGGCGGACAGGAGGCCCCGCCCGCGTGGGTGAACGACGAGCACGAGTCGGCGCTCTTCGAATCGACGAACTTCGGCCGCGACTTCGAGCGCGTGTCGTACCCCGGCGAACCGCACGAAGTCATCGAGACGTGGGCGGTCCACGACGGCGACGTCGTCTGCGGGTCGGGACTCTTCGACGTTCCTGACGCGCGTGACGACGTCGAGGGGCGGATTATGCGCCGCGACGACGACGGCTCCTACCACACGGTCGGACGGCTCGACGGGAACGTGAGTCGCATCGAACCGGTGTGAGTACGGACCTGCTCGATACCGACTGAGATCGATTGACCAACTGCAGCGGACGTCCGATCGCATTCGACCCTGCGATGAGGACTCACGACTGCGACGGCGAACGACAACAGATGAACTCGAAACAAGCCGACGAGAACAGCCACCGGATAAGCGACGATCATCCAACAGCCGACAGCCACCGGACAACGGACGACCGGACACGCGAAGTCGAAGCCGCGGCATCCGACGTACCTGCGTCCACCGAAACCGCCCACTTCGTCACCTGCGAGAACTGCGAACACGTCTGGTACTACGAGCGAGCGGTCTGTCCGAACTGCCACAGCCGTTCATTCGACCGGATCCCCTCCAAAACGGGAACCGTCGTGGCACGGACCACCGTCCACGTCACTCCCGACGGCGTCCCGCAGCCTCTCGAACTCGGCCTCGTGTCGTACGAGGAGGGCGGTCACGTGCTCGGGCAGCTGGCCGACGAGACCGTCTCCCGCGGGCAGTTCGTCGTCCTCGCGGGAACGCACGAACTGCGCCGAGAGAGCGACGGTTCGGTCACGACCGGGCCGAAGATTCACGCGGTACCACGCGACGCCGAGACCGACACCGAGGAGGCGGGATGACGAGTCCCGAGACGTCACGATGAAAGGCAGTGAGAGGGTCGGACGATGACGGCCGAAGGTGGGGGAGCGACCGACGGACCAAGCCCTGACAGCGACCGGGAACAGTGGGTGACCGGAGCCGGAATGACCCGGTTCAGCGGCGAGTCCGAACAACCGCTCATCCAACTGCTGGAAACCGCAGCGCTCGCAGCGCTCGACGACGCGGGGGTCTCCCCCGAGCAACTCGATTTGGTGGTCGTCGGAAATATGGCCGCCGAGGCGTTTTCGGGACAGTCTGGTCTGGCCAACATCCTCGTGGGATCGCTCGGTGCCTACGGGGCCAGCGCTCGACGCGTCGAGAACACCAGCGCCAGCGGCGCGAGCGCGTTCGAAAGCGGCGTTCACGCGCTCCGGTCTGGATCGGCAGCCACCGCGTTAGTCGTCGGTGGCGAGAAGATGTCCACCGCATCGACGGCTCGCTCGACCGAAATCGTCAGTCGAATCACCCACCGGCAGGAGCGCGAACAGGGGATCACATTGCCCGGGTTCGCGGGGCTCGCCGCCGACGCGTATCTGGATCGATACGGAGCGGGACGACGGGAACTCGCCCGCGTCCCGGTGAAGAACCATCGGAACGCGCTCACGAACGAGTTCGCGCACTTCCGAAAGCGCGTCGACGTCGACGACGTGGTTTCGTCGCCGCTCATCGCCGAACCGCTCCGCCTCTACGACTGCTGTCCGACGACCGACGGAGCCGCAGCAGTGGTCCTCCAATCGGGTGGGATCGACCCCGAAGAACGGACGGAGACGGCCGAGGAGTCACCCGCAGGAGCCGGATATGACCCGATCCGCGTTTCGGCGGTCGAGAGCGCGGCCGGCACCCACGCCGTCGGCGATCGCACCGACGTTCTCTCGCTCGGGAGCGTCGAACGCGCCGGCTCGCTCCTATTCGAGTCGACGGGGTTCTCACCCGCCGACGTCGACTTCCTGTGTCTCCACGACGCGTTCAGTATTCTGGAGTGGATCGAACTGGAAGCGCTGGGCTTCCACGACCGCGGAGCCGCGTGGGAGGCGACCGTCGAGGGCGTTCACGACGTCGACGGTGTGCTTCCGGTGAATCCCGGTGGCGGGCTGAAAGCCCGCGGGCATCCGATCGGTGCGACCGGACTGTCCCAGCTCGTCGAAGTCGTATGGCAACTCCGCGGTGAGGTCTCGGCCGAACGGGCCGTCGGGGACCCCTCCGTCGGATTAGCGCTCAACTTGGCGGGATTCGGAAACAACGCGGTCTGTACGTTGCTCTCACGACCCTAATATCGGGTGAATGGAATCGGGCGGCCGAAGAAACCGGTTTTACGCGGTTGGAAACGGAGTTCGTCCGAAATCAGCTCTGAACTATCTCTCTCGAAGCGCCTCTCGGAGGAAGACGAGCGACGCACCGATGAGTGCGATGTTCTTCGAGAAGTGGATCTTCTGGTTCGCGCGTTCCCCGCCCTCGAAGCGCCAGAACGAGTGGATCGACGGCGTCGTCGAGACGAAGAACGCGAGGATTCCCGCGGCGGCGAAGATCGGCCACGCCCAGAAGACGAGCAACAGGCTCGATACGAGTAGCAGACCGGTCGCAAGTGGTACTAGTAGTTCCGGAGCTGGAACCCCGCGTTCGCGCGCGATCTCGACGCGTTTCTCGTTGCTTTTGAACCCGTCGACGCTCATATATACGAGCGTCCCCCCGAAGAGGAGGCGGCCGAGCCGAGACGGTGCCGTCCGCGTTTCCGACCCCGCCTCCTCACTGTCGCTCATCGCCACCCCGCCCGTTCGAACGGTCTCTCCGGTCGCTGTGTTGGTTTCGGCGCATCTCGACAGAAAGATACGTGCGATCCGGTATAGGTGCTTCGCTCGTGGAGCCGGCGCTGTCCATCGGCATCGTGGTGGACGGTGCTTACACCCCGTGAGCGCACTCGAAGCCGAGACCTCACGTCCCAGAGGCAATTCTCCGAGAGACCGATGAAATAAAGAACAGACGTCTCATATCGGGGGTATGGAGCGGATTGTGCTTATCGACGGTGCCAGGACACCCCACGGAACGCTACTCGGCTCGCTCTCGGACGTCGAGGGAACCGAACTCGGTCGGACCGCGATCGACGGGCTACTGGATCGGACCAGCGTTTCGGGCGAGGCGGTCGATTGGGTCGCACTCGGCAACGCGATCCAAGCCGGCATCGGGCAGGTACCCGGACGACAGGCGGTCGTCGAATCGACACTGCCGAACGACACGCCGACGACGACGGTCAACGAAGCCTCCGGATCGGGGCTGCGCGCGATCACGCTCGCGGCCGACCGTCTCGCATCGGGGCGGGCCGATGTCGCCATTGCCGGCGGATTCGAGTCGATGACGAACGCGCCGTGGATCCTGCCCGACTACCGTAAGGGACGGCGGCACGGCGACGTGACCATACGCGATTCGATGATCCTCGACTCGCTGTGGGACGTGAACCTCGATCTCCATATGGGCGAGATCGCAGAGCGGTTGGTCGACCGCCACAGCGACGTTTACGACGTCTCTCGGGAGGCTCAGGATCGATACGCGCTCGGGAGTCACCAGCGAGCGGCCGCGGCCATCGAAGAAGGCGTCTTCGACGACGAGATCGTCCCCGTCGAAACCCCCGACGGGACCGTCGACACCGACGAGGGGCCGCGACCCGAATCGACGATGGAGGACCTCCAAGCACTGCCCACGGCATTCCGCGAGGACGGGACCGTGACCGCCGCGAACGCGTCGAAGCTCTCGGACGGGGCGGGGGTCGTCCTGCTCGCCACCGAGTCGGCCGCCGAGGAGTTGGGCGTCGAACCGATGGCCGAACTGGTCGACTACCAGTATTTCTACCGCGATCCCGAGGAGTTCAACGAGGCCGTCGGCGACGTCGTCGAGCAGACGCTCGTGGAAAACGACCTCACTGTGGACGACATCGGCACGTTCTGGGTCAACGAAGCGTTTTCCGCGCAGGAAGTCTACGTGATGGAGCACCTCTCGATTCCCCGCGAAAAGATGAACCCCCGCGGCGGCGCGGTCGCGTTCGGTCACCCGATCGGCGCGTCCGGCGGGATGATCACGGCGGCGCTGGCGTACGAACTCCACGACGAAGGGCTCGAATACGGGATGTCGGGGATGAGTATCGGCGGCGGCGGATCCGTGATGTCGCTGTGGAAACGGTGCTGACTGCCCCGCTCCGAACCAACTCCCAACGGAACACGAGTGCGTAACCGCACCAGAGACGCCTAAACATTTTAATACGCGCAGTATATAAAATAATATATGAAAATAATGGCTGATATCTATATGTGGGTCGAATATCGGCTAATTGCCCGTTGAACGCAACAATATCGGATATACTCGTAACTGACATCTAAAAGAGTATATTCATACTTTCGTCTATTTTCGAGAAAAGACAAATTCAATACCGTTTTGCAGGAACCTATTCCACAACGTGCGCCGTCTCGTAGTGGGTCCGGAACGCGAACCAGAGGCCGTGCCGACCGGGGAGTCGATCCAGTGTCCGTCCGTCGTCGGAGCGGAGTTCGTTCCGGGCCAGCGTCCACCGGGTCCCGTCGGCGTCGACGAGCGCGATCTCGTCCCCGTCGTCGATCCGTTCGACCGGCGTCGGCGGGGCCTCGTAGACGGCGATGTCGTCGGTCGCATCGAGCGTCGCGATCACGTCGCGACCGGCGATTTCGCCTTCGAGGAGCGGCACGTCGCGCTCGCGGAGGGCGTCGATCGACACGACCCACACCTCGTCCGGGTCGTCGACGACGATGCCGTAGACGGACGCCTTCTCCGGGAGCGGCCCCTCCGTGTCGCGTCGGACACCGGGTTGGACGATCTCCTCGCGGTTCCAGTAGTGCTCGAAGAAGTCGACGTTTCCGTCGTAGTACGAGTAATCGTAGCCGTACCCAGTCTCGATGTTGAGCGCGAGCGTGTCGGGGTACTCGGCCTTCCAGTCGCCCCACGCGGTCTGGGTAACCGCGAACTGATCGAGGAACAGGTCGGGGTTCGATTCGAGCACGGGGCCGCCGATCGGCGTCCCGCTGTGTTGGTCCCACAGCGTCTCGCTCTCCTCGTCGTACATCACCTTGTTGCCGGAGTCGAGCATTCCCGTGCTGCCGAAGGTTCGGACGTCGGCGACGCCGCCCGCGCTGTCGTCGGTGCCTCCGCCGTCGGCGTCCTCGCCTTTCCCGTGCCCGTGCCCATCCGTCGGAAGCCGCCGGTCGTAGAGGATCGGCGCGTTACAGAGCGTGCAGTAGGTGAGGCTCACCGGGACGCCCTGCAGTTCGGCGTTCAGCAGCTCGTGCGGGAACAGGACCCAGCGCGGGACCGCGTAGGCGACGCCCTCGATCTCGAAGCCGAAGACGACGTGGTCGTCTTCGAGGTAGCGCTCCGGAGCGTCGTCGACAGCGGGGGCGTCTGCGGCCGCGCCGCTCGCGTCGACCGCGTCACCGGGAACGAACCGCGGGCCGTTCAGCGCCGCGAGGAACGAGCGATCGCAGTTTCCCCAGCGGATCTCTTGGAGGTCGAACTCGCGCGGCTCGCAGTCGAGCAAGCCGCCGACCGGGGGGAGATACGAGCGGAACAGCCGGAGCTTCCAGTCGTCGAAGCCCTCCAGCGGTTCGATCTCCTGTTGGGAGTACCACGACTCCCACTCGACCCACGCGTGCGCGGAGTCGAAGTCCGGTTCGGCGAGGGCCGCCAGTGCATCCCGGACGCCCGGCCAGTTGACTTCCGGGAGTTCGAGGTACCGCGGCGGGTCGCGGCCACGGAGCACGGCGGGGAACCCGAACTGGTCCCAATCGTTCGCGATACTGTCGATCACGAGTAGTTCGACGAGATGCGGCACGACGCGCTCGTCGCCCTCCTCGGCCAGCGCGTCGATCGCCGTCGCGTGGACGTCGGCATCGCGGACGAGCAACTGCTCGGTCAGCCACTGGAGTCGATCCGTCTCGGCTTGGTCACTCTGTGTCACGATACCATAGCTGACTCGACCGGTCGTAAAAACGGTTCCTCATCGACGAGCCGTGAGGAGGGCAAACGGGCCAGCGTCGGATGCGTTGAACCGACCACGCGCATCGCCGCGATGGCCGACAACGGCGGGTATAAGTGCCTGTTGCACACAGTCATAGGCATATGCCTACTCGTGACAGCGATGCCGTTCCCGACGGTGGCGTGGCTCGCACCGTACCAGCGAGAGACGACAGATCGGACTACCAGTACGTCTCCGAGTCGGTCGAGCGGCCGGATCTCGTCACCGCACTCGAATCGCGCGTCGATGGCGACGTCCGCTTCGATACGTACACCCGACAGATGTACGCCACGGACGCCAGCGCCTACGAGGTGACGCCGATCGGCGTCGTCTTCCCGACCTCGACAGAGGACGTCGCCAGCGTGGTCTCCTACTGCGCCGAGGAGGGAATTCCGGTCCTCCCGCGCGGCGGCGGGACGAGCCTCGCCGGGCAGACGGTCAACGAGGCCGTCGTGCTCGACTTCACGCGCCATATGGACGCCGTCCGCGACGTCGACCCCGATGCCCGCGAGGCGCGCGTGCAGGCCGGTACCGTGCTCGCGACGCTCAACGACCGCGCCGCCGAACACGGGCTGACGTTCGGTCCCGATCCGGCGGCGGGCAACCGCAGCGCCATCGGCGGGGCGATCGGCAACAACTCCACCGGCGCGCACTCGCTCGTCTACGAGAAGACCGATCACTACGTCGAGGAGGTCGAAGTCGTCCTCGCCGACGGCACCGTCACGACGTTCGGGGAAATCGCGGTCGAGGAACTCCGCGAGCGCGCCGATCCGGACGGCGACGCCGAGGAGCGCGTCGCCGCGGGCGTCGTCGCCGTCCTCGACGAGCACACAGACGAGATCCACGAGCGCTTCCCGGAGATGAAGCGCAACGTCTCCGGCTACAACCTCGATCGACTCGTCGCCGAGGCGGAAGGCGAGTACGGCGAGGCGGGCGTCGTCAACCTCGCTCGCCTGCTCGCGGGCTCCGAGGGAACGCTCGCAGTCATCACCGAGGCGACGGTCTCCCTAGAGCCGATGCCGGAGACGAAGTCGGTCGCGCTCCTGACGTACGACAGCGTGGTCGAGACCGTCAGCGACGTGGTTCACGTCCTCGAACACGAGCCTGCGGCGGTCGAGCTCATCGACGACGTGTTGATCGAGTTGGCGTCGAACACGACGGAGTTCGCCGACGTGGCCGCGAAGCTCCCCGATCGGACCGAGGCGGCGCTGCTCGTGGAGTTCTACGCCGAGAGCGAGGAGGACGGCCGCGAGAAAGTCCGGCGACTTCTGGAAGACCGGGTTCCGGGCCGCGCGGGCGACGCCGAAGGTGGCGAGGACGACGCGACCGGCGACGGAGGGGACGCCGCGGGCTCCGAGCGCTACGCCTTCGACGCCTTAGAGGCGTACGACGAGGCGGACCGAAAGGAGCTCTGGAAGCTCCGTAAGTCGGGACTGCCGATCCTACTCGGACGGACGAGCGACGCGAAGCACATCAGTTTCCTCGAAGACTGCGCGGTCCCCCCGGAGCACCTCCCGAAGTTCGTCACCGAGTTCCAGTCGGTGCTCGAAGAGCACGACACGTTCGCGGCGTTCTACGCGCACGCGGGTCCGGGAGTGCTGCACGTGCGTCCGCTGGTGAACACGAAATCGCAGACAGATCTCGACGCGATGGAGGCCATCGGCGAGGCCGTGACCGATCTCGTCGTCGAACTCGGCGGCTCGGTCTCCGGGGAACACGGCGACGGCCGCGCGCGGACGCAGTGGAACCGGAAACTGTACGGCGACGACCTCTGGTTCGCTTTCCAAGACCTCAAGACCGCGTTCGACCCCGACTGGCTCCTGAATCCGGGGCAGGTCTGCGGCGACGTCGCGCTCACGGAAAACCTCCGATTCGACCCCGACTACGAGTTCGAGGCCGGCTTCGACTCGGCGCTGAACTGGGAGAACGAGAACGGGATGCAGGGGATGGTCGAACTCTGTCACGGCTGCGGCGGCTGTCGCACCCAGCAGACCGAGGGCGGCGTGATGTGTCCGACGTACCGCGCGGCCGACGAGGAGATCACCGCGACGCGCGGCCGGGCGAATATGCTCCGGCAGGCGATGAGCGGCGACCTTCCGGACGACCCGACCGAAGAGCAGTTCGTTACCGAAGTGATGGACCTCTGCATCGGCTGTAAGGGCTGTGCGAACGACTGCCCGAGCGAGGTCGACCTTGCGAAGCTGAAGGCCGAAGTCACTCACGCCCACCACCAAGAACACGGCTCCTCGCTCCGCTCGAAACTGTTCGCGAACGTCGACACCCTCGCGAAGGTCGGCAGCGCGTTCGCGCCCGTCTCGAACTGGGCGGCGAAAGTGCCGGGCGCGCGCACGGTATTAGAGGAGACGATCGGCATCGCCAGCGACCGCACGCTGCCGACGTTCGAGCGCGAGACGCTGCAGGACTGGTTCGAGGCCCGCGGCGGGTGTCACGTAGCACCCACCGACGCGGAACGACAGGCCGTCCTGCTGCCCGACACCTACACGAACTACAGCCACCCCGCCGTCGGGAAGGCGGCCGTGAAGGTGCTCGAAGCGGCTGGAGTCTACGTCGACGTCGCGGACGTGACCGACAGCGGTCGGCCGGCGTTCTCGAAAGGATTCCTCGACGTCGCCCGCGACGCCGCCGCGGAGACGGTCGACGCGCTCGCCCCACGCATCGAGCAGGGCTGGGACGTCGTCGTCGCCGAACCCTCCGACGCGGTGATGCTCCAGTCGGACTACGGCGACCTCCTGTCCGGATCCGATGTCGAGACCGTCCGAGCGAACAGTTACGGCGTCTGCGAGTACCTCGACGTGTTCCGCCTTGACGAGGGGATCGACTTTTCGACGCCGAACCGTTCGGTGGCCTACCACGGCCACTGCCACCAGAAGGCGACGAAGAAGGATCACCACGCGGTCGGCGTCCTCCGCCGGGCAGGCTACGCGGTCGACCCGCTCGACTCTGGATGCTGTGGAATGGCCGGGAGTTTCGGCTACGAGGCCGAACACCGCGCGATGAGTCGAGCTATCGGCGACACGCTCAAAGGACAGGTCGACGCCAGCGAGGCGGAGTCGGTCGTCGCCCCGGGCGCGTCCTGTCGCACCCAACTCAACGACCTCGGCGCGAGGATCGATCAGTCGCTGCTACCGGAGCCCGACGCCGACCGCGAAGGCCCGCCGACGCCGATCGAGGCGCTTGCCGCGGGCTTGACATCGAACTGATCGCGTCGCTGTCGGTCATCGCTTTTCTGGCTCGTTGTCCGCGAGCGTTTATATACGAAGCCGCGGCCAACGCCCCTGTGATCTGAACGCGATCCCACGTCGCTTCGCGGGTGTTCGGCACATTGGCGTGGGAACTGCAGTGACGTGTCGCGCTCGCCGTCCCAGTCGGGAGCGCGACCTGTGCCGACTGTCAGCCCCTCACTGAGACGCTAGTCCGTTCACGCCGCTTTCGGGGCTGTCCCCCGGTGGAACAGCCACCCACCGAGAAGCGTCATCACAAACACGAGCACGAGCGGCAGCGTGTACCCGCCGGAGAAATCGGTCAGGACGTTCAGGAGGATCGGTACCGAAATCGCCGTCACCGCCTCGCCGATGTTGAAGATGCCGATGAGCGCCGTCGCGTTCGCCGCCCCGAAGCGATTCAGGAGAATCGGAGAGAACAGCGGCGCGACCACTCCCAGTCCGATGCCGAAGAGCACGAGCACGACGTACATCGAGAGCTGCGTCGAGACGAGCGGCAATCCACCCATCCCGATCGCTGCAAGCACGACGCCGCCCGTCAGCGTCACGCGGATCCCGATCCGGTCAGCCACCGCGCCGCCCGCCAAGCGGGTGACGACGCTGACCCCACCGACGATGCCGAACGCCGTCGCCGCCACCGTGCGGCCGATGCCGCCAGTGGTCAGGATCGCGACGAGGTCCACCGAGAGCACGAAGTACCAACTCCAAAGCAACGAGAAGCCGGCGAGCGAGACGACGAACGCGCGGTCCGTCAACCGCTCTCGGATCCACGCGACATCGACAGACGCCGCGGCGTTCGCGCGGACACCCGGCGGCCGTCGATAGACGGTACTCGAAAGCAGAATCACCGCGGCGGTCGTCCACCCGACGACGAGGAGCGCCGCCGAGATCGACATCCGTTCGAGCAGGAAGACCCAAACCGGTGGCAGGACCAACACACCCAGCCCGTTGCCGATGAACGTGACGCCCATCGCGCGGCCCTCGTACTCGTCGAACCACTGCGGGACCAGCGAGATGACGATGATGAACACCGTTCCTCCCGCGGTTCCGAGGAGGCCGAACAACAACACCAGTGCCGGAAAGGCGGTCGTCACCTGCAGCAACCCGACCGCGAGAGCGAACGCGACGCCGCTGACGGCGACGACGGGGCGAAGCGGGGCCCGAGCGATGAGAATGCCGATCAACCCTCCGGCGATCATAAACGCCGCCGTCGTGATCGAGAAGATCGTAGAGACTCGGAGGCTCGACAGCCCGAACGCCGTCTCGATGGCTTGGGAGTAGACGGTGAACGTGAAGATCATCCCCCAGATGAGCGTCAGCAGGACCAACCCGAGTACGGAGATGAGCCAACTGGTTCGCGAGTCGAGCGCGGCGTCAGTGTCGTCTGTCATAGCGAGAGCTTGGGCGAACGCGTCGGCAGAGATCGATTCTGCCTACCGTTCTGTTCGTCCGTACCGTGTCTCTTCCTCCGTTTAGAGTTTTCTCACTTCGGCCGGTGAATTCGGGGTCCGGCGGGAAGCAATATCATCGGTGTAACCGGGTTACAGACAGAAAATTTGGCGATCTGACCAAACTTTCATTAGTGAATCACCATAATAATACTGTATGGCACTCGAAGGCCAGTCCAAATTCAGTATCGACGCAGACTGGAACAAGCTCTATATCGGCGGCGAGTGGGTCGACTCCGAGAGCGGCGAGTCGACGCCGGTCGAGGACCCCTCCACGCGCGAGGTCGTCACGGAGGTCCCCCGCGCCACCGAAGGCGATGTCGACGCGGCCTACGAGGCGGCCGTCGAAGCGCAGAAAGAGTGGGGAGAGACACCGCCCGCGCGGCGCGAACAGGCCGTACAGGGGCTCATTCAGGCGCTCGAAGAGCACCAAGAGGCGATTATCGAACTGATCACGACCGAGATCGGCGGCATCCACGGTGTCGGCGAGACGTCGGTTCAGATCACGCAGGACCACCTCGCTGAAGCTGCAACGCTCCCCCGGCGGATGAAAGGCGAGACCGCCGCCTCGAACATCCCCGGCAAGGAGAACATCGTCTACCGCGAGCCCGAGGGCGTCGTCACGGTCATCTCGCCGTGGAACTTCCCGCTGAACCTCACAGCGCGCGCGCTCGCACCCGCGATCGCCGCGGGTAACTCGGTCGTCCTCAAACCCGCGACCGACGCCCCGATCATCGGCGGCCTCGCGTGGGCTCGTCTCGCCGAGGAAGCCGGGATTCCCGACGGCGTCGTCAACGTCGTCACTGGAAACGGCTCCGAGATCGGCGACCACCTCGCCGGCCACCCCGACAGCGACGTCGTCGCCTTCACGGGATCGACCGAAGTCGGTCAGCACGTCGCCGGCCTCGCCGCGGAGAACCTCGCGGTCCCCGCGATGGAACTCGGCGGCAACAACGCCCACATCGTCACCGAAGACGCGGACCTTGACCAGGCGATCGACGCCGCGGTGTTCGGCTCGTTCATCCACCAAGGACAGGTCTGTATCTCGATCAACCGCCACCTCGTCCAAGACACCGTCTACGACGAGTACGTCGAGCGGCTGACCGAGCGCGCCGAACAGCTGCCCGCCGGCAGCGCCCACGACGAGGTCGTCCTCGGGCCCATCATCAACGAGTCCCAGCGCGACGAGATGCTCGACTACGTCGAGCGCTCGATCGAGGACGGCGCGACGCTCGAAACGGGCGGCGAGACGGTCGAACTCGACGGCGTCGACGACTCGCTGGTCGTCCGTCCGACGGTGCTTTCGGGCGCATCGAACGATATGCCCGCCGCGTGCAACGAGCACTTCGGCCCGATCGCGCCCGTGATTCCGTTCTCGGACGTCGACGAGGCGGTCGAGATGGCGAACGAGACGGAGTACGGGCTCACCGGCTCGGTCCACGCCGGCGACATCGGAACCGGACTCCAGATCGCAAAGCGGATCGACTCCGGCAACATCCACGTCAACGATCAGGGGATCAACGACGAGGCGCACGTGCCGTTCAGCGGCACGAAGGCCTCGGGCCTCGGCGGCTACAACTCCACGGACTTCCTCGACGAAGTGACGGAAAAGAAGTGGATCTCGCTGCAGCACGAGCCGCGAGAGTTCCCGTTCTGAACCGTGGAGGAGACAGTCTGCGTCGTCGCGGGCGGGGGGAACGGCCTCGGGCGGGCCGCGGCCCTCGAACTCGCCGACCACGGTGCCCGCGTCGTCGTCAACGACCTCGGCTGTGAGGTCGATGGTACCGGGAGCGACGCGGCCGTCCCCGAAGCCGTCGCGCGGGAAATCCGCGAGCGCGGCGGCGAAGCAATCGCCCACCACGGCGACCTCAGCGACTTCGCGTACGCCGAGTCGCTCGTCGCCGACGCGGTCGAAGAGTACGGCCGCGTCGACTTCGTCTGCAACTTCGCGGGGATCCTCCGCGACAGGATTAGTTACAAACTGAGCGAGGCCGAGTGGCGCGAGGTCATCGACACGAATCTCACCGGCCAGTTCGCGCCGCTGCAAGCGGCCGCGAAGCACTGGCGGGAGGCCAGCGAGGAACGCGACGACGGGTTCGATCGCCAGCGCTCCTACCTCGCTGTGAGCGCGGGCGCGGCCCGCGGAAGCCTCGGCCAAGCGAACTACGCAGCGGCCAAGGCCGGGATCCTCGGGATGGTCCGGACCGTCTCGAACGAACTGGTCCGCTCGAACGTTCGCGTCAACGCCCTGATTCCGAACGGCTACACCCGGATGACGGAGACGGTGCCCGAAGAGCACCGCCCGTACACCGAGGGGGAGATGCCGCCCGAGAAGGTCGCCCCGATCGTCGCCTACCTGGCGAGCGAGGCGGCCGAAGACGTCACCGGCTGTACGCTCTATGCGGGCGGCGACCGCGTCGGTGTCTTCTCCGATCCGGCGATGGAGGCCGTCGGCGTCAGTCCGGACGGCTGGACGCTCGAATCGCTCTCAGAACATTTCCGCGAGGACGTCGCGAGCGACGTCGACCTGTCGCGGACCGAGAGCTATCTGTAAGGCGTCGGCGTCGCGGTAACTGGGCAGTGCCGTGACGCTGGCGGATCGACGTCGCGATGACAGCGCGTCGGCCCGAAAGGCATCTTTTATCACGGATTCCGCCGATAATTCTCGTATGCGATTTGTCCGCTACGACGACAATCAGCTCGGACTGCTCACAGAGGACGGAAACGGCGTCATCGACCTCTCGGACCGCCTCGGTCTCGACGGCGACGAACCGCTCGTCGAGTACATCGAAGGCGATTACGACGCCGCCGAGTACGAGAACGAAGCGCCCGACTACGACGTCGCGGACGTCGAGATCGGCTCGCCCGTCGGCCGCCCGGGGAAGGTCATCGCCGCGCCGCTGAACTACGAGAACCACATCGAGGAGGCCATCGCGGACAAGGACATCACCACAGAGGAGTGGTTCTCGATCAAGGACAAGGGCTACTTCCTGAAAGCCCCCTCCAGCGTCGTCGGCCCCGACCACGGGATCGAACTGCCCTTTAACGACCGACGCACGGACCACGAGGTCGAACTCGCGTTCGTGATGGGCGAGGAAGCCAAGGACGTCTCCGCCGAGGAAGCGTGGGACCACATCTTCGGCTACACGATCCTGCTCGACATCTCGCTGCGGGGCGACCAAGACCGCTCGAACCGCAAGTCCTACGATACGTTCACCGTCATCGGCCCGTGCGTCGTCACCGCCGACGAGATTGACGACCCCCAGAACCTCCAGATGCAACTCGACCTGAACGGCGAGCGCCGCCAGTACGAGAACACCGGCGATATGGTGTACACGTGCGCGGACGTCGTCCAGTACGCCTCGCTCGGCGCGACGCTGGAAGTCGGCGACGTCATCACGACGGGCACGCCCGAAGGCGTCTCCGAACTGCACGACGGCGACACGATCGACGCCGAGATCGAGGACGTCGGCTCGATGACCGTCGACGTCACCGGTCGCAACGTCTCCTACGCCGACGCCAACGTCACGAAGGGCGGACAAGAGTAAGTCGTCGACGACGCGGCAGGACGCGTGCACAGGCGGACGTTCGATTCCGTCTGTCCGCGTCGCCACCGCCGTCTCGCACCGTATCGCTCCACGATCGCCGAGGCCCTTGGGCCTCGATCCCGGCGCTCCCGGGCCTCGACGCCGACGACTGATTCTTTCGATGCGACGCGCCGCGAACAGTCTGGCTTCCTCCTGTCGAAGTCGCCGAAAGGTAGGCTTAAGAAAGCCGACGATAAAGCACGTGGTAATCGATGTCACTGCTCGAAGTAGATTCGATAGACGTCGCGTACGGTAACGTGCAGGTGCTCTGGGACGTGAGCCTCTCGGTCGACGAGGGCGAGACGGTGGCGTTGCTCGGCGCGAACGGTGCGGGCAAGACGACGACGCTGAAAACGATCTGTGGCGACCTCTCGCCGATGAACGGCGAGGTCCGCTACAAGGGCGAATCGATCGGCGACCTCCCGCAGGAGGACGTCGTCGCGAAAGGCGTCGCCCACGTTCCGGAGGGCAGAGAGATGTTCACCGAGAGCACCGTGAAAGAGAACCTCGAACTCGGCGCACATCTGGACCGGAGCGGGATGAGAGAGCGACTCGAACGCGTCTACGACATTTTCCCGCGCCTCGAAGAGCGCTCCAAACAGCGGGCCGGCACGCTCTCCGGCGGCGAACAGCAAATGCTCGCGATCGGTCGCGGCCTGATGAGCGAACCGGACCTTCTCCTTCTCGACGAGGCGAGTCTGGGACTCGCGCCGGTGCTCGTCGACGACGTCTTCGAGGCGATCCAGCGGATCAACGACGAGGGAACGACCGTCCTCCTCGTCGAGCAGGACATCTACAACGCTTTGCGCGTCGCCGACCGCGGTTACGTGATCAAGACCGGCGAGATCTCGCTCTCGGGGACTGCAGAAGAACTCGCCAGCGACAAACGCGTCGAAGAGTCGTATCTCGGCGCGTAGATCGGGCTGTTCTCACTGGTTGGTGTGTGGTGTGGCGTTTTTTTGACACGAGAGACAGTGTAGCGGAAGCGACGGCCGTCCGAACGGCGTCACGGAGACGCCGAAAGGAGGTGTTTCCAAAAGGAGAAGTGTTCCCGAAAGCGACCCGGTCAGTCGTGAGCGGAGTCGCTTTCGGTGGTTTCTCCGACGATGTACTCCTTGATGAGACCGTAGAGTCCCGTCGGCAGGAAGATAATAAAGAGGATGATGAGGATCCCCTCCACCGCCTCCGAGTAGCCGGCGACGATGGCCGAGAGCCCGTTATCCAGCAGTAAGAACAGGCCCGCACCGAAGATCGGGCCTGCGAACGTCCCCATCCCGCCGAGGATGACGACGACCAGCGAGTCGATCGTCCACGTCACCGCGAGCGTCGACTGCGGGTTGATGTACAGCGTGTAGTGACCGTACAGCGCGCCGGCCAGCCCCGCGAAGAACGAGGAGACGACGAACGCGTACATCTTGTACTTCAGCGGGTTGACGCCGAGACTGCTCGCGGCGTCCTCGTCGTCGTGAATCGCCTTCATCCCGAGTCCGGTCGGACCGCGGACGATGAGGTAGGTGATGACGACCGTCGCGACCGTCGCGATGACCGTCAGGTAGAACATCACGTCGCCGTGCGAGACCATCTCGCCGATCGAGAGGTCCGCTTGGATGTAGTAGCCGGTCGCACCGCCGGTCAGCTCCCGCTGATCGAGCATAATGAGTTCGATCACGGCGGCGAGTGCGAGCGTCCCGATCGCGAAGTAGTGCCCGCTCAGCCGGAAGATGACCGGCCCGATGACGAGCGCGATCAGGGCCGCTGCGAGGGCACCGATCAGCATCGCCGGGATGAGCGGCAACTGGATGGATTCGGGGAACCCCGCCCCTGTCGGCGTCGACAACCACGCGGTGACGAACGCGCCCATCCCGAAGAAGGTGGCGTGGCCGAGCGAAATCTGTCCCGCGTAGCCGGCGAGCAGATTCCACGAGACGCCGAGCATAATGAAGACGAGGCCGGTCAGGATGAGCCCCGTCAATGAGTCGGTCGTGGTGAACGGTACCGTGATGAGCCACAGTATCACGAGTGCCGCGATGCCGAGCACGCGGCGGTCGGTCGCGATTGACTCGCCGGGGGCCTTCTCGATGAACGCCATCACTCACCACCCCCGGAGCCACCGAAGAGGCCCTCGGGTTTGATTAGCAGCACGGCGAGGAAGATGAGCAAGCTCACCACGTTGCGGTAGCCGCCACCGAGATACAGCGCGCCGAGGTTCTCGGAGACCCCGAGCACGAGGCCGCCGACGAGCGTTCCGAGCACGCTGCCGACGCCGCCGAGGACGACCACGGCGAACGTCTTCAGCAGATACGACCACCCGACGTACGGATCGATGGGGAACAGCATCGAGAGCAGCGCACCGGCCGCACCGGCGAGCGCGGTCCCGATCCCGAGCGTGATGACGTAGATCTGATCGGTGTTGATCCCCATATACTTCGCCGCCGTTCGGTTCTGTGCCGTCGCACGGATGGCCTGTCCCGTCTTGGTGTACTGCAGGAACGCCCACGTCCCGCCGATTAGCAGGACCGCCACGACGAACGTGACCGTCCGCGGGAACGACAGGAACGCCACGCCGAGATCGATTCCGCTCCCGGGAATGCCGATGTCCGCCGTACGGGCGTCTCCGCCGAGGAGCACGCGGCCGACGTTCTGCAGGATCAACGCGAGACCGAACAGCACGATAATCGGCTGTTCGAGCCCCTCGTCGACGACGTGCCTCAACAGCACCTTCTGGAGGAGCATGCCGAGGCCGAACATCAGCACCATCGCGAGCAACATCCCGACGAGCGGGGTGATCCCGGTCGCCGCGAACAGCAGGATGGCGATGTACGCGCCGACCATCAACATATGGCCGTGCGCGAGGTTCACGATGTCCATAATCCCGAATACGAGCGAGAGCCCCAGCGCTGCGAGGGCGTAAATGCCCCCAAGCAGCAGCCCGTTGAGGATCGTTTGCGTGGCGAGATCGCTGATGACCATCTTAGGCCTGTTGGCGTTCAGTCCGCTGGCTGCTCATCGCTCGCTCCACGGCGGAATCGGATACTTGAAGTCGAGTGACTGCTCGGCGTCGGTGTCGGGGTATGCGAGTCGCTGCGCACCGTCCCACCACTGGCCCACGGGCGCGGTGAGTCCCTCCGGGATGCCGTTCTCTTGGAAGGTGAAGTCTCCAATGACGGTCGAGAACTCGGTATCTCGCATCGCGTCACGAACCTCTTCAGGCGTGACTGATCCGGCCGCGGCGACTGCCTGCTCCGCGGTCTGCGTGAGGTTGTACGAGCCGCCGACGAGGACTGGGAGATACTCGTTTTCGGTGTCGTAGGCGGACATGTACGATTCGCGGAGCTGGGTGTTGCCGTTGCCGGTCAGACCGGGCACCCATCCGGGGCACATCAGCGCGTACGCGCCGTCCTGCCCGAGTGCGGACCACCAAGCGGTGGGGTCGGCACCGCGGACGAACTTCAGCATCTTCGGGGCCCAGTTGCTGTCGCTCATCTGGTTGACCGAGGTGATTGCACCCGGCGGCGTCGGGTTCGAGAGCAGCACCTCGACCTCGTTGCTTTGCGCCTGCGAGATGAGCGTCGAGAAGTCCGAGGAACCCAGCTCGAAGACCTCTCGCATCACGACATCGTAGCCCGCCTCGCTGAGGACGTCGTCCCAGTACTGGGCCTGCTCTGCGCCCCACCCGGAGTTCGGCTCCCAGATCCCGATGTTGGTCGGGCGGTCCGCTTCGGGGATGAGTTCGAGGTTTCCGAGCGTCGAGCGAGCGACGTCGCGCGATTTCGGGAACGGCGCGAACGTCCACTCGTAGTTGTCGTTCCGGTGCGGTTCCTCGTACGCGAACGCGATGCCGAGGAACGGCAGCCCTTGGTTCTCCGCGAAGGCGCTCCCGGCGGTGACGAGCAGACTGGAGAAGCTCCCCCAGATCATGTTGACGTCGTTGTTGCTCACGATCGCCTGCAGCTGCTCGCGGAGCGTCTGGGCGTCACTCTCGTCGTCGCGGAGGATGAGTTCGACCTCGCGGTCGAGGTTCTCGTTCATCCGCTCGACGCCGAGTTCGTAGCCGCGCATAATGTCCTGTCCGACCGAGGAGAAGGCACCCGTCTCGGGCACCGTCGCAGCGATCGTCAGCGGCGTCGTGTCTCCGCCGCTGTCTCCGCCGCTGTCCCCACTGCTGTCGGAGTCGCCGCCACTGTCGCCACCGCTGTCGGAATCGCCGCCACTGTCGCCGCCGTCGTCGCCGCCCCCACCGAGCGTACAGCCGGCGAGGCCGCTGATTGCGAGACTGCCGGCCGCTCCGGCGCCTTTCAGATACCGTCGTCGTCGAATGGATGTGTCATCACGAGCCATACCGTTTCGTAAGTAATTATGACACAATAAAAAAGTATACGTTTCCGCGCAGGGCTACTCGCTGAGTTCTCCACCTTCTCGCGGTCCGTAGACGCCTATCGCGGTCGAGTAGGTCACTTCCCCCCATCTGCGCTCGCCCCGTTCTACCTCACCCCCCCATCTGCGCTCTGCTCTTTCTACCGGTCGGCTGCGCCACGCCCCCGCTCACGTGGAAGAGTCGGATCGCCCACCGAGGAGGAACCGAGCGAAACGCCGCTAAAATCAGGGTTCGGTGGCCCGTAGTGGCCCTACGAAGACGGTTCGGCCTCGGCGTAGAGGTTGAACGCCTCGAACACGGGGCGATCGGTGATTCCGAGCAGCGTCGCTTCCCCGTCGGGCTCGTGGTGGTGGATTTCGTCTGGCGGGACCACGAAGATGTCCCACTGACTCCACTCGAGGGCCTCGTCGCCGACGTGGGTCGCGCCCTCGCCGTCGATGACGAAGTACACCTCGGTCGCGTTGTGGAAGTGCGGGTCGGTCTCCTCTAAGAGCAACTGCGCGCGGAACGACATCGTCGGGAACAGCGGCGGCTTGCCCGTCGCAGGGTTGACGTACGAGAGGCTGTAGCCGTCGTTGGGGTCGGGGTCGTCGTTGTCGGCGCGTTGGCGGAGCGATTCGACCATTTCGTCCCACACGAACCGATACGGGGGCGTCGCGTCGTGGATGCCCTCGAACGGCCCCGGGATGCCGTCCTGTTTCACGTCTTCCTGGGGACGACCGCGACCGTACTGCGAGGCCCAGTAGCCCTCACTCTTCGTCACCGGCTGTCGGTCGAGTTCGTGGTATTCGAACGTGTTTGACGCGTTCAGCGAGTCGAGGACGAGCGGCAGGTCGAGCACATCGAGCCACGCGGCGGTCTCGTCGCTCTCGTTGACGTGGTCGTGCCACTCCCACTGCGGCGTGGTGATCAGATCGTTGTCCTTCATCGGGAACTCCTCGCCGGCGACGACCGTCTTCATATCCTCGTGGCCGTCGATGGTGAAGCGCAGCGCGTTCGCTCCGTGGCGGTGCGAGGGCGCGGTCTCCCCCGGTGAGACCGTCTGGATCCCGACGTAGATCGTGTTCGAGATCGCGTGTGCGGCGTTGATCGGCACGGCGACCCGGCGCTGGAACCCCGGCGGGAGGTCGGCAATCGGGACGTCCCGCTCGATCGCGTCGATCGACTCCTTGATGTCCTCCCACTTCCAGATGTCTGCTCCGGGGTCGTCGAGTGCGTGGCCCAATTCGTCTTCGACTTCCCAGAGCGGCTGGAGGCTGTTCTCCTCGAGGATACTCCGAGTCTCAGAACTCATCTCTAGGAGTTCCTCTGGCTCTTGCTGTCCCATACCCCGATGTTGGTGAAACTCGATAATAAGTGTGTTGGACGGTTTCACCCCGCATTCGCTCGGACGCACGGCTCCGACGCCGTGATTGCCCAGCCAGCCGATCGTGGTCGCCGAGTCACCGATCGCGACACCGCCGGTCGTGTTTCGAGTACCCGCGACAATCGGTCCGATGCTGGCGACAATCGGTCCGATGCTGGCGACAATCGGTCCGAGTACCTCGCCGTTGTCCGGGGTGAATTGGGGTTACGCGGACGCCTTCGCTTGCGCCTCGAACACTTCCTCGGTTCTGAACAGCGTTCGACAGTCCTCACACACCATCCGTCGCTGAATCCCGTACTCCCAGAGCTTTCCGCCGCAGTTCAGACAGTCGAAGTGCGCCTCGACGAACGGATCCTCCGTTGCGTATGGATTCTCGAACTCCGCCATATCCCGAGATACTCGCGTTGTTCCTAAAAGCGTATCGCCCGGTTCGACGCGTTAAATCGACGCACGCAGATGCGTACCGCTGGTGAGTGTCTCAGGCATCGACCAGCAACGGGCGGTGAATCGCCAGCCTGTGGCCTCGGTTACTCCTCGGCGTATTCGACGAACTTCTCGCGGATCTCGTCGGGAATCTCGACGGCACCGCCGCCGCCGGTCTCCGCGCAGACTCGCTGCTCGTACCCCGAGAATACCAGCGTGTCGCCCTTGTACGCCTCGTACTCGAAGCGGACGGCTCGCGTGCTCGGGTCGGGGGTCAGCGTTACTCGAACGTCGTCGCCGGCTTTCACCGGTGCCTTGAACTCGAACTGCATATCGACGAGCGGGAATCCGAAGTCGTAATCGCCGGTGAGTTCCCAGAACGGGAAGCCGATTTCCTGCATAAACATATCAGACGTCTCGTGGAGTGCGTCCACGATGCGCGGGTAGTGAGCGATACCGTGCGGATCGGTGTCCGAGAATCGGACGGTCCAGGTACGTTCGAACATTATCGGTCCTCCAGTACGACGAGTGCATCGAGGGCTATCACTCCATCGGATTTCGCGAGAACCGGGTTGACGTCCAGTTCGGCGATCGGGTGGTCGGCGACGAGATCACCGATCGCCGCGATGGTCGCCGCGAGCGCGTCAATATCTGCCGGTTCGCTGCCGCGGTAGCCCGAGAGCAACGGAGCAGACTGCAGTTCCTCGATCGCAACTCGGGCTTCCGCGCGGTCGATCGGCGCGATTCGGTGGCTCGTGTCCTCGAATATTTCGGTGAACACGCCGCCGAGGCCCGTGAGGACGACCGGGCCGAACGAGGGATCGCGGAGGCCGCCGACGATCACCTCGGTCCCGCGATCGAGGTCCATCGCCTCCTCGACGAGGACGTCGGCGTCGATATCTTTCTCCGCGGCCGCCTCGAAGATCGCGAGGGCGGCCTCACGAACCGCCGGTTCGGAGTCGAGTCCGACCGCGACGCCGACGTCACCGGCCCAGTCGCTTTTGTGCGTGACCGCGGGCGAGGACACTTTCGCGACGACCGGATAGCCGATCCGCTCGGCGGCGGCGACGGCGGCGTCGACGTCCTCGCACACCTCGAACGACGGCGTGTCGATCCCCGCCGTTTCGAGCAGGGCTTTCCCTTCGGCCTCGGTGAGCGTGTCGCGACCGCTCGCGCGAGCGGACTCGATCGGTGCCGGAACGGCGTCACTCATCGGCAGTCACCTCCTCGTCAGCGATCGTTCGATGCGTCGGCTCGCTGCCGTCCGCGTGTACGCCGCCATCCGCGAACACCTCCTCGCGGTTGAGTAGCGCGTACCGGGCGAGAGCCCCCGCGGCGTCAGCGGCGCGCTCGGGCGTCTCGAAGACCGGGACGCCGACGTCTCTGAGCGCGTCGCGCGCTTCGGCGAGGTCCTCCTCGATCCCCTCGGTGGCGAACAGGACCGGCTTGTCGACCCGATCGGCGAGCCCGTCGAGTTCGTCGATCGGGAAGCCCAGCGATGCCTCGAACAGCTCGTAGACGAGGACGATGTCGACCCGCTCGTCCTCGGCGACGGCCGTGATGATCTCGCCGAACTCCGGCATCGGTCGTCCGGTGTCGACGGGGTTGTCGGCGTAGGTGATCCCGGGGAGGATCTCGTCGACGCGCGCTTGGGTCTCCTCGGTGAGTTCGGGCAGGCGACCGCCGGCGCGCTGGATCCGGTCGGTGATGATGATCCCCGGCCCCGCCTGCGCGGTGACGACGCCGACGTTCGGGCCGTCGGGGGTCGGCGACCCGCCGATCGCGGCCGCGGCATCGAGGAGGTCGTCAGTCGCGTCGACCGTGGGAACGCCGTACTGGGCGAACCCGGCGGTGTATAGCTCGTGATCGCCCGTGAGCGCGCCCGTGTGCGACTCCGCGAAGTCGCCGACGTCGGACTGGCCGACCTTGTAGGCGACGACGGGCGTGTCGCTCTTGCGGCACGCCTCCAACAGCCGTCGTCCGTCGTCGGTGCCCTCGACGTGGAGGACGATCGCGTCCGTCCGCTCGTCGCCGTCGAAGTACTCGATGGCCTCGGCGAACCCGACGTTCGCGCGGTTGCCGAGCCCGACCTGCGCGGAGACGCCGCGACCCTGCCGCCGGGACTGGAAGGCCAGCACGAGGCCGACGCCGCCGCTCTGTGCGACGACCGCGACGTTTCCGTCCGGCACCGCTTCGGCCCCGCTGGCGAACGAACAGCGGAGGTCGATCCCGGGAACGAGGAAGCCGCTCGTGTTCGGGCCGAGCAGCGAGATGTCGTGTTTTTCGGCGATCTCGACGATCGCTTGCTGGAGGGCTTCACCCTCTTCGCCCGCCTCGGCGAATCCACTGGCGTAGATGACCGCTCCGCCCACCCCCGCCTCGCCGCATTCCTCGAGGACGTCCGGGACTGCCGGCCCCGGCACACACAGGAGCGCCAGATCGACGTCGTCGTCGATCTCGGTGACGGAGGCGACGAACTCGGATCCGAACAGTTCGCCCTCCGTCGAGGGGTTCACCGGGTACACCGGGCCGTCGAACTCCGCCGCGTTCGCCATCGCTTCGTATCCGATCTTCCCCGCGGTCGCCGACGCGCCGACGACGGCGATCGAAGCGGGGTCGAACAACTGTCTGAGAGTCACACGAGGGTATTTGCCGAACTGATTCAAAGCGTTTTTCCCCTGCTTCTGGGGGTACCGGGCGTCGGCTGTCGGCGTATCGCTCTCCCCCTGATCGATCCTGACTGCCTCGCGCCGGAAAGCATCGATTCCCACTGTGAGGCGTCAGCATATTCCGTAAGTTTATCATTGTAGCTTGGATACCGAACGATAATGACGTTGCTTGAAGGCCGAGGGCTGACGAAGAAGTTCGGTGGCGTCGTCGCCATCGAAGACGTCTCGTTCACCGTCGAACGGGGTGAGGCCGTCGGGCTTATCGGACCGAACGGAGCCGGGAAGAGTACGCTCTTCCGGACGATCACGGGTGTCCACCCGCCGACGGAAGGCGAGGTGTTCTTCGACGGCGATGAGATCACCGGGAAATCCCAACACGAGATCTGTCACCGCGGGATGGCGAAGACCCACCAGATCGTCCGTCCCTTCGGGAGCCTCTCGCTGCTGGAAAACGTGACCGTCGGCGCGTCGTTCGGCGGCCGATCGTTCGACGACCCCCGCGAGCGCGCCGCGGAGATGATCGAGTTCGTCGGCCTTGGAGAACAAATGCACGCCGACCCCGGCGAACTCAGCGTCGGTCAGCTCAAGCGCTTGGAGATCGCACGCGTGCTCGCGACCGACCCCGAGATGGTGTTGTTCGACGAAGTAGCAGGCGGCCTCGACCCCGAGGAGACGGAGGGAATCATCAACCTCGTCGGCGACATCATCGACGAGGGAAAGACGGTGTTCCTCATCGATCACGTGATGCGCGCGCTGATGAGCGTCTCAGAGCGCGTAATGGTACTGGACAACGGCAAACTCATCGCCGAGGGGACGCCCGATGAGATCCAGAACGACGACACGGTCATCGAGGCGTACCTCGGCGAACACGCCGGCAAAGACCTCTCGGACGCTATCGCCGAGAACTGAGCGATCACCAGCCCGCGGATCAAGAGCGGGGCTCTCCGCCCTCGACATCCTCAGCGCTTGCCGTTGAAGTCGACGAACGCCGCGATCTTTTCGCTCGCGCCTTCGGTCACATTCGACCCGTGGTACACGAGTCCGACCTCGAAATCGTACGCCAAGAGCCGTTCGAGCGAGTCGTCGGCGGCACCGAGATCTGCCGAGTAGTGCGCCGTCGGGAGCACGAAGTATCCCGCGGGGAGCCCCCGAGCATCCGAACCGAACACCGCGTCACCGAGGACCGCAATGCCAGTCGATTCGTCGACGAGCGCGTGGTGTGCCGGGGTGTGGCCGGGGACGGAGACGGCGGTGAACTGACCCACGGCGTCGCCGTCGACGAACCGGTGGTCCACGTCGACGTCGACCGCGACGCCTTCGGGAACCCACGTTTCGAGATCGAACCGCTCGACGAGGCTGGCTAGACCGGCGACGTGATCGGGGTCACCGTGAGTGATGACGATTCGCTCGGGCGTGATCCCCAAGTCGGCGAGCGCGTCGGCGACGACGTCGACGGTGTCCTCGAATCCGGCGTCCACCAGCGTCGGCGTGTCGCCGTCGAAGCAGAAGACGCGCCAGCGGGCGTCCGGCGCGGTCTTCACAGTGATGTCGTAGACGTCCGGTGCGATCTCGGTGACGGTCGAATCTGTGTCAGCCATCGGACCTTGCTACGCCGTCACGAATGATAAACGTGTACCGTCCCGACCGCGACAGCCGTCGGTCCCAATTGCGACAGTCTGCAGGTCCCACCGCGAGAGTCGTCGCTACGTTTCGGCACGCACTGGGGCGTGATCCGGCGTCGATAAGTGGACCGTGATCCGATGCTGTGAGGGGACCACAATCCGATGCTGCGAGTGGGCCGTGATCCGATGACGGCGAGTGCATCGACACCCCTATTGTGATCCACAGTGACACGTGCGACACGAACGATGACAGATGGACTCTCGACACGGTCCCTCGGGATATTCCCTATGGACCCCTCTTGGCTCGCCCTTCCCGCGGGTTTGCTCGTCGGGGGCGCGATCCTCCGGTTCGCACCGTTGGCACCGGACGCGGCCCGGATGCTCGCGATCACGCTGTTTTGTGTCGCGATGTGGATCGGTTCGCCGGTGGACCCGTGGTTCACGGCGCTGATCGGGATCGGGCTGATGGGCGTCGGGTTCTCGACGGAACTCGCGCTGACCGGGTTTCAGTCGCCCGCGACGTGGCTCGTCGTTGTCGGCCTCCTGATCGGGGAGGCCGCCACCGCCAGCGGGCTCGCGGGCCTCGTCGAGCGGATCGCGCTCTCGCGGATGCCCGAGCGCATCGCCACCGACGCGGTCGACGTCTACCGGTACCTGCTCGTCGTCCTCTCGATCGGGAGCCTCGCGCTCGCGGTCTTGGTCCCCTCTTCGCTCGTCCGCGTGCTCATCCTCGCACCGATCCTGAAGTCTCTCGGCGACCTATTCACCGAGCGGAGCGCGAAGATCGGGATCTTCCTCGGACCGCTCTTTGCGACCTACTACGGGGCGTCCGGCATCCTCACTGGGTCGTTGGCGAACATCATCGTCACCGGTCTCGTCGAATCCAGCGGCGGCCCGGCGATCACGTGGACGGAGTGGACGGTCTGGATGGGTCCGGTGATGGGGGTCGGCCGGGTCGTCGTCGTGGTCGTCGTCACGTACCTCCTGTATCGACCCAGTGACCGGGACGCGATCGACGCGCCCGAGCGGATCGATACCGTCGCACCGACGCCGACGGAGCGCCGGATGCTGCTGTTTTTACTCGTCGGCGTGGCGATCTGGGCCACCGACTTCATCCACGGACTGCACCCGATGTTCGGTGCCGTCGCCGTCGCTCTTTTGTCGTTCACGCCGCGAATCGGCGTCATCGATCACACCGCGATCGGCGAGACCGACTTCTCGATCCTCTTTTTCCTCGGCGCGATCTTCGCGATCGCCGAGGGGCTCCAACGGACGGATTTCACCGATCTGGCCGCCGAAACGATGCTCTCGTATCTCCCGAACGACCCGTCCTTGCCGCTCGTCCTCCTCTTCGTCGTCGGCGTCTCGATGCTCTTGGCGTTCGTGATGGAAGGGATGGCCGTCGCGAGCGTGATCACGCCGGTCTTCGTCTCCTTTGCGACCAGCGCCGGAATTCCGCTGGTTCCCGTGGCGATGGTCGAGAGCGTGGCGCTGAACGCGTACTTCTTCCCCTACCAATCGGCGGTGCTGGTCGCGATGCTCGGACTCGGCGTCGTCGACACGATGGAACTGAGCCGGATGGCCGGGATCTGCACGATCGCGACGCTCGTCTTCTTACTCCCGATCCAGATTGCCCTGTTTATGTTCTTCTTTTGAAAACGCAGGCGACGCGGAAACTCGGCCGCTGAAACCCCGACTCTGAAACCAGAGGACCGGGCTTTCAGGAAAAATGTTTGTCGATCAGGTCGGCGCGGGTGATCGTCCCGGTCTCGGTCCGCGGGAGCGGCTCGTCGGTGATGGCGTAGTTCCGCGGCCGCTTGAAGTCCGCGAGGCCGTCGTGCTGGAGACAGTACTCGTCGAGGTCCTCGGCGGTGAGGTCGCTCTCGGTCACGACGACGGCGGTGACGACTTGGCCCCAATCCTCGTCGTCGAGCCCGAAGACGCACGCCTCCTCGACCTCGGGGTGGTTGCCGAGCACGCGCTCGACTTCCGCGGGGTAGACGTTCTCGCCGCCGCTGTTGATCATATTGTCGACGCGGTCGACGATGTAGAGATAGCCGTCCTCGTCGATTCGGGCGACATCGCGCGTTCGGAGCCAGCCGTCGAAGTAGGACTTTTCTGAGGCCTCCTCGTTGTCGATGTAGCTGTGGGACATCCCCGGACCGCGGGCGATGATCTCACCGCGCTCGCCGGGGTCGACCGTCGCCTCCGGGTCCGGATGTTCCGAGACCGGCACGGATTCGACGACGCGGATCTCCCACGTGAACGACTCCTTTCCGATTGTCCCGGGGTGCTCCTCCTGTACGTCGGGGTGCGCGAACGACAGGTCTGGACCCGCCTCGGTCATCCCGTAGGTGTTGTACACGTGCTCGCTCAGATGCTCGTGCGTGTTTTCGATGAGCTCCTCGGTGACGATCGCTCCCCCGGTTCGGATGTACGCCATCGCGCTCGTGTCGTAGGGCGATTCGGCGGCCTCTTGGATGTCGTTGAGCGCCTTGAGCTGCGTCGGCACGGCGAGCAGCCCCGTGACCTCGTGCTCGTCGATGAGTTCGAGCGCCTCCTCGGGCTCGAACGTCGAGTGCAGTACCACCGTCGCGCCCGCGACGAAATGCGGGTAGAGCCACGCGTCCGTCGTGACCATATGGTACCACGGCGACGTGCACAGCGCGGTGTCGGTCTCGTCGACGCCGTGCTCCATAATGACTTGGACCGCCCCGTACCAGAGCTGTTCCTGATCGAACTTGACCGTCTTGGGAACGCTCGTCGTTCCGCTGGTGTGCAAGATCGCACACTCGTCGTCGAAGGGATGCTCGTCGTGGGCGTCGGCGTCGGCAGCGCCGAGGACGGACTCGTAGGACTCGACGTGTTCGTGGGCGATGTCCCGGTCGCCGGCGTGAATGGCCTCGTCGAACACGCCGCGATCGAGGAGTTCGAGCGCGTCGTCGGCGTTGTGGTCGTCGAAGAGCAGCGCTTCGGCCTCGGTGGTCTCGACCATCCGCGCCAGTTCACTTACCGTCGAACGGTACGAGAGTTGGACCGTCGCGCGGCCACGCTTGTTCCCGGCCCACATCGACTCGACGGCGGCGACCGAATTGACGGTGAGGACGGCACACCGACCCGTACCTATCCGATCGGTGAGCGCGTTCGCCAAGCGGGTGCTTCGATCGTCCAATTCAGTATACGAAAACGACCGCCCGTCGTCGGTCACGAGCGCGAGTTTATCGGGATAACAGCGGACCGTGCGGGCGAGGGCGTCACCAAGTTTCATAGTTTCGTGTTATACCTCCTCAAGCCAACTGTCGCATTAATTGTTTTGATCGGGCTCGGTCGGTATGCCGGGTTCCGAAGGCCGACGCGGCGGGTTTATCATCTGCCGGACGAAGGGTTGCTGTATGACACGGCTGCGCCGCGCTCCGGCGGGCCTGCTCGCGTACGTCCGGCCGACGTTTATGCTCCCGGCGGTCGGAATGTCAGTGTACGGGGCCGTCCTCGCCGCGGCGACGACGTTCGAGCCGACCGTGGCGGTGCTCCACGCCGGAACCGTTGGACTCGCGCTGTTCGTGGCGCACCTTCGCGACGGATACGTCGACGGGCACCTCCGCGAGGAGGAGACCCCACGCCTCGACGGTCCCGCGTTCCAGTTGTCCATCGCCCTCGGCACGCTCGCAGTGGTGCTGCTTTCGGGTATCCTCGCGATAACAGCGGGGGCTATTGCCGCGCTCTCGACGCTCGTCCTGCTCGTACTCGCGCTGTTGCACGCGCCCTATCTCGATCGACACCCCGTGACGGTCACTGTCGATTACCCGGTCGGAATCGGCACGACAGTCGTCGGTGGCTACGCGGCGCAGGCCGGCGGTGTCGACCTTGAGGTGGTTATCGTGGCCCTGCTCTTCAGCGGACTCCTTTCGGGGATCAAGATCGGCATCGACCGCCTCGATCGCGACTTCGACGCCTCGATCGGCAAGCGCACTGTCCCGGTCGTTCTCGGCTCCGCCGGAGCCGATCGGGTCGCGCTTACCATTTTCAGCCTCACAAGCCTCCTGACGATGGCGGTTGGCGTCGCAGGTAATTGGCGTCTGGTAGCAATCGAATTCCCGTTCGCCGTATTGGCTGCGCTTGCCCCGCTTGCCTGTCTCGTCGCAACGCGAAGATTCGAAGACGAGTGGGCCGTGCGGGTGCAGATGGCGTCGACGTACGTCTTTGCCATCGGCCTCTTTTTCGCCGTCTGCGGCAACGGCTGCGCCGGGTCGGCGCTCGTCGATCGAGCGCTCGAAGCCGCCCTCGGATGATCCGACTCGCCGGACCGAGACGCGCTCAGCGATAGGCGATCGTGAGGTCGATCTCGTCGGTGGCCGCCCGCAGGTGTTCGAGTATCTCGCCCTCGCAGCGCTCCTTCGACATCCGGTGTGCGGGACCGGCGACACTCAGCGCGCCCTGAACTTCGCCGTCGACAGTAAGCGGGACGCCGATGGCCTGAATCCCCTCTAAGTCCTCGCTGAGATTGAGCGCGTACCCCTGCTCGCGGATCTGTTCGAGTTCCTCGTCCAGCCGCGTTCGATCAGTGATGGTGTTCTCCGTGCGCGCGGGAAGGCCGTGGCGGTCGACGATCCGGTCGACTTCAGTTTCGGAGAGGTGGGCGAGGATCGCCTTCCCCCCGGAGTTGTAGTGCATCAGGTCCCTCGTGCCGAGGATGGTGTTGACGTTGATGTCGTTCCTGCCGCTGCGGCCGTACACGTAGATCGCTTGGCCGTTCTGATGAGCGATGAGCCACGACATCTCGCCCGTTTCGCGTTCGAGTCGATCGACCGCCGCGATGCCGGACTGAAAGATGTCGAGTTGTCCGCGGACGTACTGGCCGTACTCGAAGAAGCGGAGTCCGAGGTGATAGGTCTGTCCGCGTTTGACGACGAAGCCGCGGTCGACGAGCGTCGTCAAGTGTCCGTGTACCGTACTCTTCGCGATGTCGAGTCGGCCGGCGAGTTCGGTGACACCCGCACCGTCGAGGCTCCGAAGGTGTTCGAGGATGTCGAACATCGTCTCGTCGGACTTGATCCCTCGACTCTCGCGGGATTCTCGCGCCATACACGCACGTTCGTCGGACGACGAACAAATAAGTATCGTGTGCGACTCGTCCAATCCACTACGTGAACCCCTGAGGCCGTCTGACTCAGTTGTCGAGGAACCCCTGTGTGTTCGACGAGATCGAATATCCTCACTCATACCGGTGTGGATAACAACCGTACGGATGTTACCATCCGGATGACCGGGGGTTCGCGCCCCACGAATTCTATCGGGTTTTCGACAGCCTCGGTCGACCACCGTTGAGTCCGGAACGATACGTGCGATACGCTCTCGTGGATGCCGAGCACATTTTGTTCGGTAATACCGAACACCGAGTGTCAGTCAGTTGTGATCACGAGCGTCGAGTCCGGCATCGCGGAACCGAGCGGCCAGTTCGACGTACGTCTCGTGGGTCTGGTCGATCTGCGCCAGTTGAGCGTCGGTGAGCGGTCGGGTCTCGATCGGGGTCCCGTAGGCGAGGTGACCCGACGGAACGGTCCGGTCGTGGGGAACGACCGCGTTGGCAGCGACGATGCAGTTGTCCTCGACTGTCGCACCTTTGAGAACTGCGCTCTGCATTCCGACGAGGCACCGGTCGCCCACCTCGGCGTAGTCGACGACCGCCCCGTGGCCGACGGTGACGGCCTCGCCGAGTTTCGCGCCGTGTACCATCGAGAACTCTTGGACGTTGGTCTCCGGACCGACTTCGACTGCCGTTCCGTGTCCCCTGAGACAAGTGAACGGCCAGATACTCGCTCGGGCGTCGACGTCGACGTCCCCGACGAGGTACGCCATCTCCGAGACGAACGCGTCGTCGTCGACCGTCGGTTCCGCATCCGCGAACGCGCGTAACATATCGTGGATACGGGCACCCCGCCCGCTTAAATCCGAGTGTCGCACGGGGCTGACAGCGGGTGAGATAACTCCGTATCTAGGTGGAGACGCCGTGCGAACGCTCTCGGAATTGTGACGATGGCTTCCACCAAATTTGTTCGACAATGGCGAACAATCCTGTCCGACGCGGTGCCACCACTATGCTGATCGCTCGAACCACCGTACTCGTTCGGGAATCGGCGCGGAATTATAAGTAGGTGGCCGCTCGACGGTCGAGTATGGTCCGAGTACTGCTCGCACTTGACGACGACGTTCCACAGGCGCACGCACAGACGAACGCGATCGAATCGATGGTCGAAAACGCGGCCGACGCGGAGGTGTACATCCTCCACGTCTTCAGAGACAACCCGGAGGGTGCGTCGGTGCAGCAGGTCGAGGCGGTTCGAGAGGCCGCAGACCGACTCCGGGCGGTCGGCGTCGACCCCGAACTCTTGGAGGCGAGCGGATCGGCCTCGGACGAGATCCTGCACTACGCGGACGACCTAGACGTCGATCAGATCTGTGTGGGCGGGCGCAAACGGTCGCCGACCGGGAAGGCGCTCTTCGGCAGCGTGACGCAAGACGTGATCCTCGGGACGCACCGACCGGTCTTGGTCTGCGGAAGTACTGAAGAATAATTCGGCGACAGGCGATTCCGCGGCCGTTCCGTGTGGATCGTCGCGGATCGATTCCGTTCGGGAGCCTCGGCGCTCGCTAGCCCTCGTACGAGCGTCGCTTCACGAGTGCGATGTTATCGAATCGGGCGACCGGTTCTCCATCCTGCCGCACCACCTCGACGTGCGTGGTGACGTACCCGCGATCGTCGTGTCGGGACGACGGCCGCTTCTCGATCACTTCCGTCCGCAGCGACAGCCGATCGCCCGGCCTGACGGGGGCGACCCACCGCAAGTTGTCGGCACCGACACCCGCAAGTGCCGCGACCGGATCCGGCTGCTCCGTCGTCAACCGCATACAGATCGCCATCGTGTGCCACCCCGAGGCGATCAGCCCGCCGAACATCGACTCTTCGGCGGCGTCCTCGTCCGTATGGAACGGCTGTGGATCGTACTGTTCGGCGAACGACTTGATCTCCTCGGCCGTGACCTCGTAGTCCCCGAACGTCGCGGTGGATCCGACCTCGACGTCCTCGAAATATCGCATACCTGTGCCACGGGAGGGTCCGTAGAAAATCCTTCGTTCGGTGCGTGGGACCCGCGCCCCCGTGGGACCACCCGCGTCACTATGTCTGACCACCCGCGTCACTATGTCTGACCACCCGCGTCACTATGTCTGACCACCCGCGTCACTATGTCTGACCACCCGCGTCACTATGCCTGAATCTGACACGCGTACCGCAAGGATTTATGTATAGTAATCCGAACGGCGAAGTATGGCCCGAGAGTCAGATCTAGTAGAGGCTGCCGAAGCGGAATCGGACCTAGCGGACCCGCGAGACATCGTGGACAAAGACGAGGAGATCCCGCTTCGAGAGGTCTTCGATGAGACGTTTATGCAGGAGAACACGGACTTCGACACCTTCGACGAGATGGTCGCCGCGAGCCCGTCGGACGCGACTTCGGCGGACGACTTGGAGAAGATCCCCCGCGGCGAGTGGGACAACTTCGTCGCGGAATCCACCGTCTTCGCGGACGAAGAGGAGTTCGTCTTCGCCGGGCGAGACCACTGGGTCGCCAAGAAGCTCGACCTGAACTGACGACGCAACGGATCGAACGGCCAGCAGCGCGGGTTTTGGCAGATCCGAGCCCCTGCTCTACCCGTCGTAAACGCCCGAGTATGGCGCTCTCGCGCCGATACAACCACAACGATTATGAGGCACGTGTGGTAACACCTAGGTAGACACGATGAGCTCAACTGACATCGACCCTGTGCTGATCGCCGGTGCCGGACCGACCGGGATGACTGCTGCGCTCGCGCTCCGCGCACGTGGCATCCCCGCAGCGATCCTTGAGGCGGACTCGGAGGACCGCGACCGCGCCGGGAGCCGTGCGATCTACGTCCACGGCTCGACGCTGAAGACGCTGGAACGAAACTACCCCGGACTCGGAACGGACCTCGTCGACGAGGGGCTCGTCTGGCCGACCCGCCACACGATGTGGCGCGGCAAGACGGTGTTCCGACGAACCTACGACAACCCCGGCGGCAGCGGCGAGTTCCCTCACTTCGCGAGCCTCCCGCAGGTCACGACCGAGGAGTACATGCACGATGCGCTCGACGACTTGGGGATCGAGATCCACTGGGACGCGGGCGTCAAATCCGTCGAGTCCACGGCCGACGGTGTCCACGTCGAGACGGCCGACGGTCAAGAGTGGGAAACGCCGTATCTCATCGGTGCGGACGGCGGCGGCTCGCAGGTTCGCAAGGAGATCGGTTCGCAGTTCGAGGGCGACCAGTCGGAGAACTCCTTCATCATCGTCGACGTGGAGACGCTCGACGGCAACACCATCGAGGAGGAGCCGATCCCGTTCGAGCGACTGTTCCACTACGACGACCCCGGTGCCGGCGGCCGCAACGTGATGCTCGTGCCGTTCTCCGGCGGCTGGCGGCTCGACATCCAGTGTCTCGGCGACGACGATCCGGACGAGATCGCCAGCGACGAACAGATGCGCGAGTTCGTCCGCGAGATTATGGGCGAGGAGTACGTCGACAACATCCAGTGGACCTCGACGTACAAGTTCCTGCAGGTCATCGCGGACTCCTTCATCGACGAGCACCGCCGCGTGCTCCTAGCCGGTGAGGCCGCGCACCTCCTCGCACCGTTCGGCGCGCGCGGGATGAACTCCTGCGTCGCCGACGCCGACGAGGCCGCCTCGGCAATCGCCGTCGCGGCGCGCGCAGAACAGCCCGCCGTCGCGCGCAACGAGGTCGAACTGTACGCGGCCCGTCGCGAGCGCGCCGCCGAGTACAACGTCGACGCCGCCGGGCAAGCGCTGGATTACCTCCAGGGCGACACGCCGGTCACCGTCCTCCGCAAGGAGGTCGCCGCCTCGCTCGCGGATTACTTCGAGCCGGCCGGCGAGTACCTCGACGACGCGCCGTACGGGCCGCACGAGGCACCGCCGATCGCCGCCTCGGGCAACTACTGAGCTCACGCCGCGACGGCGAAGCCGACTCTCGTCGGCCTCGTCGCCACACACGCTATTTTCAACGGGCGCGACCCGCATCGCGACGGAGCCGCCGCACTCGCCGTGGGTGCTTCGACAAAAAACTGGTTCTGAATCGGCAACAGATCGATTGCCCGAGCGAAAGCGGATCGTTCCGCCCGCTCAGAAATTGCGGTAGATCAGATCACGCTGGACTGCACCGACGCCCTCGTAAGTCATCGGCATCCGAACGTCGCGGTAGACCCGCGTGATCCGTTCGTCGTTCAGGAGCGCCCGTCCGCCGTGGAGCTTCATCGACGTCTCGGCGCACTCGGCCGCCACCTCGGTCGCCTTGGCCTTGGCCATCGCGGCCCAGCGCTCGGCGTCCTCGCCCGCCATCACGTGCTCGACTGCCTGCCACAGCAGCGCGCGGGCGCTCTCGAACTCCATCCGCATCTCCGCGAGGTCGTGTTGGACCGACTGGAAGTCGGCGACGTTCCGGCCGAACTCCTCGCGGCCGTGGACGAACTCCCACGCCTCCTCGATGGCGGCCGCGGCGAGGCCGATCCCGTGGGCCGCGACTCGAACTCGACCGCTGTTGAAGAACTCCGCGACCATCTTGAAGCCGTTCCCGCGCTCGCCGACGAGGTTCTCCTTCGGCACGCGGCAGTCGTCGAGGACGATGTGTGCCTGTTCGGAGGTGCGATAGGCCATCTTCTCGGGGATCGGTTCGGCCTCGTAGCCCGGGGCGTCGGTCGGGACCAAGATGAGCGAGTGGTTGCCGTGGCGGTCCTCGTTCTCCTCGGTTTTGGCGTAGACGGTGATGTAATCGCCGGAGACGCCGTTGCCGATCCAGTACTTCTCGCCGTTGAGAATCCACTCGTCGCCGTCCAGTCGCGCTTCCGTCTCCATCCCCGCGAGGTCGCTGCCAGTGTCCGGCTCCGAAATCGCCATCCCGGTTCGCTTCTCACCGGTAGCGACGGCGCGGAGGTACGTTTCTTTTTGCGCCTCGGTGCCAAACTCTTGGAGGATCTCGGTCCCGAAACTCTGGCTCACGATCCCGAGGCCGAGTCCCGCGTCCGCCCGGAAGAACTCCTCGACTGTCGCGACGATCTCGTCGAGCGAGCGGCCCGGGCCGCCGTACTCGGCGTCGATCTCCTGCGCCACCAGTCCCGCGTCGTGGGCGGCTTCAACGACGTCGACCGGGTACTCCCCGGAGTTGAAGTACTCGCCCGCGACCGGTTGCATCTCCTCGCGAGCGAACGACCGCGCGCGGTCTTTCAGTTCGTGCGCTTCCTCGGGGACGACCGTCGGTGTGAGTATGTCTGATTGCATATGGAATTTCGATGTCTTATGGATTCGGAGGCGTTTCTCGCGAACAGCGGGCTCACTCCTCCAACGGGAGGTGACCGTGTTCGTCGATGAACTGCTCTCTCAGGTCTTTCTTGTTGAACTTGTGCGTCGTCGTCTTCGGGATTTCGTCGACGAACTTGAATACATCCGGAAGCCACCACTTCGGGAACGTCTCCAAGAGGTGCTCGCAGAGTGCATCCTCGTCGACGCTGGGGTCGTCGACCACGACGAACGCGACGGGTCGCTCCTGCCATTTCTCGTGGGGAACGCTGACGACGGCCGCCTCGGCGACGCCCTCGGCGTCGATGATGGAGTTCTCCAGTTCGACCGACGAGATCCACTCGCCGCCGCTCTTGATCGCGTCGTCGATCCGGTCGACGATGTCGAGATAGCCGAACTCGTCGATGGTGCCGACGTCGCCGGTCTTGAACCAGCCGTCGTCGGTGAACGACTCGGCGTTGGCTTCGGGGCGCTCGAAGTAGCCGTCGGTGAGCCACGGCGAGCGCGCGTGGATCTCCCCGGGCGTCTCGCCGTCGTGCGGGACCGGGTCGCCGTCGGTGTCGCGCAGGCGGATCCGCGCCCCGGGGGCGGGAATCCCCGCTTTGCGCTTGAGTTCGTAGCGTTTCTCCTCATCGAGCCCCTGCATCTCAGTCGTCTCGAAGGTGTTCGCGAGATGCGGCGAGGCCTCGGTCATCCCGTACCCTTGGTAGATCGGTGCCTCGTACACCTCCTCGAACTTCTGCATCAGCGAGGCCGGCGGCGCGCTGCCGCCGGTGAGCACGCGATCGAGGCTTTCGAGGGGTTCGCCCGCCGTCGATTCGAGGTAGCCGTCCATATCGATCCAGACGGTCGGCACCGCCGCGGCGACGGTGACGTCCTCGGCGTCGATGAGGTCGGCGACGTCCTGCGGCGATGTGTGCTGGCCCGGCAGCACGAGCTTCGAGCCGTAGAACGTCCCAGAGTACGGGAAGCCCCAGCCGTTGACGTGGAACATCGGGACGACCGGCATCACGGTGTCGTTCTCGCTGACGCCGAAGACGTCGACGTGGCCGTGGACGAGCGTGTGCAGGAACATCCGCCGGTGGCGGTACTGGACGCCCTTCGGCAGGCCCGTGGTTCCGGAGGTGTAACAGAGCGCGAACTCGCGCTCCTCGTCGAGTTCGGGCCAGTCGTACTCGGTGTCGTACCCGGCGATGAACGACTCGTAATCGACAACCGCGTCGAGACTCGTCTCCGGCACCTCGCTATCGAGAACGACGTACTGTTCGACGGTTTCGAGGTCGTCGGCGATGGCTTCGACCGTCTCGACGAACTCGGGGTCGACGAAGAGCAGGCGATCTTCGGCCTCGTTGATGATCTCTGTCAGGTGGTGTTCGGGCAGCCGGTGATTCGTCGTGTGGATGCTCCGGCCGCTGCAGGAGGGGCCGAAGTACAGTTCGTAATGGCGGTAGTGGTTGACCGCCATCACCGACACGCGGTCGCCCAATTCCAGCCCGTAGTCGTCGAGAGCGTGGGCGAGCTGGCAGATCCGCTCGTAGGCGTCGGCATACGTGTAGCGGTGAACCGAGCCGTCTGCGAGTTTAGAGACGATCTCCTTGTGGTCGAAGAGATCGACCGCCCGTTGCAGAAACTTCGTGATCGTGAGTTCGTAGTCCTTCATGTCTCGTTGTCTTGTCTACTCCTGTGGTTCGAATCGGTAAAAAACCCGCTCGTGATCGACTGGGCCGTCGATCTCGACGACCTTCATCTCGACAGGATCGCCGATCTCGAGGTCATCGTACTCGGCGTTGTCGATGCGCGCCGAGAGCTGGACCGGGCCGAGATCGACGATGCCGAGCACGAACGGCACCTCGTCTTCCATCCCCATCGGCGCGCCCGCCCGAACCGTCGAGAAGGCGAATAGTTCGCCCTCGTGCGGCAGGTCGACGTACTCCAGTTCCTCGCTGTGGCACTCGGGGCAGACGATCCGCGGCGGGAAGTGCAGTTCGTCGCACTCCGTACACCGCGTCGTCGTCAATCGCCCGTCGGCGAGGTTGTCGTAGAACTCGCTGATCTGCGTCGTCTCCGCGGTCTGGAGCTCGTAGAAGTCCAGCATCCGGGGGAGCTCGACCTGATCGGGCAGTTCAATGACGTCTCTGTCGCTCCCGCCGTCGGTGGCGACGTCCTCGTGTGCTGTACCGCTCGTTTCGGGGGTGGTGTCGTCTTCGCTCATAGTCGTTCTCGCGCGAGTGTCATCACGCTGTGCACCGAGGCACTGCCGCTGAGATTGTGAATCAGTCCCGTCTCGGGGTCCGGCACCTGCCGTTCTGGCTCGACGGTCCCGCGGAACTGGTTGAACACTTCCAGCGCCTGCGAGACGCCGGTCGCGCCCAGCGGATGGCCGCACCCGAGCAGTCCGCCGCGGGGGTTGACGGCGATGTCGCCGTCGAGTTGGCTGCGGCCGTCCTCCATAAACTGGCCGCCCTCGCCCTTCTCGACCCAGCCGAGGTCCTCGTACTCGACGATCTCGCTGATCGAGAAGCAGTCGTGGACCTCCGCGACGTCGAGCTCTTTCAGGGGGTCGTCGATCCCGGCCTGCTCGTACGCCTGCTCGGCCGCCTGCGTCGCCTGCGGCCACGCCGACATCGACGGGAGGTTGTTGATGGAGTTGCTCGACAGACAGGTCTGGCCGCTGCCAGTGATATACGCCGCCTCGTCGGTCACTTCGCGGGCCTTCTCCTCGCTCATCAGGATCAGCCCGGCCGCGCCGTCGGTGACGCCGCTGCAGTCGAACAGACACAGCGGCGGCGACAGCGGGAAGGAGTCGACGACGTCGTCGACGGAGACTTCCTTTTGGAACTGCGCGAACGCGTTGTTCGCGGCGTGGGTCTTGTTCTTCGCGGCGACGAGTGCGAGTTGCTCGCGCGTGGTGTCGTACTCGTGCATATGCCGCTGGGCGATCATCGCGAAGTACGGCGGCGCGTTGAAGCCGTTGACGCCGTCGAACTCCCGGTCCATCACGTTGGCCATACTCGTCTGCGCCTCGGCATCGTACTTCCGCGGGAGGTTCATCTTCTCGACGCCGAGCACGAGCGCCGTATCGATCTGGCCCGCAGCGATCGCGAGCCACGCGTAGCGCAGCGCCGCCTGCCCGCTCGCACAGGCCAGTTCCGTGCGCGCGATCATACTGTCGACGTCGATGCCGATCAGTTCCGCGACCATCGGCGCGACGTGCGTCTGGAAGGCGAAGCGCTCCGGCTGGACGGAGCCCACAAACAGCCCCTCGATGTCGTCGGGGGTCACGTTCGGGACGTCCTCGAACGCCGCCTTTCCGGCCTCTTGGATCAGGTCCTTGTAGCTGGCCTCGCGGACGCCCCACTTGGTGTGGCCGCCGCCGACGATGCCGACGTTTCGCGTCATCTCACTCGCCCCCGAAATCGGCTTCCCGATCCTGGTTGAACGCGGCGACGCCTTCGAGCATATCGTCGGTCGTCGCGAGCAGTCCGAATCCTTGGCTCTCCAGCGTCAAGCCGGTGTCGAGGCTCGCGTTCTGCCCCTGCTGGATGACCTTCTTCGCGACTTCGAGAGCGGTCTGCGGCCCGTTCGCGAGGTCGCTCGTCACGTCGTCGATCAGCGCTTCGAACTCGTCGTCCTCGACGGCGCGGTTGAGGATGCCCCAGTCTTCGGCCTGGTCCGCCGAGAGCTGCATCCCGCGGTAGACCATCTCCTTGGTCCGGGGCTCGCCGACGAGGCGGACGAGTCGCTGCGTGCCGCCGCCGCCCGGGATCAGGCCGAGGTCGATCTCGGGGCTGCCGAGTCTCGATCCCTCGGTCGCATAGCGGAGGTCACAGGCGAGCGTGATTTCGAGGCCCGCGCCCAGACAGAAGCCGTCGATCTTCGCGATGGTGGGTCGCGGGTACTCGTAGATCGTCTGGACGGTCTCGTCGACCTTCGCGAGGTCCGTCGCGTCCGCGGTGGTGAAGCCGGTGATGTCCGCACCGGCTGAGAAGGCGCGGTCGCCCGCGCCCTCGAAGACGACGCAGGCGACCTCCTCGTCGTCGACCGTTTCGAGGACGCGCTTGACCTCGTTGAACATATCCGTCGAGAAGGCGTTGAGCCGCTCCTCGCGGTCGAAGAGCACGGTGAGAACCCCGTCGTCGCTCAGGTCGTGACTGATGTAGTGATACGGGCCGCCGTCGCGGTAGTCGTAGAAGCCGCGGCCGGCCTTCTCGCCGGTGTGGCCGTTCTCGACCAGTTCGACGAGATAGTCCGCGGGTTCGTAGCGGTCCGCACCGGTTCGCTCGTAGAGTTCTTCCAACTTTTCGAGGACGTTGTCGAGGCCGAGTTTGTCCCCGGTTCGACACGTGCCTTCGGGCAGGCCGCCGCCGAGGCGCATCCCGATGTCGATGTCCTCGGGGTCGGCGACGTCGTCGCCGATCAGCTTCGCGGCCTCGTTGATCATCCGCGCCTCGATGCGGAGGGTGTCTACCCCCTCACCGTCCGTCGGTTCGTAGTTGACGCCCTCGCCGTCCTCGTAGTCGTAAAAGCCCTTCCCGGTCTTGCGGCCGAGATTCTCCTCCTCGACGCGCGAGCGGATCGAATCGGGAACCGGGAGGTCCCACTGGTCGCGCGAGTGCGTGAAGATGTCCAGTCCACCGAAATCGTTGAGCTCGAACGGTCCCATCGGGTAGCCGCGCTGGAACACCATCGCGGCGTCGACGTCCTGAATCGTGACGTCGCCCTCGTCGAGCATAAAGCCCGCCTCGCCCATCAGCGGCGTCAGGACGTTGTTGACGACGAACTGCGGGACGTCCTTTCGAACTCTAATCGGCGTCTTGTCCATCGACTCGACGAACTCGACGGCGGCGTCGACGACTTCGTCTTTCGTTTGCTCGCCGGAGGCGACCTCGACGAGATCCATCTTGACCGGCGGGTTGAAAAAGTGCATCCCGCAGACGTACTCGGGCTGGTCGGTCGCTTCCGCGATGTCGCCGACACGGAGGCTAGAGGTGTTCGTCGCCATAATCGTCTCGTCGTCCGATGCCGCGTCGACCTCGGCGAAGATGTCGCGCTTGAGGTCCAGATCCTCGGGCGCGGCCTCGATCACGAGGTCGACGTCGGCGACGGCGTCGGCGAGGTCGACCGTCGTCGAGACGCGAGCGAGAACGTCGTCGGGGTCCTCGTCGATCTGTCCCTTCTCGGCGAGCTTTCCGAGGCTCCACTCGATCTGCTCGTAGCCGTTCTCGACGAACTCCTCCTCGATGTCTCGCATCACGACATCGTAGCCGGCGATGGCAGCCACTTCCGCGATGCCGTGGCCCATACTTCCGGCTCCGAGAACCGCAACGCTATCGATATCAGCAGTCATCAGTATAATGTTCGAATCGTAGCTAATGAAAGTACCGGTGTGCTACCAACGAACAAACGAGAAGACGCGTCGGAATACGGCCGATCGTTGCTCCCGAAATCGACCGACTGCTGGTGCCAGTCGCGCTACTCGCCGCTGCGCAGACCGGGGAGTTTCTCGCGAATCCCCCGCTCCTCCCAGAGTTCCGTCGCCGACGGCAGAATGCCGTCTTGGAAGTAGATGAAGAGGATCGTCAGCAGCAGGCCGAACGTGACCGTCCGCCACTGGCCGAACTGCGAGAGCAGGTTGTCGAGGTAGATGACGATCGCCGCGCCGACCAGCGGTCCGAACCGCGAGCGGAGGCCGCCGAGGACGAGGATGATCAGCACGAGCACGTCGACCCCCTGGAAACTGAACAGCCCCGGAATGATGATCCCGGTCGTCTTCGCGTAAAAGGGGGCAACGAATCCGATGATGAACGTGCTGATGAACCCGGCGAACACCTTCAGCCGGATCACGTCGATGCCCGTGGCGCGGGCGGCGAACTCGTCCTGTCGGATCGCGGCGAACGCCAGCCCGTACTTCGAGTTCGTCAACCACGTGTACAGGAAGAAGACGACGGCGAAGACGGCCACGAGAACGTAAAACTGGATCGCGAACGGACCCACACCGGTCAGACTCTCGACGAACTCCACGTCGAGAGCGCGGAACGGGATCCCGGTGCTGCCACCGGTGATATCGCGAAGCCCGATGATGACTTCCATGATGATCATCTGGAACGCGAACGTCACGATCGCGAGGACGATGACCGTGAACTGTCGACGGGCCGCCACGTAACAGACGAGTCCGCCGAAGACGCCGGCGATGAACGCGCCGACGAGGAGCGTGAGCCACGGCGACACCGCGAGGTATTCTGCCGTCAGGACCGTCGTGTACGTTCCCACCGCGGCGATACCGCCCATAAAGAGGATCAGTTGGTCCGTCTCGCCGAAGATGATGTTCAGCGCCATCGCGAAGATGGCGAACACCATCACCGTGATGAATCGCCGCGAGAGGTACGTGGTCGAGGGGTCGAAGAACAGCGGCGGGATCACGAGGAGCGCCGCGAACACCAAGATCACGGGGAGCTGGTCGCGGACGGTCGACTGGAGGCTGTTTCCGTTCATGATATCTGCTCCGGTTTATAGATCAACACGGCGATTGCAGTCGCGAAAAGCGTAACGGTCGCCAAGTACGAGCCGAACAGTGCGCCCGCGATCGTCATAATGATCCCGAGGATGATCCCGGCCGCGACCGTCCCCGAGATGCTGTCGACGCCGCCGACGATCGAGACCATAATCGCGAACGTCGTCAGTTCGAAGGAACTCGCGGGCGTGACCTCGGCGTCGAGGGCGTACAACACGCCCGCGGCACCGACGATGGCCGCACTCAGGACGAACACGATCGATTGTACCTTTCGCGGGTTGATCCCGCAGAGAACCGCCCCCGTTTCGTCCTGAATCACGGTTCGCGTTCCGATGCCGAGGTACGTGTTGTTGAAGAAGTAGTAGATGCCTGCGAACAGGACGGCCGCGGTCGCGATCACGGCGATCGACGATCCGGTGATCCCCAGCGGACCGAGAGACACCGAGCCGACGCCGCTTTCGAGGAACCGACCCCCCGGGTAGTAGATGAAGAGCAGTCCCTCGAAGAGCAGAGACAGGCCGAGCGTGACGAAGATCCCGAGCAGGATCCGATCTTCCCCCTCTTCCCTGTAGACCAGTGAGATGACGGTTCGATCCAACACAAACGCGAAGAGCGCAACTAATGCAACGGCGATCAACGCGGCGAACACGAGGCCGGGGACCGATCCCAGTATCATCGAAGACGCGATCACGGCGACGACGGCGAAGACGCCGAGGAGCAGATTGAGGATCTCCCCCAATCCGAAAACCAGCGTGATTCCGAGCCCGAAGAGCGAGAGTATCACGCCCCTGGCGAGGCCGTCGATAAGCAGTTCTAACCCCTGTGCTAACATACTCCTGCATCGTTAGAGGGTAGTCATAAATATTGTGGATAGTTGCGGTCCCGGCCTCTCGGCGAGCGTTCCGCCTTCGGCTCACCGAATTATTTATGTAGAATCGTCAGCAACCTCGGATCGTGTTAACCGCCACCAACGTCACTAAGAAGTTCGGCGGTCTCGTCGCCGTCGACGATGTCGACTTCGCTATCGACGACGAGGAGATCGTGGGGCTGATCGGACCGAACGGGGCCGGCAAGACGACCCTGTTCAACACGATCACCGGCGTCCACCCGCCAACGTCCGGATCGATCACGTTCGACGGGACGGAACTGGTCGGCAAAACGCCCAACGAGGTCGCCCAACTCGGGATCGCGCGAACGTTTCAGGCAGTTCGAACGTTCAACGAATCGACCGTCCTCGAAAACGCGATGATCGGAGCGATCTTCGGTAACGACGAGTCGATCTCGAAGGACGACGCGAACGACCGCGCCCGCGATGCGCTCGCGTTCGTCGGCCTCGACGACAGACGGGACGAGGAGGCCGGCGGGCTGACGATCGCCGATCGCAAGCAACTCGAACTCGCGAAGGCCCTCGCCGCCCAGCCCGAACTCATCCTCGTGGACGAGATCGGCGCGGGGTTGACCCCGACCGAGATCGACGAGATCACGCGAACGCTCGAACGCGCCCGCGACGAACGCGGCGTATCGGTGTTCTGGATCGAACACATCATGGAGGCGATCATGAGCGTCACCGACCGGATCATCGTCCTCAACCAAGGCGAGAAGATCGCGGACGGGACGCCCGAAGAGATCAGGTCCGACGAGCAGGTCAGCCAAGCGTACCTCGGGGAGGTCGAATCGTGAACCTGATCGACGTCGACGGATTGAACGTCCACTACGGCGACCTGCAGGTGCTGTGGGACGTGTCCTTCGAGGTCCGAGAAGAGGACTCCGTCGTCACCATCGTCGGGCCGAACGGGGCCGGGAAAACAACCATCCTGAAGACGCTTTCGGGGATCCTTACCCCGACGAGCGGGAGCGTCGAAGTCCTCGGTGAGGACGTCGCGAGCGTCCCCGCGAGCGACATCGTCGACCGAGGGTTCGTCCACATCTCCGAGGAACGCAACCTGTTCGGCGACCTCTCCGTCGAAGCGAACCTCCGGATGGGCTCGTACACCAAACGCGAGACGTTCGAGGAGAACCGCGACGAGGTCTTCGAGATGTTCCCCGTCCTCGAGGACCGGCGTGACAAAAACGCCTCCACGCTGAGCGGCGGCGAACAACAGATGCTCGCGATCGGGCGGGGGTTGATGGCAGAGCCCGAGGTGCTGGCGCTCGACGAGCCCTCGAACGCGCTCGCTCCGCAACTCGCAGAACAGGTGTTCCGAACGATCGAGGAGATCTCAGACGACGTGACGGTCGTGCTGGTCGAACAGCACGTCGACCGGGCGCTCGGACTCGCCGACCGCGGCTACCTTCTCGAAAACGGCCGCATCGAGACGGAAGGGACGGGCAGCGAACTCCTCGAAAGCGACGCGATCAAAGAAGGATACCTGCGCGGATAACGCGCAAGGCGCTTTTTTCGAGTTTTTACGACAGGAGGTCGCTCGACGGATCGTACGCCTGAAGCGGCTCCGAACGGAACTCCTCTGTCAGGTTGACGCTGCCGTCCGGGTAGTAGTCGGGCGCGCCCGACTCGAAGCCGACCATAAGCTGGACGAGGTTCTGTAGCTCGCCCCACTCGGTGTACTGCAGCGGCGACGCGAACAGCGTGTCGAGTTCGATGTTTCGGACCGAATCGGCGATGGCGACCGGGTTCGCCTCGCCGGCGTCCTCGATCGCGGCACCGATGAGGTCGCCGACGACGTAGCCGACGGCGTTCAGCACGCCGAACCAATCGTCGTTCTGATCGTAGAACCGTTGGCCGACCTCCGCGTACTGGTCGGTGAACGGATCGGGCTGGGTCTGCGCGATGAAGCCCTGCGTGACCGAGTCACCGAGCACGTTCGCCGAGAGCTTCGCGTCGCTGCGCCCGATGATGTAGTCGGGGTTGACGTCCGAGAGGCCCTGGAGTTGGTTGTAGATCGTGAACACGCCCGGGGGGTGGCTGGCGGTGATGAGGAGGTCGAGATCGTCCGGCATCGCCCGCAGATAGGTCGTGAAGGAGTCCTCGCCGAACGGCGCGACCTCCATCTGGAGGTTGATGTCGTCCGGGAAGATCGCGTTGATGCTCTGCTCCCACGCCCGACCGTACGAGTAGTCGGCGATGATCGCACCGACGTTCTGGAATCCCTGGTCCTCGATGAACTGGGCCACCGCCCGGGCGTTCGTCGGGGCGGGGGCGAGCCCCATCCGGAAGTTGTATCGGGAATCCCGCGAGAGGAACTCGGAGCTCCCGACGAATTGCGGGATGTGCGGGACCTCGTAGTCCTCGGCGATCGGGGCGACCGTCAGCCCGATGTCGCTCGAAATCGCGCCGGTCAGCACCGCGGCGTTCTCCGCCTCGATGAGTTCCGTCGCGATGCTCGTCGCCTCCGCGGGGTCGAGTTGGGTGTCTCGGTCCACGAACGCGAGCTCTCGCCCGAGCACGCCGCCGTTGGCGTTGATCTCGTCGAGCCGGAAGTTGAGCCCGTCGACGAACTGCTGGGTCGTCTGCGCGTACGGACCCGTGTACGGCTGCAGCCCGCCGATGACGATGTCTTCCTCGCTACCGCCGCTGGTCGTTGCACCGCCACTGTCTCCACTGGAATCTCCACCGCTGTCTCCGCCGCTATCTCCCCCACTGTCACCGCTTCCGTCTCCGCCGTTGTTCATACATCCGGCGAGCGACCCGGCAACGACCGTCGCTCCCGTCAGTTTCAGGAAGTTTCGCCTGTCCGTCGCACTCCGCTCACTGGTGTTACCAGATGGCATACCTATCAGAAATAATCGTCAACATATATAGTTTTCTACTATCAAGCAGGGGAGTCGATCTTCTGACCCGACGAGGACGGCTGCTGTCGGGGCGGGAGACCGGGAGGAATTGTCGTACCTCCGCAGAACATTCTCGCCGGACGGGACGGAGAGAATCGATGAACAGGGACGATACTCCCTATTACTCCTCTTCGAGGCCTTCTCGCGAGCGAAGTGACTGACGTCGCACTTTCCCCGTCGTCGTCGTCGGAATGGTGTCTGTGAACTCGATGACCCGAGGGTATTCGTACTTCGCGAGCCGCTCTTTGACGTGTGATTGCAGTTCCTCTTTGAGGGGCGCTTCGGGGTCGTATCCGTCGGCGAGAACGACGAAGGCCTTCGGAATCTCGCCCCGGGTGTCGTGCGGCACGCCGATGACGCCGACGTGCTGGACCGCCGGGTGCGTCAGCAGGGCCTCCTCGATCTCCTTCGGGGCGATTCGGTACCCCGAGCTGATGATGATATCGTCCGATCGAGAGTGAAAGCGGAAGTACCCGTCCTCGTCCATCGAGACGAGATCGTCCGACAGCAGCCAGCCGTCTTGGATCGTTTCGGCCGTCTGCTCGGGGAGTTCGTGGTACCTGAGAAACAGCATCGGATCGCCCTCGTAGCGGACGGCGAGTTCGCCGATCTCGTGGGGCTCTTCGATCAGTTCGCGCGTGTCGGGATCGACGATGGCGACCTCGTGGCCCACGGACGGCACGCCGAAGTACCCCAAACGGTGGTCCATCCCCACGGCCGGATCGTCGCAGATGAGACCGCCGATCTCCGACGTTCCGTATCCCTCGATGAACGCGGCGTTCTCGAACGTGTTCGTCACCCACTCGATGATGCGCTCGTCGGCCGCCTCTCCGCCGGTCGTGAGCGATTGGAGGCTGGAGAGATCGTACTTCTCCGTGGGATCGTCGATCTGCATCATCATCCTAACGGCCGTCGGTGGGAGATTGAGCTGTGTCACGTCGTACTGGTCGATCAACTCGAACTCCTGCTCTGGATCGAACTCGCGTCCGGCATAGCCGACCACCGGAATCCCGTAAAACATCGCCGGGAGGATCATCCCCGGCAGCGACATGATCCACGACCACTCCGCCACGGTCCTGACCACTTGGTCGTCGCCGGTCCGGTGACACTGCAGGCTGAGGAACTGGGGCAACTCCCCGAGGAGGTGACGGTGGGCGTGGACGACGCCTTTCGGCTGACCCGTCGTCCCGCTGGTGTAGATGATGAATGCCTCGTCGTCCGGGGCAGTCGTCCGCCGCTCGAATGATGGATCGGCCCCTTCGATCGCGTCGTGGAAGTTGACCTCGTCGCGCCGATCGAAGTCGTCGTACGTGACGACGAGTTCTAGGGAGTCGACGTCGTCGCGAATGGATCTGAGCGCGTCGATGGCGGCCTCGTCTGCGAGAAAAACGGACGCGTTGCAGTCGCGGAGTCGATACGTGAGCCCGTCGGAGCCGAGGAGAACCGTGAGCGGGACCGAAACCGCCCCGATCTTGAACGCGGCGAGGTGGCCGACGAGCGATTCCACGCACTGTGTGCCGTTGATCGCGACGTGATCGCCGACCTCGACCCCCGACTCTGAGAGGTACGTCGCGAACTTGTTTACCATCCGATTCAGTTCGCCGTAGGTGTACTCCGAACGATCACCGTCGAGTCGATCCAGCGATAGCGCGACCCGGTCGGGATCTTCCGCAGCCCACCGCTCGCAGGTGTATACGCCGATATTGAAGGTTTCAGGGACCTCCCAAGAGAACCACTCGTCGATCTCTTCGAGCGTTTCGAACCCCTGCTGGTGGAAGTAGTATTTCTCCAGTTCTGCGGGTACGTTCATCGTCTGCGTCTTCAGAACGGTCGATATTAAAAATGCAGCTTGGATGATGTTCCGGGCGGAGGGGTGGCCGCACGGAGCCGACGTTTCCGTCCGAACCGGGAGAGAGAAATCGCGAGAGTGCTACGGCGCGTACTGGTAGTTGACAGAGACGATGTTGGCCGATTTCTGGACCTCGTCGGCCAGCTCCTGTCGGTAGCTCTCGTCGCGCAGCCGATCGGACGGACAGACAACGCCGATCGAGCCGAGTACCTCCTCACCGATTCGGACCGGCGCGGCGACGGTTCCCATCCCCACGACCTGTTCGTTGCGGTCGATCCCGTACCCCTGCTCTCGAATCGCCTCTAGTTCGGCGTCAAGTGCCTCGCGATCAGTGATGGTCTGTCCCGTGCGGGCGGTGAGACCGTGGTCGTCGATGATCGAGTCGATGCGCTCCTCACCGAGGAACGCGAGTATCACTTTCCCACCCGCATGGGTGTGAATAGGCGTTTTGAGCCCCGGGTAGATGCCCAATCGGAGCGATTCGGATCCGAACTCAGTGTGGAGGATGACGAACTGACCGCGCTCTTCGACGTTGACGCTGACGAGTTCCCCCGTATTTTCTACGAGTCGTTCGAGTTCGGGTTTTGCGACGTGAAACAGTCGGTTCCTGTATTTGACTTGTCCGCCCAACTCTAACAGCTGAAACCCCAATCGGTAGGTCCCGTCCTCGTTGATCACGTAGCCCATCGTCCGTAAGGTTCGAAGGTAGTCGTGCACCGTGCTCTTCGGCAAATCGAGCTGCCGAGAGAGGTCCGCGACGCCGACTTCCTTCTGCTCTTTGAGCACGTCCATTATCTCGAACGCACGCTGTATCGTCTTCAGCGGCGGCGTGGTGTCGGTCATTCCTACAGAAACGATGTAAACGAACCAACGTAAAGACTGCGGTTATTTCGAACAGTTGAATATGAGATGCTGTCCCGGCGATTTCACCCACGATGCAACGGGAACAGTCGCTATTGACAGTCCTACTTGCGACTATCCGATCGAATCTACGGGACCGGATCGAAGCGGAGCCGATCACATCGCTGGTACGCACCGGCTACCCGTGTCCGATAGCTCGGAAAAGCAAACCGTGAGCGGCCGATGACCCGCCGATATCGCGTCAAATCGGATCCCTCGTCTGTTAGCGAGACGAGGACAGCAACGATCGTTGACCCGAATCGGAACCCTCCGGGTAATTCGAACGCCCGTTCGATGTTTTTTGTGATCGCTCAGCAAACACCGGACAATCGTCTCGTCGGAATAGGAGGAATAGTGAGGAATAGGGAGGAATCCCGTCAGTTGGCGTCGCTCCCGGTTCCTCGCCGGTCGGCGGCGCTTGCCACGCCGAAAGCACCCCGTGTAACGGAGGTACGATTGTTATGGCAATCTCGACGCGACGGACGGTCCCTCGCTTCCAGGGCGCTATTGATGGTGGCGGTCGATCAAATCTGCGGTGAACGGATCGAATACGGGTTCGCCGGAGTGTGAGCATCCCGGTATGATTCGTAATGAGACGTATGTGTATTCCGCAGGGGCCGGCGAAAGCGTCGGTGAATCAGACGTATTTCGACGGGTATGTCAGATAAAATATACACATAGCACTCGGTTCACCATCGGGTATCCGGTGAACTCGTTTTGGGGCCATCAGCCTTCGAGACCCACGGACAGTACGATGATCTCGGACGGTTACGCCGTCGACAGAGATTAACTCGGTGAATAGTAGTTGCACAAAGCATATATACGCAAGCACGGATAACAGAAATATGGCGACCTCCGAACAACTGACTGACTCCGCTCACTTCTCTGTCGAGAATATTGGTGGGATTGACGACACTGAGGTAGATATTCCGCCCGGTGTAACAGTTCTTACGGGCAAGAACGCGACCAACCGCACTTCGTTCCTTCGTTCGATTATGGGCGCGATGGGCAGCCAACGCGTCTCGTTGAAAGGTGACGCCGACAACGGCCGAATCGAACTGACGCTCGACGGGACGACGTACGAACGAACGCTCTCCCGCGCGGGCGACGGCGTCACCTTCGAGGGCGACGCGTATCTCGACGACCCCGAGGTGGCCGACCTCTTCGCGTTCCTGCTGGAGACCAACGAGGCGAGACAGGCGGCCGCGCGCGACGAACAACTCCGCGACGTCATTATGCGCCCCGTCGACGTCGACGCGATTCGATCAGAGATCAGCCGCCTCGAAGCGGAGAAAGGCGACATCAACGACACGCTCGCACGGATCGAATCACGGAAACGAGAGCTCCCAGAACTCGAACAACAGCGCACGACGCTCAGAGGAAAGATCGAGGACAAGCGCGAGGAACTCGCCGAACTCGAGGAGGATATCGACGATAGCAGCCGTGACGTCGAGGAGGGGAGGAAAGAGCAGGCTGAACTGGAAGAGAAGCTCCAAGAGCTGCGAGAGACGCGCTCGGAACTCGAATCGATCCGTCGAAAGATCGAACGTCAAGAAGAGAGCATCTCGTCGTTGAAGCGCGAGCAGAAGGAACTCGAGGACGACTTGGCGGAACTCCCCGATACGCCGATGGGCGATCACCGCGACCTCGAAACGGAGATCGATCGCCTCCGCGGCGAACGACAGGATCTGAACACGGAGATCAACGAACTCCGAAGCCTGATTCAGTACAACGAAGAACGCCTCGAAGCCGAGGACTACGAGTTGCTGCAGGGCGACGACGTGTCCGCCGAAAACGGGGGCTCGGTCACCGACCAACTCGTCGGTTCCGACTCCGAGACGGTGGTCTGTTGGACCTGTGGGTCGTCTGTCGAGCGCGAGCAGATCGAATCGACGATCGAGCGGCTGAAATCGATTCGGACGGAGCGAGTCGAGGAGCTAAACGACGTCAAAAGTGCACTCGAAGAGAAAAAACAGGAGCAACAAGAGGCGACGAAAAAGCAGCGTCAGCGCACCGAAATCGAACAGAAGCTGGACGATATCGACTCGGAGATCGACCGTCGCGACGAGCAGATCGACGCGCTGAAAGCGAATCGGGAATCGCTCACCGAGGACGTCGAATCGCTCGAATCGGAAGTTGAAAGCCTCGAATCCGCCGACTTCGACGAGATCCTCTCGCTGCACAAGGAGGCGAACCAACTCGAGTTCGAGATCGACAGTCTCGAATCCGATCTCGAAGAGGTCACCAACGAGATCGAAGAGATCGAAGACGACGTCGAACGCGCCGAGGATCTGCGCGAAAAGCGTACGGAACTCGTCGACAAACTCACCGACCAGCGGACGAAAATCGATCAGATCGAGGCCGAGGCCGTCGATTCGTTCAACGAGCACATGGAGTCGATCCTCGACCTCTTGGCCTACGAGAACATCGAACGGATCTGGATCGAACGGATCGAGGGTACCGGCGCGAGCGAGGGGCAGACGCGCTTCGAGCTTCACATCGTCCGGACGACCGAGAACGGCGCGGCCTACGAGGATACGATCGATCACCTCTCCGAAAGCGAACGCGAGGTGACGGGGTTGATCTTCGCGCTGGCGGGGTATCTCGTCCACGACCTCCACGAGACGGTACCGTTTATGTTGTTGGACTCCCTCGAGGCGATCGACTCCGATCGGATCGCAAGACTCGTGGAGTACTTCGCAGACTACGCGGATTACCTCGTCGTCGCGCTGCTACCCGAGGACGCGCAGGCGCTCGACGACGACTTTACGAGAGTGACGTCGATCTGAAACACGCCTGAGAACAAATCCCATCTGAGGCGGTCTCGGACTGGGCGTTTTCGTCGACTAACCCCAGTACATTTTTCAGCCTCTTCGGCGAATGATTGGCAATGACAGACGCGACCGACAACCGGCCGTCGAGTAAAGTGGCGCGGCTTATCGACGAGTACGACCTCGACGGCCTGGGAGACGAACTGGAGGCGTTGTGGACTGGCGACGGCGTCGACCGGATGAGCCTCAGAGACCTCGCAGATTACTTCAACGAGCGCCTGCTGGAAGAGACGCTCATTGACGCCGGGATGAGCGCCTTGGAGAGCGACGTTTCGACGATGTATCAGAACCTCACCGACGAGGACGTGAGCACGGGTATCAGAACCGACGCACGGAGCAGACTCGAACAGAACGGTATCGACGTCGACACGCTCGAATCTCACTTCGTCAGCTACCAAGCGATCCGCTCGTACCTCACGGAGTATCGCGACGCGGAGTACAGACAGCTCTCCGACGACGAGAAGGTCGAAAAGGACCTCCAGAGCATCCAACGGTTAATGACGCGAACGCTATCCGTGACCGAGGAACGGATCGAAAAGCTCAGAGAGACCGGACGGATCGACGTCGAGGAGTTCGAGGTGCTCCTCGATATGCAGATTCTCTGCCAGCAGTGTGGCGCACAGTACTCCATCGCCGAATTCCTCGAGAATCGCGGGTGCGATTGCCAACAATCGTGACTCAGTTCTGACTCAGCTTTAGTTCCAGTTCGTTTGCGGCTCCCCGGATCTGATCGACGATACCGTCCGAGAGCTGTTGATCAGTCAATCGGTTTGCCGGACCGACGACGCTTATCGCGCCGACAACCTCGCCGGCGACGACGACCGCCTTTCCGACCGCGCGAGCGCCCTCGACCGCCTCTTGGTCGTTGATCGCGTAGCCCCGCTCCCGCGTCGCTTCGAGTTCCTCGAAGAGCGCCTCGCTGGTGTCGATCGTCCGAGGCGTCCGTTGCGGCAGCCCGTGGCGGTCGATGATCTCTCGAACCCGTTCCTCGGGGAGATACGCGAGGATACTCTTTCCCGAGGCCAACTGGTGGAGATAAGAGCGAGTGCCGATACGCGCGTGCGTCTGCACTGCGTGCTCTCCGTGCGCGTCGTCGAGGTACACAGCGCGGCCGTGCTCTTCGGTCACGAGATACGTCGCTTCGCCGGTGTCTCTCGCCAGCGAGCCGAGGGTCTGCTTGCCGATCGACGCGATCGGGTGACGGTCCCGAGCGGCCATTCCGTGATCGAGCAATCTGAGTCCCAAATCGTACTTCCGCTCGGTCTTGACCAGATATTCGAGGTTGTGCAGCGATGAGAGGTAATCGTGGGCCGTGCTCGTCGGAATATCGAGCGCTTCGGTGATCTCCGTGGCACCGAGCGGTCCCTTTCGCTGCAACAATTCGACAATCTCGGACACCCGCTCGACAGATTGTAATTTAATGGGCTCGTCTGTCATAGTCATACGGCAGGCTTAGTAGTCACACACCGTTACTGTTGCGGTCCACGACTGCGGGATCCGGTATCCAAACCGGCGACTCGCCAGTCACATTACGCCGCAGTGACCAAGAGATTTGGTGAAACTATCAGTCTCCGTTCTCGGGTCGCAAGCGTGTCGCAGCGATGCCCCACCGAGTAGAACCGCGAGAGTATCACGATCGTTTGCACTATTTCCGACTATCTCGAAAACTAACAAGCCGGTTTTAATAGCCGTTCTGACGGGGCTGTGCTCCCACTGTGCCCTAAATAACATATGTACTCCTGTTATATAATGGTGGGCGTACCGAAGACAGTCATCATCAATCACGTGATTTGTTCCGAAATTATCGGAAGGTATGTGCCAATAAATCCCACAGCGGGACACCGCTGAATGCGTGAGAACCGAAACGAACTGGCCGTGAGCTATTCGCCTTTCCGGCGGTCCGGAGAGTACGGCACGTCGCCGACCGTAGCGGAGATTTCACACTGTTCGTGTCGTTCCACCTTCGGGTTCGGCGAGTCGTCCTCGCCCCAGATCAGCGTGACTTCGGTCCCGGGCTCGGCGTGTTCGGCGTCGAGACTGCAGAGTGAGATGATGGTACCGGCGTCGTACTCGTACGACCGCGAGTGCGACAATCCAACGCGTTCGCCGTCGATCAGCACTTCGTCGTAGTTCGCTCGCCCCCAGCCGATCCGCGGCAGGTCCATGAACTTTTTCGACTCGCCATCGCGGAACAGCGACGCGTAGACGTCGATGACGTCGTCTTCGTCCCACGCCAGCGATACGAGGGTGCGGTCGGGATCGTCGACCTGTGCTTCGAGCGCGTCGCGCCCGACAAAGTCGTGATCGAGGCTGATGAGCTTCCCGTACCCGAGTTCGAACGGGTCCATGTAGTACTCGGAGATGTCTTCGGCGACGAAGCTCCCGTCGATGGAATAGGTGGCCTCTCGGCTGTCGGCGTCGAGCCATTCGCGGTAGCCGCCCATCTCGTCGACGTCGTAGATGGGGGGAACGCCCGGCGGGACCCATCCCAGTTTCACCGAGAGGGTGTGATAGGATTTCGAGCCCAACTGTTTGAGTCCGTATTCTTCGCCAGCCTCAACGATGGCGTCACGAACCTGCTCGGCGTGCTCGAACGGACCGATGAACTCGAAGCCGAACTCCGTCGACATCCCGTGTCCGAGCGCGATGGTTTCGACGCCCGCGAGGTCGATCGTCTCGAAGTGATAGAAGGGAATCGAATCCAGATCTGCGTCCGTGACCTGTTCGAGGACCTGCCGGGCGTTCGGACCCTGCACTTGGAACACGAAGTTCTCGGGATCGCCCTCGTGCGCCGACGTTCGGGGCTCGGTCTCGACCGTCGCGTCGTACTCACCCGTTTCGAGGTTGTATCGGACCCAGTTGGCCGACAACATCCCGGCGCTGTAGTACTCCTCGTCGTCCAGACGGAGCATTGGTCCGTCGCCGATGATGTGGCCGGTCGGACCGCACATCACGAGCTGTTTCGCGCGGCCGACCTCGTAGCTCTCGAAGCTGTTGACGCTGAGGTCGCGCAGGAGATCACGGGCGTCGGGTCCGGTGACGCGCAACGAGGTCATATGGTGCGAGAGGTCCGCCAGCGACACCGACTCGGTCACCGCACGCTGTTCGTCCAGCCAGTTCGTGATCTCGTTGGGGACGACCGGGAAGTTGTCCGTGTAGTCGCCGCCTTTCCGGCGCAGTACTTCGACAGGATCGCCTGACGCCTGAATGGCTTCTGGGTCCATACACCGAGAGGCTCAGTCCACATACTTAAAAATATCTTACGCGGAAGCACAGAGAAGTTCAGCGGTTCTTGGAAATCGCCGCCGACGAACGAGGCGGCGCGCTAGATGTCGAGGAGTCGCTTCAGATTCCCGGAGAAGATTTTCTCTTTGTCGGCCTCCGGAATGTCGAGTTCTTCGATCAGCGGGATGATCTCGGTCGCCCAGTACTGTCCCTTGTCCGGACCGAACGGGTAGTCCGCGCTGTACACGACGTTCTCCGCCCCGAAGAATTCGAGGCCGCATTCGAGGGGGTAGGACTCGCCCTGACTGCTGACGGCCGTGTCGCCGTAGATCCGGTCGAAGTACGATTCGAGGGGTTCTGAGAGATCGGCAATCGCGGGATTCTGATAGAGTTCGGGTTCCTCAGTTCGCGTCTGGTACCACGACTTGATCCGGCCGATCTGATACGGGAACGACCCGCCGAGGTGGTGGGAGATGACCTCTAGGTTCTTGTGCCGATCGAGCACGCCGGAGAAGATGAGCCGTGCTAGGGCGATGTTGGTGTCGAACGGCCACGCGAGCATCTTGTAGATCCACGTGTGAGACTGGTCGTAATCGTGCCACTCGGCCAGTTGCGGGTGGATCCAGAGGGGCACATCGAGATCGTCGACGGTGGCGTAGAACTCCTCGAAGTCGTCGTCGTCGAGCATCCGCCCGTCGATGTTCGAGAAGATCTGAATGCCGTGCATTCCGAGGTCCTCGACGCAACGCCGGGCTTCGTCAACGTACTCGTCCGTGAGGAACGGGACCGTCGCGGTCGGAATGAACCGGTCGGGATGTTCGTCGGCGATGCGCTTGATCTCGTTATTCGCGACGCGCGTCGTTTCGAGCGCGTCGTCGGGATCGATCCCTTGGAACAGCATCGGCGCGGCGAGGTTGATGACTTGTCTGTCAATTCCGTTCTTGTCGAGATATTCGATTCGGCTGTCGACGTCGAACATCCGGGGCGCGTTCCGGAGGCTGTCCAGTTCGGAGCTCGGGTGGACCTTCTCCAGTTCATCGAGCGCCTCGTGCGACATAATGTGCGAGGTCGCGTCTATGATCTCAGGCATCGTTCGTCGATTGGCGTAATAGTACTTAAATTATTGTGTGCCTCGGGTGAATGCACCGGGAAACAGGGACAGTTTGGCCCGTGTTACGGGGGATTCGACAGCGGTCCGTTCCGCGGGGGGAACACCGATCTATTCCTAGGTACTGAATCATCCATTCCCGCGTAATGAACCATCCATTCCCACGTAATGAACCATCCATTCCCGCGTAATGAACCCGCAGCCAGGCTCCGCTGGGCAACAGCAAAGATCGAGTTTCAAAAAGGGATCCTGATCGTCGCAAAGCCTAATACCGTTACCCGGATAGGTCCGTGTATGTCTCAGGAGCACGTCGAGCAGCGCGGGATGTTCATCAACGGCGAATACCACCACTCAGAGGACACGTTTTCCGTCGACGATCCGTCGACCGGCGAACCGATCGCATCGGTGACGGACGCGGGCAAAACTGGTGTCGATGCGGCACTCGACACGGCAGAAAGTGCCCAAGCGGAGTGGGCGGCGATGGATCCGGTCGAGCGCGGTCGGATCCTCCGGGACGTCGCCCGCGGACTGGAATCACACGTGGACGAATTGGCCGAACTCGCGACCCAAGAGATCGGACGGCCGATCGGCCAGTCGAAGGGACTGGTCGCCAATGCGGTCGACTACGTCGACTACTACGCGGGGATGACGGACAAGATCGAGGGCGAGACCTTTCCGCTCACACCGTCGAACCAAGCCTTCAGTCGGAAGGAACCCGTCGGGATCAGCGCGCAGATCGTCCCGTGGAACGCGCCGGTGTTGCTCTGCTTCCGTGGAGTCGCCCCGGCGCTGGCCGCGGGCAACGCGGTCGTGGTCAAACCCTCGCCCTTCGCCCCGGGCATCATCCTCAAACTGGCCGAGATCGCGAGCGGGGCGGGCCTTCCAGACGGGCTGTTCAACGTGGTTCCGGGCCTCGTCGAAACCAGTAAAGCACTGACGACGGACTCCCGCGTCGATCAAATCACCTTCACCGGCTCGGTGTCGACCGGTCAGATCGTCGGGAAAACCGCGGTCGATCGAGTCATCCCGACGGTGCTGGAACTGGGTGGCAAGAGCCCCGCAGTTGTCTTCGACGATGCCGACCTCGATGCCGCGCTGGACGGGGCGATGAAAGCGATCACGCTCGTCAACGGGCAGGTGTGCTTCGCAACGACCCGCATCTTCGTCCACGAGGACGTCTATGACGAGTTCAAAGATCGCTACGTCGACGCCGTCGAGTCGATCACGCTCGGTCCCGGCTCCGAGAACCCCGATCTGGGCCCCGTGATCTCCGCCGACGCCGTACAGGAGATCGACGACTACGTCCAGCGCGCCATCGAGGACGGGGCGAGTGCGCTCACCGGCGGGAAGCCGGCGGACCGCGAGGGCAACTTCTACGAGCCGACGATCATCGAGGGGGCCGCAGACGACGCGCCGATCTCCTGTGAGGAAGTGTTCGGGCCGGTAATCAACCTCTACTCGTTCTCCGACGAAGCGGAGGCCATCCGGCGGGCGAACAACACTGATTTCGGTCTCTACGCGACCGTCTGGACGAACACGCTCGACAGGGCCCATCGCGTCGCCAACGGTATCGAGGCAGGCAGCGTGATGGTCAATCAGTACGCCGGATCGCGCCCGCAGACGCCGTTCGGCGGGTACAAGAAGAGCGGTCTCGGCCGCGAGAAGGGAATGCAGGCCGTCGATCACTACACCCAACAGAAGACGATCAACATCGATATCGCCGGCGACGAGTAGCACCGTCGCCCGGTGACGCAGCGGCGATTGACCTAACCAATTTATGGACGATCGACTCTGACGTCGAGCACGGCCGGCGTCCCGTTATCGACCGCCGCAGCCGCTTCAGCCAACGCCTCGGGGAGTTCGTCGGGGTCGTCGACGGCGCGAGTATGTGAATCGACGAGCGTCGCCGGTGCCGACAGATCGATACTCGTCTCGAAGTGACTCTCGGGAACGGCGTCACCTGCGGCCGCTCCCTCCGGGTACTGCGCCTTCGTCGCCCCTTCGACGGCGTTCCATCCCTGGTTGTTGTAAACGATGGTCAGCGTCGGCGCGTCGTACTCGGCGGCCAAGAGCGCACACGCCGACGGGTTCGCGAAAAGATAGGAGCCGTCGCCGACGAGCGAGAGCACCCGGCTCTCCGGCGAGGCGAGTTTCGCCCCGACGCTCGCACCACCCGCCCAGCCGAGACCGGCACCGCCCTTCCAGAAGTAACTTCCCGGCTCCGAAACCCGGATCTGCGACATAATCGCCGGACGGCTGGTCACCGCATCCTCGACGATGATCGTGTCGTCGTCGACGATTTCAGCGATCGCAGCGGAGAGCACAGTCGGCGTGAGCCGTCCCGACGACTCGTCAGCTGATAGCCTATCCGCTGCGTCTGCTCGCTTTTCGGCGGCGATATCCTGCCAGACGGTCGGGTCCGCGGCCGATGTCGTGTCCAACGTTTCCGCGACGGCTTCGAGTGTCGCCGCCGCATCGGCCTGAATCGAGTCGTCGATGGCGAACGGCCACCGGGGATAGGCAGGTTTGGTCGGATCCGGATCTACCTGCACGACGGTCGCGTCAGTCTGCGACGCGTTCTCGTCCGGAATCCAAGGGACGTCCGTATCGGCGAGGATCACGAGGTCAGCGTTGTCCAGAGCCACTGACGGATCGTACCCCAGATGCTGGTCGTGCTCTCTCGGGAAACACAGCGCCGTCGGAGTCTGTTCGACGACGCCGGCACCGGCGGCCTCAGCGAAGTCGACGAGCGCGCCAACGCGCTCCTCGGCCGGGGCGCGACCAATGTCGCTCGTGATGACCGCCGGCCGTTCTGCGTCCTCCACGTACGAGCGCAGGCGTTCGATTTCGCCGGCATCGGCACCACCGGGACCGACACACCGACGAGAGGCCGTGGTCGCTGTCGCGTCTACGGTCTCGCTGAGCGCCTCTCTGGTCGCCGTGACGTAGACCGGGCCGGCCGGTTCGGAGACTGCACGCTCCAGTCCGCGGCGGACCGTTTCGGCAGGGTCCGCCGGCGGTCGATACTGGTCCGTCCACCGGCAGTACTCTCTGACGATGCCCGGCTGATCGAAGACGTCCTGGAAGTAGTGAACTGGGTGGTCGCGCGAGCCGGAGCTACCGGCGTCCGTCACCGGTGCGAGACCGGCGAGGACGAAGACGGGGGCACCGGCGCGGTGCGCGTTGTGCATCGCGGCCCCGAGGTTCTGCGTTCCCACGTCGACGTGAACCAACACGACCTGTGGGTCGCCCGTTACCGCCGCGTATCCGTGGGCCGCGCTCATCGCGGCGAACTCGTGCGGACAGGAGACGATGTCCGGAATCTCGTCCTCGTCACCCGCGCGGCGAACGGCTGCCGCGGCTTCCAGCAGCGGGGTGTGGTCTGTCCCGAGGTTCGCAAAGATGCGCTCTACGCCGTGGCGATGGTACGCCCGCAGGAAACGCTCGGCGGCGGTACGGTCGGCTGTCGTCGAATGTGAATCGGATTCTGACACGGAAGCTGGTCCCTCCAACGTGAGCTATGCACAGTGGACCCGGATATAACTATACCGCCGACGAGATCTGATTCTCGCGAGGGAGCACTGGAGAAAAGCCCGGGAGAAAGGGGTGCCTGACAGACGAGATTACCGCGGACCGGTTCCCATCGAGGATTTGACGTCCTCGCGCCAGTGGAACAGGTACTGCTCTGCTTTGCTGAAGACGCCGTACTCGATGAGCATCATCACGATCACGAACAGCACGACGTACTGGAGCACGCCGACCATCGAGAACCGGCTCATATTGTCTCGAATGAGGAAGCCGATTCCGATGTTCGAGATGACGACCTCAGCGAGGATGGTCACCTTCCACGCGACCGAGAAGGTGAATCGAATGCTCGAGAACACCTCGGGGAGAATCGACGAGAACAGGACTCGACGGTAGACGCGCATCCGCGAGACGCCGAACGCGCTCGACATATTGAGCAGGTCGGAGTCGACGTCCTCGACGCCGCTTTGGATCATGTCGACGACGAACGGTGCCGTGATGATCGCCGTTGCGAGCATCGGCGTCGTGTCGCTGATGCCGAACGCCATCGCGGTGAAGATGACGACGAACAGTCCGGGGACGGCCATCCCGACCAGCACGTAGTACCGGAGGACTCGGCCCCAGAAGTTGCTCACGCCGAGGGCGATGCCGCCGATCACGCCCACGACGAGCGCGGCGACGAACCCGTAGACGATCCGTTTCATCGATGCGATGAAGTGCATCACCCACTCGCCGGTCTGGAGCATCTCGTACATCGACGCACCGACGAGCAGCGGCGAGGCGATGAGATCGGTGATGCCGAAGACGCGAGCGCCCAGTTCCCAAACGAGGACGAGCAGGAGTATCGATTCGACGAAGACGACTCTCCGGTTGCCTACGAGCACACCTTCGATCGTCCCGCGTAGCTGTGAGGTACTCATCTGACCTCAGACCATCTCTTCGAGGTCCGATACCGTCATAAACGTGAGGTGATCCTGCCACCCCGAGGGGACTTGTCCTAAGTCCTCCATCACGTTCATGACGCTCCGAGCGTCCTCGACGGACTGATCGTCCAAGCCGACTTCCGAGTACAGCGCGGAGCGCGAGAGGCTCTCGATCTGGTCGACCTCGTTCCCGGAGAACAGGTCCATCAGGAACCGAGCTTCCTCTTGGCTCTCGGCTTCGAGCGTCTCCTGTCCGGCCGGATCCTCCGCGATTTCCGGAATGTTGTCTTGGACGTAGTTGAGGCCCTCACTCCACATATTGATCATATTCAGGAGGACCTCCGGGTTCTCCTCGGCGAAGTCGAGCCGCGTCGAGAGGCTGACGAGCGGCGGCCGCCCCCAGCCCTCTTCGAGGTAATCGTTCCAGATCCACAGCAGCGGTTTGAGTTCGCCGTTGACGATCTCTGTAAGCCCGGCCGAGGAGGCCGAGTGAACCGCCGTCGCGAGATCGCCGCGGAGCGTGAGTTGCGGCATCGTCCCGCGGTCGGCCGTCTGGACGTTGAAGTCGCCGCCGTCCTGAGCGAGGTTGTAGCCGTACTTTTCCTGGATGATGTTCTGGAGGTGCGGGACGGCACCGGCCGCCCAGCCGGGGATACCGAACCGGGCACCTTCGTCGACGATCTTGTCGAGCGACGCTTGGACGCTTCCAGTCTCGTCGGGGTCGTACGGGCCACCGACCTCGACCCACGGAGTCGAGACGACCCCTTCGATGTTTCCGAACGTGACTAGCTGCTGATCCTGTTCGACACCGAGGCGTGCGTCCTCTACCCAGCTCACGGTCCCCATATCGATCTGTCCGGACGCGAACAGGGTCGCGTCCTCGAACGTGAGTTCGTAATCGAGCTGATAGCCGTCCTCCTCGAATCGGGGTTGGATGAGGTCGTTGTTCGAGAGGTAATACTCCATCACGATGTTGACCGGCATCCCTACCGGGGGCGTCGCGAACGACACTGTGGTCAGATCGCCGCCTCCACTGTCACCGCCGCTGTCGTCTGAACTGTCGCCGCCTCCACTGTCACCGCCGCTGTCGCCTGAACTGTCGTCGCTTCCACCGTCACCGCCGCTGTCTCCATTTCCACCGCTCGTACAGCCGGCGAGTGTCGCGGCAACCGCGCTGGCACCCGTCGCTTTGATGAATTTCCGTCTGTTTATGCTGCTGACTGGCCGAAATCGATTGTCATCCCGTGGCATACGGTACCAAATTCCCATCTATCATTATAAACCCACCGGTAGTGGGTATTGAAATGGCGCTCTCAGGCTCCAACTTACACGCTGAGATCGGGTTGGGCTTCGAATTGCGCGGAACAAAACGTCGATGGTATTTCAGAATCGACCCTTGGGATGGGTTCGCGTAGCAAATCTAAAGTACACCCACTAACTATAGGCGATCAGAGTTATGAATGAGAACCAGCCTCATACAGTCCGTATTCGATTCGCTTGGTTATCTACGGCTGGCGGAGGGGATGCCGATGGCTTCTGAGGTCACCCAGTCGAACGAGCCGGCAGACTCCGCAGGGATCGCCCACGGCAGTTCGGCCGCCGGTGCGATTCACGTGAAAGGACTCACGAAGGAGTTCGACACCGAGGAGGGGACAGAAAGAGTCTTCGAGGACGTCGACTTCGACATCGAACCCGGTTCCTTCGTGACCCTCATCGGTCGCTCGGGCAGCGGGAAGTCGACGATGCTGAACATCATCAGTGGCGTCCTCGAACCGACCGCTGGACGTGTCGAATTCGAGGCAACACAGGACGGGGAGGTGACGCTCGGCCACGTCTTCCAGTCGCCCCGACTGCTGCCGTGGAACACCTGTGTAGAGAACATCGAATACGTACACGAGGACAACCCCGACTACTCGAGAGAGTTGGCTGAGGAGTATCTGGATCTCGTCGGCCTCTCGAACCACTACGACAAATATCCCTCACAGCTGTCGGGTGGGCAGCGACAGCGCGTCGGGATTACCCGAGCGTTGAGCATCGATCCCGAGATTCTGATTATGGACGAGCCGTTCAGCAACCTCGACGAGATCACCGCCGAGTCGCTGCGCGAGGAGCTCATCGACATCTGGCAGAAGCTCGGGAAGACGGTGTTCTTCGTCACGCACGACATCACCGAGGCGATCGAACTCTCCGACCGGATTCTGATGCTCGGTGACGGGCGGATCTTCGACGATATGTCGATCGACCTCGAACGCCCTCGCGACGTCGACTCCGAGGAGTTTCTGAAAGTTCGACAGGACGCGATCAACCGATTCCACGCGATTAAGTGAGTCGTCCGATGAGATGCTCTGCTTCGGACGTGACGCAAAGAATTAAGTCTGTAAGCGTAATTCGTGGCGGTATGCGTGCGAGATGCTCACAACGACCTCAAGGGATCGGACCGATCGGCCTCGGATCCGGAATACGGTCGATCGAGGCGGTGGAGTGATACTCGATGGCGACGAGTAATCGATCCATTCCGACGCCGCTTCGTTCGACGCTCGGCGATAAGTGGGCCGCCGCGATCATAAGTGCCGTACTCGGCCTCGCAGCGTGGTACGTCGTGACGCTCATCTTCCCGCGCGGGCTCTTCCCGGGACCGATAGAGACGGTGAACGCCTCGATCGAACTCCTCGCCTCGGGGATCGTCTGGACGCATATGGAGGCCACGTTCTCCCGGACGTTCCTCGGGTTCATCGGTGCGTTCTTCGTCGGCGGAGCGCTCGGCGTCATAATGGGTATCAACAACTTCGGCGAACACTTCTCGACGCCGATCATCATCATCGCGCTCTCCGTGCCCGGCATCGCGTGGGCCGCGATCATGACGATCGTCTTCGGGTTCGGGATCGCCGCTCCGGTCGTCGCCACCGCCGTCACCGTGTTCCCCTACATCTCGCTTCGAATCTGGAAAGGCGTCGAGGACATCGATCCAACCCTCATCCGGATGAGCCGCTCGTTCGACATCTCGAAGACGCGCCTGCTTCGTCGGATGATCCTCCCCAGCATCGCGCCGGCGCTCTTCACTGCCATTCGATTCGGGCTGGCGATCTCTTGGAAGATCGAAACGCAAGCGGAGATCTTCGCGTCGAACTCGGGCGTGGGGTATCGAGCGATCGAGGCGTTCTCGCGCTATCAGTACGACACGGCGATGGCGTGGGCCGCCGTGTTCGTCGTCATCGTCTTCCTCTTGGAGATGGCGGTTCTGCGGCCTCTCGAACGGAAAGTGTTCGCCTACCGGAAGGAAGCTGACTTCGGCGTCCTCTGATCGACCGGCTTGCATCCCTGAACGATTTTTTATTCGCCTGCGTGGACGATAACCCACCCCATCGGGAGGGAATATTAAATAGGTAGACAGGAAAGGGAGTGTATGTCCGTTCTTGCAGCAACCGATGGTACGACTGTCCCGGACCGCGCTGTCGACGTCGCAGCCGAACTCGCCACAGCGTTCGACGAGGAACTCATCGTCCTGCACGTCATTCCGGAGGACGTCTTCGAGGAGCAGCGGAAGTCGTCTGTCGAGAGCACGTCCGATCTCGCGCTGACGTTCGCACCGGAGATCACCTACCGAGAACTCGGCGACCAGACGGGAACGCCCGGTGGAAGCGAGGAACGGTATTCGCTCGAACACGCCCAGCGCGATGCGGAGGGCGTTGCAGAGGACGTGACGACGGAAACGGTCGAAGACGTCGAATCGGTGTCCTACCGCGGACGCGTCGGCAACGTGACCGAGGAGATTCTCCAAGTCGCGAGCGAAGAGGACCCGCGATATCTGGTCGTCGGTGGCCGGAAACGGACGCCCGTCGGGAAGGCGATCTTCGGGAGTGTCACCCAGTCTGTACTGCTCGAAGCCGACCGTCCGGTGATTACTGTGCTGTCCGAGGAGTAACCATCGGCAGCCTCTCGGTTCCGTCCGAACGATTATAGCGTCTCGGCGTAAACCGCGGATTCGAGATGGACGAGACGACCGCAGTGGTGACGGGAGCGGCGACCGGCATCGGACAAGCAATCGCAACGCGGCTCGCAGCCGACGGCGCACACGTCGTCGTCGCCGACGTCGCGGACGGAAGCGAAACCGTCGCACGAATCGAGGACGCCGGCGGCTCAGCCGAGTTCCGCGAGGCCGACGTGACCGATGAAGACGCGATGGCATCGCTGTTCGACGGCCTCAACCTCGATGTGCTGGTCAACAATGCCGCTTATTACGCGCCGTTGGTCACAGACAAGAAACGGTTCGACGAGATCACCACCGAAGAGTGGGACACGGTACTCGCAGTGAACACGAAGGGGACCTTCCTCGCCTCGAAACACGCGCTGGGGGCGTTCGACGGCGGCGGAAGCATCGTGAACATCTCCTCGTCGGTCGTCACGATGGGCGTGCCCGGTTTTCTGCACTACGTCGCCTCGAAGGGCGCTGTGCTCTCAATGACACGCGCGATGGCGGCCGAAATCGGAGACCTCGGCGTTCGCGTGAACGCGGTGATGCCCGGATTTACGTGGTCTGAGGCGTCCCAGCAGGCCGGTGACGAGTATCTCGACGACTACGTGGATAAGCAGGATCTCGACCGCGTGGTCGAACCCGAGGATATCGCGGGCGTGGTTTCGTTTCTGGCCGGGCCCGACAGCGGCGTGATGACTGGCCAAGCGATCAACGCCGACCCCGGACTCTCGTACTACTGAGAGGGAGTATCGTACGTCCTCACCGAATACTCGCCGGACGGCGAGGATCGGAGAAAAGTTACGAGAACCCTTATGAGCGTACTCCGATCGCGCGTCACCGGTCAGCTCAGGAGGGTCACGCCCACGGCACCGGCGACGGCGACGAGCGCCCCGGCCGCGAGACGCCACGTGATCCGTTCGAGGTCGTCGCTGACCAGAAACACGGACAGCGCAATCACGATCAGCGGACTCGACTGTACGAGCGGCACGACGAGCGAAACCGGTTCGAGTTCCAGTGCCCCGTAATACCCGAGTAAAAAGAGCGTGTTGGCGACGCCGGCGAGGACCAGCCACGGGAGTTCGCGTCGCTCGATCCGCCGCGGATCCGGGATACCGCGCGTCCACCAGAGATAGACCAGAAGCCCGATTCCGGCACTGACGACCTTCACCGTCAGTCCGGTAAGTACCGCGGCGTCTTCGGCGAATCCCAGCTTCGCAAAGATCGGCTCGATGCCATAGAAGAACGCGGCCGCGAAGGGGATCGCCAACCCCAGGTAGCCACCGTCGGTGTCGGTGTCTGAACGGCCGTGCTCGTACGTGATAACGGCGATCCCGAGGACGATCGCGACCATCGAGAGCAAATGTCCAGCCGAGACGACCTCGCCGAGCACGATCACCGCTACCAGCGAGGCGTGAAGGGGTTGGGAAGCCTTGATCGGCTCGGCGCGACTGGAGCCGATTCGTTTGATCCCCTCGAAATGCATCGCCCGCCCGACCATCGTTCCGAGCAGCCCCGCAGCGGAGAAGGCAGCCAGAGATCGAAGCGTCAGATCCGCGAGCGGGGAGCCGAGAACGAACGCCGCGGGGACGACGGTCAGGACGTTCACCGCGAGGACGACCACGAGGGCGTCCGCAGAGTCGCTGGTGATCGTTCCGTAGCGGACCGCAAGCGACTGCACTGCGAGCGCGCAGGCACCGAACGCGGCCAAGAGGACGCCGAGCGTGATGATCCCGGTGCCGGTGGTCATTCCGTTACCCCTGTGTCGGCTTCGGTTCGAAGGTGAGACGGATGATTTCGGACCGTGAGGGGACCGCATTGCATCGTCCCCGACGATGATATGCTATGGTATAACACTATCGTAGCATTTGCGACTGATTGCTCATCCAATCGCACGCTGTCGAGCGATTGAGTGAGTGAAGACTTGCAAATGCTACGATCCCTCTCCGAGGCGAGTTCGGAAAAACGGACGGACTACGTGGGAACTCACTCCAGAACCGAGCCGTCGAAACGGACCTCAGCGCCACCGCATAAGGCGGTGTTCGGCGGCTCGGAGCCCCTCTTGACTGAGGATGATCAGCAGGACCGGGATGACGACCCACCCCAAGAGCAGGTCGACGCGCTGTTGTTCGAACCAGTAACTGACCATATATCCGACGCCGGATCCCGCGCCGAACACTTCGGCGATGAACAGCACCTTCCAAGAGACGACGAGTCCCCAGTACATCGACGGGAAGAGGTACTGCAGTACCTGTGGGAACACGATGTCCCGGTACCGCTGGTAGGTGCTCGCACCGAAGAAGTCGGCCATCTCGGTGATCTCGGGATCGAGGTCTTGGGTCCCTTCCCACATATTGAGGATGACGAACGGGACGCCGATGATGACGACGGTCAGAACAGGGACCCATTCGGTGATCCCGAGCGCGATGATGAGGGCGAACGCGACCGCGATCGATGGCACTGACAGGGCGATCACGATCCACGAGCGGAAGAACGCCTCGACGTCCTCTCGGAGCCCCATCGCGGTCCCGATTATCGTTCCGACCACCACCGAGATGCCGAACCCGACGAGCAGTCGACGGAACGTATCGAAGACGTTGCTCTGGTAGGTGTCGAACTGCGGGTCCACGATCACGGTCCGCATAGCTGTGAGCAGTTCGACGATGCCGGGAAACACGTAGAACGGGAAGAACTGTGAACCGACTTGCCACGCACCGAGGATCACGAGCGCTACAGCCGCTTTCTTCTCGAGATGTCGGTCTTGAATGTAAGAGTACATAGGATTCGCAGGCGAGAAAGACTACAGCGGGTCGCGGAGGATCTCGTCCTGGGATGGGACGCTGTCGATGAACTCCTCTTCGTTCATCAGCTCGAGGAACTGCCACACGGAGTCGATGTAGGAATCTTCGGCCATCCCGTGGAACACTTCTCCGTTGCTCGCCCACTCTTCGACCACTTGGATCTTCGCGTCGTTATCGATACTCGCCGGGTCGCCGAACTCTTCGAGAATCGATCGCGTGTTCTCCCGCCAGTGGGTGACGGCCTTGTCGCCCGCTCTGGCGAGGGATGCCGCGACGTCGGTGTTCTGGTCGTACCAGTCCGCGTACGTCCACCACGACGTGAGCGGCAGCGTGTGGTCGGTGACGCCGGTCCAGAGGTCGTTGAGTTGCACGAGGTTACGGTACGTATCGGGCTGCGATTCCATCGCGATCGTGAGCCCACTCACGTTGATCACGCCGTCGATCTCGCCGTCATTAAGGAGTCCGACGAGCGCTGGGGGAGCCGCAGTCGTAGTCTCGAAGTCCTCGCGGAGCCTGAGGCCAGTCCGTTCGGCGAGAACCGCTTGGAACGCCTGCACCGTCGACGATCCCCACGACCAGACGCCGATCCGCTGGCCTTCGAGGTCCTCCACCGATTCGTACTCGCTATCGGCCCGGACGTAGAGTGCATTGACGGACTGCAGACCGCCGCTGAAGCCGTATGTGACGAGGTCTTCTCCGTTGAGCCAGTTGTTCACATACGGGAGCACTGACGGCATCGACGTTTCGACCTCCCCGCTGGTCAGCCCCTGCACCTGAGCGTTGAACGGTGGGTATTCGACGGTTACGTCGATTCCTTCTTCCTCGAAGATCCCCTCCTGTTGTGCGGCTTCATACATCGGGTAGAACACAGTCCCCTCCGGGAACTGGATCGTTGCGGGCGTCAAGTCACTGCCACTACTCGTTGTACCACCACTATCTCCACTGCTATCCCCGCTGCTGTCTCCACTGCTATCCCCGTCTCCGGATCCGGAACACCCTGCGAGGCCCGCAGTCGCAACGACCCCCGCTGCTTTGAGCATCTCGCGTCTGCTATTTCTCATCATCGTTCCTCAGCAACTGTATTTTGCACACATATATAAGTTTACAATATTGGATGCGAATTGATATTTCCCCGACTCGGCGGTGGTCGAGGATCGCGGACTCCCGACGGGCGCGGGGAGACCGACTGCTATCAGCCGTGATTACACGGAGCGGGGATCGGCTCGCCGATTGTCGGTCTTGTACGGTGCTGGAGCGACCGTCGCACGAATTTCTTTCGGCTCGTGAGACTCGGTAGTCGGACTCGAGGGCTCGTCCCCTTCTCCCCACAGGACCGTGACTTCCGTTCCGGGATCGCTCCACTCCACGTCGATAGTGCACAGAGAGAGCATCTCTCGGAAGTAATAGCTGTATCCGCGACACGTGGAGACGCCGACGGCGTCCCCGTCACCGAGCACCGTATCGGCAATCATCGCCCGCTTCTGCTGGTGCGGCATATCCATATATTTGTTGTGCGGCCCCTCGCTGAAGAGCGAGGCGTACGTGTCGATCACGTCGTCGTCCTCCCAGACCAACGTCACGATCGTCCGCTCCGGATCTTCGAGTTCGCTCGCGAGGGCGTCGGACCCGACGAAGTCGTGATCGAGAGCGACGTTTCGCTCCCACCCGAGCTCGACGGGACTCCGGTACCACGCGCTGATGTCGTCGGCGTCGAAACTCCCCTCGATGGGGTAGGTGAGGATGTCGCGAGCGGCGTGTTCGTCGGCCCACGCTCTGAACGGATCCATCTCCTCGGAGAAGATTGCGGGGACGTAATCTCTTCCCCGCGTCGGAAAGCAGGCTTCGAGGTGGTTGATCGAGGACGTGCGCTCGCTCAATCGACGGAGCCCGTACTCCTCACCGGCGTCGACGATGGCGTCCCACACCCTGTCGGCGTCGGCCGCCGGACCCTGCAACTCGAATCCCAACTCT
>Ga0207851_100039_pt1 | contig 108737 bp, 91 predicted proteins | sample A23E3SouthBayCA_FD_187747 | JGI IMG/M metagenome (GOLD analysis project Ga0207851, IMG submission 187747) | Aerobic enrichment media microbial communities from Eden Landing Ponds, California, USA - A23 E3 (SPAdes) | ecosystem: Environmental > Aquatic > Marine > Unclassified | place: Emeryville... | reverse complement strand
GTCGGCGTTCGACAACTCCAAGCCCGTCTCGACGTACATCGCGGGCTGTCTCGAACAGGTGTACGACGGCGACTTCCACCACGCCAACAAGGGCGAGCGTAAGTTCGCCTGTATCTCGGGCACGCAGAGTCTCGACGACGCCTACAACTGGATCCGCGCGGGCCGCAACCGCGGGCGCTCGGCGCTGGTGATCGCGACCGACACCGCGCTGTACGCTCGCGACGACCCCGGTGAGGCCACCCAGGGCGCGGGCGCCGTCGCGCTGCTGGTCAGCGAGGACCCCGACGTGGTCGAACTCTCGACCGAGCAGGGCTACGGCAGCGCCGACGAGACAGACTTCCTCAAGCCCCAACAGCAGTTCCCGAGCGTCGACGGCAAGCGCTCGGTACAGGTGTACCTCGCCCGTATGCGCGAGGCGGTCACGGACTTCGAGTCGGTCGCGGGGAAGATCCACCCCGACGACGCGGCGCTGCTCCCCTTCCACACGCCGTTCCCGGGGATGGTCCGCAAGGCCGCCGCGCTCGCGTTTCGCCACGTCAGCCGCGACACGGAGATCGAAGACGATCTCGCCCCGGAGATCGGTCGCCAGCCCCGCCGTGAGGCCTTCGACAGCCAAGAGGCGTTCCGCGAGGCCGCCGCCGACTACACCGACGAACTGACCGACACCGACGTCTACCGCGAGTGGTACGCCGAGACCGTCGATCCCACCCTGACCGTCTCCCGCGAGGTCGGCAACTGGTACACCGGCTCGGTCCACGTCGCCCGCCTCTCCGGGTTGAAGGCCGCCTACGAGGACGACATCGACATGACCGGCGAGACACTGCTCGTCGGTTCGTACGGCTCGGGTGCCCAGGCGGAGATCCACGCCGAGACCGTCCAGCCCGGCTGGGAGTCGGAGATCGAGGCCATCGACGTCGACGAGCAGCTCGCGGCCCGCTACGAGCTGACCTTCGAGGAGTACGAGGACGTCCACGACGTGCACAACCACGACGAGGACGCCGGCGCCGCCGACATCGACCAGTTCACCGCTCCCGAGTCGGAGTTCGTCTTCGACGGCTGGGGCCGGATGGGCGAGCGCAAGTACACCTACGTGGAGTAATCGACTCGCCACGGTCCGAGGTTTCCGTCCGTCGCTGGACGCCCCGCAGTTTGATAGTGGTCAGGCCGAAACGGATAGCCGTGAGTAACTGGCTGTTCCCGGAGCGCGACGAGCCCACCGACCCGGGAGCGGACGCGGTCGACCCGACCGACACGGACGTGGACCCCGCGGAGACGGACCTGGACCCCGATTCGGTCGACGTCGGTCGCCTCGACGCCGAGGCCGTCGACCCAGGGACCAGCATCCTCGTCGCTGGGCCGCCGATGACCGGCAAGCGGCGGGTGTTGTTCGACCTCGTCGGTGGATCGGAGAGCCGGACGGGCGCGTTCGTCACGACGAAGAAACCGGCGCGGAAGATGGCCTCGTGGTTCGCCGCGACGCGGCCGGACCCCGACGAGTGGCGACTATCGTTCGTCGACTGCACCGGGAGCGCGGGTCGCGAGCGTCAGACCCGCACGCGGGAGATCGAAGACCTGCGCGTCGTCTCCAGCCCCGGCGACCTGACCGGCGTCGGCATCGAACTCACGGGTATCCTCCGGGAGTGGCACCACGACGCCGTGGTCGACCCCCGCGTCGGCCTACACTCGCTGTCGACGTTGCTGATGTACACCGACCTCAAGCGCGTCTATCAGTTCCTCCACGTCGTGACTACGCGTGTCGCCAGCGTCGACGGCATCGGCGTCTTTACCCTCGACGTGAGCCCCGGCGGGTCGACCCACGACGCGCTCAAACAGCTGTTCGACGCCCTGGTCGAGGTCCGCCCCGGCGAGGACGGCTCGGAGTTCAGGGTGCGCGGCGGTGACTTCGGGCCGCGTTCGTGGACTGAGTTCTGAATCCACTTTTTCCAGCGGAGAGCTCCTCGCGGCCCTTCGGGCCGCTGCGGGGATCCTCCGCTGGAAAAACTTGGGGAAAAAGGCCGGACGGCTCGCTCCCTGCTCGCGGGCTCCGCCCGCTCGCCTTCGAGGCGCTCGTTTCACTCGCGCCTCGCCCCACTCGCTCGCGTCCGGTGAACCGCCTCGCTCGCGTTGCTCCTTCGGCGGATGCTTCGATGATAAGTCCATAACCTGTACTGAGCATCCGCGCGCCTTCGGCGCGCGGTTCACCGGACGCGCGGCATCGCCACGTGTCCGGCCTTTTTGACCCATGTTTTTGCCGGAGGGGTGCCCGCAGCGGCCTCCGACCGCGAGGACGCCCCTCCGGGAAAAAGATGGTCTAGAAGTATTCGTCCACGATCGCGTCCAGTGAGTCGCTCTCGCGGTCGAACGTGAAGAGGAGGCCGGACCACTCACGGACGGGGAAGTGGGCGACGACGACGGCGTCGTACCAGCGGACGGTGGCGTCGAGGGTGCCGAAGTCGAACAGCGCACCTTCCTCGGCGGGGTCGCCCAGCCCCTTCATCACGAGGGTCTCGACGCGCTCGTCGAGTTCGTCCGCGCTGAACTGCGCAGCGATGTCGTCGCGGAGGTAGACGACCTCGTGGTCGTCGCCGCCGTAGCGGACCGCCGCGCGGAGCGCGCCCTCGTCGCTCTCTCGGATCCCGTCGACGATCTCCCTGCCCTCGTCGCTGGCGTCGTCGAGGTCGTCCTCGATATCGTCGAGTTCCTCCGTCGGAGCGTCGGTCATACGACGGCCCACGGCGTCGACGCTGATAAATACTCCCCGCCGCTCCCGCGCGGTGATAGCCACGTCGACGGTGAGCCTCCCGGGCCGAGACCGAACCACTCAAGCGCGATTCGGCCGAGGATCCGTCCACAATGGGCACGCCGCTTCCCTCGCGCGCCGAGCAGACCGAGGAGGTCGTCGAACGGCTCTGGGAGGAGTACCCCGACGCGACCATCTCGCTGAACTTCTCCAACAGGCTCGAACTGCTGGTCGCGGTGATGCTGTCGGCGCAGTGTACCGACGAGCGGGTGAACAAGGAGACGGAGGCCCTCTTCGAGAAGTACCAGTCCGCCGAAGACTACGCCGAGGCGGACGTCGAGGAACTCTCCGAGGACATCGGCTCGATCACGTATCACAACAGTAAGGCGGACTACCTCAAGACCTCGGGGCAGATCATCGCCGACGAGCACGACGGCGAGGTGCCGGACACGATGGAGGAACTGACCGAGTTGAAAGGCGTGGGCCGGAAGACGGCGAACGTCATCCTCCAGCACGGGTACGACCTGGTCGAAGGGATCGTGGTCGACACGCACGTCCAGCGGCTCTCCCGGCGGCTGGGCATCACCGAGGAGGAGCGCCCCGAGGCCATCGAGGAGGACCTGCTGCCGGTCGTCCCGGAGGAGGAGTGGAAGTGGTACACGCACCTGCTGATCAGCCACGGCCGGGCGGTGTGTACGGCCCGCAACCCCGACTGCGGCGAGTGCGTCCTGGCCGATATCTGTCCCTCCGCAAAGGGCGATTCGGACGTGGATCTCGCGAGCGGCGAGGCCTGGGACTGACCGCTCACCCGTCGCGGACGGGGACCTCGAAGGAGAGCGCGATCGCGTCGTCCGTCCGGGCGGCATCGAGCAGTCGTCCGACTACCTCGTCCTTCCCGACGGAGTAGTCGGTGAGGTCGTCCGTCTCGGCCGCGAGTTCTCGCTTCCGGCGCTCGTACTCGGCGCGGAGGTCCGGACGTTCGCGCAGTGCCTCGCGGGTCGCGACACTGATCTTCCAGCGGTCGGACGAGGCAGCGAAGACGTGGACGTTGAACCGTTGCCCGTCGGCCTCGCGAAAGACCGGATGCCACTCGTCGCTGTTTTCGGCGACGGTACCGCCCAACTCGGTCTCGATCGCGGCCGCGAGCTCGGGGACGCGCCCGTCGGCGACGACCACGTCGAGGTCGACGATATCCTTGGCGGCGAGGTCGGGGACAGCCGTCGACCCGACGTGTTCGATCCGGTCGACGGCGTCGGTCAGTTCCCGGGCGTCGAGGGCCGCGCGGATCCGCGACCGCTCGGCGTCGAACCGGTCGATCCAGCGGTCGTACTGCGAGGGTTCGAGTTCGATCGGGTCCGCGTGCGGGTCGACCATGGCTGCAAGTACTAGCGCCCCCTCACTTAGCTCCGGTTCCGGCCTGGGGACGTGTGTCACCCGAGGACTCGGGCGGCCGGTTGTTCCGAAACGGTCAGTCGTTGACGTCCTCGAGGTGGTTCGAGACGACGACGCGCCCCTTGGGGGTGAGCTTGGGGCCGTCCTCGCCGTCGACGACGAGTTCGTCCGACCGGAGGTCGTTGAGGACCATCGTCAGCTGGCTGCTCTCCATGTCGAGGACGTTCGCCAGCGAGACGCCCGGCCCGGTCGAGTAGACGGCCACCAGGAGCTCGATCTGATCCCCCGAGAGAGTCACGTCCTCCAGGTCGGCCATGAGGTCGCTGTACTCCAGGCGGAGGTAGCGGCCGAGGATCGACATCTTCCGCGGGGAGTCCATGGCGGCCAGCGAGAGGGCGGCCTGTCCGCTGTTGAGGTGTCGGACCGCGAGGACGGCCTGGTCGGTGCCGTTGATATCCCGTGTGGTGCGCTCGAAGCCGCTGACGGTCGAGAGATCCACGTCGACGGTGTCGTCGGATCGGCGGAAGCGGACGGTACTCGGCCTGAGGAACAGCTTCGCGGGAGTGAACTCCGCGTCGGTGACGCGCCCGCCGACGCGGGCGGGGTGTTTGACGGTCACGTCGGTGCCGTTGAGGACGGCCTTGAACAGGACGGTGGTGAACTTCTCGATCTTGTCGTCGTCGGCCTCGATGGCGGCGACCATGCGATTCCCTCCCTTCTCGAAGGCGACCGTCACCGTCGAATCGAAGAAGTCGCCCAGGTCGTCGGGCACCTGCCCGACGGCCACGTCGAAGATGGCGGACAGCGGAACGGTCACCTTCCCCTCGTCGGCGGCGAGGACGAGCCGCTTCTCGCTGAGGAGGATCCGGCCTTTCACCGGTTCGGCACGGGCCGAAGCCTCCGAGTTGAAAGTGGCGACGAAGTCCGCGATGACTGATTCCGACATAGACGGCGTTACATCTCCTTTCCGACCCACGAATCTTGAGCGTTTCGTGCCAGTATCAACGGCGAGAACGTCCGGGTCCGTCGCAGGCCTCCTCACGAGGTGTTCGGGTGCACCGAGCGGGCGTACCGGGTCGCGAGCAGTGCGATCCCGACCATTCCGGCCGCGAGGCAGCCGCCGTAGACGAGTCCGAACGCCTCCAGCAGGAAGGGGTTGCCCGCAAGCGGGAAGAGCGGAGCCACGTCGTAGTACAGCGCGGCATCGAGGAGAACGTGCGACCACGCGCCGGCGAGCGCCCCCGCGGCGACGGCTATCGGCGCAGCCGTCGCGTCCGGCCGCAGGCGGTCGACCAGTCCGTCGAGACGGGTCGGGAGCGACAGCGCGGCGCCGGCCACCAGAGCCGCCACGACGGTCGCGCCGAGGAACGTCGTGAGGGGTCCGTGGACCGGCCCGTCGAACGGGCCGAAGACGACCAGCGCCGCCCGCACGTCGATCACGACGCTGGCGACCAGCAGCGTCGGGAGGTCCAGTCGACGGTGTGCGAGCGCGCCGAGGAGCAGCGCCGGGCCGAGGTGGAAGGGGGTGAACGGCATGGGTGGTGTGCGGTGTTCGAGCGGCGGCGTGGTGAGGGCGGTAGTCGTCAGTCGGTTCCGGCGGATGTCAGTCGGTGTCGGGGTACCGCGGCCGGCGTGCGGAGTCGTCGCTCCCCTCGACGAACGGGAGCGTGACGCGGGCTGCGGGGCGTTCGTCGCCGTCGACGCGGACGGTGAGCGCGTCTTCGCCCCGTGCCACGCCGTCGTCGACGGCGGCGAGCGCGACCGGTTCGCCGCGGGTCGGGCTGTCTGCGGCGCGGGTCACCTCCCCGACGGCGGCGTCGCCGGCGAACACCGCCGCGCCGGCGCCGGGGACGCGACTTTCGGCGCCGGCCGCGTCGGCTTCGGCGTCCTCGGCGACACCGTCGCCGTCGACGACCAGTCCGACGAGTCGCTTGCTCGGGCGGCCGCGGTTCTCGACGCGGGAGACGACCTCCTGGCCGACGTAACAGCCCTTCTCGAAGTCCAGCGCGTTGCGGACGCCACAGACGTTGGGGATCCGGCCGGACAGTTCCGTCTCGAACAGCGGCGTGCCGGCCTCCAGGGTCAGCGTCTCCCAGGTGCGGTAGCCGAAGGGGGCGGCTGCCTGGCCGCGATTTTCGAGCGTGTCGAACACGTCGGCGGCCTCGCTGGCGGCACAGACGACCACGTACCCCTCCTCGCCGGCCAGACCGTCGTCGCGGATCACGGTAACCCCGGCGTCGGCCATCGTCCCGCGGACGAACGAAAGGGGACGGTCGGGCGAGGGGGCCTTGTTGAGGACGCTCGCGATCTTCTCGGTGGCCTGCGGGCCGTAGACGCCGAAGACGCCGAAGTCGTCGGAAGCGTCGGTGATCTCGACGTCCTGGATGAACGTCTTCGAGCGCCAGTCCTCGGCGACCCGTTCGTGCTCGGAGGGCGGGAGGAAAACGAGCAGGCGGTCGCCGGCGGCGGCGTTGTAGACGTACATGTCCGTCTCGATACCCCCCTGGGGGTCCAGCAGGAGGGCGTAACAGCCCTCGCCGTCCTCGGTCGGGACGCGGTTGGAGACGGCGTTGTCGACGAACGCGACGCGGTCGTCGCCCTCGATCGTGAGAACGCCGTGGCCCCGTTCGGTGACGCCGACGACGTTGCGGACGGCGGCGTGGGTCCGGGCCGGCCGGCCGTAGTGGGCCACTACCCGGCGGTCGCCGCGCTCTGCGAACGTCGCGCCGTGGTCCGCGTGGACCGACTCGATGACCGTCATTGCCCCGATGTGGGTCCGGTGGCGGGTTACATCTTCCGGGAACGAGACGGGCGTTCTCCGCACGCGCCGTCAGTTCCGCCTGCGAGCGACGAACGCGCCGACCAGCACCAGGAGCGCGAGCACGGCCGTCACTGCACTGAAGCCCGGGCCGTTTCCGCTCGTCGTCGTCGCTGCGGGCGTCGGCGTCGGCGTGCCACTGCCGTTGCCGAACGCGCCGAACGTCGAGAAACTGGTCACGTTCGCTTTCAGGACCCGATTCCCGGTGTCCACGCTGGACCCGCTGACCGCGCTCCACCCGGAGCCGTCGTGGCTCCAGAGCGCGAGCGACGACGCGGGCACGTTCCCGAGGTCACCGCTCTCGTAGTGCATCGTCAGGTCGAGGTAGGCGTTCGACCCGCCGACGCGCTGTGCGTCGACGTATCTGCTGATCCCCTTTGCGTTCGCGTTCGCCGCCGGTGAGTCGTTCGGCGCGACGCTGACGTTGTAGCCCTCGAAGGTGAGTTCCGTGTTGGCCGCCGTCGAGGCGCCGATGTCGAGCGACTCGACCGACGTGCCGCGCGACTCGCTGATGGTGAACGACCACGTCGCGCTCGCGGTGTTTTCGACCGTGTTTTCGACGAAGCGGTTGTCGTTCGACGAGGCGTTGACGTCGATGCCCCGGTAGGCGTTCTCGACGGTGTTTCTGCGGAACACGTTGTCGCTCGCGTCGTCGAGTTGGATCCCGGTCGGGAACGTCGTGGCCCCTCTCGCGGGGGTGTTCACGACAGTGTTGTTCGTCACCTCGTTGTCCGCCGAATACCTCACGAGGTAGATGCCCCCGTTGCCGTTGCTCCCGATCCGGTTGTCGGCAATCCTCGTCCGGTTGGTCTCCCGGAGGTTGACGCCGTACTCCTTGGAGTGGGACACGTCGTTGCCGACCAGTACGGAGTCGTCGGCGGCGTGCATGTAGATGCCGCTGTCGTCGCTGCTGTTGATCTCGTTGCCGCGCACGGTCGCGTTACTAATGTAGTAGAGCAGAATCCCTTGCTTCCCGTTCCCGCGGATCGTGTTGTTGACGATCGAGAAGTTCGACCCAGACTGGGAGATACTGATCCCGCTCCAGCCGCTATCGGTGATGGTGTTGTTCCGGAACACCTGGTCGGGGTTGTCGGTCCCGACGGCGATACTCGGGTCGAGGCTCCCGGAGGCGTGGAGGTGATTGTCGGCGAAGACGTTCCCGGACGAACCGCCATCGACGCGGATGTGTTCTCCGCCGGACCCGGTGATCTGGTTCCCGCGGACCGTCGTGTTCGAGGACGAGACGAGTCTGAGCCCACGAGTCTTGTCGTTGGTGACGGTGTTGTTCTGTAGCGTGTTCCCGTCGGACCCGTCCGTCAGTCCGATTGCAGCCTGGCTGTTCGAGGTCCCCGAGACGCTGTTGTTCGCCAGCACGTTCCGCGACGAACGCAGGATCTGGATCCCCCAGTCTCCGCCGGAGACGTCCAGGTCCGCGATCCGGCCCTCGTCGACTTCCTCGAAGAGCACGGCGTGTGCTTTGTCGGGTTTGTACGACCAACCCGCCAGCGTGATGTCGGTGACCGTGACGTTCGTCAGTCCGCCGTCGGTCCCGTTGGCGTAGATGCCGATCTTGTCCTTGCTGGAGTCGAGTCCCTGGAGCGTGTATCCCTGACCGTCGACGGAGACGTCGCTCGACCGGATCTCGATACAGGTCTCGTCCGTGGAGATGTCGCCGGCGAGTTTGTACCGGCCCGGTTCGTCGACTATCCGACACTGGCTTATCAGGTTGTCGGGTCGGTCCGTGAGCGGCGGGATGCAATCGACGTTGCCGACACACTGATCCGCTCTCGCCTCACCGGCCTGATTCCACCAGTTACGGGTGCCGTCCCCCTCGGGGTTCGCCCCGGTGGCGTTGATGCCGTGGACGGCGTTTTTCGTGATCGTGTTCACGTTGACCGACCACGCGCCGGTCGTGTCCAGCGCGAGGACGCCGACGCCCTCGTTCCCACGTGCGGCTGCGCCCCCCGTGTTCCTGATGCTCGACCCGGTGATCGACCACGCGCCGGTGGACTCGCTCGCGTCCACGCCTTGTTTGGTGTTGGCCTCGATTGTCGCGTCCTGAATCGACCAGTCGCCCGCTGATTCGTCAGCTTCGACGCCTTCGCCGTTGCCCGCGAGCGTTGTCTTCCGTATCGTCCAGTCGCCGCTCGAATCGTCGGCTTTGACTCCCTCTCCCCTGTCGTCGGTGTGTCCTCGGATCGTGGAGTCGGTGATCGTCCAGTTTCCGGTCGTCTCGTGGGCGTTTACACCGATCCCCTCCGACGTGCCCAATCTGTTCTGTCCGCCGCCGTTGTTGCGGATGACGGTGTTTTCGATCGTCCAGTCGCCCGTCGAGTGGTCGACGACGACGCCGCGAACGCCGTTGTCCTCGATCAACGAGTCCTCGATGCGCCAGTCGCCATCCGACTCCCGCGCCCGGAACGCGTCCCAGTCGACGTCCCGGATCGTGACGTCACGGACGACCCAGTCTCCCTGTGACCCGGTTCCGCCGGAGAAAAAGCGGATCCCGATGTTGTAGTTCTCGATGGTGAACCCCTCGATGGTCGGCGCGACCGACTGGTCGACGTCGATAGCGGCCGCGTTCCTCCCGAGCGACGACCCGTCCAGCGTCGCGCCGGTCGGCGCTATCAGCGTGATGTCGGTATCGACGAACACCCGCTCTTCGTACGTACCGGGCCTGATTTCGACAGTATCGCCGTCAGTGGCGTCCTCCATCGCGCCCTGTATCGTCGTGTAGTTGCTCGACCCGCTCTTGTCGACGACAAGCGTGTCCTGTCGCGTTGCGTTGGCGTCGCGCTCCGCCGCGGTGAACTCCGCGGCTTCGAGAGCTGTCCCGTCCGTCATCGCGGCCTCGGTCGTCGATCCGCCCCCGGCCACTGGGGCCGCGACGCCGACGACCGAGACGATCATCAGCAGTGAGAGGGCGACACTCGTGGCGACGGTCTGATCGTCCCTCACGCGGGCCTCCGTCCGCTCGCGGCGAACGCGCCACAACGTCCGACGAGGGCATCGGTGGTGCGTGAGCGCCCCGAGGCGTCCGCAGCCGGCCACCTCGCGGCACGCCACCGGTTCGACCCAGATAACGTCCAGCTACCTGTCCGACAGGTACCAGTTACATCTGACATACAGGTACGGGCGCATCCACGCGGTAAAGAGTATTCCCCTAGATACGTAGTGTCGGGCGACCGCGGACCGTCCGTCTGATCGAAACAGCAGTTTGAGCCGGCAAAATAGCCAGTTTCTCGTGCGGCACGCGACAGTGGCAGTCACGGCGCGGTACCGACGTCGAACCGATCCAGACTGTCCGCTTACCGCGTCGCGCCGGCCCGGTACTGCCCGTGGGCGACGCCGATCGCCAGGCAGATCAGCCCGAAGACGATCATCGAGGGGGCGACCATCATCAGGATCGTCGAGGTGTCCATCGGGATCGGCGCGCCGATCAGTCCGCCGATGCCGACTGCGATCAGAACGACGAACACCGCGGCCGTCTTCGGCAGGTCGAGTTCCATGGCAGGGGGTTAGGAACCCCTCTCAATCAGCGTTTCGGGGATTCTCACCGGACCACGCGGGACCGAACGCCGGTCGACCGCCCTCACCCGCGCAGCAGCGACTTGAGCTGTTCGACCGAGAAGACGCTGGTTGGGCGGTCCATGTGGACGCCGATCTCCCCGGAGAACGCCCGGAGGCCGACCCGCTGGACGGGTTCGGGCAGCGAGTACGCCCGCCGGATCCAGTGGCCGAGTTCGATCTCGCGTTCGAGGTCGTCGCGCCAGGCGCGCTCGTAGCCCGACAGCGTGGCCGGGTCGCGGGGGTCGATCTGCCGGGCGGCGTGGTCGGCGGCGGTCATCCCGTAGCGGATGCCGCCGCCGGTGAACGGCTTGGTCTGGGCGGCGGCGTCACCGATCAGGAACGCCCGACGACTCGTCACCGAATCGGGCGGGCCGACGGGGATGAGTCCCGAACACCGGCGGTCGGTCTCGACGCCGTAATCGGCGGTGAACCGGTCGAAGCGCTCGCGCACGTCGGCGCTGGGCGGGGTCGCGAGGCCGTACTCGACGCCCGCCTCCCCGCGCGGGATCCGCCAGGCGAAAAACTCCGGGACGGTGAGGTGGACGTCGACGAAGTCGGTGTCGTCGTCCTCCTGGGAGAACCCGAGGACGCCGTGGAGCAGTTCGTCGGGTTCGGGCATGTCGAGTTCGCGCCGGACCCGGGATTTCGGCCCGTCACAGCCGGCGACCATCCGCGCCTCGTGAGTCTCGACGCCGTCCGGTCCCCGCGCTTCGACCTCGACGCCGTCGCGGGACTCGGAGACGCCGACGACGGTGTGGTTCTCGCGGAGGTCCACCCCAGCCTCGCGGGCGGCGTCGGCGAGTTCCCGGTCGAGCCCGACGCGGTCGATGACGTTCGACACCTGTTCGTCCTTGTAGAAGGGGTAGGGCGTGGCCGGGAACTCGCCCTCGCGGTCGGAAGGTGGGCTCTCGCCCGCAGCGGTGCGGTCGCGGCTGGCGGGCGCGGGACCGTGCGAACGAGGGTCGCCCGGGGGGTCACCGCGGGGGGAGCCGAGGTGGAAGCGAGCGCCGTGGACGACGTTCTGTAGGAGTCGGTCGCGGGCGCCTTCCGGGGTGAACTCCCAGACGTCGGTGGAGACGTGGCCCGAGCAGGCCAGGGGCTCGCCGACCTCGCCTTGCTCGAAGGCGAGCACGTCGTACCCCTCCTCTGCGGCGCGGCGAGCGAACCGCGAGCCCGCGGGACCGCACCCGACGACGACGAAATCGTGCATACGCACCCTGTGGCGCGTCGCGATAAAGTATCTTTCAGTCCGACCGGCGACGCGCCGTCCGACGGGGGGTCGCCCCCGGTCACGTTCTCCCCCACGCGTGGGTTTATCGCCGCGGTCCGCGTATCGCCGTCATGGAGTGGCTCAACGAACCGGCGTCCTGGGACCGCTCGGCGGGCCGGCTCACCGTCGAGGCGGACGGAGAGACCGACTTCTGGCGGGTCACGAAACACGACTTCGTCGCGGACGACGGGCACTTCTTCCACCGCGACGTCGTCGGGGACTTCACCGCGACGGTCGAAGTCGCCGGCGAGTACGACACGCTGTACGACCAGGCGGGACTCATGGTCCGCGAGGACGCCGAGACCTGGCTGAAGTGCGGCGTCGAGTACGTCGACGGCGTCCAGCAGGCCGGTGCCGTCGTGACGAGGGGCGTCTCCGACTGGTCGAAATCGCCCCTGGACGACGACCCCGAGTCGGTGTGGCTCCGGGTCGAACGGACCGGATCGACCGTCGAGGTCTCCCTCTCGAGGGACGGCGACGCGTACACGATGATCCGACAGGCCACGCTGAGCGACGCCGAACGACTGCGCGTCGGCCCGATGGCGGCCGCGCCGACTGGCGAGGGATTTCGGAGCACCTTCCATGGGTTCACCGTCGAGAGCGAGTGACCCCCTCGCGGTTCGCACGCGCGACCGAGCGTGAATGCCCGTCGGTGGGGCCGGTTTCGACGCCGTTTGCCGGCGGTACCGACGCTGTTTGCTGGTGGGCTTATATCGGACCGGTCCACAGACACGGTCATGAGCGAGTATCAACCGGGCGTCTGCAACATCGGGCGGAACGAGCGACGCAAGCGGCGGACACTGGGTGCGGTTTCCTTTCTCGCGGCGGCCGCGTACGTCGGCGTCGTCCTCGGGACGGGCCGACCCGCCGGGCTCCTGCTGGGGACGTTCCCGCTCCTGTTCGGCGGGTTCATGGGCGTCGTCCAGGACCGGATGGGCTTCTGTGCGGGCTTCGGGGCGCTGGCGCGCTACGACCTCTCGGGGTCGGGCGGCGGGTCGGGGTCGGTCGCCGAGGCCGAAGCCGTCAAGCAGGACCGGATCAAGGCGTTCCAGGTGATCGCCGTCGCGGCCGCCGCGGCCGTCGTGGCAACGATGGTCGTCTACGGCGCGGGCGCGGCGCTGTGACCACCGCGACGGGAGTGTAAACGGCGCTCAGACCACGGCCAGCCCGCGCGGCGTCTGGTCTTCGTAGGCGTCGGACCACGTCAGGGGGACCTGCTCCCACGAGGCGCCGGCGTCGGCCGAGCGGTACAGCCCGCGGTTGTTCAGGGCGAACAGGACCGAGCGCCCGTCCGCGGCGAGGACCGACCGGACGGTGCCCTCGGGGTCGGGGAGGCCGTCCATCGCCAGGTGCCACTCGGTCGGGTCGTCCCGGCCCGCGTTCGTCGTCCGGTAGACGTACGCCTCGGCGGTCGAGGCGGTGTGGGCGCTCCGTGCGCCGCTGGCGGCGGAGACCACGACGGTGTCGGGGTCGGCCCGGGGGACGGCCAGCCCCCAGACGTAGCCGTGGTCGAGCCCGTCCTGCGGGTACGCCCAGGTGTCGCCGCCGTCCGCGGACTGTGCGTAGCCGTCGCCGGCGGCGGTGTAGACCCGGCCCTCGGCGTCGGGGTGGGTGGCGAGCGTGTGGTTGTCGTAGCGAGCGCCTGCCGGGCGATCTCGCCAGAACTCGGCGCCGTCGGCCTCGTCCCCGAGACTCGCCTGCGCGTCCGTGGTCCGCACGAGCGCACCGGCCTCGATGGCGACGTACAGCCGCTCGGGATCGCGGGGATCCGGCTCCAGCCAGCGGACGTGGTGGGTGTGGGGCCGCGGGGGGAACGACCACTCCGATTCGGACGAGAGGTCGGTTAGCGGCGGGAGCGACTCCCACGAGGCGCCGCCGTCGGTGGAGCGGTAGACGGCCGAGGGTTCGGTCCCGGCCCACACGGTATCGGGGTCGTGCGGGCTGACCGACACCGCGGTGACGCGGTCGTCGATGTCGGGGGCGATGCGTTCCCAGGTCGCTCCCCCGTCGGTCGTCCGCCGGATTCCGGACTCGACGGTACCGACGAACGTTCGATCCGGTCGCGCCGCGCTCGCCGCGACCGACTGGAGGGATCGACCCACGAGGTGCTCGCGAGCGGTCCAGTCGTCGCCGTCGTCGCCGCGGACGACGAGCAGACGGTCGTCGAGCGCGGCGTAGGCGGTCGTCCCGGTCATAGCCGATCGGACGGTCGGGACGCCCTTAAGCGATCGCTGAAACGGATTTCGGGACCCGCGCCGTGGGCAGACCGTGTTCGCGCGCTCGGGACCGAGAGGAGCGATTCACCGCGAGGTGTCGTCCCAGACAGTCAGGTCCGCCACACTCTCCACGGCGTCGCTCCGCGTGACCGCGGTCCACAGCCCGTCGAACGCCGGGCGCGCGATGTCGGCCTCGGTAGTCTGGCCGTCCCAGGCGTCCAGATGCCGTCGTTCGGCCGCCGACCGGTCCGACTCGGTCACCGCACCCGCCGACCGGTCGCCGCCGTCCGCGCCGTTCGATCCGCCCTCGGACCCGCCGCTATCCAGTCCACCGATGTCGCCACTGCCGTCCGCTCCGCTTGCGACACCGTCGCTACCCCCACCGTCACCACCGCTATCACTGCCGAGACCGGCGTCGAAGCTCCGACCGTCGTCTCCCGCGCCGCTCCCGCCCTCGGCGGGAGCGCCGATACCGTCGTCAGTCCCGACGTCGACCCCGTCGGTAGCTGGATCGGTTGGCCGCCCGTCTTCGGGGCCTGTCCCGCTGGAGACTCCCGCATCGCCGGGCGGAACCGGACCATCGTCCGGGCGGTCGTCCTCCCCAGGTGGGGATAGTCCGTCGAGTCCGTCGTCGCTCTCGGTAGCGACGCCGCCGTCGACTTCCGGCCCACCAGAGCCCGACGCCCGCTCGTCTTCTACACCGAGTTTCGCTCGGAGGTCCTCGCCGTCGAGGACGGTCACGTCGTGGGCCGTGGCGGTGGACGCGGCGACTTCGCCGGTGCCGACGGTCAGGCAGGTGGCCGAGTCGGCGCCCGTCTTCTCGGCGAGCGCGCGGAGCTGTTCGAGCTGGGCGGACTCGACCGTTCGTTCGCCGGCGATCCAGACGATCTCGCCGCTGACCGCGCCGTCGACGCGTCGCTTCGCGAAGACGAAAACGTACGAGCCGTGTTCCTTGACCGTCGTCCGATAGTCGTCGTCCGTCCAGGCCTCCGCGACGAGGTCGGCCAGGTCGGCGTCGCTCGCGTCCGTCAGGTCGGCCGGGACGTCCGGGGACTCGTCGCCGCGGCCGTCGCCGGGCGGGTCGGGATCAGCGGCCATTCGTGTGCGGCGCCATGCGTTCGCGGGTCGGTTCGTCGACGACGGTGTAGCTGTTCTCGGCGGCCACGTCGTCGAGTCGGTCGACGAAGGCGTCGAAGTCGGCCTCGAGCCGCTCCTCCTCGAAGTACACCGAGTGTTTCGCGCCGAGGGTGACGAGCAACTCCGTCGAGGACTCGGCGGCCGAGACGGCCGGTTCGTGGTGGACGATCCCCTCGCCGGACGGTTCGCCGTCGTGGATCGCCGCGGTCGGCGTGTAGACGGTGCCCTCCTCGACGCAGTACAGTTCGGCCCACTGGCGGGTCCGGCGGACGTAGTCGTAGAGGAAGGCGACGGCGCCGACCAGCAACAGCGGGACGCCGGCCACCTGCGGGCCGGTCACGAGCAGGGAGACGCCGACGGCGGCCAACGACAGGCTGGCCGTCGTGAGGTTCACGACCTCGGCCATCGGAGAGTCGTCGGGCAGCGGACTGAGCGACGACTCGAACGGCCGCTTGCGAACCTTGAATCCGCCCTTCGAGAGATACACCTCCTCGTCGAAGGCGGCGGGGGAGCCGCCCCGGCCCGGCGAGGTGTCGTTGGTCGGCACGTACCCCAGGTCCTCCGTGATCTGTCGGAGGTGAACGTGAAAGGAGTGCAGCGAGAAGAGATCGGGGATGCGGACGGACACGCGGTGGGTGTAGTCGGCGGCGATCTCCTCGCCGTCGGTCCGCGAGGTCACCACGATCGCCAGCCCCAGGACGATCGCACCGAGCCACAGCGCGGTCATGGCGGCGCCGAACTCGCCGCTCGGTCCCTCGGCGTTTCCGAAGGCGACCGAGACGATCAGCGCGACCGTCCCCGCGACGGTCAGCGCGACGCCCAGCGACCGGCGGAGTCGGATCCAGTTGAGCCGCTTCCAGTTGGTCGCCTCGACGATCTCGTAGCGGTTCAGCGGGACGGCGCCCGACCCGCCCAGCACGCCGCCGACGCCGTCGCCGCGTCCGCCGACCAGCCGCCCGACGGTCCCGCGGTCGACCAGATAGAGGACGACCGCGAGGACGACCAGCGGCACGGAGAGGTCGACCAGCGCGGTCATCCAGCCCGGCCTGCTGGCGAACCGGCTCGTCGGCGGCGGGAGTATCTGTCCCAACAGCCCGAACCCGATACCCGCGAGCCCCGAGAGCACGGCGCCCGTACGTGCGAGTCCCATATCGAGTGGGCCACTCGCCTGTCGGCAGTTATAGCTGTCCGCGCAGATTTCAGATGTGATACCGTTTGGCGACCACACGCTCGCGGCGGACTACCTCGGGGAGAGCTAGCATACCGCGCCGAACGGAGTGAGGCGCGGTTACACCGGACGCGACCGAAGGGAGCGTCCGGCAGTTTTTCCCCAAGTTTTTGCAGATGGGGGTTTCCGGAGAGCCGAAGGCCCGAGGAAACCTCCATCTGTAAAAAGTGAGTTCTAGTCGTCGTCGGCCCGCGGCGCCTGCTCGGCCTCGCCGTCGGCGTCGGCGGTGACGACGCGGTCGCCCCGAGGCCCCTCCATATCCACGTCCGGGAGCAGGTCCCGCAGGTACTTGCCGGTGTAGGACCCCTCCGTCCGGGCGACCTGCTCGGGCGTGCCCTCGGCGACCAACTGGCCGCCGGCTTCGCCGCCTTCGGGGCCCAGATCGACGATGTGGTCGGCGTTCTTCACGAGGTCGAGTTCGTGCTCGATGACGACGACGGTGTTGCCGTCGTCGGTGAGTCGGTGGAGCACGTCGATGAGCTTGCGCTCGTCGTGGGGGTGGAGGCCGGTGGTCGGCTCGTCGAGCAGATACAGCGTCTCGCCCGAATCCTTCTTGCCGAGTTCCTCGGCGAGCTTGACGCGCTGGGCCTCCCCGCCCGAGAGCGTCGTCGAGGGCTGGCCCAGTTGCATGTAGTCCAGGCCCACGTCCTTCAGCAGTTTCAGCCGGCGGCGGATCTGGCTGTGGCCCTCGAAGAAGTCGTAGGCCTCGTCGATGCTCATGTCGAGCACGTCGGCGATGGTGGCGTCCTTGTAGGTGACGTCGAGCGTCTCGCGGTTGTAGCGGGCGCCGCCACACTCCTCGCAGGGCACCTGCACGTCCGAGAGGAAGTTCATCTCGATGGTCACGGTGCCCTGGCCGCCACACTCCTCGCAGCGGCCGCCCTTGACGTTGAACGAGAACCGTCCCTTCTCGTAGCCCCGCTGCTTGGCGAGGTTCGTCTCGGCGAACAGCTCGCGGATGTGGTCGAAGACGTTGGTGTAGGTCGCGGGGTTCGACCGGGGCGTGCGGCCGATGGGCGACTGGTCGATCAGCCGCACGGTCTCGACGTCGTCCAGCCCCGAGAGGCCGTCGTGCTCGCCGGGGTTCACGTCGGAGTTGCCGTGCATCTCGCGGGCCAGCGCCTTGTACAGCACGTCGTGCATCAGCGTGGACTTGCCAGAGCCCGAGACGCCCGTGATAGCGGTGAACGAGCCGATCGGAAGGTCGACGTCGAGATCCTTCAGGTTGTGCTGGCGCGCGCCCTCGATGGTGAGGTGGCCGTCGGGATCCCGTCGCTCGGCGGGGACGGGAATGGCCTTCTCGCCGGAGAGGTAGTCGCCGGTCGTCGACTCGTCGGTGTCGAGCACCGCGTCGAAGTCGCCGTTGACGACGATCTCGCCGCCGCGCTTGCCCGGGCCGGGCCCCATGTCGATGATGTTGTCCGCCCGGCGCATCGTCTCGGTGTCGTGTTCGACGACGAGCAGGGTGTTCCCGAGGTCGCGCAGCTCTGCGAGCGTGTTCAGCAGGCGGTCGTTGTCGCGCTGGTGCAGCCCGATGGAGGGCTCGTCGAGGACGTACAGCACGCCCACGAGCCCGCTCCCGATCTGGGTGGCCAGCCGGATGCGCTGGCTCTCGCCGCCCGAGAGGGTCGCGGCCTCCCGGTCGAGCGTGAGGTAGTCCAGCCCGACCTCGCACATGAACCCGAGCCGTGCGCGGATCTCCTTGAGGATCTCCTCGGCGATCTTGGTGTCCCGGGGACCGAGGTTCCGTTCGAGGTTCTCGAAGTGCTCGAGGGCGTCGCCGATCGAGAGGCGATTGATCTCGGTGATTGCCGTGCCGTCGACGAGGACGGCGCGCGATTCGGCCTTCAGGCGGGTGCCGTCGCAGGCGGGACACGTCGTGGTCGCCATGTACTCCTCGATGTGCTCGCGGGCCCGGTCCGAGTCGGTCTCGACGTGGCGCCGTTCGAGGTTGGGGATGACGCCCTCGAAGCGCTCGGTCTTCTCGCGGGTGCCGTTTTTCGTGCGCCACTCGAAGTGGACTCGCGAGTCCGTACCGTAGAGGAACTGCCGCCGAATGGACTCGTCCAGCTCCTCGAAGGGCGTCGACAGCGAGACGCCGAAGTGTTCGGCGACGTTGTCGAGCTGTCTCGAGTAGTAGGTCCGGTCGTAGCTCCAGGGCTCGAAAACGTGTTTCAGCGGCTTCGAGGGGTCCTGGATCACCAGGTCCTCGCTGACTTCTTTGGTCTCGCCCAGGCCCTCGCACTCCGGACAGGCGCCGTAGGGGCTGTTGAACGAGAACGACCGGGTCTCGATCTCGCTGATGTCGACGTTGCAGTGCGTACACGCGAGATCCTCGGAGAACTCGACGACGAGGCGGTCCTCGGCGACGGTGTCACCGTCGTCGCCGTCACCGCTGGCGTCCTCGTCGGCGGTGCCCAGATCACCGACCGACCGCGACTCGGCGCCGCCCAGTTCCACGTCCTCGGGCGGGTCGGGGACGGCGACCTTGATGATGCCGTCGCTCTCTTCCAGCGCCGTCTCGACGGAGTCGGTGATCCGGGAGCGGGCCTCCGGGCTCACTTTCACGCGGTCGACGACCACGTCGATGGTGTGGTCGTAGTTCTCGTCCAGGTCCGGTCGGTCGAGCGAGAGGTCGTGTTGCTCGCCGTCGACCTCGACGCGGGCGTAGCCCTCGGCGACGAGGTCGTCGAAGAGATCCTCGAAGGCGCCCTTCTGGTCGCGGACGACCGGCGCGAGGACCTTCGCGCGGGTGCTCTCGGGGAGTTCGAGCACGCGGTCGACCATGTGCTGGGCGGACTGCTCGCCCACTTCGCGCCCACACTCCGGGCAGTGGGGGACGCCGACGCGGGCGTACAGCAGGCGCAGATAGTCGTGAAGCTCGGTGACGGTGCCGACGGTCGACCGGGGGTTGTTGGCGGCGTTCTTCTGGTCGATCGAGATCGCCGGCGACAACCCCTCGACGTTCTCGACTTTCGGCTTGTCCATCTGCCCGAGGAAGTTCCGGGCGTAGGCCGACAGCGACTCGATGTATCGCCGTTGCCCCTCGGCGTAGACGGTGTCGAACGCGAGCGAGGACTTCCCCGACCCCGACAGCCCCGTGACGACCGTCAGTTCCTCCCGTGGGATCGTTACGTCGACGTCCTTGAGGTTGTGTTCCTCTGCCCCGCGGACCTCGATGACGTCTTTGCTCATCTATCCATCGTCAGGGCTCGGTGGTGTGAAACACTGTCGGTTTCCCCGCCCGCCGGACCACCCCTGTCCCGACTCGCCGACCCGCCCTGTCAGTCCCCGGACTCGCTCCCGAGGTTCGCCCGGATCCGCGCGACAGCGTGGTCGGCTTCGTCGTCGGTCAGACACATCGGACTCACCGCGAAGGTCCCGTCGTCGACCCCGTCGGCGCCGACGAACACGCGGGGGTCTTCCCGCCGGAGCGCCAGCACGAGGTCGGCGGCCGAGCGACCGGCCGTCTCCGCATCCACGGTGACGGCGACCGTCGGCGCGACGGACTTCGCACCGTCCTCGATGGTCGTCGAAAGTCCCTCGACCGCGTCGAGGGCCGCGGCGACTCGCTCAGCGCGCTCGCGCCACTCCCGGGCGAGCGCGTCGTGGTCTTCTTCGAGGAACGCGTCGAGCGCGGCGAGCAGGCCGACGAGTTCCTCCTTGCCGACCTTGAGCGGGCGGCCGACGCCCTGTCTGGGCACCCCGTCGAACCGGTCGGCGTCGAGCAGGCGCTCGGGCGGGTCCCAGACCGACGCCGTGGCGTGGGTGTCGAGGTGCTGGGCGGCGACCGATTCGACCAGGTCCGCGCGGCCGGCGAGGATGCCCGTCGTCTGCGGGCCGCGGATCCCCTTGCCGCCGCTGAACGCGACCAGGTCCGCGCCCTGGTCGGTGAACCACGAGAGGTTCGCTTTCGGGGGCAGTTCCGCCGCGGCGTCGACGATCACCGGTACGCCGTGGTCGTGGGCGACCTCGCAGACCTCCGCGAGCGGCGGTCCCTCGTAGGCCTTGTAGACGTGGGCGACGGCGGCGGTGTCCTCGCCGATGGCATCGGCGTACTCCCAGGGCTCGACGTTGCGTGCGCCGGTGCCCAGCGTCGCGTCGTTGGTGCCCACGTCGACGATCGTCGCTCCCGCCGTCCGGAGCGCGTGGTCGTAGCCGGTGCGGTGGGTGCGGGGCATCACGACCTCGTCGGCGACGCCGTCGGTGTCGGGCAGGCGGGCCATCGTTCCGGGGTCGGTGCCGGCGATACTCGCGGCGGCGGCCAGCAGTAGCGCCCCCGCCGCGCCGTTGGTGACGTACCCGGCTTCCGCGCCCGTGACCTCGGCGATGCGGTCGCTCGCGGCCGCCTGCAGATCCGACAGGCGGACGAACGACTCGGCGGCCCGGTCCATCGCCTCGCGAGCCTCGGGGCGGATGCGACTGCCGCCGATCCGCGTCTTCGTCCCCGCGGCGTTGACGACCGTCGGGACGCCCAGTTCCTCGTAGACGGAGCCGTCTGTCATGTGTCGACCACGTGGGCCGACGCGAAGAAACTCGGGGAACCAGCGACCGGCTCCGCAACCGTTTCCCGCTCCCGGCTCCTTCGAGGGACGTGACCGACCCGAGCCTCCTCGTCGTCGGCGCCCACCCCGACGACTGCGCGATCAAGGCCGGCGGCATCGCCGCGACGTACGTCGAGGCCGGCCGCGACGTGACGTTTCTCTCGGTGACCGACGGGAGCGCGGGCCACCACGAGGACGACCGCGACACCGTCGCTGCGCGCCGGAAGCGCGAGACCGAGGCCGTCGCCGACACGCTGGGGGTCGACTACGAGGTGTTCGATATCCCGGACGGCGAACTCGAACCCGCGCTCGAACACCGTCACCGGCTGACCCGCTTCGTCCGCGAGGTCGACCCCGATCTGGTGCTCGGCCCGCGCCCCAACGACTACCACCCGGACCACCGCTACACCGCCGAGTTGCTCCGCGACACCGCCTACATGCTCATCGTCCCGAACGTCTGCCCCGACACGCCGCCGATGGACGACAACCCCGTCTTCGGCTACGTCGCCGACGGCTTCGGCACGCCCGCGCCGTTCGAACCCGACGTGGTCCTGGACGTGTCGGACGTGACCGACCGAAAGCTCGACGCGCTCGACTGCCACGAGTCACAGATGTACGAGTGGCTGCCGTACACATTCGGCGTCCTCGACGAGGTGCCCGCGGACGAGGGAGCCCGGCGCGAGTGGCTCGCCGAGGCGGGGCTCGACCACTTCGCGACGAACACCAAGGTGAACGTCGCCGACCGCTTCCGAGCCGAACTCCTCGCCCGCTACGGCCCGGACCGAGGCGACCGCGTCGAGCACGCCGAGGCCGTCGAGATCTCCGAGTACGGCGCTCCCCTGACCGACGAACTGCGGGACGAGCTGTTTTTCTTCTGACCACCGGGCGTCGCGCCGTCGCGGGCCGATGGGTGGCGGCGTGTCGCCGGTTCGGGGCGCCTCGCTGCGCTACGACGGGTCACCGCTCGGAGCGCTCCCGTCGCCGGCGGCCGTCCCGCGCAGGAGCAGGCCGAACGCGGCGCCGACGACGCCGACGGCGGCGAGCGCGAGGTAGGTCCGCTGGAGCCCGACCGCGTCCACGAGTTCGCCGGTGACGATCTCGCCGACTGCGCCGCCAAACCCGATGCCAAGCCCCGTGAGCACCGTCTGTGCGGTCGAGGTCACCCTGTCGGCGGCGACGGCGAACACGAGGTTGACCACGGCGAGGTTGTAGAGTCCGTACCCCAGCCCGCCGACGACCTGCACGGCGAGGACCGCCCACAGGTCGGCCGTCAGCCCGTAGACGAGGTGGGGGAGCGCCAGCCCGACACCGCCGAGCACCAGGAAGGCCCCGTAGGACTCGGAGATACGGAGCGCGTAGACGAAGGCGACGGTCTCGAAGACCGTCTTCACCGTCCACGCGAGGCCGGTCAGCGCGTCCGCCGAGAGCGTCCACGGACCGAGCACGAGGCTCGCCTCGACCGCGCGCATGTACACCGAGAAGAAGGCCGAGCCGCCGCGGATCGAGAGGCCGATCACGAACGCGACGAGCAACACCGCGAGGAACTCGCGGTTGGCCGCCAGCGCCCGGACGGCCTCCGAGAGCGGCGGTTCGGCGTCGTCGGCCGCGTCGCTCTCGTCCTCGTCGCCGTTCGTTCCGGAGAGCGTCCACACGACGGCGACGAGGACGACCATCCCGACGACGTAGACGTAGACGATCGACGTGATGCCGGCCGCGGCGACGAGGACGCCGAAGCCGAGGCTCCCGATGCCGAACGCGATAGAGCCGAACGCGCGGATCCGCCCGTAGTCGTAGCCCCGCGAGAGCACGAGCCCGTTGGCGATCGGGACGATCGGCGCGTGGAACACCGAGAAGACCGCCGTCCCGGCGGCCACGAGGAGGAAGGGCGCGGCCAGTCCGTCGGCGACCGGGTAGGCGAGCAGACCGACGGCGGAGACCACGGCGCCGACCACGAGCACCGGCCGCTCGGCCTGCAAGTAGTCGGTGACGACGCCCCACACCGGCTGTGCGGCGACGCCCGCGGCGGTCATCAGGAAGCCGATCTGCCCCATCGCCGACCCCGACAGGCCCATCTCCTCGAGGTAGACGTTCCGGAAGACGACCACGCCGGAAAAGGCGACGAAGTGGACGAAAAACAGCGACTGGAACCGGAGCTTCTGGGCGTCCACGTCCGCCCAGCCGCGCGACAGCCGGTCGAGGGTGCCCGTCGACACGCCTCCTCGGACGAGACCACGACACGTAAACGGTGTACTCCCGGCGGATCCCGCCGGGTCCTCCCGAGGGCGGATACAGCGCTGCTGACACCGAGATTTAAATACCAGGGGTGGAACAGTTAGGGCGTACATGGCTGGGAGCTACGACATCGCGGGGATCGAACTGGGAGACGACAGCTACACGGTCGAACAGTCGCTGATCCGGAACAAGTACAAGGCGATGGACGCGGGGGACAATGTCGTCCTCCGGGGCAAACAGAAGCTGCTGAAGATGAAAGAGGAGTTCCCGTTCACGGACGGGAACGACAACGACGTGTTCGTCGTCAAGGCAGGCGGGATCATCGACGTGGCCGGCAACTACGTCCTGACCGACGCACAGACCGGCGAGGACATAGTCGTCCTCGACAACGACTACTCCATCCTCCAGGACACCTGGAAGATCCGCGACGCGCGCGACGAGTCGAAGATCGCCGAAATCAACTCCCGGGGCGCACTCACCACACTCGCACGGAACTTGATCCCGTTCGGCGGCTGGATCCCTCACAAGTACGAGATCACCGACCTCGACGGCAACCACGTCGGCTCCATCGACGGACAGTTCTCGCTGAAAGACCGCTACGAGATCACCATCGACGACGCCAGCACTGTCCCGAAAGAACCGATCATCGCCGCGGCGATGGTCATCGACGCGATCCAGGGCAACTGAGACCACTGCGAGACGGTCCGGGATCGACCGCACACTGTCTTGGGGCCGGTCCGGGACACGCTCGCCGTAATCCGTATGGGGTCGCCCCGCCCACCTCGGGGGTTCGGGACTGCCGTGTCCGGCGTGGCGCGGCCGACGACGCCGCCGAGCGGCGCGACCGGACGACCGCTCGCCGCTTCGGGACCGGTCGGATTCACTCCGGATCGGCCTCGCGCTTCCACTCGCGTTCCTGGCGCCGCTCGGCGACGTGGTGACGGCCGTCGGCCAGGTCCGCCCGGGTCCGGTCGGCCAGCCCGCTCACGTCGGCCATGAACTCGCGCTCGAACGACGACAGCACGTCGTAGGACCAGCGGTCTTCGTCGACGACGCCGCGGGGGAGGTGGTCGTCGCGGATCTCGTCCGCGAGGTCGACGTGGCCGCTCTCGCGGAGCAACTGCTCGGCCTCGGCGAGGTGCTCCATCGCGTGGCCGGTGTTGTGATGGAACGCGACGAGCCCGCCGTGGGCCCGCCGGAGCCACTCGACCCCGAGTTCGACCTCGTGGAGCGCCTCCACCTCTGTGTCGGTCAGGTCGTCGCCCGGTCGTTCGCCGTCGCTCTCCATGCGAACGTCTAGCAATCCCGCGGAGAAAGGGCTGTCGCCGGCGCTCGTCAGGCGTAGGCGGCGAACTCCTCGCCGAAGACGACGAAGTACGCGACGCCGACGACGCCGACGACGGTCGCGACGGAGAAGGCCAGTTCCGGGCCGGCGGTCAGCACTTCCAGCGGCCCGACGGGCAGGTCGACCGTCCAGCCGCTGTCGTAGAGGTACCCCCCCAGCGCGGCGCTGGGGATCACGATCGCGTTCCGGAGGAGGTAGTAGGCGCCCGTGACGCGGCCGCCGGCGTCGCGCTCGGCGGGCCCGACGATGAGCGCCTTGTGCGAGGGGAGGCCGGCGAAGCGCAGCCCGGAGAACGCGAACAGCGCGGTGACGACCAGCGGGTCGGCCGGGGCGAAGATCAACAGGACAGGGAAGACGGCGTAGACGGCGAACCCGAGCGCGACGACGGGCTTGAGTCCGACGCGCTCGGCGGCGATCGCGGCGGGCGCCATCGAGACCAGCGCGACGACCATCTCGACGCCAAGCAGGACGCCGAAGAACACGGCCGGATTGAGGTAGAACCCGAACAGGGTCACGTCGAGCTCCCAGATGCGGGTGATCACGAGGATGAAGAAGCCGTACACCATCCCGTTGGCGAAGCGGACGAGCGTGTCGGCGACCAGCAGCGGCCGGAGCGGCTCGGGGAGGTCGGCGAGATCGCTCCGGATCTGGGAGACGCCTTCGAACTCCGTCCCGAACGAGTCGGCGTCGGCCTCGTAGCTGACGTGCTGGACCGCCGTGGCGACGACGCCGAAGACGACGGCGACCCCGAGGACGTACAGGAAGCCCGGGAGGATGTCCGACTCGCTCCCTCCGCCCACGAGAAAGAGGAGGCCGGCCGCCAGCAGCGGACCGATCAGGAAGGCGCTCCGGCGGAACGTCTCCGTGCTGGCGAACCCGCGTGCCAGCCGGTCGTCGGGGACGCTCTGTTTGACGATGGCGAAGGTCGCCCCGAGGCCGAAGGACTTCCAGGCCTGGGCGAGCACGAGGCCGACGAAGATCCACAGCCACGGTTCGAGGACGAGGGCGCCGAGATCGATCGGGCCGACGAGCGGCGCGACCAGCCAGAACAGGAACCCCAGCGTCGACAGCAGCCCGAACAGCGTCAGGGCGTACCGGGAGCCGACGCGGTCGGAGAAGACGCCGCCGGCGTAGGGGTAGACAGCGCTGATGATGTTGCCGAACGAGCCGTACAGACCCACGACGAACGGGGAGGCGCCGAGGACGACCAGATACTCCGAGAGGTAGCGGCCGGTCATCTGGAAGCCGAGGCTGAAGGCGAACATCGCGACCGAGAGGACGAGCACGTCCCGCTCGAGCGAGACGAACTGCCGCACCGTCGACCGGACGCTCGGCGACTCCGTTGCCATGGTCGGGGATTCACCCCCCCGGAACCTAAACCTCGGCGACGCGGCGACGGGTTCCGGTTCGGGCTCCCCTGCGGGACGTTCTCGACCGATCCGCTATATAGCCCGCTCGGCCGGTCGACTCGTCGCGCGCGTCGCGGCAGTCATCCGATCCGGCGACGGGCGAGCAGGCCGACCACCAGCAGCGCGGCGAGCGCGCCCGCGGCGCCCAAGCCCGGCCCCAGGCCGCTGGCGGTTCCGGTCGGCGTGTCGGTGGCCGTGGGCGAGGTGGTCGCAGTGGCCGTCGCGGTCGACGCGCCGCCCGACCCGACGCCCTCGACGGTGATCTCGGCCGTTCGTCCGTCGGCCTCGGCCGAGATACTGACGTTCCCGGCGCTCTCGACGGGGACGCTGCGGACGCCGTCGACGTCAGTCTCCCCAATCGTCGTGCCCGCTCGGCTGATCGACGCGTTGGGAACGGGGTTGCCGTACTCGTCGGCGACGGTCACCCGGACGGGTTCGCCGACGACGACGCGGTCGTTGTCGGCGCGGAGGGTGATAGCGGGGGTCCGCTGGATGGTCGCGTTCAGCGCGGTTTCGGACTCGCGGACCCTGAGGCGCTCGGTGACCGAGTCGTAGCCCGGTTTCGTGACCGTGACCTCGTAGGCGTCGTTGACGGGCATGCTCACGCTGACGGTGCCGGTCCCCTGGGTGGTCACGTCGGCGACGCCCGGGACGGTGACGTTCGCGTTCGTCACCGCCTGCGGCGGGTCGAAGTGGTCGTCGCTGACGGTGAACGTGACCAGCACCGACTCCTGGCGGATCGCCATCGTCTCGCTGACCTCCCCGTCGACGGTCAGCGTCGTCCGGTTGCGGAGGTACCCTTCCTTGAACGTGACGAGGGTGTAGTTGCCCTGTTCGATCTCGGGCGTCGTGAACGTCCCGTCGGCGGCGGTTCGCTCGTTGATCACCGGCTGGCCGTCGTGGAACATGCGGACGATGGCGTTGTCGAGCGGCTCCTCGGCGCCTTCGACGGTGACCGTCGCTCGGCCCGCCCGCGCAACTTCGATCGTCACGTCACCTTCGCTGGCGTTCTCGACGACGTACGGCTGGTTACGGACGTAGCGGGGGTGGTCGACGCGGATGGTCACGTCGGCCCCCTCGGTCACGTCGACGAACGCCTTGCCGTTGCCGGCGGTGGTGCGGTTGACCGGACCGCCGCCGTCCCACGTGGCCGACAGCGCCGCGTCGCTCAGCGGGCTGCCAGCCTCGTCGACGACGGTGACCGTGAGTGTGACGCTGTCCGACGACTGCGCGCCGACGCCCCCGACGAACGACGCGCTGGCGACGAACACCGCGAACACGACCGTGGCCGCTCGCGTGCGTGCCCCAGACATGGCTGGATCCTCGCCTGGCTGGCCCATATCTCTGTCGGCATCCCGACCCCTCCCTTGCGCGTCCGGCCGCCCGGGGCCGGGACGCCGGCGCCGGTCGATCCGTCGGTGTCGACCGTCAGCGACCGCCATCGAGGTCCGCGGCCAGCGTCTCGACCTCCTCGCGGCTCGCGGTCGTCATCGCGCCGGGGATCGTCCGTGCCAGCGTCGCGCTCGCGACGCCGTACGTCAGCGCCTCGGTGGCGCCCGCGCCAGACAGGACCCGTTCGAGGAAGGCGCCGGTGAACGCCTCGTGCTGGCCGGCCGAGTCGACCGCGTCGACCTCGATCCCGTCCTGTTCGTGGATCACGCCGTCGCTACAGACCAGCGCCCCGCGTTCGCTCTTCGTTATCACGACCGTGTCGAACGACCGTTTCGAGGCGATCGCGTGGGCGAACGTCCGCGGTTCGTCGGTCCGGTCGAAGATCGCTCGCGCCTGGTCCTCATTGGCGATCAGCACGTCGACGGCGTCGAGCACGCCGTCGAGCGTCTCGCGCGCTTCCTCGACCGACCAGAGGCCGGGCTGGAAGTCCAGGTCCATCGCGACCAGCCCGTTGCCCGCCGCCCGGAGGACCGCCTCGGCCGTCTCGACGATGTCGCCCGACAGCGAGAGCGTACTCCCGGCGACGAAGGTGGCGTCGGCGCGCTGGATCCGGTCCATCGGCAACTCGCCGGGCGTCACCGACGCCGCCGCGACCCGGTCGCGGTCCTGCAACAGTCGGTCCGCCCGCGGCGACGGGCTCTGTTCGGCGAACTGCAGACCCTGGCGGCCCCCGTCGGCCCACGCGATCTCCGTGTCGACGCCGTGGGCGTGTAGCGTCCGCTCGACTCGCCGGCCCAGCGGCGAGTCCGGCAGCTTCGACAGCCACGTCGCCTCGGCGCCCATCGCGCTCGCCGCGACGGCGACGTTACTCTCCGTCCCCGACACCCGCATGCGCACGTCCTCCGCCGTCTCCAGCCGTTCGTCGCCCACCGGCGACAGTCGCAACGAAGTCTCGCCGAACGTCACCAGCTCTGTCATACCCCTCCCATCGGTAGCATCCGATTTAGTTCATTGGGCGGTCGAGGCTTCCTCCGCGGCTGGGGGAGGGTGTGGCGAAGCGAGTCACACAACGCCGCGAACGGTCATGGAAACGGACTCTCAGTCCCGTCGACCGCCGTGGCCGGGGTAGTCCCGTTCGAAGCGAGCCTCGATCTCCTCGGCGTCGAACTCGACGACGACGGGGCGGCCGTGCGGGCAGGCCCAGGGGTTCTCACAGTCGTCGAGCCGTTCGAGCAGATCCGTCACCGACCCCTCCGTCAGCGAGGTGTTGCCAGTGATCGAGGGGTAACAGGCCAGGTCGGCCAGCAGTTCGTCGGCGGCGGCCTCGACGGTGTCGGCGGCCGACCCCTCGCCATCGACGAACGCGGCCAGCGCGTCGCGCAGCAGGTCCGGGTCGGCCGTATCGGCCACCAGCGAGGGAACCGTCCGGACCTCGACCGTCCGGTCGCCGACGCGCTCGGCGCGAAAGCCCAGCGTCGACAGCGCCTCGCCGTAGGTCTCGAACAGCTCGGCCTCCCGGGCGGTCAGCGAGAGCTCGACGGGTCGGGCGAGCGCCTGTGTGGTCGTCTCGCCGGCGAACTCGGCGCGCAGCCGCTCGTAGTTGATCCGCTCGTCGGCCGCGTGCTGGTCGATCATGACCAGCCCCTCGTCGGTCTCCGCGAGGACGTAGGTCCCGTGCAACTGCCCCAACACACGCATCGACGGCAGCGCGCCGAACGCCCGGGACGCTTCGTCGGACACCTCGACGGGTTCCCCGTCGCCGAGGCGAGCCTGGTCGTGACCGCCGGCGAACTTGCGAGGGCGGTCGTCACCGCCGTCGCGGTCGCGCTCCGGTGTCGAGCCGACCGACGCCTCCGTCCCGGCGGCCGAGCCCACTGGCGATTCGGCGGCGGCCGTCTCCGTCGTCGACTCCCCGCTGGCCGTCCCCGCCGTCGCTCCCGCGTCGTCGGCCGGCGAGGTCGCGTCCGCGCTCGCGTCGGCGCTGGCCGCACCGTCGTCGTTCGATTCCGTCGACGGATCCGTCCCCGACGACGGCGTCGAGCGGGGTGACGGCGTCGACGGGTCCGAGGAGAAGGTCGGTCCCGTCGTCGACGCGGTGGCCGGATCGCCCGTCTCGTCGGCGTCCGGCGCAGGCGATTCAGCGGTCGCTTCGCCGTCGCTCGACGGCGCCGCCGAGTCCGGCGATCCGGTTCCAGGAGACGACTCGGTCGGGCCGGTCGACTCGTCGGGACCGCCCTCCGCTCCGGCGTCGCTCTCACCCCGATCGGGTGCGATCTCGGCCTGTTCGGGGGCGGACTTGCCGCGCGGAGCGCCGCTGCGGAGCAGTCCCTCCTCCAGCAGCGCGGCCTCGACGGCGGTTTCGATCTGCTCGCGGACGCCTTTCTCGTCGGCGAAGCGGACCTCCAGCTTCCGCGGGTGGACGTTCACGTCCACGTCGCCGGCGGGCACGTCGAGAAAGAGGACGGCGAAGGGGTAGCGGTCGGGCGCGAGCTGGTGGCCGTAGGCCTCGATGACGGCGTCGCGGACCGCGCCCGCGGTGACGTAGCGACCGTTGACGTACGTCGAGCAGTACTCGCGCGTGCTCCGGGTGGTCTCGGGGTGGCTCACCAGTCCGGACACGCCGTCCAGCGGGCCGTCGGGCAGACCGCTGTCATCGCCGGTGTCCCCGTCGTTCCCGGCGGAAACGTCCACCATCGACTCGGCGACCTCGCGGCCGTAGACGGACATGACGGCCTCGCGGCGGTCGTTTTGCCCCGTGGTCGCGAACGTCTCGCGGCCGTCGTGGGTCAGCGAGACGGCAATCGATGGGTTGGCGAGCGCGTAGCTCGTGACGACGGTGTTGACGTGGGCGAACTCCGTGCCGTCCTGTTTGAGGTACTTCCGGCGGGCGGGGACGTTGTAGAACAGGTCGTCGACCTCGATGGTGGTGCCCTCCGGACAGCCCGCGGGCTCGACGCTCGTCACCTCGCCGCCCTCGACGGTGATCTCGGTGCCGCGGTGGCTGTCCACGTCGCGGTCGCTCCGGGGGCGGGTCGTGATCGTCAGCCGCGAGACGGCGCCGATAGCGTGCAGCGCCTCGCCGCGGAAGCCCAGGGTCCCGACGCCCGATTCGAGGTCGTCGATGTCGCGGATCTTCGAGGTGGTGTGCTCCTCGACGGCGCGGCGGACTTCCGGCTCGGTCATACCGATACCGTCGTCGGCGACGGTGACGCCGTCTTTGCCGCCGCGCTCGACGGTCACGTCGACGCGGGTGGCGTCGGCGTCGAGGCTGTTCTCGACGAGTTCCTTCACGACCGACGAGGGGCGTTCGACCACCTCGCCCGCGGCGATGCGCTCGACGGTCGCCTCGTCGAGTCGGCGTATGTCGACCATCACCACCTCGTCCGTGCGGGTCCCTCAAAACAGTCCCGGAGCGCCGGCCGCGGTCGTATCGGCCGTCGGCGCGCCGACTGCCCGACGACCGTTCACTCGCCGTCGGGGTGCTCGGCCTCGGCGGTCCACTCGGCGGTCTCGTGGTTCGCCACCGCGCGCTCGATGGCCTGTTCGAGGGGCTTGAAGTGCATCTCCTCGACGGCGCCGTCGGGCGTGTACCAGCAGTAGTCGTCGTGTTCCTCGCCCAGGTCCACGTCGCGGCTGCGGGCCTGCACGCGGTACAGCACCGCGTACACCGGTTCGTCGCCGCTCCCCCAGATGTCCGTCACCGTCTTGACCGGCTCCTCGACGGTCGCGTGGAGGCCGACCCGCTCGTAGAGCGCTCGCCGGAGCGCCGGCTCCGGGTCCGCCTCGGCCTCGATCCGTCCCCCCGGGAACGTCCACGGACGCAGTCCGCTCGTCACGAGCAACACGTCACCGCGCGGACCGAAGACGATCCCCCGCTGAGTCACGTGCCCCCTGAAGTACGATTCGCCCATGATTGTGGGAATTCGCTCGTATCACCGTCAACGTTTCCCTCCGGCCGGACCCCGGCCCGAACCGTTCGTCGTGCCGCCGCCACCTACTCGCTTCGAGGCCACTTCGAGAAGTATATCATTTCTTTTCATTCTACGTAATGGTACTATTTGTTATGGTAATGGGCGGGGCCGTCATCGCGTCGTGGGGAGTGACCAAAACCCATACGTCGGTCCGCTCGGAGGGTCGGCTATGGACGATGACGCTCCCCGCATGGACATCGGACTCGTCGGGCTGGGCGAGCACGGGGGAACCCACGCGGAGTTTCTGGAGGAACTGGGCCACACGGTCCACGCGGTGGACCTGGACCCGCGGGCGAAAGAGCGCTTTCGCGACCGGTACGACGCGACGATGTACGAGGGGCTCGACGAGCTGTTCGCGGCCGGGATAGACGCCGCGATCATCTCGACGCCGAACAAGTTCCACGAGACGGCGGCGCTGAAGGCCTTCGAGGCGGGCCTGGACGTGTTGATCGAGAAGCCGCTGGCCCACAGCCTCGACAGCGCCGAACGCATCGTCGAGCGGGCCGACGAGACGGACAACATCTGCATGTGCGGCTACTTCCACCGCTTTCGCAACCGCTGCCGGCTGGCGAAGGCTTACGTCGAGAGCGGTCGACTCGGCGAGGTCACCCACGTCGACGCCCGGTACATGCGTCGCCGTGGCGTGCCCGGGCTCGGGACGTGGTACACCTCCCGGGAGATCGCGGGCGGGGGCGCGCTCATCGACGTGGGGTCGTTCGTCGTCGACCTGGTGCTCGACTTCTACGACTGGCCGGATCTGGAGGCGGTGATCGCGACTACCCGCTCGGACTTCGGCGACCGCGAGGACTACGCCTACCTCGAGATGTGGGGCGAGGACGACGAGGCGAAGATGTACGACGTCGAGGACTCGGTGACCGCCTTCTGCGAGTTCGAGGACGGTCGGACCGCCCACCTGGAGGTCGCGTGGGCCGCCAACGCCCGCCGACGCCACGAGTACAACATCCGCGGCACCGAGGCCGGCGTCTCCCTGGACATCACGACGCCGCTGGAGTCGGTCGACCCCTCGGGCCGCAACCACCGCGACTTCCGGCTCTACGAGGTGCGCAGCGACGTGGTCGACCACTACGTCGACAGCGAACTCGTCCCGCCCGCGAACGACCCGTTCCGCGACGAACTCGCCACCTTCCTCGCGGCCGTCGAAACCGGCGAGTCGCCCGACCGCTGCACCGCCGAGGAAGCGCTGGCCGTCCAGCGCGTCGTCGATCGGATCTACGAGGCCGCCGACCGCGGCCAGGTCTGACGCCGGCGGGACACGGTTAAGTACGGGCCGCGACAGTGACGGACATGAGCGACGGTGACACCGGGCGGGGCGGCGACCGGATCGCCTCGGTCGGCACGGCCTTTCGGATCCTCGAGGCGGTGCGCGAGCGCGACAGCGTCGGCGTGACGGAACTCGCCGAAGCGCTCGACCTCCCGAAGAGCACCGTCCATCACTATCTCGCCACGCTGGCCGACGACGGCTATCTCGCCGCCGAAGACGGCCGCTATCGGCTCGGACTCGGGCTGTTCACCCTCGGCGCGACCGCGCGGACGGGCGAGCGCATCTACCACGTCGCCAAGCCGAACGTGGACCGGCTCGCCGACGCGACCGGCGAACAGGCGCGACTAGTCGTCGAGCGCGACGGCCGCGGGATCACCCTCTATCAGGCGGCCGGTGACGAGGTCGACGACCCGCCCACCTACGCCGGCGACGTCGAGGACCTGCACTGCTCGGCCGCGGGGAAGGCCTTCCTCGCGGAGCTCCCCGAGAACCGACTCGACACCTTCCTCGCCGACCACGCCCTCGAGCCCCGGACGCCGAACACGATAACCGACCCCGACGAGCTGCGCGCGACCCTCTCAGACGTCCGCGACCGCGGCGTCGCTTTCGACGACGAGGAGCGCGACGAGGGCGTCCGCTGCGTCGCCTCGGCCGTCTCGGACCGCTCGGGCGAACTGCTCGGCGCCATCAGCGTCTCCGCCCCTGTCGACCGTATGCCCGACGACCGCTTCCGCTCCGAAATCCCCTCGCAACTCCGTAACGTCGTCGGCATCGTCGAGTTCAACACCACCTACTCCGAGTGGTCAGACGCGCTGTAGCCGGGTCGAACCCCGCGAGGCCAGACTGCCCGTCGCAGGGGACGGAACTCCATAGTATCGTCTACGTAAGTATCCTATGAAACTGTCACATTATGGGTCGGCCGTTCCGCGTGGAGTCGTCACAGCGGCGTCGAGAGAGGGGGAGAGAGCTGCAGGTGTGGCAGGCGATCCGTGACGCATGGTTGTGTTTCCGTGCGGTGTGTGGGGACATCGTCCTACGGGGGGTGTAGGAGTCGGTCTGACAGTGGTCGACTACGCGCCTGCCGTCAGGGAATCGAACCCACCACTACTTATATCTTTTCTAGATATACGTATGATTGGACCAGACGTAGCCCCGTCGCGATAACAGGTAATAAATATTCCATAATGTACTTGTATTGTGTTTTCGATGTGCGTGCCGTATGGGTAGCGATCCCGAGGACCGCGGGCGAGCGAGGAGCACCGGCAGCGAATCGAACGGACTGTCGCGGCGGCGGTTCATGGCCCTGCAGGCGGCGGTGGTGGCCGGCGCGGGAACGGCGTCGGTCGCGAGTGGGGCCCAGACGAGCGGAACCGACGCGAGCGTCGACAACACCGTCTCTTTGAACCCCGACAACCGAACGGAAGAGGCGGTCTCCGACGGGCTGTTCGGCCGGCTCTCCGAGCACTACGAGTCGGGGACGATCTATCCGGGCGTGTACTCCGAGCACGTCCAGAACTCCGCGTTCTACCCGCGGTCGTGGTCCGAGGACGACTTCTTCGGTTCGCGGACGTTCTACCCGGCGTCCGACATCGAGCGCGCCGACGGGATCCCGTTCCCCTGGGAACCGGTCGGCGGCGACGGCGTCACGTTCGAACAGCGCTCCGGCGGCGTCGCGGCCGTCGACACGACCGACTACCAGCGGGTCGTCCTGGACGGCGCCCGCGGCGGTATCTCCCAGAAGGTCGTCCTCCCGGACTTCCGGACGCACGGCTACGACCTGTCCGTGTCGGTCCGCGGCGACGGTCCCGAGACCGTCCGGGCCGCGTTGCGGACTCTCGACGGCGAGACGCTGGCGGCGACCGACCTGGACGTGACGGGCGAGTGGTCCCGCCGAGAGGTCCACCTCGAACTCGACGCGGCCAGCGGCGACCAGTACGTCGCCGGCGCCGTCGCCGACGTGGACACCCCCTATGGCAAGTACGTCCTGGAGTTCGCCGCGGAGGGCGACGGTCACGTCGACCTCGACTGGGTGAACCTCGCGGCAGACGACGCGATCCGCGGGAAGTTCAACCCCAACACGGTCGAGTTGATGCGCGAGCAGGACACCACCTGGCTGAAGTGGCCGGGCGGCAACTTCACCAGCCAGTACAACTGGCGCGACGGGGTCGGCCCCATCGAGGAGCGGCCCGTCCGGTTCAACCACGCCTGGGGCGGTATCGATCCCAACTACTTCGGGACCGCCGAGTACCTCGAACTCTGCGAGGTCGCGGACCTCACACCGCGTCTCACGATCGGCTGGTGGGACAACCCGCCCGAGTGGGCCTCCGAGCGCCAGATCCTGCCCGAAGACGCCGCCGACTGGGTCGAGTACGTCAACGGCTCGACGGACACCGAGATGGGCGCCCTGCGGGCCGAACACGGCTACGAGGAGCCGTGGGACGTGACCCACTGGGAGGTCGGCAACGAGGTCTGGGGCCCCTGGCAGCGCGGGTCGACCCAGGACCCCTCGGAGTACGCCAGCGGCTCCGACGCGCGGGTCGGGTTCACGACCTACTACGACGCGATGACGGCCGTCGACGGCGACATCACCGTCTACGCCGACGCGATGGACCCGGGGTACGACGAGGCCAACACTCCCGACCCCGACGCGTGGAACGGCACGCTGTTCGCCGAGGCGGGCGACCGCCTCGACGGCGTCGACCTCCACCGCTACAACTGGGGCATCGAGAGCCAGGCGGATCGGGACGCCTGGTACCAGCGCAACGACGCCACCCCCATCGATTACAACGAGGTGCTGGTGATGTTCCCGACGGAGTTCGACCGGTTGATGGCGAACCTCTCCGAGCGGGCGGCCGACGCGGGCATCGACGACTTCCGGGTCAACGTCGGCGAGTACGGGCTGTTCCCGACGGTCGACGCCGGCGCGCCGTATCCCGGCCCGGAGACCATGCCCGGCGGCGCGTACATCGCGGGGATGCTCAACGCCTTCATCCGCCGCAGCGACACCGTCAAAGAGGCCTCCCAGACGTGGTGGCCGGTGCGGATGTTCCCGCCGATCAACGAGGACTTCCCGCCGGACCCGAACCCGCTCGCGCCCGCGGGGACGGTCACCGCGCTCTACGGGGCGGTGTTCGACGACCGGTCGGAGTGGCACGCCGTCGACGTGGGGATAGACGGCGACTCGCGGACTATCCCGGAGACGGGCCCGCGCGTCGACCGCATGGAGGACGTGCCCTACGTCGACGCCGCGGGGATGGTGAACCGCCGCGGGCAGGAGCTGGCCGTCTTCCTCACCAACCGCAACCTCCGCGAGTCCGCGACGACGGCCGTCGAGGTCGGCGAGGACTACGCCGGCAGTTCCGTCGAGGTGGTCGCGGTGGTCCCGACCGCCGACGAACGGCCGTTGCCCCACGCCTTCACGACCTCGTGGTCGACCCCCGACAACTACGTCGCCGAGACGACCGTCGAAACGGTCGGCGACGACGGAACGCTCTCGCTCGCTCTGCCGCCGGCTGCGGTCGTCAGGTGCTACGTCGACAACGACCGCGGCCGCCCGGACAGAGTCGACGACGACGGCGTCTGGCACGGCATCGAGGTCGCGCCCGACGGCGAACCGTATCACGAGTATTTCTGCGGCGGCGGCCACGAACGCGGCGGTCCCGGGAACGGCTCCGGCAACGGCAACGGTAACAGCAACCGTAACGGCAACGGCAACGGTAACGGCGGCGACGACGAGAGCGGTGAAGAAGGCGGCGACGACTGAACGGCCAGCCGTCGGATCGGTCCGTGCCCGTGGTCCCGTGACGCGGACTCAGGCTCGGCGGTGCCAGACCGCCATCGCGCCCGGCTCGCGGTTGTCCCAGGCGTAGTACGGGACCAGTTCGAGGTCGGTTTCTTCGCGCTCGGTGTCCTCGACCGGGCGATACAGCTTCCCCGCCCAGCCGTCGCGGTCCGACACCGTCGCCTCGGCTTCGAGGACGGTCGCGCCGTCCAGCGCGTCCGCTTGCCCGGCCGTGCGGACCGTCGCGTCGTCGTCCAGCGCGCAGTCGTGCAGCGGCCGCTCGTTGTCGACGGCCTCGGCGCAGTAGACGAGCGGACCGCGGCGGACGGCGACTCGCCCCGCGTCGGCCTCGACCGCGGGATGGGCCGCGACCAACTCGGCTTCCATCCCGAAGCTCAGTTCGATCCGCTCGCCGCCCCACTCGCGCTCGACGCGGACGAACCCGGTCCCGTCGTGGGACACGTCCTCGCCGTCGACGGTGACCGTCGCCTCGTCCGCCCACTCGGGGATCCGGAGGTTGACCGGGACGACCCCGTCGGCGTCGACGTCGACGGTCACCTCGCCGTCCCACGGGAGGGCGCTCTCCTGATCGAGTTCTACACTCGTCCCGTCGACGGTCGTCGAGAGGGTACTGCCGACGTACTGGGTGACGTACAGTTCGCCGCCGGTCGTCGAGTAACAGTACTGGCCGAGGGAGGCGAACAGCCGGGCGGCGTTGGGCGGGCAACAGGCGCAGGTGAACCAGCCGCTGCGGTGGTGGTCGCCGTCGCTGGCGAGGGGGTTGACGTAGAAGAACGCCTCGCCGTCCATCCCGACGCCGGCGAGGAAGCCGTTGTACAGCGTCCGCTCGATCAGGTCGGCGTAGGCGGGGTCGGGCTCCAGATCGAACAGTCGCTGGGTCCAGAAGACGCTCCCGACGGCCGCGCAGGTCTCGGCGTAGGCCGACTCGTTCGGGAGGTCGTAGTCCTCGGTGAACCCCTCGTGACCGTGTGCGGAACCGATCCCGCCGGTGACGTACATGCGCTTCTCGGTCATGTTCGCCCACAGTCGGTCGAGCGCCGCGCGTAGCTCCTCGTCGCCGCGCTCGGCGACCAGGTCGGCGACGCCGGCGTAGAGGTACATCGCGCGCACCGAGTGGCCCTCGACGGCCTCCTGCTCGCGCACGGGCGCCTGAGCCTGTGCGTACGTGCCGACGTACTCGCCGTCCTCGTCGAGGAACAGGCTCCCGCCGCCCTCGGCTGGGATCAGCGCCCCGTCGTCCCACGAGGCGCCGCCGATCTCCTCGGAGTTCGCGAGTTCCCACGCCAGCCGGTCGTCGTGACCCCGGAGGTCGACGAAGTACTGAGCGCGGTCGAGGTAGCGCTCCTCGCCCGTGACGCGATACAATCGTACCAGGGCGAGTTCGATCCCCTCGTGCCCCGCCACGCCGTCGATCTCGTCGCCGAAGACCTCGTCGACGTGGTCGGCGAAGTCGACGGCAACGTCGAGCAGCGACCGCTCGCCGGTGGCCTCGAAGTGGGCGACGGCGGCCTCGATCAGGTGGCCCGCACAGTACAGCTCGTGCATGATGTTGAGGTTCGTCCACTCGTTCCCGGGCTCGACGAGCTGGAAGTACGTGTCGAGGTAGCCCGACGCCTCCTGGGCGCCGGCGACCAGGTCGATCACTTCGTCGACCCGCTCGCGCAGGTCGGGGTCGTCGGCCTTCGCGAGTTCGTAGCTGGCCGCCTCGATCCACTTGTAGGCGTCCGTGTCCTGAAACCACATCCCCTGGAAGCCGCCCGACTCCCCGTCGATGGCTCGGCGGAAGTTCTCCAGGGTCCCCGACTCCTCCAGCTGCTCGTACTGGTACTCGACGGTCACGTCGCGGTTGCGGTCGATCCACGGCGACCAGAACGCGTCGTCGACGGCGACCTCGTCGACGCCGACGGTGTACTGACTGGGCATGAGCGTCTCGGAAGTTGCGCCACCGCGAGAATAACTCTACTGGTCGCCCCGTCGGCCGTCACCGGGCTTTATCCCGGCGTCTCCCGTGGATGCGGACGACGATGGCAGACCTGTTCACCCACACCAGCGGCGAGTCCGCCGACCGCGCGACCGTTCGGCTCGACCCCGACCGGACCGGCGAACCCGTCCCCGAGGAGCTGTTCGGCAAGTTCGGCGAGCACCTCTACTCGCCGTACAACGTCGACAACGTGCTCGAAGCCCAGGCGTTGTACAACCCGACGCTGGCCTCCTGGCAGTTCCAGGAGTACGACTACGACGCCGACGGCGGTCGCGGCGGCGTCCGCGACCCCGAGGCGATCGAGGAGCGCGTCGCGTCCTACGTCGAGCACCAGGGCGTCCCCGGGGCCGACCGGCTGCTGGACGCCTACCGGGACGGCACCGCGCTGTGGTGGTTCCCGTACGGCGAGGGCGGCACGGACGCGACGGAGACCGTCCGGACCAGCCCGGACGTGGGCACCGCCGGGGACCGCGCCCAGCGGGTCGAAGCGCTCGGTGACGAAGCCACGGGCCACCGCGGCATCGCCCAGTGGACCCACCTCCCGGTCCACCGCACGCTCGGCTTCGAGGGACTGATCACGCTCCGGGCGCGCGAGGAGACGCCCGTCCGCGTCGCCGTCCACTCCGTCGACGGGAGCGGCGACCTCGGCGACGCGCTCGCCGAGACCACCGTCACCGCCCGCCGCGACGACCGGACCGTCGAGTTCGAACTCGGGTTACCGGAGGCGGTCCGGGCAGGCGGTGACGGCGACCCCGACGACCGCCTGTTCGGGGTGAGCGTGACCACGCCCGCGGCCGACGCGAACGTCGTCGTCGACCGCGCGCTCCTGCGGCCCGACGACCACGTCCACACCGCCGACCCGGAGATCGTCCAGTTGCTCCGCGAGATAGATCTGTCGGTGCTGCGGTGGCCCGGCGGCAACTTCGCCTCTGGCTATCACTGGGAGGACGGGATCGGCCCGGTCACCGAGCGACCGACGAGGCCCAACCCCGCCTGGGACGCCGTCGAGTCCAACCTGTTCGGCACCGACGAGTTCCTCGCGCTCTGCGAGGCGGTCGGCTGCGAGCCGATGATCTGCGTCAACGCCGGCGACGGCACCCCCGAGGCGGCCGCCCGCTGGGTGGAGTACTGCAACGGCGACCCCGAGGAGACCGAGATGGGACGACTGCGCGCCGAGCACGGCCACCCCGAACCGTACGACGTGCGCTACTGGGAGATCGGCAACGAGATCTACGGGCCCTGGCAGGTCACGTGGACGACCCCCGGCGGCAACGCCGACCGGTTCGACCGCTTCCGGGCGGCGATGACCGGGGTCGACGGGGACGTCGAGGTGTTCGCCTGCGGCAACCGCCTGACCGACTGGAACGACCCGGTGATCGAGGAGCTGGCCGACGGCGACTGGCTCACCGACCACGTCCTCGTGGAGTGTCACGCCGACCGCGCGACCGACCCGGTCGAGCTGTTCAACGCCCACGCCGGGTTCGCCTCGAAGCTCGGCGAGCAGTACGACGCGGTGGCCCGACAGTGTCGCGAGGCCGGCCTGACGGACGTGCGACAGGCGATCACCGAACTCCAGCTGTTCACCCGCTTCGACGAGCCCGAAGACGACGACGCGAGAGGCGACGCCGGCAGCACGGACGCCGGCGACGAAGCCCGCCTGACCCGCGAGACGCTGCCGACCAACAAGTCGGTCGCGGAGGTGGTCTTCGACGCGACGGTGTTCCACGGAGCGGTCCGGAGCGATACGGTCGAGATGGTCACCCACTCCGGCGTCGGCAACCACGGCGGCGGCATCAGGAAGTCACGCGGGCAGGTGTGGGCCGACCCCTGTTACTACGGCCAGGCCCTCGAAGCAGGCCTCGCCGGCGGGACGCCCGTCGGCGTCGACGTGACCTGCGACACGTTCTCGACGGCGACGACGTGGGGGACGGACACCACGCAGTGGTTCGGCGAACTCGAACCGGTCGAGGCGGCGCCGGCCGTCGACGCCGTCGCGGTGACCGACGCCGACGGGGGCGATCTGGTCGTCGCGCTCGTCCACTGCGACGCCGGTGCGCCGGAGATCGAGGTGACAGTCGACGGCCGTGACCTGCTCGCGGGCGTCGACGGAGTGACCGTCGACACGCTCGCGGCCGAGGCGATGCACGCCGAGAACACCATCGACGAGCCCGAGCGAGTGACGCCCGAGACCACGACCGAACCGGTCGAGGACGGCGAAGTCACCGTCTCATTGCCGCCCTACGCGCTGGTCCGACTGACCGTCGACGACCGGTAGCGACCGGTTCGGATTCGCCGACTGTGTGGTTCACACTGTGAAACGCGGGTCTGGCGCCGGCGGAGCTCAGTTCTCGTCGAACAGCGGGGCCAGCGGGTCCCACTCGAAATACAGTCCGGCGGCGCCGACCAGCACCATCACGACCTGGACGACCAGCGAGAGGACCGTGACGACGTAGCCGGCGGTCCCCGGCGTCTGGAGCGCGAACAGTCCCGCCGTGAGCACGAGCAGCGCCAGGCCGACGGCCAGCAGCGTGCGGAAGACCCCTTGGCTCGCGTTCATCGACTGTTCGTTACCGGGTACGGGGTAAAGAACTACTGGACGGTGGCGCCAACGGCGCGGGGCCGGTCCCGTCGACGGACAGACACCGACTGGCGGCAGCCGGCGCCGTCAGTCCGCCGTGGACTCGTCGACGGTTCCGGTCAATTCGTCGCCCTCGTCGGCGAGTTCGGGGCTCGACCAGTAGTCGTGGCCGTCGTCGGCGCGGTAACAGGCGACCTCGTGGCCGCTCCCGAGGTCCATCGCGTCGGGCATCTCGCCGGTGCAGGCTTCCCGCGCCTCGGGACAGCGCGTGTGGAACTTGCAGCCGGTCGGGGGATTGCGCGGGTCCGGCACGTCGATCTTCCGCAGCGGCGAGGACCCCCCGTCGTCGGCCTTCGGGTTCAGGTTCGGCGTCGCCCACATCAGCGCCTTCGTGTAGGGGTGCTGTGGGTCGTTCAGCACCTCGTCGATCGGGCCGATCTCGACGAGTTCGCCGAGGTACATGATGCCGATGCGGCCGTCGGCCTTGCCGGCGATGTAGCTGGCGTTCGAGAGGTTGTGGCTGATGAACAGGAAGGAGGTGTCGAAGGTGTCCTGCAGGTCGAGCATGAGGTCCATCATGTCGATCCGCAGGGACACGTCGAGCGCGCTGACGGCCTCGTCGGCGAGGATGAGGTCGGGGTTCATCAGCAGCGCGCGGATGAGCGCGACGCGCTGTTGCTCCCCGCCTGACAACTGGTGGGGAAACCGCTTGGCGTAGTCCTCGGGCGGCTCCATGCCGACCCGGGAGAGCATCTCGTGGATGCGCTCGCGTCGCTCGAAGGTGTCCATCTCCCCGTGGCGCAGCTTCAGCGGCGCCTCCAGGGAGTGCTGGACCGTCTTGTTCGGGTTCAGCGACGCGCCCGGATCCTGGTGGATGATCTGCAGCGACTGGCGGATCTCCTCGAAGGGGATCTGGACGTCGCCCTCGCCGTCGTTGGCTTTCCACACGTCCTGGCCCTTGTACTTGACCGCCCCGCCCGTGGGACGCTGGGTGCCGATCGCGGTCTTGCCCAGCGTCGTCTTCCCGCAGCCGGACTCGCCGACCAGCGCGACCACGTCGTTCTCGGGGATGTCCAGCGAGACGCCGTCGACGGCCTGGACCACCTCGCTGTCGCCGCCGAACGGCAGGATCGACCCCTCGGACTCGAAGTGGACCTCGACGTTCTCCAGGGAGACGACGGTCTCGTCATTCATCGACGGTCACCTCCTGGAGCGTCAGGGGAACCTCTTCGGTCACGCGGTCGACGTGATGGCAGGCGGCCGCGTGGTCGTCGCCGTCGTCGGTCAGCGGCGGGTCCTCGCGGACGCAGGTGTCGTCGGCCACGGGACACCGCGGGTGGTACGAACACCCCTCCGGGACGTTGACGGGGTCCGGCGCGGCCCCCTCGATCGGCCGCATCTCCTCGCGGGGCGTGTCGAGGTTCGGCGTCGCGTTCAACAGCGCCCTGGTGTAGGGGTGTTTCGCCCCCGTCAGCACCTCGTCGGACGGCCCGACCTCGACGAACTCGAAGGCGTACAGCACGGCGAGGCGGTCGGCGAGGTTGGCGACCAGCGGCAGGTCGTGCGTGATGAAGACGATCGTCAGGTCGCGCTCGTCGGCGATCTCCCGGATGAGCTCGATGATAGAGCGCTGCATCAGGAGATCCAGCGCGGCGGTCGGCTCGTCCATCACGAGTACCTCGGGTTCGAGCACGAGCGCCAGCGCGATGAGCGCGCGCTGGCTCATCCCTCCGCTCAGCTCGTGGGGGTGCGAGTCGAGCACCTGGTCGGCCTCCAGATACAGCTCCGAGAGGAGCCGGCGGGCGCGTTCCATCCCCGCCTCCACGTCGTAGTCGTGGACCGAGAGGGTCTCGCGGAAGTGCGCCTCGATCGACATCGTCGGGTTGAACGAGGACATCGCGCCCTGGAACACCATGGCGATCTGCCGCCAGCGGATGTCCTTGATGTCGGTCTCGTCGCGGTCGAGCAGGTCGATTCGAGGGCCGTCTTCCGGGTCGAACGTGATGTCGCCGGTCAGGACGCCCGGGTCGACGACAGCGTCGAGCAGGGCCGAGGCGAACATCGACTTGCCCGACCCGGACTCGCCGACGACGCCGAGGATCTCGCCGCGCTCGATGTCCATGTCGACGCGGTCGAGCACGCGCGATTCCCCGCGGTCCATGTCGAAGGAGACGGAGACGTCACGCACTTCGAAGATCGGGTCGTCGACTGCGGCAGTGTGTGTCTGTTGCATCGTCATTCTTGATAGGGAGCGGTGTCGTCTTCGACGGTCTCGGCGTGACGCGCCCGGATGCGCGGGTTGAACAGTTTCTCGGTCCCCTGGGCGAACAGGACGAACCCGAAGGAGATCCCGACGATGGCGAACATCGGGACGAACAGCCAGTGGATCACCTGTAGCGAGTAGATGGCACCGCCGTTGTAGGCGCCGTCGAGCATGATCCCCCAGTTCTCGTGGGTGCCGCCGAGCAGGCCGAGGTAGTACAGCCCGACCGAGCCGAAGATCACGTTCCGGGCCGAGTTGACGAAGTTGATCAGGACGTACGGCATGATGTTCGGCAGCACGTCGTCCACGAGGATGCGCCGGGTCGGCGCGCCCATGATGCGCGAGGCCTCCACGTAGGAGTGGTCGCGCAGCGACAGCACCTGCGAGCGGATCGACCGGGCGAGCCCGGCCCAGGCGTTGATCGTGATGAGGATCCCGATCAGCGCCGGGTTGGTCGGCTCGAACAGCGCGGCCAGCAGGATGATCAGCGGTAGCCCCGGGATCGTCATCGCGATGTCGGTGAGCGTCGTCAGGACCCGGTCGGTGAGGCCGCCCTTGTAGCCGGAGACGGTGCCGACGACCGTGGCGATAGCCGTCGAGAACACCGCTCCGGCGGCGATCATCTGGAGCATCGGGGGCGTCGCGTGGACGGTCGACGACAGGATGCTCGTGCCGATATCGTTCGTCCCCAGCGGGACCGACCAGTCCTGGAACGCGGGGGTGAGCCGCGGTCCCTGGCCCTGGGTTGGCGGTTCGACCAGCGCGACGCCGACGGTGCCCATCAACAGGTAAAACGCGATGATGATCGACCCGACCTGCGTGCGCCAGTCGTCCCAGGCGACGCGGATCGGCGTGAGTAGGGCCATGTCGATCCACTCGCGGTAGAGGTCGGCCTGCGAGGCGCCCTGGCCGCCGGCCGACCCGTCGGACTGATTGAACGAGGAGTTCTTCTCGGCCATGTCAGTACGCCTCCCTGGAGCCCTGGTCGCTGATGCGCGGGTCGATCTTGCTGTAGGTCAGGTCGGCGATCAGGATACACACCAGCACCGCCAGCGAGATGATGAGGAACGTCCCCATCATCAGCGGGTAGTCCCGGGCTTCGATCGCCTGCAGGAGATACAGTCCGAGCCCTTCGTAGGCGAAGATCTCCTCCAGGATGACCGACCCGCCGAACATGAACCCGACGGCGATCATGAAGTTCGTGTACATCGGGAGGACGGCGTTACGGCCGACGTAGCGGGTGGCGATCCGTTTGCCGGGGACGCCCCGGAGGTGCGCCACGCGGATGTAGTCCTCACCGATCTCCTGGACCGCGTTCCCCCGCATCGTGATGGCGACGCCGCCGAAGCCGGTGACGACCAGCGACACGACGGGGAGGATCGCGTGGCGGAGCACGCTGGCGATGAACTCGACGTTCAGTCCCGGCTCCAGCCCGGACGTGAATCGGCCGGACTGGGGGAGCATCCCCAGCTGTATCGAGACGACGTACACCAGGAAGATCGCGGCGATGTAGTACGGCACGGAGTTCAGGAACATCGAGGCGATGGTCGAGCTGCTGTCGAAGCGGGTCCCTTCGAGATACGCCATGACCGCTCCGAGGACGATCCCGATCCCGAAGGTGAGCAGGATCGAGATGCTCAGCAGGAAGATCGTCCACGGCGCTGCGTCGACGATGATGTCCGCGACCGGTCTGCTGTACCAGACCGACTGTCCGAGGTCCCCCTGGAGGACGCTGGTGAGGTAGTTGAAGTACTGGACGTGCAGCGGTGTGGACGGGTCGACGTTCGTGTACGACTCGACGAGCGCGTTGATCTCGCTCATGCTGACCTCGTCGGCACTGCCACTCTGCATCACCTGCGCTCTGATGAAGTCGGCCGGCCCACCCGGGATCGCCCGCACCAACGCGAACGTGATGGTGACGACAGACACGAACGTGACGAGCGCCTGTGCCACTCGTTTGGCTACGTACATCGATTATCGAAAATGGTGGTATGAGATATCATAACTGTTTCGCTCGGTTCGTCTTCGTGGCGTGACGAGCTCTCAGGCGGATTTGGCCTGCAGTTCGCCCATTCGCGGGAGCCACCACAGCGGGAACTTCGCCTGGTAGACGGGGTCGTCCGTCGGCGGGATCTCCCAGTTGTCGGTGCGATACCAGGTGGCGTCGTTGATCTCGTGGATCTGCAGCATCGGCAGCGTCTGGTTGGTGATCCACGCGATCTGGTCGGTCAGTTCCTGGTAGCGGTCGCCGCGGGCGACCAGCAGTTCGGACTGCAGCTCCTGGACGTTGTGTTCCTGGAGCTCGCCGTCGGGTTCGCCGACCGGCGGGGCCATCACGCTCGTCGGGTCGATGCCCAGGAAGTTCACGTCGACGTTGTAGTACTGGTCGAAGACGTAGTAGGGCGTCGACCGCTGAAGCGTCCAGCCGGTCGCAGCGACCTTGTACTCGTTGGCGAGGTAGTGGTCCGCCCAGTAGGTCGACGCCTCGATGGTCTGCATCTGGGTGTCGATCCCCTCGCTGGAGAGGTTGTCGGCGAACGTCTGGTAGAGCGGGTGCCAGTCGTTGTACGTCGGCACCTTGATACTGAACGTGAACTGGTCGCCGTTGGGCTTGTACCACGTGCCGTCGTCCTTCTGGTAGCCCTCCTCGCGGAGCAGCCGCCGGCCGCGCTCGGGGTCGCGGTAGCGGTGGAGCATGTCGGCCATCTCGTCGGAGACCTTGTTCCGCCAGCGGTCGCTCTGCTCGTTCTGGCCGTCGATGTTGCCGACGAGCCCGCTCGGCGCTTCGACGGGCTGGCCCCAGCGACCGTAGTTGTTGGCCGCGGCCCCGCGGTCGACGAACTCGGAGATCGCCTGCCGGACGCGGACGTTGCCGAAGTCCTCGTCGTTGTGGTTGAACGGGAGCGACTGGCCCCACAGCGCGGGCAGTGCCGCCGAATCCATGGCGTCGGGGACGTTCTCGAAGACCGACTGGGGCGGGTTGTAGTTGCGGAACGCGTCAACCTCCATCCCGACCAGGACGCTCGCGGTGTCGGTCGACACCCGCTCTAAGTCCCAGTAGTCCCAGTTGATGTTGTCCGCCAGGGGGTGGTGTTCGTACTTCTCCATCCGGAGGCGGCTCCCGGTGACGTCCGCGACCTGGAAGGGGCCGTTGCCGTGCGGTTCGTCGAAGCTCGCGCCCCGGAGGTCCGTGCGGATGCTATCGACCTCGGTGGCGGTCGTCGTGTCCTCCCAGCGCTCCACGTACTCGCTGTACTTGCGCCAGGGCGCCTCGAGCTGGTAGTAGTTCAGCCCGTCGTTGAACAGCTCGCGGCTGATGGTCCCGTCGAGGGCGAGCTCGACGGACTTGTCGCCGACGCGGTTGATATCGGTCCACAGCGAGCCGATCGTACCGTTGGTGACCGTGTCGGCGACGAGCATCGCGTAGAGGTCGTCGGCGGTCACGGGGTCGCCGGGGTCGCCGTTGTGCCAGGTGAGGTCGTCCCGGACTTTCAGCGTCGCCGACTGGCCCTCGAAGCTCGTGACTTCGACCGCCGAGGGCGTGATCTCCTCGTTGGCGATGTTGTATCGCTGGAACCAGTCGTTCTGCATGTCGTGACTGAACGGCTGGGTCAGGTTGAACGGGTTGAACTGGTAGTTGGTCGGGTTGACGGTCACCCCTTCGGTCATGGCGTTGTCGGCCGGCTCGAAGTTCCCGCCGTCGCCGCCACCGCCGCCACCGCCGCCACCGTCGCCGCCGTCACCACCGTCGCCGCCACCGCCGCCACCGCCGCCACCGCCACCACCGTCGCCGCCGTCGCCACCGCTGTCGTTCGAACACCCCGCGAGCGCGAGGGCACCACCCATCGCGCTCGCCCGAAGCAGATGTCGCCGCGACACCCGTCGTCGATCCACTGCACTGTCCGTTGGCTTGCCATCAGATGGCATGGGCTACCGTTGTAAAGTAACCGTACATAAATCATTTGGTTGCCTCGACTTTCGGGCGCGCTTTCGGCCGCCGAGCCGGCCCGACGTATCGGCCCGTTCACCTGTTACTGATCGCCCGGTACGCGATGGCGTACCGGCGTTCGGCTGAACGTAATTGTCGTTCACAGTAGGCGGACCGAAGTTCAGGAACCGGCGGCCTCGACGGGACCGAGTCGCTACCGCGCGGTAGGCTGTTCGGGTGCCGATAGCCCCTTCGTCACCGGACGACGATCGGTCGCCGGCCGACTCGCCGAAGGCTAGACGCGCGCTGGACCGGGGGAGAACTGCAAAGCGGCGTGGTCGCCCGACCGGGCGACCGGGCACAGACACGTCAGGAAGCGACTGGTGGCCTCACTCGACGGAGATACCGGCGACCGTTCCCGGTTCGAGTTCGGCGGTAACGGTGCCGTCGCCGTCGACGCTCACGTCGAGGTCGTCGGCGGCGAAGGTGTCGGCGTTGTCGGCGTCGACGACCAGGTCGGCGTCCTGACCCTCGAAGAGGACGGTGGCGTCGACGTCGTCACCGGTCGCGTCCTCGACGGTGAACTCGACGGTGTGGGCCGCGCGGGTGTCGAGGTTGGTCGCGGTGACGTACACCTCGCCGTCGTCGTCGACCGACGCGGAAGCGCCGACCAGGGGCAGCTCCTCGTCGTCGACCTCGCGGGTCGGCGTCTCGATGGACGTGGTGACGGCCTCGTTGCCCTTGTGGGGGGCGTACAGGTCGTAGACGCGGCCGGTCGGGCGCTTGAACGCGTCGTCGCCCTGGGTCTCGATCAGACACTGCAGGACGTTGACCGTCTGGGCGATGTTGGACATCGTCATCACGTCGGCGTGGTCGTTGAAGACGTCAAGCACCGCGGCGGCCGACAACGCGTCCAGCACCGTGCCGGGCTGTTCGAGGCCGGTCGCGCCCTGGGCCTCGGGGTGCCACGAGCCCCACTCGTCGATGATGACGCCGATGTCACGGGTCGTCGAGAAGGCGTTGATCGCGGACGCGAGCCGTTCGATGTGGTGGTCAATCTCCAGGGCTTCGAGGAAGAACTGGTCGTAATCGTCCTCGTCGGCCTCGGGGACGGACATCGTGCGGCCGTAGTAGTGGTGCAGCGTCAGGTGGTCCAGCGGGAACTCGACGCCCCACTTGGGGTCGGACACCTCCTCCATGAAGCGGTGGTTCCACTCGTGGTTCTCGAACCCGCAGGCGATGAGGTCCAGGTCGTAGTCGAGCATGTGGGCGCTCTGGGTGCCGACGTAGGTGGCGAACCGGCGGTACTCTCGGGCGTACTGCTCGGGGGACATCTGGCCGCCACAGCCCCAGTTCTCGTTGCCCAGGCCCCAGTATTTCACGTTGTAGGGCTCGTCGCGACCGTTCTCGCGCCGGCGGTCGGCCAGCTCGGTGTCGCCGTCGTAGTTGACGTACTCGACCCAGTTGGCGGCCTCCTGCGGGTCGCCCGAGCCGACGTTGGCGGCGAGGTACGGCTCGGTGTCGATGCGCTCGCAGAGTTCGAGAAACTCGTCGGTGCCGAAGGCGTTGGACTCCTCGGGGATCATCTCGCGGCCCTGCCCCCAGAAGAGGTTCCGGCGCCGCGGTCGGTCCTCACGGGGTCCGACGCCGTCCTCCCAGTGGTAGTCGTCGGCGAAACAGCCGCCGGGCCAGCGGAGGACGGGCAGTTCGAGGTCGGCGAGCAGGTCGACGACGTCGTCGCGGAACCCCTCTTCGTCGACGCTGTCGTCCGTCCAGACCCCGTCGTAGATGCAGCGACCGAGGTGCTCGGCGAAGTGGCCGTGGACCTCGGGTTCGATACGGTCGATACCGGCTTCTGTGTGTACTGTAACGCGAGCGTCCGTCATGCAGTCGTATGGTATTCGATAGCGGTATTATAAAACGATCGGTCGCTCCGGCCGCGGGTCAGCGGCGGCCGCCGGCGATGCGTCTCTCTTCGAGCCGAAACGTTCCTGTCCGGGTCGATGGACGCTACCCCGGTCGTCGCGTGTCTCCCGGGCTGCAGGTGAAATCGGGCCGGCCGCTTACAGCTGCTCGACGGTGTTGGTGAGGACGCCGATGTCTTCGATCTCGATGCTGATCACGTCGTCTTCCTCTAGAGACACGTCGTCCGGGACCATGATCGACGTGCCCGTCAGCAGGACGCTCGCCTCGGGGACCTCGTTGTAGCGGGTGTAGTAGTCGACCAGTTCCTCGCAGCTTCGGACCAGCTCGGCGGTCGACGTTCCCTCCTGGAAGACCGTTTCGCCGTCGCGCTCGATCGACATGTGCATCTCAAGGTCGAGCGGGTCCCCGACCGTCTCGCCGGTGGCGATGCAGGGGCCGATGGCGCAGTTCTTGGCGTAGATCTTGCTCTGGGGCAGGTACAAGAGGTTCTCCCGCTCGATCGAGCGGCTACACATGTCGTTGCCGACCGTGAACCCGACGATCTCCTCCTCGTAGAGGACGATCGTCATCTCCGGCTCGGGCGCGTCCCACTCGGAGTCACCGCGGATCCCGACGCGGTCGTTCGGGCCGACGGTCCGACTCGGTGTCGCCTTGAAGTACACCTCCGGGCGGTCGCCCTCGTAGGCCTCCAGGTAGGACTCGGCGAGTCCCCCCTCTTCCTGGCGGGCCTCCTGGCTGATGGAGTAGGTGACTCCGGCCGCCCAGATCTCGTCGGGGTCGATCGGACGAACGAGGTTGTCCTCGACCGACGCGAGTTCGATGGTCGGTGCCTCCTCTAGCAGTCCACGCGCCACGTCGTCGACGGTCCTGTCGGTCAGCGAGGCGGCCGACGCGAGTTCGAGAAACGACGTCGGTTCGGCCTCGGTCGCCGAGAGGTCGTACGCGCCAGAGTCGTCAGCTGCGATCAGTGAGATGGACCCGCCTCCATCACTGCGATAGTAACGCATACTCCTCCATCGTGAGTTCGAGATGATAAACTTTGTTATCGTATCGGTTTCACGTCCGACGAATCATCGCCGGGTCGGCCGGTCGCCTATCCACGATCCGACCGTCGTGTCCGCCACACCGAGCCGTCATCCGACGATCTCGGATAGGGTCGTGGCGCCGTACTACGCGTCGGGACCGGTCGCTCAGGTGTGCTGGAGGTTGACTTCGATGATGTTCGCGGTGCTGAGTACCTCGGAGGGGATCGCCTCCTCGAAGCGCTGACCGTTCATCCGACTTTTCGGCGCGGAGACGCTGACACCGCCGACCACCCGGTCTTCGGTGGTGATAGGGGCGGCGACACAGCGGACGCCGTCGACGCGCTCCTCGTCGTCGATCGCGTAGCCGCGGGCGCGGATCTCGTCGAGTTGCGCCTCCAGCGTGTCGCGGTCGGTGATCGTCTCGGCGGTCACCGGTTCGAGGCCGTGCTCGTCGACGATGGCGTCCCGCTTTTCGGGCGACAGCTCCGCGAGGATCGCCTTGCCCATCGCCGTCGTGTGCAGGTCCACCTCCATGCCCTCGTACGTGTCCAGATACACCGACTGCGAGCCCTTGACCTTGTAGAGGAAGATACCGCGCCCGTTCTCCTCGACCATCAGGTTCGCGTGCTCGCCGGTGTCGCTCGCCAGCTCCCTGACTTCGGCTTCGGCTACCTGAAACAACTGTGAGCGCGCGCGTGCGCGACCCCCGAGGTTGAGAAAGCGGACGCTCACGCGGAACTCCCGACCGTCCTTGACCAGATACCCCGCCTCCGTGAGCGTCTTCAGGTGGTCGTGGACCGTGCTCTGGGGCTTCTCGAATTGCTCGACGACCTCCGAGAGCGTCGCGCCGCCCATACCGTGGACCGCCTCGATGACGTCGAGGCTCGTCGCCGTCGATTTGATGGGTGGATCGCGTTCGGCGTGCATACCGACCCTACGGAACCGGGACCTCATTAATCGTCCGGCATCGTCGGACGGCCTGCGATGCGTGGTGACGCATCACGGACCGGTGGATTTAATATATTGCTCGGGAGCTACCCAACTATGTCGGATGTCGAAATCACCGACGTCGAGACGCACCTGGTAGCCAACCCGTGGAAGCCATGGGTCTTCGTCCGCCTGCACACCGACGCGGGCGTGACGGGACTGGCCGAGGCGACGACACACGACAAGCCCCGCACGGTCGCGGCGGCCATCGAAGAGATGTCCGATTTCTTCGTCGGCCGTGACCCGTTCGACACGGAGTCGCTCTGGCTGGAGATGTACCGCGACGAGTGGTTCTCGAAGAACGTCATCAACACCACCGTCGTCTCGGCGGTCGACATGGCCTGCTGGGACATCAAGGGCAAAGTGCTGGACACGCCGGTCTACGACCTGCTGGGCGGACCGGTCCACGGAACGGAACTCCGGGCGTACGCCAACGGCTGGTACACCGACGCCGACGGCGAGCCGGAAGGGTTCGCCCGCGCCGCCGAGCGCGTCGTCGACGACGGCTACGACGCCATGAAGTTCGACCCGTTCGGGACCGCCTGGCAGTCGATGACCACCGAGGAGAAGAACCACGCCGTCGACATCGTGGGTGCGGTCCGCGAGGCCGTCGGTCCGGACGTCGACCTGCTCATCGAGTGTCACGGCCGCTTCTCGGCCGCGCAGGCGGTCGACATCGCGAAGAAGCTCGAGCAGTTCGACCCGGCGTGGTACGAGGAGCCGTGCCCGCCGGACTCGATCAACAGCCTCGCCGAGGTCGCCCGGAAGTCCCCCATCCCGGTCGTCACCGGCGAGCGCCACATGACCAAGTACGACTTCTTCGAGTTGGTCACCCGCACCGACATCGACGTGTTCCAGCCCGACCTGATGAACACGGGCGGGATCACCGAGGGCAAGAAGATCGCCGGCCTCGCCGAGGCCGACCACGTCGATATCGCCCCGCACAACCCGCAGGGCCCGGTCGCCGGCGCGATCTACTCGCACTTCTGCACCTCCATCCCGAACTTCCGCATCCAGGAGATGTTCCAGACCTACGACGAGCCGTGGGTCGACGAGCTGCTGGAGGACCCGCTCGTCGTCGACGACGGGTACATCCAGGTCCCCGACGGCCCCGGCTTCGGTATCGAACTCGACATGGACGTCGTCGATGAACACGAGTACACCGAGGACGCGGTCCACACCATCGACCTCTGGGAAGACGACTGGGAGAAGCGCGCCGACGAACTGCGGTGAACTGACCGACCTCGCTCCCGAACAGCGGTTTTTTTCGAACGTGCTCGTCCCGCTCTCCCAAACCGTCGTAGGTCAGTCCGCGATCGACCGAGGCGGGCTCTGCGCTGACGCGGGCGGTCGTCCCGGTGGCACTGCAGATGACAGTGTTGCGTTCAGTGGCGGTCGTCCCGACCACGGGGGTGACTACTCCGTCGTCCACCACTCACGCCGACGAGCGCGAACCACAGCCTCCCCTCGGAGTCCGCTCACGGGTCTCTCGGTTCGTAGTCGAAGACCCGACGCGACAAGCGCCCGGACGTTCCGCCACGAACGGCATATCTGTGCTCCTCCCCGCCCGTCGCCACCTGTCTCGAACGATCCGGCATTATCGGATTACTGCGCCGACCCGTCCTCAGGCGCAAATATTACAGAACTATCACTGTAATATTTGCGGAGCGTCTTCCCTTCGACCACCGGTCAGACGAGGCACTTGCGGATCCGGGTGACTGTCGGCTCTGCGTCTCGAGTTCAGGCCCGTCGATCGGTCGTCATTCGACACGCCCGGGACGGCTCCCCCCGCGGACTCAAGGCACACTGAGATGGCAGATATCGTCGGCCTCGTCGGGTACCGAACGGTTTCCGGATATATCGGACCTAGTCCCCGTCAGGCCCTCCATCCCGTGGACCGGGCTTCGAGTGATCGAGTTCACCATCTGGAACGGATTTACAAGCGAGCGGAAACGTTCGATCGTCGTAGCGTAGAATTATTACACTCATACTACTGTAATTTCGGTTCGTTTGGGGGCGCCGCCGCCCGTCAGCGCGCTCTCGGCCGGCCGGATCCGAAGACGTCCGTCCGGAGGTGTTTCATAGAATGAAATCAATCGGTCCGGCGTCGAGCGCGGTCGGTCTCGCTGAGCGACGGGGTCCCGGTGGTTACCTGCACAAATTTTATATACCATCCAGTGAACGATGGGTAGTATGCGGAATAGTACCACTTTGCGTGATCAGCTGTCACGTCGTCAGTACGCACAGTTGCTGGCCGGAATGGGCGCGGTGGGCCTGGCCGGGTGCCCTTCGGGGAGCGACGGGGGTGGGACGGACGAGCCGTCGTCCACACCGACGGCGACGCCCGGGGACGCGCCCGCGAGCGGCGACGGGACCGACGAACCGATGGAGACGGCGACGGATAGTCCGACGCCGCTGGGCGAGCCCGTGACCGACGTGATCCGGGTGTTCCAGGCCAACTCGCCGAGCGTGTTCGACGCGAACGTCTGGACGCCCCAGGACAACACGACCGGGATGGCGTACATGACGGACCTCCACGCGCTGCAGAACGTCCACACGCGCCAGATGGCCTACAGCGGCACCGAGATCGAGACGCCGTGGAAACCGCGGACCGAGAGCGTCTCGGTCATGACCTGGTACACAGACTACGAGGTCGACGCGCCCTACGACGTTTACGAGTCCCACGACGACCGGGCGACCTACTGGTCGGGCGACCCGTTCGACGCCGACGCCCGCGAACAGCACTTCCACGTCGACTACTTCCAGGCCGGGAACAAGTTCACCGAGGACACCGCGTTCACCCAGGAGGCCACGAGCCAGTGGGAGTACCACTGGTGGAACACCGACGGGAGCGGCGATCTCCCCGACGACGCGCAGGCGCAACACGTCCTGGCCTCGCAGGCTGGGCCCAACGACGGAGACATGCCGCTCCATCCGGACTTCACGGCCCCGTATCTCGAACGATACCGAGACGCGAGCAACGCGGAGGCGGTCACGGCGGTCACGGACGACCTGGCGAGCGACCGGATCTCGCTCCAGCGACTGATGGAGAACGGCTGGGGGAGCGGCCCCTACGAGCTGCGCTCCGAGGACGACGTCGGGTCGGCGAAGCTCACCCTCCGGCTGCGCGACGAGGCCGCCGCCAGCGCCGGCGACACGGCGACGGCCCACCCGAACGCCGCCAACACGAACGTCTCCAAGCTGGCGATCCAGTGGGGCGACGGCGACCGCCGACAGACGCTCGCGAGCAACGGCGCGCTCGACCTCAACGGCAACATCGTCGCGCCGAACGGCCTCTACTCCCGGGAGACGCTGCCCGACCACATGCAGGAGCTGACCCGCTGGCTGCGCTCCTCGGGCGGGGACAAGTGGCGGTTCAACTGGCACAACCCGCACCTGCAGAACCTCTGGGTGCGCCGGGCGCTGGTCGCAGCCGTCGACTGGACCGCCGCCGGGACCAACGGCTGGGGCGACGCCCGGTCGGTCCCCATCGAGAACCACACCTACCTGCTCGACGCCCAGTCGCAGTCGACGTTCTCCGGCGAGTTCCTGAACAACCTCCACAGCTGGCCCATGGAGTCCGACCAGGAGACCGCCGCCGAGTACCTCCGTAGAGGCGGCTACAGCAAGCAGGGCGGGCAGTGGGTCGACCCCTCGGGCAATCCCGCCGCGATCGACCTCATCTACCCCTCCTCGATCGCCGACTACGCCGGCGCCGCCCAGACGATCAAGGCGAACCTCTCGAACTTCGGGTTCGGCGTCAACTTCACCAGCCAGGGGTGGTCGACCTGGTCGAACAACCTCAAGGCGTCGAACGGGCTCAACTACGACTCGTCGATCTTCTGGCACGGTTACGGCGAACCGTTCAGCTACTACGACACCGTGCCGGGCTGGTGGTCCGGAACCATCGCGATGGGCAAAGCCGATGCCCCGACCCAGAAGGTCGACGCCGACACGGAGATGGACGCCCAGGGCAAGCCCCTACAGGTCGAGATCCCCTCGGAGGTCGGCTCCATCGAAGCGCCCGACGAGGCCGGGATCGACCCCGACCTGTCCGACGGCGAGGAGATCAACCTCGCAAGCATCGTCCACGAGCTCCGCGAACCGGGCAAATCCGAGTCGGAGGTCCAAGAGCTCTACCGCATGTGCGCTCGCTACTACAACTACTACCTCCCGCACTTCGTGTTCCACCAGTACACCTGGGGCGCCTGGGGCAACGTCCGGGACTTCGAGTGGCCCGCGTCGGGCCACCGCGGGCTCGACTACGAGCGCGGCTTCGGCCTCAGCCCCGCCCTGATCCTCGGCGGCCTCGCCGAGGCCAGTTACGATACCGAGTTCCAGCCGCCCGAGTAAATCCGGCAGCCCGGCGCGGCTGGAGCCACCGCCGCACCCACTCCCCCGGGCCGACGCCCCCCGAAGGGACGCCGTCGACACCTCCCTGACGGTTCCGACCCGTCCGTCGATCCCCCCGATCGCCACTCGGACCCGCCCGACCGCACGCGGACTCCCGCGGTACCGGGTCCCGCACCGCTCCTTGTCACCGTCTCCGAACACCGATACGTAGTGATGAAGATCGGTCAGAAACCGAGAATCATTGTAAATCTGTCTGGATAGTCCGTACACAACGCAGAAGTACAGCGTTGGCCATTTTTCAGCGACTCAAGCACTTTATCGTGGGTATTATACTAGACCGGATCGATCGGCGCGTTCGCGACGAATTACTGAACACGCAATAGAATGCGTGAATCGGATGAAATCTCGGCAACTGCGACCTCGGGACGGTTCCGACGGATTAGAACGCTATGAATTAATATATGTATTTAAAAGTGTCACATAGGTGCCGCGGCGACGGCCCGTCGGTCAGCCGCCGTAGTCGCGGCCGGCGGCGGCGGCGTCGAGGTCGCGTTCCTCGGCGTCGATGCCGAGTTCGTCGAGAGCGGCGCGCATGTGTTTCGAGGCGACGAACTCGGCGCCGTCCTCGACGCGGCGTGCGTGAGCGCGTGCGAGCACCTCGCCGCGGCGATCGTCGGGGACCGCGAACTTGTCGGCGACCAGTTCGACGGTCAGACCGTTGTTGTCCTCGGTGTAGAGCGCGTGGAAGGCGCCGCGGTCGTACTCGTCGACGGGGTAGCCCGCCTCGCGGAGGCCGTCACGGATCTCCGCGACCCGACGGTGGTCGATCCGGTAGGCGACGTGATGGACGTCTCCGTGGTCGGGGTCGAGGTCGTCGGTCGACTCGCGCTCGTCGGAGACGAACGCGGTGAGCAAGCGGCCGTCACCGGTGTCGAAGTAGAGGTGGGTCAGCTCGCTGCGGTCGAGGTTGGGCTGGCGGAGCACGAGGGGCATGCCGAGGATGTCGCGGTAGAACTCGACGGTGTCGGCGACGTTCGTCCCCTCGATAGTGATGTGGTCGGTGCCCCGAACACCGACGGTGCTGTCGGGTCGGTCGGCGTCTACGGGCGGATCTGACGGGTCGGTCACGACGTGCGGGAGTACGGGTGAACCGGCAAATACTTTCGGAACGCGGTCCGAGCCAGTCGGCGTCTCCCTGTCGCGTCGACGCTCGGGTCGCGTCGGCGTCCTGCCCGTCCGTCTCCCGGTCTGGCCGGGATCAGTCGTCGCCCTCGAAGCGCTCGAACGCGTCGACGACGACGGCGACGGCCTCGCGCCCGGGTACGTCGCGGACCGAGTACTCCGTCGGATAGGTGCCCGCGCTGCGGTAGGTGTCGGGCTGTGCGATCGTCCGGCGGACCGTCCCGGTGTGGTTCCGAAGGAACTCGCGCGTGATCATCGGCTCGACGAACGAGAGTTCGCCGACGCCGTCGCCGCCGTCGGCGACTCCCCAGATGAGCGTGTTCGTGAACGCTCCGCCGTCGTGCTCGGGCGCGCTCGGGTCGAACAGGTGCTCGCCCATGTCGGTGACGACCCGCGCGGACTCGTTCGGCGGCCGCACGTACCCCTCCGGGACGTACCGTTCGGGGAGCGCGTACTCGGGCGCTCGCGGCCCGTCGATCTCGTCGACCGCTTCGGGCGAGCGCATGTGGAAATGCACGTCGAAGTGCGGGACTGTCCAGACCCCCTCCGGTGGGTGGCCCCCGGGGTTCCAGTTGAGCCCGAGAAAAGTGATAGGCGTGTCCGGAGCCGACGGAAACGGCACGAAAAACTGGAGCGACCACTTCGTGTGGATCTCCGCCGCACCTCCTTCCGAACCGTACTTGTCGTCCAACTCCCCCTCGTCGGCGGATTCGAGCGTCCCTGCCGACGGAAGCCCCCGGAGCGCGTCCCGGTCCAGCAGGACACCCTGGGACTCCGTCCCTCTCGCCGAGTCGGACGTCGTGAACGTCGTCACCGTTCCCTCGCCGAGATTCACTTCCCTCCCCCACTCGGTCCGTCCCGCCGGGGGGAACGCGCGGTCGGCCGTCTCCGCCGGTGTCTCACTCCCGTTCGAGACCGCCCGTGTCGCGGCCTCGGTCGCCGTCTCTGTGTCGCTCGATGCCGTCCCGCCGGCACAGCCGGCCGTCAGCGCGGCCGCCCCGACCGCGCCTGCCCGCCGGAGAATCCCGCGTCTGGTTCGCTCGTTCACCGCATTGGTGTCGTTCGTCATCAGATGACACACCGATAGACTATACGAGCGAGTGACGTAAATTCGCTGTCGTGACGCGAGTGGTCCCAGGAAACTCGCCGAGACGGGGGACTTAAGCGCCGATCCGTCCAACGTACGGGTATGACGGCCGAAAGCGCGGGGAACGACCGGCAGTTCGCGTTCGACTACGACCCGGGCGAGCTCCGCTGCCGTCGCGGCGCGGCCGCGGACCTCGGCGACCTGCTCGCCGACCGCGACTGCGACGACGCGCTCGTGGTCACCGGCGCGAACGTCGGCGCCAACCGCGACGTGATGGACCCCGTCGAGGGCGGCCTGGGCGACCGACTCGCCGGCGTCTTCGACGAGACGACGCCCGAGAAGTACCTGAAGACCGGGCTCGACGCGGCCGAACGGGTCCGCGATGCGGGGGTCGACGCCCTCGTCGCGGTCGGGAGCGGCAGCAGTCTCGACGTGGCGAAGGTCGCCAGTGCGCTGTCGAGTCACGACGACCTCCGGGCGGCCGCCGAAGGGGCGGTCGAGTCGGGCGGGGTCCCCGTCGCCGAGGACCGGGATCCGGTGCCGATCGTCGCCGTCCCGACGACGCTGGCCGGCGCCGACCTCTCGGTCATCGCCGGCGTGAGCCTCTCGCTGGACCCCGATGGCGTCCCCGACGACGAGATCCCGAACGGCTCGGTCGGCGACCGTCGGCTGATGCCGACGGCGCTGGTCTACGACCCCGCGCTGTTCGAGACGACGCCGAAGGGCGTCCTCTGTGCCTCCGCGATGAACGGGTTCGACAAAGCCGTCGAGTGTCTGTACTCGCCCCACCGTACGCCCGTCACCGACGGGACCGCGATGCGCGCCCTGTCGCTCATGGAGTCGGGCTTCGAGACGCTGCCCGAGGAGGACATGGACGAGGGGCAACTCTACGACGCGGTCGCGGGCGTCGTCCTCGCGCAGTACGGCATCTCGACGCCCGACGTGTATCGCGCCTCCGTGATCCACGCCTTCGGCCACGGCTTCTCGCACGACTACGAGGCCCACCAGGGCACCGTCCACGGTATCCTCGCCCCGCACGTCCTCCGGTATGTCTTCGACGAGGTCGACGGCCGCCGAGAGCTGCTCGCCGAGGCCTTCGACGTGGACGGCCAGGGCGTGACCGACGAGAACCTCGCCGAGAACGTGATCGAAGCCGTGGCCGCCGTCAGCGACGATCTCGGACTGCCCGACCGGCTGCGCGAACTCGACGGGCTCTCGCGAGCGGAGTTCCCCGCCATCGCCGCCGAGATCTGCGCGGACAGTTTGATCGATGTCGCGCCGGCGGGGCTCGACCCCACGGTCGACGACATCGAGGGTGTCCTCGACGAAGCCTGGTGATCAGGGACAGTGGCGCACGCTGTCGAGCGTGCCCGCCTCGTGGCGGGCCGCTCGAAACAGTCGTGCGAGGGATGAGAGAACGAGCGGAGCGAGTGAACGAATCGGCTGGGGAGGCCTGTGGCCGTTCGCGGGTGCGTTGCTGGGCGGTCGCGGTGCTGTCCCGGCGGATCGAAAAGGCGAGGCGCGCGTGGCGGCGCAGCCGCCACGGCTTGCGGCGGTCGGCTCCGCCGACCGCCCTGCTCGCGTTTGTTCAGCCGTCTGAGCGGGTCGAGGGCTTTCGTCGCCTGCCGTCGAGTGCGGTCGTCCATCAGCTAACGAGCGGGTCGCGTAAGTCCACGCGACGCCGTCGACTACGCCATCACGACCTACTCCACGAAGGGGCCGCGCTGGACGATCGGCTGCCCGTGGGGTTCGCCGGCGATGGCAGCCAGCCGAAGGCCCTCGTCGCTCTCGACGGACACTCTCGTCCCGTCGCCGATCCCCTCCAGGGGCGCGAACTCCTCGACGCCGAAGGCCTCGCCGTCGACGGTTCCCGACCCCTCGATCCCGTAGAGAAAGCCCGACCAGCCCGCGGGCGGGTCCCAGGTCCACGACCCTTCGACGGTCACGTCGAGGTAGGTCACGTCGGTCGCGAGTTCGATCGGTGAGCCCTCGCCGACGACGGTCGTCACCGTCGCGTCTCCGGCGTCCGTGGTGGGCAGTTCGTCGCCATCCACGTTCGCGAATCCGGGGTCGTCGTCCTTCCGGTCGCGGGGGAGATTCACCCACAGTTGGAGGCCGTTGCAGGCCGCGCCGTCGGCCGGGAGTTCGGAGTGTTCGATGCCGCTGCCGGTCGTGATCCGCATCGCGTCGCCCGGATAGGCGGTGTGCGATTCCCCGAGCGAGTCCTCGTGGACCATCCCGCCCTCGACCATGTAGGAGACGATCTCGAACCCGCGATGCGGGTGTGTGTCGAAGCCCTGGTCGGCCGCGATAAAGAACCGCTCGAAGACGACGAACGGGTCCAGATGGTCAAGCCGCGGCGTCGGCATCACCCTGTTGCCCCGCATCCCACCCTGATGCGTGATATCCGTCGTAGCCTGTACGCCGACGCCGCCGTCCGTGTCGTCGTCTGCATTCATTTACCGCTTGGTAAAGTCTGAGCGGACTAATACTCGGCGGTCGACGACGGGCCGGATCCGATAGTATATGATATTTTAGTATATGATAGAATTGTAGAAAATATGTTGTTTGTATACCGGGCCGTCCACGTGCGAACCGAAGCGCGGTTCGGATGCCGATCAGTAGACGATCGCTTCGACGTCGACCTCGCCGTTCGGAGCCACGGTCAGGGTCACCCGCTTGTAGTCAGGGAGGTCTTCGCTGTACACCGTTTCGCCGTCAACCGTGAGCGCGATTCGGCATCGTTCGCCGTCGACGTGCCGGTCGATCCGGACGGACTCACCCGGCTCAACCCCGTACGTTTCGCCGCGACAGTTCGCTTCGAGGGTCACGTCGCCGGCGAAACCCCGTTTCACGGCCACCTCGACGAGCTGTGACCCCTCACACATCGTCGGCCACTGGCAGTCGTCGGTGGCGGTCGGAGATGGTGTCGCGGTGTCGGTCGGTGTGGGAGTCGGCGTGTCGGTCTGTGTCTCGGTCGTGGTATCGGGTCCGCTATCCACCGGATCCGACGCGAGGCAGCCCGAGACAGCAGTGGAGAGCGCGGCGAGCGCGAGGACCTCTCGGCGGTTCATACCGTTCGATCAGGGCATCGCGGAAAGTGTCTTGTGACGTGATTATTCTCGTCCGTGACCCGCCCGTTCGTTCCATCGAGCACCGCGACGACGCGCGCTACGACACCGACTCGGCCGCCGAGTGGTCCCTGTGTATCAGGCAGACATATTTAGATGCTTTCTATAGTCGATTGCGTATGATTTTCCGAACGGGGCGCGGACTTCCGAGAGCCGCGGACTTACGTCCGGGGCGGCCGGCCAGTGGATCATGAACGTGGACGGGAGTTCGCTGCCACGGTGGCGGGGGTTCAACCTCCAGGCGAAGTTCATGGCCGACGACGAGGAGCGTTTCCGTGAGGAGGACTTCGAGTGGATGGCCGAGTGGGGCTTCGACTTCGCCCGGTTGCCCATGGACTACCGCTGCTGGACGGGCGACGACTGGCTCGACTTCGACGAGGACGCCCTCGAAGAGATCGACGAAGCGGTGGAGTATGGCCGGAAACACGGCGTCCACGTCAACCTCAACTTCCACCGCGGACCGGGCTTTACGGTCGCCGACCCGCCCGAGGAGACCGACCTGTGGACCGACGCCGAAACTCAGGACGTGTTCGCCGAGCACTGGCGCCGCTTCGCCGAACGCTACGAGGGGATCCCCAGCGAGGAGGTGAGTTTCGACCTGATCAACGAGCCCGCCGAGACGAGTCACGGCGCCTACGCCGACGTGGTCCGCGACACCGTCGACGCGATCCACGCGGTCGACCCCGAACGACTCGTCGTGGCCGACGGGATGCGCTACGGCCGGGAGCCGGTGTTCGAACTCGCCGACACCGAGTGCGCGCAGTCGACCCGCGGGTACGACCCGTTCCCGCTGACCCACCACGAGGCCGAGTGGACAGACGTGGATCTGGACGAGCCGCCGACCTGGCCCTATCTCGACGACGCGGGGAAGGTCTACGACCGGGAGTGGCTCCGGGCGACCCGGATCCCCCAGTGGGAACGGCTGGAATCGATGGGTGTCGGCGTCCACGTCGGCGAGTGGGGCGTCTACAACCACACGCCCCACGACGTGACCCTGTCGTGGATGGAAGACGTCCTCTCGCTGTGGGAGGCGGCCGGCTGGGGCTGGGCGCTGTGGAACTTCCGCGGCCCCTTCGGTGTCCTCGACAGCGAGCGCGACGACGTGGAGTACGAGGACTGGCACGGCCACGACCTCGACCGGGAGATGCTGGAACTGCTCCGGGCGTACTGACCGCCTCTGTGGCGTCCTCGTCGGACCCACCGCCGTCCCGCGGGCCTCCTCGGTAAGGCTCGCGGTCCGAATTTCCCCGGCCGGTAGCTATTTTCGCCCCACCACCGATCCGAGCCCATGAGCATCGACCGCGTGGCCGTGACCGGCGGCAACGGGAAGATCGGCGAAGCGATCCTCCGGGAGTTCGCCGACGCCGGGTACGAGACCGTCGACATCGCCCGCGGGAAGCGCCGCGAGGAGGTCGCGGACGGCTACCGCACGACCGATCTGCTCGACGCCGGTGAGACGTACGGCTCGCTCGCCGCCAGCGACGCCGACGCCGTCGTCCACATGGGCACGATCCCCTGGCCCCGCACCCACCCCGAGCACGTCACCTTCGAGAGCAACGCGATGTCGACCTACCACGTCCTCGAAGCCGCCACGGAACTCGGGCTGGAGGCCGTCGTCCTCCCCTCCAGCATCAACGTCATGGGCGCCGACTACCAGGAGGCTCCCACGGACGTGCGCTATCTCCCCGTCGACGAGGACCACCCGCTCACCCCTCGCGACCCCTACGCGCTCGGCAAGCGCACCACCGAAGTCCTCGGCGACGGCTTCGGCCGCCGCTCGGGCACCCCGCAGGTCGCTTCCCTGCGCTACCCCTGGGTTCCCAGCGGCGAGCAGATCCGCGAGCAGTTCGCCGGGACCGACCGGTCGCTGGACGCCGTCCGCGGAACCGGACGGGCGACGCTGTTCTCGTATCTCCACGTCGCCGACGCGGCGACGATCGCCCGCCGGGCCGTCGAGGCCGACTTCGATGGCCACGAACCGTTTTGGGCGGTCGCCGCCGACACGAACGTCGACGCGCCCTCCGAGCGAGTCGCCGCCGAGTGCTACCCCGACGCCGAGGTCCGCGGCTCGCTCGACGGCCACGCGTCGCTGATATCGACGGAGAAGGCCCGCGAAGTGCTCGGTTGGGCCCCCGAACACAGCTGGCGGGACCACTGACGAGCGGCCGCCGGCTCGCGGGACCGAAAGAACGGAACGGACCGAAAGAACGGAACTGAGATCCGACGGTGCGGGTCGGAGACGGCGTCCCTACTCGTCGGACGCGGCGGCGGTGGCGGCGCCGCCCGAACTACTTCCGGACTCGCTCCCGGAGCCGCCGGCGGAGCCGCCCACGACACCGCCCTCGTCGGGCTCGCTAGGCGCGGTCGCGTTCGTCGAGTCGACGACCTCGACGGAGACGGTGATCGGGTCGGGGACGGCGTAGGGGACGCCGTCTTCGTCGACGACCCAGTCGACGCGGAAGGTGACGGTGTTGTTGCCGGTCGCGACGCGGTCGTCCCCGAAGGTGCTGGTCCGGGCCTCGAGGGCCCCGATGGTGACGGTGCCGTTGGAGGTGTTCGCGTCGAAGGCGGTCGCGGAGGTGGTCGCCTCCTCGTCACCGAAGCCAGCGCCCACAGTGGCCCGCGAGGCGCTGACGCGCAGGTCCAGCCGCGGCTGGACGGCGGGCTCGCCCGTGCGGTTGGCTGACAGCGAGAGCGCGGTGATGCCGTTGTCGACGTCCGAGAGCGTGACGTTCGCCGCGGCCGACCCGCCGACGGGGACCGTCAGCGAACTCCGGTTGAGCGAGACGCCGACGTCGCGGCCGGCGTCCTGCGCGACGACGAGACGGGCGGAGGTGACCGCGCCCGCGTCGCGGGTGTCGACGCCCGCGACGGTGACCTCGTAGAGGCCGGCGTCGAGCGCGCCGGCGGAGACGTTCAGCCGGACCTCCTCGGGGGAGCCGACCTCGATGCGGGCGACCTGGCGCCCGTCGACCGTCTCCACGCCGTCGAAGCCGTCGACACTGGCGAAGGCGTTCCGGAGCTCCGCGGCGGAGACGGACTCGTCGTCACTGTCGGTCACCGAGGCGTGGAGGACGTAGTCGGTGCGCTGGGAGTGCAGCGACATCGAGACGCCGTCCTCGCCGGCCGCTGCGTTGACGAACGTCCGGTTCGTATCGAGGTGGAAGAAGTCCTGGCTCGACAGGGTGAACGACGCGGTCGAGCGGTCGGTGGATTCGACGCTCCGTCCGTCGTCGAGGGCGAGCGCTTCGCCGTCCTCGTTCCGCAAGACGTACTCACCGGTGGGCAGCGTCGCCGACTCGAGGACCGTCTCACCGTCCTCGAAGGTGAGCCGCCGGACTACGTGGGGCTCGAACTCGTCGTACTCGTTGGGCAGGCGGACGAGTTCGTAGGTGTCACCGGCCGCGCCCACGTCGGCGAACCGGAGGTTCTGCCCGCGGTAGACCGTCTCGTTCGAGGTGGGACCGACGTCGGCCGCGAAGGCCTCGTCGGTGCGGTCGCGCTCGGGCACGTCGACGGTCGCCGTCGTCACGGAGTAGTTGCCCGAGAGGAGGTCCCCGATCCCGATCAGGCTGACGGTGTCCGCGCCGAGGTGGCTCGCGGTGACCGAGCCGTCGAACGCGACGGACTCGACGGAGCGCTGGGCGCCGTCGGCGCCGACGCCGCGGAGGCGAAGCGCCGTCTCGCCGCGCAGGGCGGACTGGCCCTGTTCGAGCATCAGGACGCCGCCGTCGTGGGCGGCGACTGCACGGACGTTCGACCGGCTCTCGACGCCGTAGACGCGGTTCCAGCGGGTGACGCCGTCGTCGTCGAGGCGGCTAACCCAGGCGTTCGAACTGAACGACCCGCCGTAGGTGGTCTGGGTGCCGGCCAGCAGGACGCCGCCGTCGTCGGTCGGCACCGCGCCGGCGACGCGCTGGTCGACGCTCCCGCGGACGGTCCGGTTGAGTTCGACCGCGCCCGAGGCGCCGGCTTTCAGCACCCACGGGTTCGAGTTTCCGGTCGTCCCCGCGACGAGGAAGCCGTCCTCGGTCGCGCGGAGCGTCGCCGGTTCGGCGGCGATCCCGTAGGTCTTCGTCCAGATGTCGTCGCCGCCGGTCAGCTCCGCCAGGCGGACGCCGTCGCTGCCGGGCAGCGAGTGGACTACGGCGACGCCCTGGTCGGTCGCGCGGAGCGTCTCCCCGCCCGAGCCGATCGACGAGTACAGGCTCGCGTTGAGTTCGTAGCGCCAGGTCAGGTCGCCGTCCCCGGTGAGGTGGACGACCTCGACGGTCGTCTCCGGCGGGTACGACTCGACCTCGGTGGGCTGCGTCGAGACGAGCGCGTACACGTCGCCGTCGGGTCCGACCTCGACCTCGCCGATCTGGGAGGTCGCGTTCGCGGTCGAGAACGTCTGCTTCCAGACGGTGCGGCCGTCCTCGACGCGCACGATCGAACCGTTCACTGTCACGGGCGTGCGGCGGACGCTGTAGTTCTCCGGCAACGCGACGCCGCCGGCGATCGTCGCGTCGTCGGTCTTCTCGATCGCCGTCGGGACGACGTTCCCGTACGGGCTGTTCGACTGCGCGTCGGCCCCGGCCGATGCCGAGCGCGTGAGCGGGTCGGCCGGGGAGTCGGAGGGCGCTGCGGCGGTCGCACCGGCCGGCACCACTGCGACGAGGGTACCGACGACGACCAGTGCGGCCAGCCAGCAGGCTGTCGCTGTTCGTTCGCGAGGCATGTATCGGACCCATCTCACGGCCATACGGAGTAGGTTCCGCTTGCTCAAAGAGTGGTTTGAGTGTTACACGGTGCCACGGCACACGGCGTTCCGGCGAAATTTATACCGTCGAGAACCGTACGTCGAGACGTGACCGAGGACTACGCGCCGTCCGACGTGCCGGTGTACGAGAGCGTGACCGCCCGGGACGCGGCGTACGAAACGGCCGAGCGCGAGGGGACTCCCTTCTTCGCGGTCGAGCGGTACGACGAGGGGTTCGCCGTCACGTACGACCTGCTCCCGGCCGGCAAGGAACTCGCCAGGCCCGCGCGCAAGGAACTCGACGAGCGGCTCACCCGCGAACTCGAGTCGCTCGTCGGCGACTCGGACGTGCCGGTCCGCGAGGTGAGCAAGAGCGTCGGCCGCTCGCTCGGGAACATCTCGCTGTTCGACCGCGAGGCGTCGGCCCGCGAGGTCGCCGCCGTCGTCGCGCGGACCGCCCTCGACGAGTCCAACTGGGTGGCAGCGTCCGAACCGACCGCCGCCGACACAGAGTTCCGGGAGAACTGACTGGCGCCCGGCTCGCGGCCGGCTCAGGCGCCCTCCCCCAGCACCTCGTCGGCCCACGCCGCGGGCAGGACCAGCAGCTGACGGTCGGTCCCCAGGTCGTCGCTCGTCGCGAAGACGATGTCGTCGCCGCCCGCGACGGCCATCGGACCGCCCACCGCGTCGTCCCAGTGGTCGGTGACCTCGTCGGGCACTCTCAGACTCCGCTCGTCGTCGACCCGCGTGCTGGCGAGGTAGTCGACGCCCTCACCCCCCTGGATCGGGTCGAATCGCTCCGAGACGACCACGCTCCGGTCGTCGCGGACGCCCCAGTGCGCCTCCCCGCCGAGCGCGAGGAACTCCCGGTTGAACGCCTGCTGAGGGACCGGTACCTCGGTGCCGTGTTCGTCGAACGCCGCCGCTCCCAGCCGGTCGTACGTGACCGTTTCGGGCTCGGCGTCGGCCGCCGCGTCAGCGCCGGTGTCTGTCCCGTCGTCGGCCGCCGCGGCCTCGGGTTCCTCGGCGGCCGTCTCGTCGGTGGTCCCACCGGCGGCGCCCCCGCTGTCCGCGCCACCGGCTCCGGTCCCGTTTCCCTCGCCGGCTTCGGTTTCCGTGTCGTCGCTCTCCACGGCGTCCTCGACGTCCGGTCCGGTGTCGACCACTTCGGTGGCCGCCTCGCTGTCGGCGTGGTCGCCGTCGCCGTTCACCGACCCGACGGCGTCGATGTCGGGTGCGGTGTCGACCACGTCGGTCTGGTCGATGTCGATACGTTCGCCGCTCGGGCCGCGACCAGCGCGGCGCTGGACGGCCGCCACCCCGAGGAGCCCGGCGCCGGCGACTACCCGACCGAGTCCGCGGACCCGCTCGCCGGCGCGCAGCGAGCGTATTCCACGGAGGAGGGCCGCACCGCCGAGGACGCCCGCCAGCGTCCCCGACCTGGCGTGTTCGCGGACGCGCGAGACGAGCGCCGTCGCTCGCTCGCCGTCTCCGCGGTCCGCCCTCGACTGCGCGGTGTCTCCGTCCCCGACGCTGCCGTGGCTGGCGTCTCCCTGACTCATGTCACGCCGTTGGAGCGCCGGACGTAAATTCGCCCGGTCGGGTCCGCCGCTCGACGGTCGTCGGCCCGCTCGCGGTCACGGCCGCGAGTGTCGTCCCCCTCTCCAGCGTCCACAAGCGCCCCCCGATCAAGGAACTCCAGCGGGTCGCTATCGAGGCCCGGGAGAACATCGACCGACTACGGACCGAGAGCGGGGACACCCTCGACTGACCGCGGACCGAGAGCGGGGACACCGTTTCCCACCTGGCCCTCGCTCCGTCCCCCAGCCGCCGATGTGTCTTTCGGCGCCCGCCCACTTCACGACCGCACGCCGTCTTCCGAACGCTTCGACCCAGCGACCGCTCAGTCCGCCTCTGTCACGCCCCTGTCCGGCGGCGTCAGGCACGCCTCAGTCGGACGCCGCCGGGTCCGGACTGCCGCCGTCGGCGACGTCCACGGACCCGGTCCGCACGACGGGCGGGTGGCGGAACGCGGCCGTCGACTCCCGGTCTAGCGGTCGGCGCATCCGGATCGCGCCCATGCGTCGGCCCCCTTCGAACGACGGTTCGGACTCAGTCTCGAAGCCCAGTTCGTCGTAGACGTGGCGGGCCGCGCGGTTGCGCGGCTCGACGACGAGCGTGAGCGCGTCGCGGTCGGCGACGGCCGCCGCCGCGAGGACGTGTTTGCTCACCTCCGTACCGATGCCTCGATCCTGGTAGTCCTGATGGACGAAGACGGCGAACTCCGGTTCGGCCACGTCCGTCGGCGTGTAGAGCGCGTGGCCGACCAGCCGGTCGTCGCCCTCGACGACGAAGTTACATCCGTCTGCCAGGCAGTCGTCGATCCAGTCCTCCAGGCGCGGGCGGTGGCGCGGCGGCAACCCCTGTGCCTGCTCGCCCGGCGCGAAGTCGTCGTACATCGCGACGAGCGCCTCGCGGTCCCCGTCCGTCGCCGGCCGGACCACCCACGCCTCGCCCGCCCGGTCGACGAATCGCGGGCACCGAGGCGGGCAGTGAGCCGATCCCTCGCACTCCGTCGGCGACCAGTACGAACAGGTCCCGTCGGCGTCGGTCATACACGAGGGTCTCTTCGCGAGAGGGATAAGGGGGTCACCGCGCTCTCAGTCGCTGGGAACGGGGCAGCCGGGCCGCCGTCGCCGAGCCCGCCCCGTACGGATTACTGCAAGACCGTCCGGGATCGATCGCACGACTGCGTGCGGTCGACCCGGTGAACGCGCGCAATACTCCGATTCACTCTTCGTCCAGCTCGGCCTGCCAGTCCTGCACTTTCGCCATCAGCTCGACCGGCGGCGTCTCGTTCACGTCCAGGTCCCGCAGTTCGTCGAGGACGGCCGCGGTCTCCGGGTCGGTGGCCGAGGTGGCGTCCTCGGCCGACTCGCCGACCGCGTGGCTGCCGTCGGTCGCCAGTTGCTCGCCACCGGACCCCGACTCCGCGACCGATTCGGTGGCGCCAGAGTCGGCGTCACCCGTCGTGAACTGCCCGCTGGACAGGTCGAAGACGGCCTGCGTGGTGCCCGACCCCGAGTCGCTGCCGCGGACCTCGATGGCTTCCTCCTCGCGCAGGCGGTCGAGCACCGCTCGCGAGCGGTCGACGACGGGGTCGGGCACGCCCGCCAGGTCGGCGACGTGGATCCCGTAGGAGCGGTCGGTCGGCCCGTCCTCGACGGTCCGGAGGAAGGTCACGTCGCCGTCGCGTTCGTCCGCCGCGACGTGGACGTTCTGAACGGTCGGGAGTTCTTCCCCCAGCACCGTCAGCTCGTGGTAGTGAGTCGCGAACAGCGTCTTCGCGGCGACGTTGTTGACGATGTACTCGCTGGCCGCCCAGGCGATCGAGATACCGTCGTAGGTGGCGGTCCCGCGGCCCACCTCGTCGAGGATCACCAGCGACTCCTCGGTCGCCGAGTGGAGGATGTTCGACAGCTCCTGCATCTCGACCATGAAGGTAGAGCGGCCCTGCGCCAGCTCGTCGAGCGCCCCCACTCTCGTGTAGATGCCGTCGACCAGTCCGACTCGCGCCGACCGGGCGGGAACGAAACTCCCGACCTGCGCGAGCAGCGTGATGAGCGCCGCCTGGCGCATGTACGTCGACTTCCCGCTCATGTTCGGACCGGTGACGATCAGGAACTGCCGGTCGTCGTCCATGGAGAGGTCGTTCGGGACGAACTGCGTCGTCTGCTCGACGACGGGATGGCGGCCCTGATCGACGGACAACTCGCGGCCGTCGGGCAGCTCCGGGCGCGTCCAGTCGTTGCGAACGGCGTGGGCCGCCAGGCTCGCCAGCGCGTCGCATTCGGCGAGCGCCCGTCCCGTCTCCTGGAGGAGTTCGGCGCGGGCCGCCACCCGGTCGCGCAGGCGCTCGAAGATCTCCCGCTCCAGCTCGTGACGACGCTCCTCCAGCCGGAGGATCTCTCGCTCGCGCTCCGCCAGCTCGTCGATCACGTACCGCTCGGAGTTCTTGAGCGTCTTTATCTGCTCGTACTCCGCGGGCACCTCGTCTGTCTCGCTCTTGCCGACCTGGATGTAGTAGCCGTCGGTCTTGTTGCGGTCGACCGAGAGGTGTGTGATGCCCGTCCGCCGCTTCTCCCGCTCTGGCAACGTCTCGATCCACTCGAGCGCGGCCTCGTGGTCGTCGACGATCTCGTCCAGTTCGGGGTCGAACCCCTTTCGGATCAGCCCGCCCTGGGTCACGGTCCCGGGCGGGTCCTCGACGAGCGCCTCGTCCAGATCGGCCGCGAGTTCGGCCGCCGCTTCCCTGTCCGGCCGCGCCAGTACGCCGGCCAGCGGCGAGTCGGCGAGGCGCTCGGTCTCGGCGACCAACTCCCCGGCCGCTGGCAGCAGCGCGAGCGTCGTCTGCACCGCGCGCAGGTCGCGGGCGTCGGCGCTGCCCGACGCGGCTTTCGAGGCCAGTCGCTCCAGATCGTAGACGTCGCCAAGCGTCTCCCGTAGCTGGTCGCGGGCCATCGCTGCCTCGGTCAGTGCCGCCACCGCCGACTGGCGGCGGGCGAGTTCCGCGCGCGAGCGACGCGGGCGCTGGAGCCACTCCCGCAGCAGTCGCCCCCCGGCGCTCGTCACGGTGTGGTCGACCGTGTCGAACAGCGACCCGTCCCGGTCGCCCTGCATCGTCTCCGTGAGTTCGAGGTTGCGCTGGGTGGTCGCGTCCAGATCGACGTACGCCGACTCGTCGAACGACTGGAGCCGGGTCATCGACGCCAGCACGCCCGCGCCCGTCTCGTCGACGTAGGAGACGACCGCCCCCGCCGCCCGGACCGCGGCGTCGTCGTCGGCGATGCCGACGCTCTCCAGCGTTTCGCCGCCGAACTGCTCGCGCACGCGGTGGCGCGCCCGGCCCGGCGCGAACGCCTCCGTCGTGTGTAGCGACAGCGACGCGTCCGTCCGCTCGCGCACCTCGTCGAGGAAGCCGTCGTCCGAGCGGATCGCCGGGCCGGGCAGCACCTCCGCGGGGTCGAACTTGTACAGCTCGGTCAGCGCCGCGCTCGTCGCGTCGGCGCCCGACTGCTCGGTGACGAGGAACTGTCCCGTCGTCACGTCCGCGACGGCGATGCCGTAGGTCGCGTCGCCGTCGCCTCCCCCCTCACGGACGACCGCCGCGAGGTACTGCGCGTCGTCGTCGCTCGTCTCCAGATGGGTGCCCGGCGTCACGATTCGGGTAATCTCGCGGGCGTGCCCGTCGTCGGTTTCGTACTGGTCGGCGACCGCCACGCGGTAGCCCCGTTCGACCAGGGCGGAGAGATAGGGGGTCAGGTCGTCCAGCGGCACGCCGGCCATGGGATAGGAGGACCCGTGCGACCCCTTCTGCGAAACTTTCAGGTCCAGCTCGTCGGCGACGAGCTCGGCGTCCTCCGCGAAGAACTCGTAGAAGTCGCCGCACTGCATCGCGAGAATGTCGGCGTCGGTCTCCTCCTTGAGCGAGAGGAACTCCCCGACGATACCCGTCGCCTCTGTCATACTGGGAGGTGTGTCCGAACTCGGGTAAAAGGCTACGGGTCCGGAGCGGAAGTGGTCGGCCTCGCCTCGCGGACGGTCGCCGTCACTCGTAGGCGACGCCCGACTCGTCCAGCACCGCTTTCAGCGCCTCGGCCGCGGCCTCAAACCCCTCGGGTCCGCTGTAGCCGTAGTCCGAGCCCGCGAACGCCAGATGGGGCTCCAGCGACAGCGCGCCGTCGAAGCCCCGCTCGTGTAGCGCCGCGACGGTTTCGCCGATGCGGCCGTCGCCCTCACCCGCGGGTCGGATCGCCCCGCGCTCGCCGAACTCCGCGTCCTTGACGTGGACCTGCTCGACGTACTCGACGACCTGCAGGAGCGCGTCGGGGTACGGCCGCACGCCGATCTCGAGGTAGTTCGCCGGGTCGAAGACCGCCCGCAGGTGCGGCGAGTCGACGGTCGTCAGCAGATCCCGCATCCGTCCGGGCGTGTCGCCGTAGATGTCTTTCTCGTTCTCCAGGAAGAGCGCCACGCCGGCGTCCTCGGCCTTCTCGACGGCGACCTCGGTCCGGCGCAGGACTTCCTCGCGGTGGTCGGCCGGGTCGTCACCGTCGGGGACGTAGTAGGAGAACACGCGCACGCCGTCGGTGTCGAAGCGGTTCGCGAGTTCGAGCGCCCGGTCCAGGCGCTCCATGTGGGGCTCGAAGTCGTCCTCGATCCCGATCTTGCCGATCGGCGACCCGATGGAGGTGACCGAGAACCCGCGGTCGTCGAACGTCGCGTCCAGTTCGTCGAGCCGGTCTTCCGAGAGGTCGAGCGCGTTTCCGTTCCAGACGCCCCGGAGGTCGAGGTGGGAGATGCCGAGCGATTCCAGGGTCGACAGCTGGTCGTCCAGGTCGTCGGCGATCTCGTCGGCGAATCCGCTGATCGGCAGGGGGTCAGTCATGACTCGGCGGTCGGGACGTGGGACCGTCTGTCTTGCGCCCGCGGAGAGGGGTGCCAGTTGTCACACGATCTCGGGACGGGTTCACCGGTCGTCAGGCGCTGGAACGGTGATCTCCGCGTCGAACAGCGAGTAGTACCCTTCGCGGTCGGCCGCACGCCAGAGCACCGGCTCGACACCTAGCTCGGTTCGACAGTGCCACAGGTACACGAGTCGTCCGACCCGGCCGTTCCCGTCCGCGAACGGATGGATCCGCTCGAAGGCGACGTGCCACTCGATAGCTTCGACCGGATCGTCCGGGTTCCAGGCCAGCAACTCGTCCATCGCCCGTGGGACGAATTCGGGTGCCGGCGGGGTTCTACCGCCGACTTCGACCTGCGCGTCCCGGTAGTGGCCGGCGACGCCGGGCTGGCGCTCTTTCAGGATGTGATGGTGAGCGGTCTGTACGACGTCGTGACTCAACGCTGCTTCGGCTTCGATGTATCTCCAGGCGTCGAGGCTGTCGGCGAGCGCGTCGTCGTCGTGAACGTCCTCGATCGCGTTGGACGCTTCGAGGAACTCCCGAACGTCTCCCATTACTCGACTGTCGACGCCGCGACGGTTCTCTGTTTCGCCCGGAGGAGACTCCGGCGGTCGGTTCTCGCCGTCTCCACCACACAGCGAGAATCCGGATCGACGTTCGACCGTCATCGGTCGCGCCGAGGCAGGTCGCTCGCGGCGGCGCGTCGGCCGAGCGCCACGCGTCCCTTGGACCGGTACCGTCTGACTGGCGTGTATCGGGCGGTAACGACCACTCTGGTCGGGAAACCTTTTTTGTGATACCGAATAGTGACGTTTCCGATGACAGATATCTCGGAGGAGCGCATCGACGATATCGCCGAACGGGTGGACTCGGAACCGGGCGCGATCGGGGACGACGCGCTCGACCTGCTTCTGGACGGGGTCACGGACGACGACTTTTCGATCCACTCTCCGGCGGGAGACGCGCTGGAAGACCTCGTCGAGGCCTGGTCCGACGAGGAGATCGACGCCCGGTTCGATGCCGACCGGCTGCGGGGGCGCCTGGCGACGGACGAAGTCAACGCCGGGTACGCCCTGAGCGCGGTGATCGAGACGCTATCCCGGACATCGCCGGGTTCGGTCCGCGACCTGCGACCGGAACTCAGGGAGGGCGTGGGCGAGCAACTGCGGGAATCGACGGTGAAGGAGGCGCTCTGTGCGGTGCTCGACACCGAGACGGAACTCGTCTCGGAGGCGGAACTGCTGATCGCCGCCGAGAGCGCGACCGCACGCAATCTCGGGGTCCGCATCGTCGGGGATGTCGCCGGGGGCGGCTACGAGATAGACGAGGCGCATCCGGACGCGGTGGAGTCGGTCCTGCCGGCGGTCTGGGAGGTGCTGAAAAACGACCGCGAGCGACGAAAGCCCCGGGAGAACGCGGCGGAGACGCTGGCATCGCACGCCGCGGAACGTCCGGAGATGTACGTGGACCGAGTCGGCGAACTCGCGGACGTGGTTCGAGACGCGTCGCCGCACCTCCGCTACGACCTGTACAAGCCCCTCGAGACGATCGCGGAGCACGACCCGGATGCCGTCGCATGGGTGGCACCGCTGGTGAACCACGAATTCGACGACCACACGGCCTTCGATACGAACCGGAGACAGGCCATCGAACTGCTCGCGACGCTCGTCGAGACGCATCCGTCGGTGATCCGTTCGTTGGAACCGTACGTCGACCGGATCGAGGACGACAGCGTGACGAGCGACGGCGACGCCGCCGCGGTCGTCGCGGCAGTGGGTGGCGTCGAGCACCTCGACACGCTGTTCGGAGCCCGGGACTTCGACACCCAGTTGGTCTCCGATCTGCTCGCGGACACGAGCGAACCCGACCTGACGGACGCGCTCCGGCCCTACTGTACGCACGACGACCCGGGGGTCCGTGGTCGAGCAGTCCAGACGGTCCGCGAGGAGTTCCACGAGTCGATCGCGGACCCGGCGAGCGTCTATCTCGACCGGCTCGGCGACGACGCCGAAGGCTGGTACAGTCCCGTCGAGAGAGAGGCGGTCGAGGGCCTGGAACGAGTCGCCGAGGAGGACCCGGACCGGCTTCTGGACGAAACCGAGCCCCTGTTTTCGGCGGCCGAGTCCGCTGTCGAGTCTGGGGGGTACAGTTCGAGCGGGCTGGCGCAGGTGCTCGCCGATCTCGCGCTCGTCGACGAGGACATCTACGCTCGTGTCGTCGACGACCTCGACGCGGACGACGACCGAGCGTGCGCCGTCGCGGTCAATGTGTTGTCCCGTGTCGCGACGGCGTACCCGCCCGGACTGGACGATCCCGTCCCGTCGCTGCTCGAACTCTACGGTGACGACGAGCGCGAGTCGGTGAACCGCGGGGCCATCTGTAACGCGCTGGGTGGCCTCGCGTACGTGCGTCCCGACGCGGTGGCGCCGGTCGCCGACGAGATCACCGAGTGGTACGAGGCCGACGAGGATCTGCCCACCTCCATGCTGCGTGACCTCGTCGCCGACTTGGCGCCGAGATATCCCGAAGTCCCGGCCGCGCTCGCCGAGCGACTCGCCGCGGACTACGCCGACGGCTACGACGGTGACTACGCGTTCGACTATCCCAGCTGCGCGATCGCTCTGGGTCACGCCGCCCGTGTCGACCCGGGGCGCGTCCGGGACGTGACCGAGGAGCTGTTCGAGCGCGACGCCGACGGCCGTCCGCCGTCGCTCCCGCTCGTCAGTATCGGGCTCGGCGACTGGGACGCGGTTCCGCCATCGTTCACCGACGAGGGCGGCTGGCTCACGGATTTCCTGGTGGACACCGACGACGAGCGCCACCAGCTCCGCCTGGCCGGCCTCCTCGGGGCCACCAGTTTCGAGCCGGCCCGGGATCTCCTCGAGACCGTCGTCGGAGAGGCGGCCGTCTCAGAAGTGGCGAGGTCGGCCGCAGCCGACGCCCTCGACCGCCTGGAGTGACACTGCGGGCCATCGGGGCCGTCGTCCCCGCCCCGGATCGCCACGTCATGCGACCCGCACCGGTTGGCCCCGCTCGGCCGACTCGTAGATGGCCTCGATGATCTCGACGGCCTTGCGCGCCTCGCTGGCGTCGAGCATGTAGGGGTCGCCGCTGGCGCGGGCGTCGAGGAAGTCGGCGATGTTGCGCCGGTGGTTGGCGTAGTCGATGCTCATCGGGTCGGCGGCGCCGCCGCCCGACTCCGTCTCGCCGAACGCCGCGCGAACGTCCTCGTCGCCGTCGCGCTCCTCGCGGAACCGCCAGGTGACGAGTTCGTCTTCGACGACCTCTGCGGTGCCGTCGCGGCCGGCGATCTGGATCCGTTTCAGCGACCCGGGGTACATCGAGGTGGCGCCGAGGACCTGGCCGAGCGTGCCGTCCCGATACCGGAGGACGGCCACGGCCGAGTCCTCCACTTCCATGATCTCGTCGTCGTGAGCCCGGCGATCGGTGTAGGCGAACACCTCCTCCACGGGGTTCCCGTCGGCGTCGCCACCCGCTCCGGCCGCGTCGGCGAGCCACTGGACGGCGTCGATCGCGTGGATCGACTGGTTCATCAGCGCACCCCCGCCGTCGAGTTCTTCAGTGCCCTGCCAGGCGCCGTCGTAGTAGTCGTCGTCGCGCCACCACGGGACGGAGGCGTTGACCACCGAGAGGTCGCCGAACCGGCCCTCGGCGGCGGCCTCGCGCACCTGGCCGACGACGGGGTTGTACCGCTGGTTGAAGATGCCGCCCAGGCGGATCCCGGCCTCGTCGGCGGCGGCGACCATCTCGTCGATGCGGTCGGTCGTGATCTCGAGGGGCTTCTCGCAGAGCACGTCGACGCCGCGGTCGGCGGCGGCCAGCGCTGGCTCGAGGTGGGCGCCGCTTGGCGTGCAGATCGAGAGCACGTCGACGGCCTCGGCGTCGAGCATCGCCTCCGTATCGGCGTACCAGGCGCAGCCGTACTCCGCGGCGAACTCGCGGCCCCGCTGCTCCGTTCGGCAGGAGCCGGCGACCAGTTCGGCGCCCTCGATGTCGGCGATCGATTCGGCGTGCATCGCCGCGACGGCGCCGATCCCGGCGATCGCGATGCGCTCGCTCATGTCTCGCGGGTTCACGACCGCCGGGCAAAAAACCACTCAAGCGGGCGAACCGTTCCCCGAACCGGTCGCTGCGCCCGCTCGCACCTGACCACCGTGTCGCCGTCCGGCTCTCAGCGCCGGCGGTAGCCGCCACGTCCCGTCGGAAGGCGGGTCGTTTTTACCCCTTCCGCCGGTCGAGTCGTGACGAACAGATGGTCTCCCTCGAACCGCTCCGGCGGGCGAAGCGTCAGGTCGCCGAGGACCTGCGCGCCGACCCATACCTCCCCTACATCCTGCTCGCCGCCCTCCTGCTCTCGAGCTTCTGGATCTGGCACCGGCTGCCCAACTTCGCGACGCGGGACGAGCGCTGGCGCGTGGTCGACCCCGTCGAAGTGCTGGCGACGCTCCTCGATGACCCGCAGCTGGGATCGCTCTCGGAGGGAGTCGGCTACTGGCGGACCTACGGCGCGGCGATGTACCTCGCCGCGCTCGCCTTGTTGCCCGTGCTGGTCGTCGCCCTCGCGGTGGACGCGCTCCCGGCGTTCGCCGACGTGGGCCGCCACCTCGACGTGAGCTTCTGGACCCACTGGCTGCGGACGCCCGAGTGGATCTGGACGTGGAGCGTCCTCCTCGTCCGGCTGGCGAACGTCGCGATGGCCGTCGGGAGCGTCTACGTCGTCTACCGCATCGGGACGACGCTGCGCGACCGCGACGCCGGCCGGATCGCCGCCGGGCTGTTGACGGTCACGTGGGCGGTCCTGATCCTCGCCCACGAGGGCGGCGAGGACATCCCGTCGCTGTTTTTCCTGCTGCTGTCGCTGTACTTCGCCGTCCGCTACGTCGAGACGGGGGTCGACCGGCTGTTCTACTGGGGGGCGCTCGCCGGCGGCGTCTCGATCGCGTTCAAGCTCTCCGGCGGCGTGAGCGCGGTACTGCTCGGCGTCGCCCACCTCCAGCGCGCCCGCCGCTCGGAGGGGGGGCTCGTGACCGGGGCCGTCCGCTCGCGGTTCCTCGCGACGGGCGTCCTGATCGGCGTCGCGACCATCGTCGTGGGCTACCCGAGCATCCTCTTCGGCGCGCCGGCGGAGTTCGGCGCCCGTCTGGCTCGGGCGTTCAGCGCCAAATCCCAGCCCCACGGCTGGCTCGTCCAGCCCAGCTGGTGGTGGATCCTCCGGAGCTACCTCCACGGCGCGGGCCTCCCGCTGGCCGTCGGCCTCGCCGCCGGCGGACTCGCGGCCCTGGCGCGGGTCCGCGAGGACTCGCTGCCCGCCGACGGGCTCAGGCTGGTCCTGGTCGGCGTCGGCGTCTATCTCGCGGTGTTCTCCTCGTGGCGGTACGTCCGCACGCACCACCTCCTCCCGGTGTTCGCGCTGCTGGTCGTCGCGCTCGCGGTCGCGCTGGCCCGGCTGCGCGAGCGTCGGCCCGCGGTCGGTCGCGCCGCGGTCGCCCTCCTGCTCGTGACGAGCGCGGTCTACGCCGGCGCGGGGACGCTCGCCTACGCCTCCCAGCCCCGCGACCAGGCCGTCGACTTCCTCCGGAGCGAGGCCGGCCCCGACGACGCCATCGAAACGTACACCCTCGACCCGCAGGACGCGGCCGTCCCCCACACCGACCGGGTGGAGGCCCGCTTCGGCGTCGGTCCCGACACCTTCGAGTACCGCTGTCCGGCCTACGTCGTCCTCAACTACCACAAGTCGATCCTCTATCTCGCCCCGGACTCGTGGGGCAAGCGGGCCGAGTCGCTCTCGAACCGGGCCGTCGAGGAACACGTTCGCGCCCTCCTGGCCGAGGACGCGTATCCCTACGAGATCGCTGGCGAGTACGGCCGAACTCCCCGGTTCCTCGACGGGAAGGGGCGCGCGCCGATGTACCAGCGGCTCCTCCGCGTGAGCCTCCGCCCGCGGACGATGCAGTACGGCGACCCGCAGGACATGGGCGTCGACCAGTACACCGTCGTCCTCGAGCGGACCGGCGCCTGCGCGGCCTGAGGGCGACCGCGAGTGTGCGCGATCGCCGGGATAGCGGGGTTTAAACCGGCTCGTTCGCTAGCGGCGGATACATGAGCGACAGCGAGTACGACGTGGTCGTGGTCGGCGGCGGGCCCGCGGGCCTGACCGCGGCGCTGTACACGACGCGACTCGGCCTGGACACGGCGCTGGTCGACCGCGGCGGCGGCCGCGCCGCGATGATGCAGGACACGCACAACGTCATCGGCGTCACCGAGGAGACCGGCGGCGTCGAGTTCCTCGAAACCGCGAAAACGCAGGTCGAATCCTACGGCGCCGACGTACACCGGGACTTCATCGAGGCCGCCGAGCGCGTCGAGGACGGGTCGTTCGCCCTCGAAGGCGGCGACGCGACGTACGACGCCGACAGCGTGGTCTTGGCGACGGGCTTTTCGGACGCGCGGCCGGACCCGCCGCTGCCACCGACGGGCCGCGGGCTGCACTACTGCCTGCACTGCGACGCCTACATGTTCGTCGACGAACCGGTGTACGTGATGGGCACCGGCGACTCGGCGGCCTACGTCGCGATGATCATGCTGAACTTCACCGACGACGTAGACGTGTTGCTGCGGGGCGACGACCCCGAGTGGAGTGCGGATACCGCGGAGATGCTGGACAACCACCCCGTCGAGGTCGTTCGCGAGGAGATCACGGCGTCCAATCGCGACGACGGCGGCTGGCTCGAATCCTTCGAGTTCGAAGACGGCACGGTCCGCGAGTACCGCGGGGGGTTCCCGATGCTCGGCTCGGAGTACAACACCGATCTGCACGAGTCGCTGGGCTGTGAGATAACCGACGACGGGACCGTCGAGGTAGACGACCACGGTCGCACGAGCGTCGACGGCGTCTACGCCGTCGGCGACGTGACCCCCGGCCACAATCAGATCCCGGTCGCGATGGGCCAGGGCGCGAAAGCCGGCATCGCCATCCACATGGACAGCCGGCCGTTCCCGCGCTCGACCGAGGATATCGACGAGGTCGGGCCGGTTTCCTCGGGCGACGTCCCGGCGATCTCCGAGGAGCTGCTGGCGACGGCGGTCGCCCACGAGGGCCACGCCGCCGGGCCGCGTGTCGAGGCGAGCAAGGGGTCCGAGAGCGGCGAACAGCCCGCGGACGACGACTGACGACGCCGGCAACGCGGTTTCACAGCGAGTGCAGGCGCCGTCAGTCGAGCCCGTAGACGTGGTCGACGCCGAGGTAGACGAACCACACCATCCAGACGGTGAAGATGACCAGCCACGCGCCGTACTGGACGTACGGATGCGGGACGAGGACGTAGGCGACGAACAGCAACGCGACGGCGCTGACGGCCGCGGCCACGTTGTACCGCGTCGGCGCCAGGGCGTCCGCGAGCAGGTCGCGCATCGAACTTTCCGTTCGGCCTCGGACCACATTACTGTTGGCGCGCCAGCGCGACGGCGGTCACTGCTCCCGCGCGTCGACGACCAGGTCCAGCAACTCCCGCACGTCGCGACGGTCCACCAGGCGGTAGTCGGCGGCCGTCTCGCGTTCGCCGACGAGGACGCCGAATCCGTCGCCGCGCTCCCGCAGGGCCTCGAACGCGTCCTCGTCGGTCACGTCGTCGCCGACGTAGAGGGGGAGCCAGCCGTCGGGCGCCGCCGCGACCAGCCGCTCGACGGCGCGGCCCTTGTCCCAATCGACGGCGGGGCGGACCTCGCGGATGGCCTTGCCGTCGCGGACCTCCATGGCGGGGCCATCGGCCGTCACCGCCTGGACGGTGTCCCGGACGGTGCGTTCGACCGCTGGGACCCGATCCTCGGGCACGCCGCGGACGTGGACCGTCGCGGTCAGCTCCTTGTCCTCGATCCCGACGCCGGGGACGTGCGCGAGGCGGTCGCCGAGGCGGTCGCAGACCCGCGAGACGGCGTCGGCGCTCCGGCGGGCGTGGGGCACGACCGACCGCCGGCCGTCGATCCGGCGTTCGAGGCCGTGGTTGCCGGCGTAGGCGATCCCCTCGACGGCGACGCGGTCGTGCAGGTCGGCGAGTGCGCGGCCGCTGACGACGGCGACGCGGACGGAGTCACAGTCGCGGAGTCGAACGACGCGCTCGCGGAGCGGCGCGGGCATCGTCGCGGCGTCGGGGTCGTCGACGATGGGGGCGAGCACGCCGTCGAAGTCCAGACAACAGACGACGCCGGGCGCGGCGGCGAGGCGGTCGGCGACGGCCTCGCGGGCGGGCCACAGCGGTGGGGCGTCAGTGGTCTGCACGGGTAGGGACACCCCCGTCGGCGGGGCTGACCGACGCGACCGCGCCGAGCACGTCGCCGAGCCACGACTCGATGTCGTTGTCGGCGACCTCCTCGGCCAGCGCGCTCGCGCGGCGCCTGCGCTCGCGCTCGGGCATCGACAGCGCGTCGTCGAGCGCGGCGGCGAACCCCTCGGTGTCGTGGGGACGGACGGAGACGGCCCACTCGCCGAGGGTGTCGTGAGCGCCGGCCTGGTCGCTCAACACGAGCACGCCGGGGTCGTCGCCCCCCGCGGCGACGAACTCCTGGGCGACGAGGTTCATGCCGTCGCGGACGGGGCTGACGACCGCCAGGTCCGCCTCGCGGTACAGCCCCGCCAGCCCCTCGTTCGAGATCATGTCCGTCGTGTAGACGACCGGGCGCCAGTCGTCGGTCGCGAAGCGGTCGTTGACCCGTTCGACGGTCGCCTCGACGCGGTCCTGGTAGTCGGCGTAGGCCGGGATGGCCGAGCGGCTCTCGGTGCCGACCTGGACGAGCGTGACCTCGCCGCGGTAGCCGGGGTGGGCCTCGAACAGGCGCTCGACGGCGTCGAGGCGCTGGACGACCCCTTTGGTGTAGTCGAGGCGGTCGACGCCGACGGCGAGTCGGGTGTCGCGGTCGATGCCGCGGTGCTTGCGGAAGGCGGCGCGGAAGCCGGTGGCCGACGCGCTCCCGGCCTGCTCGCGGATGCGGTCGACCGGGACGCCCATCGGGGCGGCCCTGACCGTCGTCGTCCGGCCGCGGTAGTCGACGGTGCCGGCGTCGGCGTCCACGGTGGTCCCGTCGAGCCCGCGGTCGGCGCTCCGCAGGAAGTTCCCGCAGTAGCGCGGGACGTGGAAGACCAGCAGGTCGTTGCCGAGCAGGCCGTCGAGGACCGCCTCGCGGTTCGGGCAGGCGCGGAACGTGTCCCAGCTGGGCCAGGGGATGTGCCAGGTGTGGGCGAGCGTGGGGTCGCCCGTCCCGCTCGCGGCCCGTTCGCGGACCCGTCGCGGTGCGAGCGCGAGGTGGTAGTCGTGGAGCCACACGAGCGGGTCGCCGTCGGTCCGGGCGGCGGCGTCGACCATCGCGTCGGCGAACTGGTCGTTGACTCGCCGGTAGTCCCCCCAGGCGTCGCCGCAGCTCTCGACGGTCCCGAGCGCGGCGTGACAGAGCGGCCAGAGCACCTGATTGCTCACCTCGTAGTAGTATCCCTCGATGTCGTCGTCGTCGAGCCACAGTCGCCGCAGCGCGTAGGTTCCCCCAGTCTCACCGTCCACGACGGCGGCTCCGTCGGTGCCCTCCGCGTCGGTCCCCGCGCCGTCGGGCGGCACGGTCACGGTGTCGTCGCCGTCGACGACGGTCGTGTCGGCTTCGCCGTCCCCCCAGGCGATCCACGTGCCGTCGACGCGGCGCATGACGGCGTCGAGCCCCGCGGTCAGTCCCCCGGCCGGCCGGTCGACGACCACCTCGCCGTCCTCGTAGTCGTGTCTGTACGGTTGCCGGTTCGAGGCGACCACGAGGCCGTCGCCGGCCGTCGCCAGGAGCCGGTCGAGGTCGGCCTCGACCCGGTCTGCTCGCAGATGTGTCCTCGCCATGTCAGCTACCCGCTCTTGCCCCGCCACGGGGGTATGACCGCGGCTTGCACCTGCGGGTGGACGGCGCGTCGTCTCCGGGTCCGGGAGGGCGGTAGGCGCTCTCTAGTCGGCGTTCGCGGCGGGGGTATCGTCGGCGCTGTCACCGGCCGCCCCCGACTGGCGGCCAATCGCCCGTATCCGCTCGGGGATCGGAGGGTGGGTGTAGTGAAACGTCTCGTAGAGGGGGTGCGGGAAGGGGTTCGAGAGGTTCTCGCTGGCGAGGCGAACGAGCGCGTCGACCATCGGCTCGCCGTCGCCCATCACCTCGACCGCGAAGGCGTCGGCTTCGCGCTCGTGAGCCAGCGACAGTCTGTTTTCGAGGGGGCTGGTCAGCCGCGAGAGCGGCTGGAGGACCAGGGCCGCGAGCAGGAGTCCCGCGTACACCGGCTTGCCGGCCCCCGTCGCGAGCCCGAACATCTCGTAGAGCCAGGGGCCGGTCACCAGCTGGAAGGCGACGAAGAGGACGACTCCCATCTGGAGCGCCGAGGCGCCGACCTGTTTCCAGATGTGGGCCCGCTTCCAGTGGGCGAGCTCGTGGGCCAGCACCGCCTGGAGTTCCTCCGTCTCCATCCCCTCGACGAGCGTGTCGAACAGGACGACGCGCTTGGTCGCGCCGAAGCCGACGAAGTAGGCGTTGGAGTGGCCGCTCCGGCGGCTGGCGTCCATCACGTAGATCTGCGAGCACTCGAAGCCGGCGCGGTCGAACACCTCGGTGACGGCCTCGTGTAGCTCCCCCGCCTCGACGGGCTCGAAGTCGTTGAACAGCGGCGCGATCACGCGCGGGTAGATCACCATCATCGCCAGCGAGAACGCGACGAACAGCGCCCAGGCGCCGAGCCACCACAGGGTCGGGAACGACTCGACGACCCACATGACCGCCGCGGCGATGACGGCGGTGAACACCAGTGCGACCGCGAGCCCGACGACCGTATCACGGAGCCACAGCCGCGGCGACTGCTCGTTGAACCCGAATATCTCCTCGACGACGAACGTGTCGAAGAAGTCGAAGGGAGCCGACGAGAGCTGGAGGATGACGACCACGCCGAGGAAGAAGACGACGCCGGAGGGAACGGTCCCGAGTCCCAGCGATTCGACGGCGGCCACGGCGTCGGCCAGCAGGCCCGAGTACAGCGCCAGCAGAACCAGGCCGAGCCCGACCCACGCCTCGAGCTGCGAGGCGCCGGCTCCCACGCGCTGATAGCCCAGCAGTTCGTCGACGTCTTCGACGTCGAACCGCTCGTCGAACCACCCGCCCTCGCGGGTCGCGGCTACACCGCTCTCTCCGTTCGAGGGCTCCCGCTGGTCGCCCTCGCGGACTGCTCGGGCGCCGTACCGGACGTTCAACGCCGCCAGCCAGGTGAAAAACGCCTCCGTCCCGACGAGCAGGGTCAGGAAGGCGACGTGGAGTGCGAGCATGGGGCTCGCTACGGAAGCGGCCCATTAAACCCCCTCGTTGACCGCCCCGTCGGCCCTGCGGGCCGCGCTCGGACGAGTCGGACGGCGGTCGCGAGATCGGGCCGTTCGACGGGGCGAGCGAGGCGTCCGAGCCAGCGACGGATTCGGGGGACGGTCGTGGATTGTTCCTATCCAAAGGAAGCCTTATGCAGCAATAACACAGCTAGAGAGACGACTAATGAGCAACAACGAGCCGAACCCCCAGACACGGAAGAAAAACCGTGACTGGTGGCCGAACTCGCTGGACCTGAGTGCCCTCGACCAGAACGCGCGCGACGCGGGGCCCTACGACGACGACTTCGACTACGCGGAGGCGTTTCAGGAACTCGACCTCGACGAGGTGAAATCGGACATCGAGGAGGTCATCACGACCTCCACGGACTGGTGGCCGGCCGACTACGGCCACTACGGACCGTTCATGATCCGGATGGCGTGGCACAGCGCCGGGACCTACCGCGCGTACGACGGCCGCGGTGGGGCAGCGGGCGGACAGCAGCGGTTCGCTCCGCTCAACAGCTGGCCCGACAACGCGAACCTCGACAAGGCGCGGCGACTGCTCCAGCCGGTCAAGCAGAAGTACGGCCGCAATCTCTCGTGGGCGGACCTTATCATCCTGGCGGGCAACGTCGCCATCGAGTCGATGGGGTTCAAGACGTTCGGCTTCGGCGGCGGCCGCGAGGACGACTTCGAGCCGGACGAATCCGTCGACTGGGGCCCCGAAGACGAGTGGGAGGCCGACGACCGCTTCGAGGAAGCCGGCGAGATCCAGGAGGGGCTTGGCGCCTCCGTCATGGGGCTCATCTACGTGAACCCCGAGGGCCCGAAGGGCAACCCCGACCCCGAGGCCTCGGCGAAGAACATCCGCCAGACGTTCTCCCGGATGGCGATGGACGACAGGCAGACGGCGGCGCTGATCGCCGGCGGCCACACCTTCGGGAAGGTCCACGGCGCCGACGACCCCGACGAGAACCACGAACCGGAGCCCGAAGCTGCCCCCATCGAGAACATGGGCCTGGGCTGGCAGACCGACGGCACGAAGGGCGGCGAGATGATCACCAGCGGTATCGAGGGTCCGTGGACCCAGGACCCGACCTGGTGGGACATGGGCTACGTCGACAACCTCCTCGACTACGAGTGGGAACCTGAGAAGGGCCCCGGCGGCGCCTGGCAGTGGACGCCCAAGGAGGGCGAGGACGTCGAGTCTGCCCCGGACGCCTCGGACCCCGACGAGGAAGTCACGCCTATGATGCTCACGACGGACATCGCGCTCAAGCGCGACCCCGACTACCGCGAGATCATGGAGGACTTCCAGGAGAGCCCGATGGAGTTCGGGATGGCGTTCGCCGAAGCCTGGTACAAGCTGACTCACCGTGACATGGGCCCGCCCGAGCGACTCCTCGGTCCCGAGGTGCCCGACGAGACGAAGATCTGGCAGGACCCGCTGCCCGAGATCGACCACGACCTGGTCGACGACGAGCAGGTCGCCGACCTCAAGGCCGAGATCCTCGACAGCGACCTCTCGCGGTCGCAGCTGGTCAAGACCGCCTGGGCCTCGGCGTCGACCTACCGCGACAGCGACAAGCGCGGCGGCGCCAACGGCGCGCGCGTCCGCCTCGAACCCCAGCGCAGCTGGGAGGTCAACGAGCCGGCCGAGCTGGAGACGGCGCTGTCGACCTACGAGTCGATCCAGGCCGAGTTCAACGACCGGGACGACGACACGCGCGTCTCGCTCGCGGACCTGATCGTCCTCGGCGGCAACGCGGCCGTCGAGCAGGCCGCCGCCGACGCCGGCTACGACGTCGACGTGCCGTTCGAACCCGGCCGAGCCGACGCGACGGCCGACCAGACCGACGCCGACTCCTTCGAGGCGCTCAAGCCCAAGGCCGACGGCTTCCGCAACTACATCGGTGACGGCGTCGAGAAGCCGGCCGAGGAGCTGCTGGTCGACAAGGCCGACTTGCTGGACCTGAGCGTCGAAGAGACGACGGCGCTGGTCGGCGGGATGCGCGCGCTGGGCGCGACCTACCAGGACTCGAATCTGGGCGTGCTCACCGACGAGCCGGGCACGCTGACCAACGACTTCTTCGTGAACCTGCTCGACATGGGCACCACGTGGGAGCCCGCCGACGGCCTCGACCAGGTGTACGAGGGCCGCGACCGCGACACGGGCGACCTGGAGTGGGAGGCGACCCGTTTCGACCTCGTCTTCGGGTCGAACTCCCGCCTGCGAGCCGTCGCCGAAGTGTACGGCTCCGAAGACGGTGAGGCGGACCTCGTCGAGGACTTCGTCGACGCCTGGAGCACGGTCATGCAGGCCGACCGCTTCGACCTGGAGTAAGACGGGCTCCACCACGGCTTTTCGGTGGGCGTCTTTTCGGACTGTGGCACGGAGGGCGAGTACGCTGAGCGAAGCCGACCTCTACTGCGGCACCCGCGAGCGCTCGGTCCGCCGCGCGGAGGACACCCGGCGCGAGACGGTCGCCGACCTCGACCCCGAGACGCGGCAGGCGCTGTGCTGTCCGGACTGCGGCCGGAAGCTCAACGGTCTTCGTCGCCCGGGAGCGATCGGAGTGAGCCAGCCGTCGAGAGCGACCCGAACACGACCGTCACCGACGACCGGCACTGCACCCTGCACGAGGCCGCGAACCCGGTCGGTTCCAGCTGGGGTTGGTCTCTCCGGGCATTGCCGCGACTACCGAAGGAGTCGCGGACCCCGCGGTCGGTGAGTGAGGTGATCGGCGCTCGCTCGCGGGCCGCCGTTTCGAGCGCGCCGGCGACGGTGTGAGTCAGGGCGCTGTCGTAGGCCGCTCTCGAAGACTCCGGCCCGCTGCGTAGGCGTACCTTTTTCCCATGAGAGACGAAAGCCACCGCCGAGGACAGCGTGTTCGACACCGACACGCGGTCGAGTCGATGACCGAGCCAGTTGGGTACCACCATGTCTAGCCACGACCGGTCGCCCGAGGCGGAACTCGGGCTGCTGGACGCCACGATGATCGGGATGGGCGCGATGATCGGCGCCGGGATATTCGTACTGACGGGTCTGGCCGCCGAGATAGCCGGTCCGGCGGCCATCCTCGTGTTCGCGCTGAACGGCGCCGTCACCGCGTTCACCGGGCTCTCCTACGCCGAACTCGCCGCGTCGATACCCAAGAGCGGCGGCGGGTACGCGTTCGTCCGCGAGATATTCGACGACTTCGCGTCGTTCATCATGGGGTGGATGCTCTGGTTCGCGTACATGATCGCCGGGGCGCTCTACGCGCTGGGGTTCGCGCCGAACTTCCTCGAGTTGCTCCACGTCTACGGGGTGGCGCCGCCGCCGGACGAGGTCGGTGCGGTCGTGCTTCCCGTCGTCGAGGCGAGCGTCCCGGCGGGGTTCTTGCTGGCGTTCGTCGCGGTACTCGCGTTGGTCGGACTGAACGCGGTGTCGACGGCCGCCAGCGGGAGCGTCGAGACGGTGTTCACCGCCGTCAAGGTCGGTATCCTGGTCGTGTTCGTCGGGTTCGGACTCACGTCGTCCGCCTTCTCCGGCGCGGAGTTCCAGCCGCTGTTCCCGGAGGGTAGCGGGGCCGCGGCGGTCCTCCCCGCGATGGGGCTGACGTTCATCGCGTTCGAGGGGTACGACCTCATCACGACGGTCACCGAGGAGGTCGAGAACCCTCGCGAGAACATCCCCAAGGCTATCTTCGCGAGTCTGGCCGTGACGGTGGTCGTCTACCTCGCCGTCGTGACGGTCGCGGTCGGCACGCTCGGCGCTCAGGGGCTGGCCGACGCCGGCGAAGCGGGCATCGCCACCGCGGCGACCTCGTTCATGCCCGACGGGCTGCCGGTCATCCGAAACGGCGGCGCCCTCATCGTCTTCGGCGCGGTCTTCTCGACCCTGACGGCACTCAACGCCGTCGTGATCGCGTCGTCCCGTGTCGCGTTCTCGATGGGCCGGGAGGGACAGTTGCTGCCGTCGTTCGGACAGATCCACCACCGATACGGCACGCCCTTCGTCGCTATCCTCGCCAGTGCGGTGGTGATGCTGGGGTCGGTCGCGCTGCCGACCCAGAGTGCGGGCAACATGTCGAGTCTGTTTTTCCTGCTGTCGTTCGTCATCGTCAACGTCGCGGTGATCAGGCTTCGCCGGGAGCGCCCGAACATGAACCGCCCCTACGAGATGCCGCTCTACCCGGTGCCACCGGTGGTCGGCATCGTACTCAATCTGGTCCTGACCGTCGTCCTCGTCAGGTATCTGGTCCGGACCGACCCGCTCGCGCTGGGGCTCAGCGTCGGGTGGATCTGCCTCGGCGGCGGCGCCTACGTGGCGCTGTCGCAGCTACGCACCCGATCGCGAGGGGACTCGGCAGACACGGACACGAACACGGACACGGACATAACCGCGGAGGCCGAAGACTGAACCATGGCAAGCACGCGCGACATCATCATCGCTGGCGGCGGACGTGTCGGCTTTCAGACGGCGGAACTGCTGGCCGACCGGGGTCACGACGTGACGGTCATCGAACGCGACGGGGAGACCGTCTCGGACATCGCCGACCGGTGGGTCGCGACCGTGATCGAGGGCGACGCCACCGACCCGGGGATCATCGAGGAGGCCGGGATCGAGCGCGCGGACGTCATCGCCGCGCTCACCGGCGAGACCGGTGTGAACCTCGCGGTCTGTCTGGCCGCCTCGGAACTGGTGCCGGGCATCCGGACCGTCGCGCGGATCGACCGCGCGTCGAGAGAGTCCTACACGCGCTTCGTCGACGCGGTGCTGTTCCCGGAACGAGCGGGCGCCCGGGTGGCCGCCAACGAGATCGTCGGCAGCGACGTGCAGACGCTGGCCGACGTGACGGGGACGCTCGACATCATGCTCGTTCGCGTCGCGGAGAACGCACCGGCCGCCGGGAAGTCGCTCTCGGACGTGCGGTTCCCCGCAGGGGCCCTGGTCGTCTCGGACGGCAACGGGGAGCGGATCGCCGGCCCCGAGACCGTGTTGACGCCGGGGGACCGCTACGTCGTGGCCGTCGAACCCGACGTCGTCGACGAACTGATGAATCTGCTGCGAGGGTGAACCCGGCGCCGTCGCCCGTCATCGAACCCCCCGCAGGGTTCCGCCACCCTCACCGCTTTGTGACTGGAGGCCCCAGCCGTGTCTGTTATGGCTGACGACGTATCCAACGAGAGCGACACGTTCGACATCGGCGGCGAGCGCACGGTCCATCGTCTGGGATTCGGCGCGATGCGGCTGACAGGGGACGACATCATCGGTCGCCCCGACGACGAGGAGACGGCGCGCAGCGTCGTCCACCGCGCGGTCGAACTCGGGGTCGACCTCATCGACACGGCCGACTCCTACGGCCCGGGCGTCAGCGAGCGGATCCTCCGCGAGGCGCTGGCCGAGGTGGACGAAGACCCCGTCGTCGCCTCGAAGGCGGGGCTCCTTCGCCACCGCGACGGCGAGTGGCTCCCCCACGGTGACCCCGACTACCTCCACAACCAGGTCCTCGCCAGCAAAGACCGCCTCGGCGTCGACTCCATCGATCTCTACCAGTTCCACCGGCCGGATCCGGACACGGACTTCGAGGAGTCGGTCCACGCCTTCGCCGAGATGAAAGACGCCGGTCAGGTCGACCACGTCGGGCTCTCGAACGTCACCGTCGAACAGCTGGATCTCGCTCGCGACATCGTCGACATCGCGACGGTCCAGAACCAGTACAACATCGCCTATCGCGGCGACGAGGACGTACTCGCCGCCTGCGAGGAGTACGACGTGGGCTTCATCCCGTGGGGCCCGCTGTACACCGTCGACGACGACGGGGTCGCGGGCGTCCTCGACGAGGTCGGCGAGGCACACGACGCCAGCCGGCGGCAGGTCGCGCTCGCGTGGCTGCTCGACCACTCGGACGTGACGCTGCCCATTCCCGGCACCTCCAGCGTCGACCACCTCGAATCGAACGTCGCCGCCTCCCAGGTCGAGTTGACCGACGAGGACCTGGCGAAGCTGAACGACATCGACCCGCAGTAGCGGCGTCGCTGACTGTTTTCGAGTGCGGTTTCTCGTTTCACGTTTCGCGACCGCGAGCGGCGACGCCGTCGCTCGTCGGCGTGCGCGTAGAACCGACGGCGCTGTCGCTCGTCGGTGTGAGAGTAGTAGAATCCGGGGTCAGCCCGTCGCTGACGCCGTCGGAGTCAGCGACTTACAGTCGGGTGAGGTTCGACGCGCGCGGGCCTTTGTCGGCCTGCTCGATGTCGAACTCCACTTCCTCGCCCTCTTCGAGGTCGGGGCCGCCGATGTCTTCCATGTGGAAGAAGACGTCCTCGTCCTCCTCGTCGGTGTCGATGAAGCCGTAGCCGCCCGTGTCGTTGAAGAAGTCGACCTTACCTTTCGCCATCGTTAGAGGCGCTCCAGGTTGGTCGCTCGCGGGCCCTTGTCGGCCTGCTCGATGTCGAACTCCACTTCCTGACCCTCTTCGAGGTCGGGGCCGCCGACGTCTTCCATGTGGAAGAAGACGTCCTCGTCCTCGTCCTCGGCGTCGATGAAGCCGTAGCCGCCAGTGTCGTTGAAGAAGTCGACTTTACCGGAGGCCATTAGAGGCGCTCCAGGTTGGTCGCTCGCGGGCCCTTGTCGGCCTGCTCGATGTCGAACTCCACTTCCTGTCCCTCTTCGAGGTCCGGACCGCCCACGTCCTCCATGTGGAAGAAAACGTCGTCGTCAGCGTCCTCAGTCTCGATGAAACCGTAACCGCCCGTGTCGTTGAAGAAATCAACCTTACCGGATGCCATTGCGACTAAACACAGACGCGGGGGATGTATAAGGATTCCGAGAGAACCGTTACCACGACCCGTCGCGTTCGTGAGACGTTCCGGCGGGCGAGACGTGCGCCGGTCACTGCGGGACGTGCGGCCCGACGTCGGGAGGGACGGCCCGGACCGCGGTCCGGGTCGGTGTGAATCGGGGTCGGGGGCGGGCTGGTCGACGGTCGGGGCGGGTGAGATTGCGGTCGGACGCGGCCGTGCGGGCAAGGGGTTTTAGTCCGGGGGCACGCAGATTCGAGTGATGAGCGACGTCGCGGAACCGCTGTACGTCGGCGCTGCCTGGTCTGAGGGGTCGTGGTTCGCGGTGGCGTTCGACCGCTCGGGGTTCGACCGCGCCGCGGTCTTCGACGAGGTCGGGGACCTGTGGGTCCGCTACGAGGAGACAGCCGAGCTGGTCCTCGTGGACGTGCCGGTCGGCCTCGTCGAGGAGGGCGAAGAGGGGCGACGCTGCGACGACCTCGCGCGGCGCGCGCTGGGGTCGATGAGCGGAACGGTCGTCACCCCGCCGGTGCGGGAGGCGACGCGCAAGCGCCGCTACCCCGCCGCCCAGCGCGTCAACGAGCGCAAGACCGGCCGAGGCATCTCCGAGCGTGCGTTCGCGATGAGCGACGCCGTCGCCGCCGTCGACGAACTCCTCCAGAACGTTTCGGAGGCCCGCGCGGCCTTCGCGGGCGCCCACCCCGAAGTTTCCTTCCGCGCGTTCGCGGGCGAGACGCTCGAACACGACACGGCGTACGCGGCGGGGTACGCCGAGCGGATGCGGACGCTCGCGCAGCACGACCGCGACGCGCCACCGGTCGTCCAGGCCGCCGCCGCGGCCACGGAGGGCCACGAGATCGCCGTCGCCGACGTGCTCGACGCGGTCGCACTGGCCTACACCGCCGCCCCCGGTGACGGCGCTCTCCGGACGCTCCCCGCCGACCCGCCCACCGACGCGGTCGGGCTCCCCATGGCCATCGCCTATCGGGCCGAGACCCCGCTCGTGACCGAGTGAGTCCGATCCGGCCGCCGGGCTTCCGGCCGGAAGCCGTCCGAGCGTTTTTCCCGCTGCCGCGCGGATAGACCTCATGGGATACACCTGGCAATACTACGACCTGCTCCTGCTCGGAGTGGTCGCGAGCATGGGCGCGGGCGCCGCGGTGGCGGCGCTCACGTCAATCGCGGCGACCACGTCGGTGCTCGTCGCGGGACTCGTGGCCATCGCGCTCATCGGCCACGGGCTGTTCGTCAACGGGCCCGTCGACGGCACCGACGACCTCACCGACGAGGTCGAGGCACTGAACTGACTCTCGACTCGGCGGCCGAACCGCCGACAAGAATATCGTGTCTTCGAGCCAACAAGCTGGCATGGAGCACGAGATCTCCCACAGACCGTCGTACGCGCAGTTGACCATAGACCTCGGGCCCGGCGAGTCCGTCCGGTCGGAGGCGGGGGCGATGGTCAGCAAATCCCCGTCGGTCGACGTGGAGACCAGCGCCGAGGGCGGCATCTTCAAGTCCATCTCGCGGTCGCTGTTCGGCGGCGAATCGTTCTTCATGAACACCTTCTCGGCGCCCGACGGCGGGCAGATCCAGCTGGCGCCGGCCCTGTCGGGCGACGTGCAACACCACGACCTCGCCGACGAGACGCTGTACGTCCAGTCGTCGTCGTTCCTGGCCTCGGACCCGACGGTCGAGGTAGACACCGAGTTCGGCGGCGCGAAGACGTTCTTCGGAGGCGAGGGCCTTTTTCTCATCCGACTGGAGGGAACGGGCCCAGCCTTCCTGTCGAGCTACGGCGCCATCGACGAACACGAGGTGAGCGCCGAGGAGTCGTTCGTCGTCGACACGGGCCACATCGTCGCCTTCGAGGAGAGTCTCTCGTTCGACGTACGGAAGGTCGGCGGGCTGAAGTCGACGCTGTTCAGCGGCGAGGGGCTGGTCTGCGAGTTCTCCGGCGAGGGGACCGTCTGGACACAGACCCGCAGTCCCGACGCGTTCCTCTCGTGGCTCATCCCCAAGATCCCCCAGCGGAACACGACCACGACGACCTGACCGCGGTGGGCCGTGACCGAGGACGGGACTCGACCCACGCACAATCGTTATGACATGTCGCCCCGAACGGGCTGTCATGAGCGAGATGATCGAACTCGATTCGGAGTCGCTGGCGTCGCACGTCGTGGCCGCGGGCGTGGTCGAACTGTCCGCGCGCGACGAGACGCCGGCCCACGCCGGCGAGATACGGCGAGCGTGCAACGAAGCGATGGACGCCGTCGGGGGCGACGTACTCGGCACGGTCGCCGAGGCCGAGGTGGCACGGACGCTGAACGAACTCGAAGCCGACGGCGTCGTCGAGGGCGTGCGCGACGACACCTCCGCCACCGGCAAGGGGCGGCCGAACTACCGGCTGGTGCCCCCCGCCGACGCGATCTGCGCCGCGCTCGCCGACGACGACCGCACCGCGCCGCTCGCCGACCGGATCGAGTCGCTCGATCCCTGACCGCTCTGCGGAGCTACGCTCGGAATCCACGTTTGGACCGGCACAAAGCCCACGTGTCGTCGGACAGGCGCTCTCGGTGTCTGATCCTGGCAGAACTCCGGCTGTGGACGGTCTGCGGAGTCGTCCATACGGGGACGGCCCCGCAAGTACGGACGGCCGGCAGCGCCAGGGTCGCGGGGGGTCGCCCGCCGGTCCGGACCGGGAGTTTCTCGGCGGGGACGACCCAACGGACGGGCGATGACCGACCACGCGAACCGCGGGTATCGCCGCATGTTCGACGAGGGGTTCTCCGTCGGCCTGTTCTTCCCGATCACGACCGCTGACGGCCCCGTCCCACCGCTGGGCGAGCAGACCGAATTGGCCGCCTACGCCGAGGACCTGGGTTTCGACGCGCTGTGGTTCCGCGACGTGCCGCTGTTCTGGCCGCGGTTCGACGACGCCGGGCAGGTGTACGACCCCTGGGTGTTCCTCTCGCATATCGCCGCGGACACCGAGGACGTGGCGCTGGCGACGGGGAGTATCGTTCTGCCGCTGCGCCACCCGTTGCACGTCGCGAAAGCCGCGGCGTCGGTCGACCGTCTCTCGAACGGGCGACTCGTCCTCGGGGTCGCCAGCGGCGACCGGCCGCCGGAGTACCCCGCCTTCGGCGTCGACGAGGACGACGCCGGCGAGTTGTTCCGCGAGAGCGTCCGGACCCTCAGAACGGTCTGGGCCGAGGAGTACCCCGAGATCGACACGCCGTTCGGGAGCCTCGACGGCTCGATGGACCTGTTGCCGAAGCCGACGACGGAGACGCTGCCCCTGCTGGTGACCGGCCACGCCGGGCAGTCGCTCTCGTGGATCGGCGAGCGGGGCGACGGCTGGGTGTACTACCAGCGCACCGCCGAGGACGTGGCCGAACAGGTCGCCCAGTGGCGCGAGCACGCGGGCGAGAAACCGTACGTGCAGGTCCTCCACGTCGCGCTCGCCGAGGATCCGACGGCGGGGCCGGAACGGATCCACCAGGGCTACGCCGCCGGGACGGACTGGCTGCGCGAGCACGTCCGGGACCTGCGCGACGCGGGCGTCGACCACGTGATGGTCAACATCCGCAAGACGGACCCCGAACGCGACGAGCGCGCGGTCCTCGACCAGTTCGCCGACGACGTGCTGGCCGAACTCTAGGTGTCGAACCGCGGCGGCAACGGCGCCGCGACTCGCTCCGGTCCAGTCTGCCGCTACGGACACGCTTTTTCCCGCGTATCGAGTCCCTGCGATAGAACCGTCATGACGCTCACTCCCGAGAAGCGCGACCGGCTGGAGAATCTCCACAGCGCACTGATCAACGACATCACCGACGAGATGGGCATCGACGACAACGTCATTCCGGGGACGCGGATCCGGCCCGTCTGGTCGAAAGAGCCGACGGTCGGCACCGCCCACACCGCCCAGCGCGTCGATATCGGGTACGCCGAGGGCGAGTGGGACCCCGAGGACGGCGACGACGGCAACGACGAGGCCGTCGAGGACGACCGCGACGCCGAGGACATCGACTTCTTCCAGTACCTCGAAGCCACCGACGAGGGCGACTTCGTCGTCATGGCCGCACCGAAAGACACCGAGGTCGGGCTATGGGGTGAACTCCTGAGTACGATCGTCCAGGAGAACGGCGCCACCGGCGCGCTCATCGACGGCCCCACCCGGGACTCGACGATGATCGAACAACACGAGTTCCCCGTCTGGTCGGACGGTCACAGCGCCATCGAGTCGTTCGGCCGCGTCAGCTTCCGCGAGTGGGACGTGCCGGTAGAGGTCCACGACGTGACCATCGCGCCCGGCGACGTGATCTTCGCCGACTACCAGTCGATCGCCGTCATCGACCCCGACATCGTCGACGAGGTGCTCGAACGCGGCGAAGAGGAACTCGAACAGGAGAACAACGTCCGCTCGGATATCCGCGACGGTGACAGCGTCTACGAGGTGTGGGACCGCTACGGCACTCTGTGAGGCGCTTAGCCGCCGGTTTCAGAGGTCGAACAGTCGCGCGACGCCGCCGGCCAGCAGGATCAGTGCGCCCAGGATGAAGGTCCCGGGGACGGGGAGGACGAACACGAGCGCGCCGGCCACGAGAATCTTCGTCGAGAGCTTCATCTCGGTTTCACGTTCGGCTTCCGGACGGGTACGGCTTGTGCCGGTCGCGCGAACGGTCCGCTTCTCCCCCGCTCAGAGGTCGCGGTCGACGCGTAGCTCCGAGTCCGTGACGGTCGCGACGCTGTCGGCGGGCACCTCGATGTCGTCCTCGTCGGCGTCGCCGTAGCCCAGTCCCTGGAGCCACGACTCGCCGATGTCCGGGTCGGGTTCGACGTAGGCGACCTGCGCCTGCGGGTCGACTTCGGTCACGATGCCGAGCTGTTCGCCTTCGGCGTCCATGAGGAACTTCCCCTCGTCTTCGGTCGACAGAACTGACATGCGCTCGAACGGTTCGGCGCGACGACGGAATAACCTGCTGCCGGTCGCCCCGCGGAGTCGGGGGCCGGCGGCGGCAGTGCCGGCCCGACCGCTCACTGCAGGTAGCCGAGCTGTTCGAGCCGCGCCTTGCGCTCGGCGCCGATAGAGACGGATTCGCGGTCGCCCGCGGCGTCGACGGAGTCGAGCCAGTCGTCGAGCGCGTCGGTCAGGTCGGCGACGCGGTCGGGGCGCGCGTCGGCCACGTCGCTCGTCTCGCCCGGGTCGGCGTCGAGGTCGTACAGCCGCTCGGTGCCGTCGGAGCCGCGGACGAGCTTGTGGTCGTCGGTCCGGATGGCCCGCAGCGACCGGTCATAGGTACGGAGATGGTCGGGCACCCGACCCAGGTTGCGCTCCAGGGCGGCCATCGACGGCTGGGGCGCCACGTACTCGCTGACGACGAACTCGCGGGCCGGGACGTCGGCGTCGGGGTGGAAGGACGTGCCGTGGAACCGCTCGCGAGCCTCGGGGGCGTCGATACCGGCGGCGTCCAGCAGCGTCGGCGGCAGGTCCAGCAGGCTCACGAGGTCCGTCAGGTCCGACCCGCCGGTGAACGCGCCGCCGTGGAGCACGAGCGGCACCCGAACGAGCGTGTCGTAGAGGCAGTACTGGTGGTCCATCATGCCGTGGTCGCCGACGTTCTCCCCGTGGTCGGCGGTGACGACCAGGAGCGTGTCCTCCCACTCGCCGGCGGCCTGTAGGGCGGTCCGGAGCGCGGCGAGTTGCTCGTCGAAGTAGGTGATCTCGCCGCGGTACAGCGCCCGCAGGAGTCCCAGATCGCGCTCCGAGAGGTCGAGATCGCCGGCCATGAACTCCCAAGGCTTCTGGGGCACGTCCATCGCTTCCTCGTAGGTGGCGTCCTCGGGGAGGTGGCGCTCGGTCGTCTCGCGGGGCGGTCGGTACTCCAGATGCGGTTCGAGGTAGTTGACCAGCAGGAAGAAGGGGTCGTCGCCCGACCGATCGGTCACCCAGTCGGCGATCCAGTTCGTCGAGCGCTCGGCGCCGTCGTCCGATCGCTCGCGGACGAACTGCCGGTACAGCGTGTTGGCGGCGTTGACGAGCGGGTTGCCGTCGAACAGCTTCCGGGCGACGAGGCGGGCGCGACTCTCCTCGGTTTCGTCGACGAGCTCGCTCAGCGCGTTGTCGGACTGGACGAGTTGCCACATCTGCCGGAACTCGTCGAAGCCGCGGTCGAAGCCGGACTCGGCGCTGAGCCAGGTGTTGTTGGAGACGCAGACGGTGTCGTAGCCGGCGGCGCGGAACGGTTGGGGCAGGACGGGCAGTCGGTCGTCGAGGCGTTCGTGGTCGGCGTGGGCCCCGTGTTCCGAGGGCGGGACGCCGGTCAGCATCGAGGCGTGGGAGGGGAGCGTCCACGGGGCCGCGGAGACGGCCTGCGTGGCGCGCGTTCCCGAGGTGGCGAGCTCTGCGAGCGTCGGCGCGACCTGCGAGTCGTACGCGTCGTCGACTCGGGTCGTGTCGGCGACGACGACGACGACGTTCGGCTGTGCGGCCATTGTCGCCCGGGCTTGGCGGGGCACACCGATAGCAATTGACCGCTTACTTCCGGCGGTTGGAACCGTTTCGTCCCCGCAGACGACCGCGCTCGGTACCGACGGCTTACCGCCGGCGCTCTCCCGGCGTCACTGCGGCCACAATCCCACTCACGCGCTCGTCGTCTCCGGTAAGACCGGCTTACGCGGGCATCGGGCCGCCGTGCGTTCCGGAGTCCCCTCGGCGACGGCGACTCGCCCGAAGTTGATAAGTGGACCACACGAATACCGAGTCGCGTGTGTAGCCCTCCACCCCGCACAGCACTCGCCAGGTACGCGGTCGGGTGTCTGTTCGTCGTCGTCGCGGCCGGCGCGGTAGTCACCGCGGCGACAGCCGTCGCTGCACCGACGGCCGAAGCGAACGTCGGAACGGACGGGTCGGCGCTCGCGGCGACAACGGCGGCGCCCGGAACGACCGCTCTGCCGTCCAGGAACGCGACCGCAGCGCCCACCCCCGGGGCTGCAGCGCCCGCCACAGCGACGGCCGCGACCGCCACGCCGCGGCCGTGTCGCGACGACGCGTACGACCCGCGAGTGCCCTCGTCCGGCTGGACGGTCGGCTCCGTCGACCACCTGTCGACCGACTCGCTCGGTCGGTGGACCGGCGGTCGGATAGCGCCCGTCGGCGCCGAGGGCGACTGCTCGCTGTTCGTCGCGAGCGGCGAGCGCGCGACCCTCACGGGGACGACGGTCGACGGATCCCGCGGCGTCGTCACGGGCGTCCTCGACCTCGGCGCGAACGGCTCGCTCCGGCTAGTCGACGCGGGATCCCGGTCGACAGCCGCCGGTACCGCGACCGCCGACACCGCGACCGACGGCGGTCCGGGGACCGAACCCCCGGCCGCCGCCGACGGTTCGACCCTCGCGATCGAGAACCGCGGTTCCGATTTCTCGACCACGGCCGTCGTCTCGGTCGGGAACCGCTCCGAGCGGGTCGCGCTCCCCTCGGGCCGGTTCTTCGAGTTCGCGGTGGCTCGGGCGGCCGACGGCGACGTGCGCGTCGCCGTCTGGGGCGCCGAGCGGTCGTGGGACGAACAGTGGGACGCCACGTTCGACTCGGTCGCCGAGACGGAGTGGCGCGTCCGAGTCGACGGCCGGGCGTTCCTCGACGGCCTCGCGGTCGGTGTCGGCGACCGGGCGACGCCGACGGGCGAACCGGCCGCCGTCGGTGACGACGCGCCCACGCCCACGGAGGACCCGTATCCCGGGATGCCGGACAGGTTCGAACCGGGATCGGAGTTCGAGGGGTCGGAGGAGGGGGCGGACGCCGGTAATTCGGGCGAGTGGCTCGTCCTCGGGCTCCTGCTGGTCGGATTCGGTACGGTCGGCGTCCTCCGGGGACGTGCCCTGACACGGTTCAACGAACAGGTAGACGCCATCGGCAGCACGACCCCGGCCTCGGAGGTCGAACCGGCCGAGTGGAACGTCGCCCTCACGAAGATCGTCTCCGCGATCGCCCTCCTGGTCGGCCTCGGAATGGTCGCAAACGGTCTTCTCTGAGGACCGCCCTCCGCCCGAGCGACCGTCGAGTCGCCCTCGGATCTCACCCCTCGCCGACCATGCGGTCCTCGTCGTCCCACTCGCGCTCGCGCAGTTCGTACTTCTGGACCTTTCCGGTCGCGGTGGTCGGGAGGTCGTCGACGAACTCGACGCTTCGGACAACCTTGTAGCTCGCCAGGCGCTCGCGGGTGAACGAGGACAGTTCGTCTTCGAGCGCGGCGGGGTCGTCGGGCTCGCCGTCCGGGACGACGAACGCCTTCGGTTCTTCGCCCCACTCGTCGCTGGGGGCCGGGATCACGGCCACGTCCGCGACAGCTTCGTGTTCGAACAGGGCGTCCTCCAGTTCGATCGTGGAGATGTTCTCCCCGCCGGAGACGACGATGTCTTTCTTCCGGTCGCGGATGGCGATCATCCCGTTCTCGTCGACGGTCGCCAGGTCGCCGGTGTGATAGTAGCCCTCGATCCGCTCGGAGAACGCCGCCTCGGTGGCGTCGGGCTTGTTCCAGTAGCCCTCCATCACCTGGTTGCCGCGGACGACGACCTCGCCGATGCTCTCGTCGTCGCGGGGCACGTCCGCGCCGTCCTCGTCGACGACGCGGACCTCGGTGCCGAGATAGCCCAGCCCCTGGCGCTTCTTGACGGCGAAGCGGTCCGGGCTGCCGTCGTCGAAGTGCCGTCGGGCGTCGGAGGTGGTGATCAGCGGGCCGGTTTCGGTCGCACCGTAGACGTGCTTGAGGTACCAGCCGAACTCGTCCTCGACGGCGCGGATGGTCGCCTCCGGCGGCGCGCTGCCGGCGGTCGCGACGCGCACGTCCGTCGCGCCGGTCGTCGCGGGGTCGTGGGACTCGTAGTGATCGATCAGTCTGTTGAGGACGGTCGGGGCACAGCAGAGATACGACACGTCCTCGGCGGCGACGGCCTCGAATATCCGCTCGGTGTCGACGCCGCGGGTGCAGACGTGCGTCGCGCCCATCCCGGTGATCGCGTAGATGTGGCCCCAGCCGTTGACGTGGAACATCGGCAGCGTCCAGAGGTAGGTGTCGTCGTCGCGGATCTCCTGGTGGATCGATATCAGGTAGGCGTGCAGCGTCTCGGTGCGGTGGGTCCGCATCACCCCCTTCGGGTCGCCCGTCGTTCCCGAAGTGTAGTTGATCGTGATCACCTCGTCCTCGTCCATCTCGGGGCGGTCGACGTCCGGGTTCGGCCCGGCGTCGTCGAGGATCGCGTCGACGTCCTCCCAGTCGCCGTCCGTAGCGTCGGCGCCGTTGGTCACGAACGTCTCCGTCGGCACGTCGTCGCGGATCGGTTCGATCTTCCCGGCGTACTCGCGGTCCGCGTAGATGGCGTCGACGCCGGCGTCGTTCAGGATGTACTCGAAGTCGTCGGGGGTCAGCCGATAGTTCAGCGGCGTGTGGACGGCGCCCAACTGCATCGCACCGTACGCGGCTTCGAGGTGGTAGTGGGTGTTGGGGTCCAGCACCGCGACGCGGTCGCCCTTCTCGACGCCCCGCTCGGCCAGCGCCGCCGAGAAGCGGTCGACCCGCTCCCCGAACTCCGCGTAGGTGAACCGTTCGCCCGTCGTCGCCACGACCGCCTCGTCGTCGCCGTAGTGGCGCCGCGCGCGGTCGAGGAAGTCCGTCACCAGCAGTGGCTTGTGCATGTTATCGCCTCGGCCCTGCTATCGGACGGCGACCACATAAATTAGATGTTCGATTGTGTAAGATACGGCCATCGGGGGCGAGTAGCGGCGGGGTGGCCCCCGTACTTCGGTTCGGAGACGGACGAGTACAAGGGGCCGGAGCGCATTAGGTCGCGTATGGACTCGACGCAGTCGGACGACGGCAACGGTCGTATCGCCCGCGCACTCCTCGCTGCCGGCCTCGGTGCAGCCGCGCTCTGGTCGCTCCGCAAGGGCAAGCGCCTCCGCGGCGCCCTCGCCGGACTCGGTGCCGTCGCCCTGGGCTACAGCGCGACGAGCGACTCCGACGGCGTGACGGAACCGCTCGCCGAGGAACTGGACATCGACGGCGTGACCGAACAGAGCGACACCGAGAGCGATGACGCCGACGAGGAGGTCCTCCGCTGTGCGGCCTGCGGCGAGCCGATCGTCGCCGGACAGATCCGGGTCCCCAACGAGGACGACGAAACCGTTCACGAGGCCTGCCTCGAAGCGACCGCCTGAGCCGGCCACCTCCGTTTTTCGGACCCGCAATCGTCGGTCGGGAGCCGCCGCACCGTCCACCGATAGCGGCTCGAACCGGAGTCCCGGGCGGGGCCGCCCCCCGTACCTCCAGCGAAGCGGCCCGTCACCGGTGTGTCTGTCCTTTGCGACAGAATGGAAAAAGACTTTTACATTATGTGGTGCACACTTTACCCACGATGGTGAGCGAAGTACGGTCGTACGCGGGTATCGCACTCATGGTAGCCGGCGTTCTGGGGCTGACGGTGGGGGCCGACCTGGCGCCCAGCGCGACGGCGGGCGGAGCTCTGGCTGCGGGGGGTAGTCTGGCAGTGATCTTCGGTGGCATCTGGGCGTTCAGGACCGAGGAGCGTCGCGGCGAGTATGACGAGCGGTACTTCCAGATCACGCTTCGAGCCGCCGCGTTCTCGCTCTGGGCGTTCTACTGGGCCGTCAGCGCGTGGCCGCAGTTCGCGGACGCCACGGACCTTTCGACCCCGGTGCTCGATCCGCTGACCTGGCTGTCGTTCGTCCCGTGGGTCGTCTTCGCCGTCAGCTACTGGTACTACACTCGCAGAATGTGATCCATGGAGAACGAACTCAAAGTCTTCCGGGCGAAGGCCGACGTCACGCAAGGGGAACTCGCCGACGAGGTCGGCGTCTCCCGACAGACGATCAACGCCATCGAGCGCGGCCGATACGACCCCAGTCTCGAGTTGGCGTTCGAGCTCGCGCGTTACTTCGACTGCCGGATCGAGGAGCTCTTCGACTACGACCCCGAGGAGTGAGCCGCCGCGGACGGTCGAACGCCTCTCGTCCCCTCGACCAGACGGGACTCGAAGGCCGTCCGGTCTGACTCCCCATCCGCGAAGACTCCGCGTGGCCGAAGGGCACCAGGGCCTACCATCTCACGGGAGACGAACGACGGTCGAGACATTCTCCCTCGGGATAACGTCCCGAATATTAATGATTGCGGGTGGACATTTTTGGCTGTGAGCGAACCGATCCCCGTTTCACGGCGGAGCGCCCTCCGAACGATCTGCGGTGGTTTCGCCGTCGGGCTGGCCGGCTGTAACGCCGGTGGGTCGTCGGATCCGACCCGGGAGCCGACCGAGACCGCGGCGTCGGCGACGGAGACACCGACGGACTCCCCCACGCAACAGGACGACTCGGGGACGATCCCCGAGTCGGTCGAGTATCTCCAGAATCCGAAGGACGTGCACTCGACGCTCGTCGAGGCGGCGTCGGTGCCCGACGACGAGGTCCTGATCGGCCTGCGTCTCGAAGACTCGACGCTCCCGTTCACGACCGAGGTGTATCATGCCCCGACCGACGCCGAGGTCCACGCCACGAAGACCTACGACACACAGGACTTCTCGGAAGTCGGTCTGGTCCCCGACTCGCCGCGGGCGCTGGACACCGTCGAGACCACGCGCGAGGACGTTCACCACGCCACGACCGCCGTCGGCGAACCGCTGACGGTGACCCTCGTCGCGCGCCACGAGGGCGAAACACTCGATTGGACCGCCTGGTCGCGCAGCGGCCATCCGTACGACGGCCACGGCCAGGACTCCCCGCTGGCGATCGCTTGCTACTGCGGCGGCGAGACCTACACCGCCCCCGGCGGCGGCACCTGGGCCCGCGTCATCCAGGTGACCCCGAGCGAACGCGTCGACCCAGACACGGCTATCGTGCTCAACTGGACCTCAGGGCCGCTCTGACGCGTCGAGGCGACGCGGCAGCTCATTCGGGACCCCTACACCCGATCCGACGACTCGTCCGTGTACCACCACGCCCACGCGACGAGGACGGCCTGAAGCGGCAACCGCGCCCACAGCGCCGCGTCGTGCGGGTCACGTAGCTGCCCAGGTACGTCCTGTAGGTCGAACTCGTCACCCGTGGCCATGTAGACGTTCGCGGGGAACACCGCCACGAGTAGCGCGACCAGACCCAGCGCCGAGCGGCGGCGCGTTCGTTCGAACAGCACACCGATGCCGAGCCCGACTTCCGCGACTCCGGACAGGTAGACGAGCGTCTGCGGCCGCGGGAACTGTGGCGGTACGATCCGCTCGTACGTCTTCGGGGCGACGAAGTGGAGCACTCCCGCGAGGGCGTACGAGAGGCCCATGACGTACCGGAGCGGCCGCTTCGATCGGGCGAGGAGACTGGAGCGCACGCTCATACGTTCGAGAGCGACCGACGAAAGGCTTCCCTCGGCAGTCCGAGTCGGAACATGCCGCCTCCCGGATTTGAAACCACCGGAAGGCGTCGCTGTCGCTCGCCTTCCGAGCCCCCGTTCGCTCCGCTCACGGGGACGGGGACAGCTCGCGTCACGCGCTGACATGGGGCGCTTCGGAGAACCCATGACGAAGAACGACCTCGAACCCATCTCGCCTGTTGAGGCGAAGGAAATGTATCTCGAAGCGCGCAAGCGCGAAGTATCGCAATCGACTCTCGACGGATACCACTACCGGCTGAAACACTTCATCCGCTGGTGCGAGAACGTCGAGGGCATCGAGAATATGAATACGCTCTCCGGTCGGGACTTGCAGAGATACAAGACCTGGAGGAGAGACGACGGTGATCTGAAACCCATCTCTCTGGAGGGACAACTCGACGCCCTCCGCATCTTCATCCGCTGGTGTGGGTCCATTGGCGCGGTCGAGACGGAACTTCACGAGAAGTTCGACGCTCTCATGCCGAAACTCGATAAGACCGACGAACAGAGCGAGAGCATCCTCGATACCGACCAAGCGAAGGCCCTACTCGAATACCAGCGGAAGTTTGAACACGCCTCTCGTCCCCACGTCATCATCGAGATTCTATGGCATACCGGGATTCGACTCGGGGCCTTGCACGCGCTGGACCTCGACGATTACGACGAGGACGAGGAACGGCTCACTCTTCGCCATCGACCAGAGGAGGGGACGCCGCTCAAGAACGGGACGGAAGGGGAGCGTATTGTCGCTCTAAGCGCCGAAGTCTGCCGCTCAATCGAAGACTGGCGGGACTATAATCGCCATGACGTAGAGGACGAGTATGGCCGAGAGCCGCTTCTCACGAGTCGGAACGGGCGCATGAATCGGTCGAGCATCCGCGATGCGGTCTATATGGTCACTCGACCTTGCTATCACTGCGAGGATTGTCCCAAGGGCCGTGATCCCGACGACTGCGAAGCGGCCGAATACGGAGGATATAGCAAGTGCCCGGTGAACGTCTCTCCTCACGATATTCGACGAGGCTCTATCACTCACTTCCTGACCGAAGATGTTCCCGAAAAAGTCGTCTCTGACCGGATGAACGTCGGGCAGGACGTTCTGGACAAGCACTACGACAAGCGAGACGAGGTGGTGAAAGTCGAACAACGCCGAGACTACATCAACGGCATCTGACCAAGCGAGTCAATAGCACAGCATCGCATCATTCATATCCTCCAACTCTTTGGAATTCTTATGGGGAATCTGGATGTCAGAGTAATCGCTACCGACGGTAATCAGGTCAAAGAGATCCTGTATATAAATCATAAGGACACGTCTATCGTCTACAGCTACAGGGACGCATTCGGCTCTGGAAAGAACCACACTACCTATCACGAAGACGGATACGTACACATGAAAACGGAATCACCAAATGGAGATGTGAAAAGAAAGCCCGTTGTTCAGGGGCCGCCTTTGAGTGATTTTCATGGATTCTTTGGGGCACAGTCATTTGGGATAAACAAGCGACCGGATTCTAGATTCTCTTGGGGAGATACAAATCCTAATTTCGATTTTTCTCAGAAGGATGCAATTGTCTACATTGATGTTCGTAATGCTGAGAAGCATATCAAAGTCCATCCATATTTCCTTGAGCCGGGTATGCCATTCACTGATATAATTGAACATCCGGGTTCAGAGGTCAACAGTTCAAATCTGCACTACCAGGTGATTACTAAAACAGATCCGTGGACTGCAATAGCCTACTATTCTATAGATGATTTTCAGGGTTATCTGCAGCCTCATTCTAAGGAGTTCGTCGTAATTGACGAAGATGGAGAGCCACTTGAAAAAGATACGTATGGTCGACAAAAGCTCAAAGAATACCGACAAGAGTAGCGTCGGCTGGATTTGATAGAGACTTCTCCCTATCCTAAGTCGAATCTCGCCTCTGTTCTTCGTCTCTGGGTCTGGATTGATTCTAAGCGGGCTGACTTGAGTTCTCAGCGGGCCGACAGAATTCACAGGGGCATTGGTCCGATAGATATTCACCGCGCTCATACTGGCATTCTCGGCCGTAGAATAGATCTGCATATTTCTCGTAATTCCACGAAGACGTACTGATTCAACTACTGCGAGCAAACAAGACATCCCATCTACTTTCACTTTGGTAGGGTGACGCTTTTACGAACATAGTACATTACCAGCATCATGGAGAATCTCATCTACTTGGATGAAGACGCGGTAAATGAGGAACTTATCGCTCATCATGGGGGTGAACTTGAGGAGACTATCCAACGGGTGAGTAGTGACGTAAGTGTCGGTGGTAGCGTTGAAGGGCAAGCGGGTGAACCAACCGGGCTACTCGCTCGATTGAAAGGTGCTATATCTGCGGATTATCAGCGTGGGAAAGAGAAGGAATTTGTCTATGACCTGTCTGACGAGGTCGCAAAGTTCGCTCTACTACTCGAAGTCTTCGATGCTTCTGGAGCGACTGAAATAGATGCGCAGTTCGATACCAGCGATAGGAATAACCTCGCTACAGATGCACCGATTATGATTACTGCGCCACTGGTTCGCATCCCTATTGGGGAAATCAAAAACCAGTTTGATGTTACCGAGGAGTTAGATCTGCTCGGAGAGGGTTTTGCTGACTTAGCAAAATCAGGACTGTTTGATCCCGAACAGATGGAGGACATTGAAGAGATGCAAGACGACATCGAAAGTCTGGGTTATGCCACCAGCGGAATGAAGAAGATGTTCGACTCTCTCTCACAAGACGACGATATCTATCGTACGAGTACCTCATCTGAAGTTGATTTTGTGATGGGATTGCCAGACCAGCAGTTCCGCAATCGTCCAAGGGACTTCCCCAGCAGTTCGAAAGAGTACGTGGTCATCGGTAAAATCATGACTAAAGTTGAGCGGGGTGATTCTATACCATTCATTAACTTCGCCGAGCTTGCTGAAAAGAAAGTCGATAATCCAAGGAATCAGAAAACAGAAGAAATGAGGCTAAAAGGGGAAGTCGCCGATATGGCAGACGATATGCTTGATAGAGAAGTCTCTATGTCTGAATTTGAACTTTCCCATCCTGATGTTCAGATAGAACCGCTTGCTATCTACTGACCTGTAGCTCTCGTATCAGAGTCCACCAGTAGCCGAAATAGAATTTCACTCTCTGGACTCTGCAATGCCAAATTATCACGGCTGAGTAGAAATATATGGCGTCATACCGTCTATGGGAATATGCCAGTTCCCGACGGCTATTCCCGGATTAATGCACACGAGGACTCGATACAGAAGGCACGCACCGTGAAAGAGGAATTGGGTATCACTTGGAACGCCTTCCTCGAACGCGGCGCGGCTGAACTAGACGCTCACAGAGAGTAATACCATGAACGAGAACGCGGGCGGGAGTCCGGGGCCAACCACACTCCCGCTAACAGCGATGGAAGATGATTCCGTTTGCCTGCTTGGTCGAGAGCGGAATCCGAACGAAGTCGAATCCCGGTCCGAGGGAGGAACCCCGAGACATGAGTGATTTAGAGAGCAATCCCGATAACGTTTCTGCCAGTAGCATCCCTGAAACCATCGCTGAGTGGGATAGGTGGGTCTGCTGGCGATACGAACAAGACCGAGACAAGAAGCCCCCCTACGATCCCGAGACTGGCGAGAAAGCATCCATTCGCGAGCAGGAGACATGGGGCGACTTCGAGACTGCCCTCGAAGCATATGAGAGAGAGGATTACGACGGTCTCGGTTTCGTTCTGACTGAGGGCGGGAGCTTGACCGGATTCGACTTCGATAAGTGCCGTGACCCAGAGACAGGAGAAATCAAACCTGAGGTCGAGAGCGTCATCGACCGTCTTGATTCATATTCTGAAATCTCACCATCCGGAACAGGTATTCATACGCTCATCATCGGAAAGAAACCAGATGAGTACGGGAACAAAGATGGCTCACATATCGAGGTCTACGACTCTGTCCGCTACTTCACCGTCACCGGAAACCATCTCGGAGGGACGCCAGAGACAATCGAAGAGCGAAATGAGGAACTTCAAGCGATATGCGCAGAACATCTCGCAGAAAGGGGTTCTGAAGATACTAATAGTGTCAGAGAACTGCCCGGAGATGACCAAGACGAGGCTGCCATCAAGGAGGCAAGAGAGTACATCCGAGGATTCATGCACGGTCAGGAAACCGGGCCACGGGCACGAGAATACTATTCCGACTTGCTCAAGGGAAAATACGCCGAAAGAGGTTTTGCTGACGACAGAAGCGGCGCAGAGACGACCCTTTGCTCCCTCACCTACGGTATCCTCCTCGACGGAGGCGCTGACCCAGAGAAGGCCCGGAACCTGACCTATCACTACATCACTCATGCAGTGACGGAAAATCCCCGAACGGAGGAGCAGAGAAAAGTTCGCAAATGGTTGGAAGGTCCGCCGAAGCAACAGCGGGACTATCGGCAGAACACCCTCAACTACGCTACGAGCAATTTTGTCTTCGAGATATGGGACCGATGGCGACAGAGTGGACACCGCACTTCGACCAACGACTACTGCAAGAAAGCCTACGAGATCGCTTACGATGTGCTGAATAATCTCTCGGCAGAATCTGCTCTTGCCAATCCCCCCCACCTGTCTACTAATAATACCCCAGAAACTGGGTATTCAGAGCATGACACGCCATATCCAACGATGGGGGAAATAGCAGAGCAAGCGGAAAAAGAGTATGAACTGGTAGAAGACTCGTACCGAGAAATCCTTCGTCGTCTTCGACGTGATGGACAGGCGAAGATGGCCCGTATCGGACAACATACCTATGTTTACTATCCCGCAAACTTCCCTGACCCAGTAGATGCCTGTAAGGTGAAGGTAGAGGGAGAAGAGTATGAGCCAACGTCTAAACCAGACGATCAGGAATCTGGTTCGGAAGTAATGACTGACGGCGGGATTAGAAGAGCTACAGTTAACGCAAGGCAAGATATCAACCGTATTCGTCAAGCGAGAGCCGGTGATAACGGTTCGACCGACAGTCCCGAGGTGCATACCTGCCCCATTGATGGGTGCAGTCGCACCGTTATTGGAGAGTCGGGTCATCTGATGAATCACGTTCAACAATCCAGCGATGACGCTCACCGCTATCAGACGCTGACCGAGAACCTGGAGGTCGAATTCAACGAGGAGGCATATCACAACGACTGGGGGCCGGGGATTCGAGAGCCGGAACTTGATGAGACGCAGTCAATATACGACGACTACGATGGATTGTGGGGTCCGGGTATTCCAGCATAGCCCTTGTTAGAAGCTATCATGGCGGGTAATAGGACAATCTTGTATTAAGTGGGCCGAGTCACTATCGTGGTCTATGATACGACCACCGTAGAAACGACGCCACGGTCCAATACCTTGCCGGGTGGTGACCGTGGCCCGTACTTCGTCAAACGGAGCGTAGTGCCCCGCAGGTGAATACTGAGCGTCACCGCTCAAGTGCTTTTCCTGTGGTGAGTCAACAGCTGTGGTAAGAAAGTACGCAAATGAGAAAATCAAATACGACGGATACAGTTGAGCAAGGATCAATCGATCTTGATGGTACGAGCTTCGTCTTTAGTGGCGGAGACCTCAGAATGGAGTGGGGAGACTGGAAGGAATTGATTGAGCGTAATGGGGGAACAGTTTCGGACACAGTATGCGAAAATACGGACTATCTTGTCGTTGACGCCGCAGTCGATATAGGGGACCTCGAAGTCGCTACCAACCATGGGGTGCCCGCTATTGAGACGCGAGAACTTAGAAGATTGTTGGAGTCCTCACTCACTGATTCCACCGAATAGGTCGACTGTATAGCGCCACTTCTGGCGCTATTTTACCCGATGTTTTTGAGAGCAAGTAGACTCCAATATGAGCGCAGTGAATATCCATCCGATTTTCCCGCCGCTCGCATGAATAAATCGCGTGGGGAGCCGCAGAGCGGCGTGAGAGCGAAGTGAATGTCAAAGAGAGATCATCGTTTGGACTCTCCTCGCCAAAGCGACTAAGTTACCGGGAACAGTACGCATTCGTAGCAGAGACGGAGTCCCATTTCGGGATTGAAGTTCTAGTTTCAGACGGAACCTTGAGGTGTTGAAGCACGCGCACCTACGGCTACCGGCGGGTCTGTGCAGTG
>Ga0207851_100037_pt1 | contig 109858 bp, 116 predicted proteins | sample A23E3SouthBayCA_FD_187747 | JGI IMG/M metagenome (GOLD analysis project Ga0207851, IMG submission 187747) | Aerobic enrichment media microbial communities from Eden Landing Ponds, California, USA - A23 E3 (SPAdes) | ecosystem: Environmental > Aquatic > Marine > Unclassified | place: Emeryville... | reverse complement strand
ACGTCGAGCTACGACCGACAAAAGATGCTCGAGGAGACGCCGCACATTCTGAACACGACGCCGGAGACGCTCGCGATTCTGCTGAACTCCCCGAAGTTCCGGGAGAAACTGGCGAGCGTGGAGTACGTCGTCGTCGACGAGATCCACAGCCTCGCGGACTCCAAGCGCGGCACCCACCTCTCGGTGAGCCTGGAACGCCTGCAGCGCATTGCGGGTGACTTCGCGCGAATCGGCTGTTCGGCGACGGTCGAACCGCTGTCGGACATCGCGCGGTTCCTCGTCGGGTTCGAGACCGCCGGGGAGGACGGCGGCAGTCGAGCCCCCCGGGAGTGCGAAATCGTTGACGCGCGGTTCGCGCGGGACTACGACCTGCAACTGCACTGCCCGACGCCGGACCTCGTGAACGCGTCGAAGGGCGCAGTCAACGAGGCGTTCTACGAGGAACTCGGCGACCTGGTCGACGGCCACGAGAGCACGCTCGTGTTCACGAACACCAGGTCTGGCGCCGAGCGCGTCCTCGAGAACCTCCGCGAGCGCGGGGTGGTCGACGACGAGGCGTCGGCGTGCCACCACGGCAGCCTCTCGAAGGACCGCCGGAAGCAGGTCGAGCGCCAGCTCAAGGAGGGGTCGCTGTCGGTGACTACGACGTCGACGAGCCTCGAACTCGGCATCGACATGCCGCACATCGACCTCGTGGTCCAGGTCGGGTCGCCGAAGTCGGTCGCGAGCCTCCTGCAGCGCGTCGGCCGCGCGGGCCACCGCCCCGGGCGCACGGTGACCGGGCGCGTCATCGCGCTGGACCGCGACGAGCTCGTGGAGTGCGCGGTGATGCTCCGGCAGGCCGAAGCCGGGTTCGTGGACCGCGTCCACATTCCCGAACGCGCCCACGACGTCGCCGTCCAGCACGTCTACGGGATGGCCATCTCGGGGCCGCTGCGGGAAGCCGACCTCCGCGACACCATCACGTCGGCGTACCCCTACCGAGAGTACACCGACGCGGACTTCGAGGCGCTGTTCCGGTACCTGACCGCGGACTACGACGGCCTCGAGGACCGGAACGTCTACGCGAAGATCTGGCGCGACGAGAACGACCCCGTGGACGGCGAGCACCACTACCCCGAGTTCGACGTCGGCGAACCCATGATCGGGAAGCGGGGGCGGCTCGCGCGTCCGATTCTCCTCCAGAACCTCGGCACGATTCCGGACTCCTTTACGGTGAACGTCTTCGTCAGGGGCGACGACGAGTGGGTCGGCCAGCTCGACGAGGACTACCTCGACACCCTGGAGGCCGGCGACGTGTTCGTGCTCGGCGGCGAGCGCTTCGCGTACCGCTACCGGCGCGGGTCGAAGGTGTACGTCGACTACACGAGCGAGCGCGCGACGGTGCCGTCGTGGTACTCCGAGCGCCTCCCGCTCTCGTACGACCTCGGCCGGGAAATCGCGCGCTTCCAGTCGGACGTCGTGGCGCGATACCAGGACGGCGGTGCGGCCGCAGTGCGGCGGTGGCTCCGCGAGTTCCCCGTCGACGCGAACGCGGTGCGCGCGCTCGCCCGGATGTACGACGACCAGATCAAGTACGCGGGCGTCGACAGCGTGAGCACGACGGGTCGCATCGCCATCGAGGAGGTGAAAGACCGCGACGAGTACCGGCGCCGGTACCACGTCCGCACGCCGTACGGCCGGCGGTTCAACGACGGCCTCTCGCGGTTGCTCGCGTTCCGGTGCGCGAACGAGGCGAACGCGAACGTCGGCCTCTCCGTCGCGGACAACGGGTTCACGCTCTCGATGCCGCTCAACCGGAAGGTCGACGTCGCCGAACTCCTCCGCCAGACCGACCCGGCGTCCGCCCGGGAGACGCTGCGCGCCGCCCTAGACGGCACGGACCTCCTGAAGCGGTACTTCCGCATCAACGCCACGCGCGCGCTCCTCGTCCTCAAACGCTACAAGGGCCACGAGAAGTCCGCGAGCAAACAGCAGGTCGCCAGCGAGATGCTGCTGGGGTTCGCGGAGAGCCTCGAGGACTTCGCGGTGCTCGACGAGACGTACCGCGAACTCGTCGAGGACAAACTCGACCTCGCGGGCGTCCGCGAGGTGCTCTCGGCTGTCCAGGACGGCGACATCGAGATCACGGAGACGACCCTGCAGTCGCCCTCGCCGCTGTCGTTCGGTCTCGCGACGCTGTCCGCCAGCGACGTCGTCCTCGCCGACGACGAGGACGCTGTCCTGCGGGCGTTCCACGAGCGAGTCCGGGAGGAGGTCGACGACTGAGCACGCGCGTCTGCCAGAGAGATGCCGCTCGTGCGGCTCAGGGAGTAGCTAGCGCGCGACTGCGTGGAAATCGCCCGAGACGCCCGAAAAATACCGGCACGGCCGCGGCACGCGGAACCGGGTACGGCTCCGGTTCACGCGCTGTCTATTCGCTCAATCCGGAATAGCGCTAAAATCCCCTTGAGCGTTGCGGTAGGCCTGTACGCTACCCACAGTCCTTCTATTGCTGGGAATCGAGGGTTTCGTGGGATTCGAATGTCAAGGAGCCTGTTCCCCGACCGAATCGAAACGGACCGCCTCGTCTTCGAGCGCCTCGACCGAGAGTGCGTCGACGTCTTCGACCTCCACGAGTTCGTGCAGCGCGAGGACTGGCAGGACGACGCGACCGAACACATGCCCTGGTTCCGGTTCCAGACGCTCGACGACGTCGCGTCGTTCGTGGAGTCGGCCGAGCAGCAGCGCGCTGAGCGCGAAACAGCGCGCTACCTGCTACGGTCGAAACCCGAGGGCGGCGAACTCGTCGGCCTGACCGCGTTCGGACCGGAGTGGGAGAAGCGACGAGCCGGCTCGGGCATCGTCCTCGCCGAGGAGTACTGGGGACGCGGATACGGCCGCGAGCGCGCGTCCGTGTTCGTGGAGTTGACCTTCGAACGCTACGACCTGGACGCCTACTACACGACGTGTGCCGCCGGGAACGACCCGTCGCGGCGCATGATCGAGGCGTACGTCGAGACGTACGGCGGCCGCCACGAGGGACTGATGCGCCAGCACTCCCCACGACCCAGCGGCGACGTCACCGACCAGCACCGGTTCACGATTCTGCGCGACGAGTACGAGGTGGCGACCGAGGACCGCGACACGCTGGCGTTCGACGCGGACTGGGGATAGCGCGCGTTCCAGTACTCACCTATTGACAAGATGGCAGGTATACCCGTTCGCCGCATCGTCGAACGTAGGGTAGCGGCGAGTCTGAAGGGTTTCGGGACTTGCCACTAAAATATAATTTAGCTAATACTTTTGGTCACGCCGTTCTTACCCGAAGACGCGATGAACGCCAACCAGCCCGACTCGTGGACAACGCCCTCCAGTCGACCGGACCGACTGCCCATCCACGAAGCGAACCCGCCAGCGGTCGAACCGACGACCGCCAGCGGCGACGGCCACGTCACGGAAACGGGGACCACGATTGTCGGCCTCACGACCGACGACGCCGTGGTCCTGGCCGCCGACAGGCGCGCGAGCGTCGGCGGCCGCCTCGTCACGAACAAGGACACGCGGAAAGTCCAACAGCTCCACCCGACGGCTGCCGCCGCGCTCTCCGGAACGGTCGGCCACCTCCAGCACTTCACGCGACTGCTGCGAGCGGAAGCCCGCCTCTACGAGAACCGCCGCGACCAGGCACTGACGACCAGTGCGCTCGCGACGCTCGCGGGGAACGTCCTCCGGAGCGCGCCGCTCGGCGTGACGCCCATCCTGGGGGGCGTCGACGACAGCGGACCGGCCGTCTACTCTCTCGACGGCGGCGGGGGCGTCCTGTCGGACAACTACACCGCGGGCGGGAGCGGCATCCAGCTTGCGTACGGCGTCCTCGAGCAACAGTATGATGACGGAATGGACGTCAGCGAGGGGCGAGCGGTCGCGGCGCGCGCCGTCGAGAGCGCCAGCGAACGGGACACCGCGAGCGGCAACGGCCTCACCGTCGCGACCATCACGAGCGACGGCGTCGAGACGACCGACTTCGACGACGCGTCGGAGGTGGCCTGATGCAGGGCTCCGACCAGCAGGCCTACGACCGCGGGACGACCATCTTCTCGCCGGACGGCCGGCTCTACCAGGTGGAGTACGCCCGCGAAGCCGTCAAACAGGGCGCCCCGGTCGTCGGGGTCCGGGGCGCCGAGAGCGTCGTCCTCGCCTCACACTCCCCGCGCCGGTCGCCGCTCGTCGAGCCCGGGAGCGTCGAGAAGCTGTTCGCCGTCGACGGCCACGTCGCCATCGGGAGCGCTGGCCACGCCGCGGACACCCGCCGACTGGTCGACCTCGCTCGCCGACGCGCGCAGGACGAACGCCTCCGGTACGACGAACCCGTCACGGTGGACGCGCTCGCGACGCACCTCGCCGACCACCTCCAGGAGTACACGCAGACCGGCGGCGCACGTCCGTACGGAACTGCGCTCATGGTCGCTGGCTACGACGACGCGCCCCGACTCGTGGAGATCGATCCGTCGGGCGCGACCCGGCAGTGGCGCGCGGACGCCGTCGGTGCCGGCGCGAGCGACGCGCTCGATCAGTTCGAGGAGGAGTACGACTCCGGGCTCACCGAGGGAGAGGCGCTCTCGCTCGCGCTCCGCGGTCTCGAAACAACCGTCGACGAGTTCGGCATCGACGAAGTGGACGCCGGCGTCGTCACCGAAGCCGGCTACGAAACAGCGGCCCAGGAGCGCCTCCAGACAGTCTTCGAGAACGAATAGCCGAGGAGGGGGTCGCCGGTCAGCTCGCGCGGTGGTCGTCGCTCGTGAACGTCCCCGACAGCACCGCCCTGGCTGCGCGACGGCCAGCGGGCGTCAACACGTAGCCGTCGGGCGTCTTCCGCACGAAGTGCCCCGAGAGCTGTCGGAGGTGGTAGGCGAACCCCGCGGAACTGTCGCTGCCCACCTGGTCCTGGATGTCCGCGAACGACCGCGGGTCGGTCCCCTCGCGCTCCGCGCGGAGCAAGTGGACGAGCACCGAAACCCGTACCTCGTTGGCGAGCGCCTGGAACGCCTCGCTGGCGGCGCTCTCGTCGGGACGTTCGTCGAATACGTCCGGGGCGTCGTGGACCCCCGAGACGGGCGGCAGCGCGTTCTCGTCGCGGGGAGCGCGCTCTGGGCTGTTCGGCTCCGGCATTCACGGTCACGTCCGGGACGGCGTGCAAAAAGGACTGGGGTCTCGGCAGTCGGTCGAATCGCGATGCGGCAGTCCCGCAGTCAGCCCAGCGTCGCCCAGTCGACCATTCGGTCGTACAGCGGCTCCGAGCGGAGCGCGCGCTCGTCGCCGACGAGCACGAGGCTCTTCTTCGCGCGAGTGAGCGCGACGTTCACGCGGCGGTGGTCCTCGAAGATGGGGCCGTCCAGAGTCCCCGTCGCGACGAACGACACCACGATGACCTCCTTCGAGGAGCCCTGGAAGCGGTCGACGGTGTCGACGGCGACCCCCTCGGGGACGTGGCGTCCGATTTCCGCAACCTGCGCGCGGAACGGCGCGATGACGCCGACATCGGCCGGATCCAAGCCCACGTCGACGTACTCGCGCACGACGCCGCCGACACACTCGGCCTCCGCGGGGTCGACGTGGGCGTCGCCCGTTCCGGGGACGTCGTGGAAGGAGACGCCGTCCCTGACCGCGCCCCCGGTCTCGACGCCGAGGTCAGCGAGCGTCTGTCCGGCCACCTCGCCGGTGGCCGGCCGGAGCTGGCCGTCGTAGAACGACTCCGAGGAGAACGCCTGGATGCGCTGGCTCATCCGGTACTGCTGGTCGAGCATCACCGCCGCCTCAGGGTGCGTGTCGACGAGGCGCTCGAACAGCGACGTGCCGAGGCGGCCGCCCGACCGCACGACCGGCGGCAGTTGCTCGTGGTCGCCGACGAGCACGAACCGGTCGCCGCGGTTGATTGCGGCCAGCGTGTCCGGCTCCGTGAGCTGGCTGGCCTCGTCGACGAGCACGACGTCGAACTCCTGTTCGCGCATCACGCGGGAGCCACACGTCGCCGTCGTCGCGGCGACGACGTCCGCCGTCTGGAGCGCTCGCGCGCACTCCGCGGGGTCCCCGGACTGGTTCAGGCGGAGGTCCTGCATGTCCTCGCGGATGCCGTTCGCCGTGCCAACGCGCACGATGTCGCTGTATCCCTGTTCGCGGAGCGCTTCGAGCCCGTTGTCGACCGCGCGGTTCGTGAACGCCGACAGTAACACGCGGTCGCCGCGCTCCACGAACTCCCGGATGAGCGTCGCGATGGTGTACGTCTTCCCCGTCCCTGGCGGTCCGTGCACGAGCGCGAAGTCCTCGGCGTTCAGCGAGCGGTTCACTGCGGCGTTCTGCGCGTCGTTGTTCTCGATGACGGCGTGGTCGTCGTCCCGGAACTCCGGGCTCGCGCGGTCGAAGAGGACGTCCTTGCGGCGTTCGTCGCCCTTCAGCAGCGCGTCGTGCAGGGCCGTGAGCATCCGGTCGACGCTCAACTCGGAGGGGTAGACGTCCAGGCGGCGCAGGTCGACGGGTTCGTCCGCCGTGACGACGACCTGGTCCGGCGACAGCGTCTCAACGCGCGCCATCTCCGCAGTCCCTTTCACCGGATCGCCGTCCGAGGCCAGCACGCGGTCCCCCTCCCGGATCTTCGAGGCTGCTGCCGTCGGGCGGGTCGCGGTGAGCCGCCACCGGCCGTCCGGCAGTTCTTCGCGGCCCGCCGGGTCGAGGTCGACGACAGCGCGGTCGTCGTCGGCGCGCTCCGCGGGCGTCTGCTCCCAGAGTTTGCGGTACTCGTCGTGGACCTCGCGACGTTCGGCCTCCACGGCGTCGTACAGCTCCCGGAAGTACGCGCGCTCGTCCTCCGGGATTGGCGTGCCGAGCTGCCCGGCTTTCGATTCCTGGTCGAGGCGGCCCGAGACCACCATGCAGGTGTCCTGCTCGAAGCAGTACTCGCACTTCGCGTCCGCCTCGAACCCGGTCGGCGGGTCGCCGCGCGCCTCGATGGCCGCGAGGTGGTTGCGCTCGCGCACGACGAACTCCAGGAATCCCTTCGAGATGGAGAACTCCTTGGCGGGCGAGAGGTCGCCCGACGCCTCGCTGCGGTCGACGGCTGCGTTCTTCGTGTAGAGGAGCGTGCCGGTGTCGACGTCGACGCCGCGGTCCTCGAGCATCAGCGCGTAGCACGCCGCCTGCACCTTGTCGTGGAACCGCGGGTCGCGGTTCGTGTTCTTCCCGGTCTTGAGTTCGACCGGCATTCCGCGCCGGATGGCGTCACAGCGGCCCTTGATGCCGAACGTCTCCGAAATCAGGGTGTACTCCGAGCGCCAGCCGTCGCCCGCCTGCCAGTCGTCGTCCGCGGGGTCGCTTTCCGCGTCACCGGCCAGGTCGGCGTCGGGGGTGCCGCCGTCGCTGGAGAAGTGGCCCTGCTTCAGCCAGCCCTCGATGGCCGCGGCGTTCGCGCGCACGTCGGCTTCGACCTCGTCGCGGTCCCGGCCCAGCAGGCCGAGTTCCAGGCCGGCGTCGTCTACGCGCTCCGCGACCGCGTCGTTCAGGCTCCGGCCGCGCAGCAGGTCGCCGAACACCTCGTGGACGATGGTCCCCTTCGTCACCGGGTACTTCAGCGGCAACCCGGAGAGCTTGTTCAGGTAGTACATCCGCGGACACTGCACGAACGACCGGATGTTCGTCACGTCCACGAGGAAGTCGGGTTCCACGACGACGTACGACTGCTTCGACGTCGCGTACTGCGTCTCGCCGTTCCACTCGTCTTCGTCGGCGTCGGTCACCCACAGCTCCATGCCGGGGTCGAGGTAGTCGGCCGTCTCCGTCCACTTCCCCCACAGCGTCACGCGGACGGACGCCTCGGGGTCGCCGGGTCGAACGTCGTCGTCGCTACCGTCGCTCGGACGAACGTGGACGTCGAGGACGTCGCGCTCACCGTACTGCGTGCTCACCGAGCGCACGTCCCCCACGTCCGTGACTTCGCCCCGTACGTTCACGAGCGACGAGACGGGAGCCCGGCGAAAAACGTTGTCGCTCGCCGCTGTCTCGACCCCCACGTTCCCGGTTACGAGTTCCCCGTTCGCTCACTGTGGTGTCACTTGGCGAGCCGGGACGAGACTTATCCCGGCCGGCAGAATCTGTCGCAGTATGACTGACGACGCGACGAGTCTCGCAGCCCTGGGCGTCGACGAGTCTGCGCTCGAATCCGTCCTCGCCGCCGAACTCGACGAACGGGTGGTGGACACCGAACTGCTCCACGAAGCCCTCAACCTCTCCATCGGCGTCTCGACAGCCGAACGAGACCACGCATACGTGGTCCGGCGACCCCACAAACTCCGCGACACCGACCTGGTCGCCGACCTCGAGTCCGAGTTCCGGGTGCTGGAGCGTCTCGCGGACACGACCGTGGACGCCCCCGAACCGGTGCTGTACTGCGACGACGAGTCCATCGTGGGAGCACCGTTTTTCGTGATGACGTACCTCGAGGGGGAGTCGACGTCCGTCGGCGACCCGCTCCCGGAGCGGTTCCAGACCGAGTCGGCGCGCCGCACGGTCGGCCAGGAACTCGTGGACGCGCTCGCAGACGTGCACTCGGTAGACCCAGGCCCGTTCGCTGGCGTCTGCGAGCGCGTGCCGCTCCGGGAGCAACTCGACCGCGACCGCGAGCGCCTGGACACGGCGACGAACGTCACTGGCCGCGACCTCCCGGCGCTTCACGCGGCCGGCGCGTGGCTCCGCGAGAACGTCCCCGAGGAATCGGACACCGCGCTCGTGCACGGCGATTTCAAGCCCGGCAACGTCTTTCTCGGGGGAACCGAGGCACCCCGCGTCACGGGCGTCGTCGACTGGGAGACGGCGATGGTCGGGGACCCGCTGACGGAACTCGGGTACTTCCTGCTGTACTGGCGGGACCCCGGCGACCCGACGCCGTCTGTCGACGACCTGGACGGCGAGTACGCCAGCGAGGACGAACTCGGCGGCATCCGGGACACGGCCGAACACGGCCTCTGCCCGTTCACGAGCGACCCCGGGAGTCCCTCCCGCGGGGAGCTCGTCGCGAGGTACGAGGAACAGACCGGCCGCGTCTTCGAGCACTCGCGGTTCTATCGGGCGCACGCGGCGTTCTCGCTGGCGACGGTCTGGGAGGACATCCACCGTCACCAGATAGAGAGCGCAGGCACCGCAGGGGAGTGGCCGATCGTCGAGTACATGGGCCGGGTCGCAGACCGCATCGCGGACGGCGACTTCCCGCTGTAGCCCGAATCGTCGGCGGTCGACCCGCGGAACCCGGAGGGAGATGGAGACGGCGGCGAACGTGACAGCGAAAGCGACGGGGACGGCGGGGGCGAAAACGAACAGACCTAACTCGCGGGCCGCCGACGCTCCGCGTATGAGTGACGACGACCAGCGCTTCGAGACGCGCGCCATCCACGCCGGCCAGGAACCCGACGAGGAGACGGGCGCGCTGATGACGCCGATCTACGCGAACTCGACGTACGTCCAGGACGCGCCGGGCGACCACCGCGGCTACGAGTACTCCCGCACCGGGAACCCGACCCGCACGGACCTCGAGGACAACCTCGCGAGCCTCGAAGGGGGCGAGTTCGGTCGGTGCTTCTCCTCGGGGATGGGCGCCATCAACACCGTGATGAACCTCCTGGAGTCCGGCGACCACGTCGTCGCCGGCAACGACGTCTACGGGGGCACCCACCGCATCTTCACGCAGGTCTACGAGGAGTACGACCTCGAGTTCGAATTCGTGGACACAACCGACCACGACGCGGTCCGGGACGCGATGCGTGACTCCACGGAACTCGTCTGGGTGGAGACGCCGACGAACCCCCTGATGAACGTCAACGACATCGACGCGCTCGCGGCCGTCGCCCACGAGCACGACGCCCTCTGCGCGGTGGACAACACGTTCGCGACGCCGTACCTCCAGCGCCCGCTCGAGCACGGTGCCGACGTTGTCTGTCACAGCCTCACGAAGTACCTCGGCGGGCACTCGGACCTCGTCGCCGGCGCGCTCGTCACTGACGACGAGGACCTGGACGAACGCCTCGGATTCTACCAGAACTCGGTCGGCGCGACCCCCGGCCCCTTCGACTGCTTCCTCGTGCTCCGCGGCACGAAGAGCCTCGGCGTGCGCATGGACCGCCACTGCGAGAACGCCCAGCACCTCGCGGAGTGGCTGGACGCCCACGAGCGCGTCGAGCACGTCTACTACCCGGGTCTGGAGAGCCACCCGGACCACGACCTCGCCGCCGAGCAGATGGACGACTTCGGCGGGATGCTCTCCTTCGAACTCGACGCCAGCCTCGAGGAGGCCAGCGAGTTCGTCGCCGAGACCGAGGTGTTCACGCTCGCTGAATCGCTGGGCGGCGTGGAGTCGCTCATCGAGCAACCGGCCGCGATGACCCACGCAGCCATTCCGAAGGAGGAACGCGAAGCCGCGGGCCTCACCGACCCCTTGATTCGCGCGAGCATCGGCATCGAACACGTCGACGACCTGGAGGCCGACCTCCAGCAGGCGATGGACGCCGTATTTTAGACTTGTGGCCGATTTCGGCGTCGAGAGGCGCTAAAACAGTTCTTTGAGTCCGGGGAAGGCGTTTATGAAATCCGCCCGTACGCTCGTCCGTGAAGCGCCGTACCTACCTCGGGACACTGGCCACCGTGACGCTCGCGGGGTGCACTGGCTCTCGCGGCGGGGGTGGCACGACCGATGACGAGACGAGCGACCAGACGACGGACCAGACGAGCGACCAGACGACGGACGAACAGAGGACTACCGACGGCACGACTGACGCTGGAGTAGGATTTCCGTATCATCTGGATAACGTCCAGACCGACGACTCGCCCGTCGAAGACGTCACCATCGGCGTGACCGTCACAGAGAACTTCAGTCGCGATCAGCCCGCCCGCTTCGAAGTCGCGTTCACGAACGACGCCGACGAGGCCCGGACGTTCTCCTTCGGGTCGCTGGTCCCCTGGGACACAGTTCTCGGCAAGAACGCCGAAGGGCAAGGGACGCTGTTGCTCGCGCCCGACGACGGGGTCGTCCCTGAGGAACCCAGCGACGACTGCTGGCAGGCGACTGACGGTATCGCGCTCCCCGCGGTGATGCGGGAAGAGACGCTAGACCCCGGCGAGACGGTGACTGGCGAGTTCCACGTGCTCGCCGCCCACGACAGCGACGAGTGCCACCCAATCGGCACGTACCGCTTCGAGGACGAGAACTACCTCGACGAAGGCTGGGGATTCAGCGTGGACGTCGGTGCGATCGTCGAGAATTGACCCATCGATGCAGGAGCATTCGGCCGCCGAGTTGCGCGCTTCGTTACGCGCAGCGGCTTGCGCGAACGGGGAGCGTAGCGCCCCGTGAGCGGTTCGAAGAACCCGAGGCGGCCGATTCACTGCGCAAGCGAGCGGAGCGAGCGCGCGCAGGCCGACGAACGACTGACGCGAGCGTAGCGAGCGGAAGTCACGTGAGCGGAGCGAACGTGACGTCGTCAGAGCTTGCTCTGACGGACGGAGCGAGGAGTGCTTTTGACCGAGCGTTTACCGAACGCGCCGTAGGCGCGCGCAGCGTAAAAGGTCGCTATATACGACCGACTTCTTCGACGGCGACGGATTCGACACCCTCGACGTTCGAGAACGCGTCTTCGACGGCTTCGGTGCCGCCGGCGTCGTCCGGGACGATGACGGTGGTGAGGAGGGCGGTGAGGCCGAATGCGACTTCCTCGGTGTCGGTGCCGTTGATCTTCGCGCCTTCGGGGAGCGACTCGGAGAGGCGGCTCTCGAGGTCGTCGAGGTCGGCTTCGGGGCTGTCCGGCATGACCTTGAGGACGGCGGCGACCTTTCCCATTGTTACGGCCCCCGGAACCCGCAGTCGGGGCACTCGTAGAGGTTGCTCTGCTTGCGGCACTTCGCGCAGCGGTAGATCTGGTGCCCGCAGTCCGGACATTTGAACGCGGCTGCGGTGGTGCCCGAGATGTTGATGCCACAGGACACGCACTTGCGCGCCCGTTTGGCTTCGGTGTCGCTTTCGCTCATACGACTGTTTTGCGGCCGGACGCGTTTTAACCGTTGTCTTTCGGCGGCGTCGCCCGGGATCGGGCGGCGCGTCGAGTTGCGTGGTCGACAGCCTAACTCCCGGGGAGGATGTCGCCGAGGGCGGCGCCGATGGCCATCGGGAGCAACGCGACGGAGACAGTGGCCGTTGCGAGGCGCGGGTCGCTCCAGGAGATGAATCCCCACGCTGTCAGCAGCGCTGTCGCCGTGACGACCGACGCGCCGAGCACGCCGGCGAGTCGCCGTGGAACGATTCCGAGAATCGGGTCCCTGACGCGGACGTCCTGGAAGCGCGCGACGTAGAGGACGCCGTACACGATGGCGACGGTGGCGGCGACGTTCGCGACGAGCAACAGGGGGTGGCCGGCGAGGAACTCGCCCGCATCGAGTGTGCCGCCTTCGACGGCCATCGGGATGCCGAACAGGAGGCCGCCGAGCGTGGCTTCTGCCAGGTCGTGGGCGTCGAACCCGTAGATGACGCGGCCGAACGTCCTGGTCTCGTCTTGCATGTCGGTGGCCAGGTCCTTCACTTCGCGGAGCTGTTTGCGCGCCTCGTCGTCTTCGACGTGGTCGTCGAGGTCTTCGAGTTCGTCGAAGAGGTCCGAGATACTGCTCCGGTCCTCGGTCGGCGGGACGCTCATGGTGGGTGCCGACGCCCGCCCGCGTCTTAAACGGCCGGCACTATCTTTGGGTCAGCGCGCCAACTAGCACGTATGTCAGACCGAGAGCCACCAGAGTACCCGCATCCGAACGAACTCAAGAAGGGGCTGTACGTCGTCATCGAGCAGGGCCACGGCAAGGACCCCATCGAGGGCGAGATCGGCGCGGTGCTCGGCGAGGCGGACCCAGAGGGGGCGCGCGTGAAACTCAAGTCAGGCGCTGAGGGCGTCGTCCGACGCATCAAACCGAGCGAGGGCGGTGGCCCGCAGCCGACGTGAGACGTACGAAGCGCGGCACAGTGTAATCGATAGCCCGGAGGGCAACGGTTCACTGCAACCCGTTCTCCAGTGTGTCGGAGCGTACGTTCTTGGGACTGGCGCCGCGCGGTGACACCGAGTAGGTTTAACCCACGTCGGACGGAATCCCTCCACATGACTGGACAGGGATGGTTCGTCGGCGTCGACCCCGACGACCCGGCCGCGATGGGCGAGGCCGTCCGGTCGGGCGAGGCGGACGCGCCCGACGACTGGCCGACGCAGGCCGTCGACGCGGAGTTCGCGGCCGACGACGACGAGTACTACGAGCGACTGCACGACGCGACGCTCGCGGGGACGCGAGCGGCCGTCACAGAGCGCGAGGCGGCCGACGACCAGCAGCTCATTCACGCAGTCCGGGCGGCCGCGGACCTCGCGGACGCCGCGAACGAACTGGCGGAACGCGGGACCGAGTGGGCGGGCAGCGTCTTCGAGGACGTCGACGGCGGCATCGCGGGCGCCAGAGACGTCGCAGGCCGCGACCCCGAGAACGCGACCGAGGAGCGAGCGGTGGCGGTCTGCCAGCGGGCAGTCGACTTGGCCGACGAGCGCGACGGCGTCCGGGAGTACGTCGACCGACAGGCGCCGACAGTCGCGCCGAACCTCTCCCGGCTCGCGGGGCCGATGCTCGCAGCCCGACTGATTGCGCTCGCGGGTGGTCTGGGCGACCTCGCCAAGCAACCGAGTGGCACCCTCCAAGTGCTGGGGGCGGAGGACGCGCTGTTCGCACACCTCCGGGGGCACGCGCCATCCCCGAAACACGGCGCCATCTACACGCACGACTACGTCCGCAACACCCATCCGGACGAGCGCGGGTCGGCGGCGCGCGCGCTCGCCGGGAAGCTCACCATCGCGGCCCGGGTCGACCACTACTCGGGCGACCTGCGGCCGGAACTGGACGCGGAACTGGACGAACGCATCGAGCGCATCCGTGCTCGTGATACAGAATGAGTCTCCCCGACGGCGTGCAGCGACGCGAGTTCCAGGGGGAGTCGGCGCTCGCGACGCGCGGCGACCCAGTGTACGGGGAACCCGTCGTCGACGGCTGGCGACGGTGGGACCCGCATCGGTCGAAACTCGGCGCGACGCTCGAGGCGGGCCTGGAGACGGGCCTGTCAGGGGGCGACGGCGTGCTCTACCTGGGCGCGGCGAGCGGTACCACAGTCAGCCACGTCGCCGACTTCGCCGGCCCGACGTACGCCGTCGAGTTCGCGCCGCGGCCGACCCGCGACCTGCTCGGCGTGGCCGAGGACCGGGGTAACCTCTTCCCGCTGCTGAAGGACGCTCGCAGGCCCGAGACGTACGCGCACGTCGTCGAGTCCGGCCTCGACGCCATCGTGCAGGACGTGGCGACGCGCGGCCAGGCCGACGTCGCGCTCTCGAACCGCGAGTTCCTCTGCGACGACGGGCGGTTCGTCGGCGCGATCAAGGCCCGCAGCGAGGACGTGACCGAAGCGCCCGAGGACGTCTTCGAGCGCGTGCTCGACCGGCTTCGCGACGGGTACGAGGTCCTGAACACCGCGCGCCTGGAGCCGTACCACGACGACCACCTCGCAGTCGTGGCGACGCCGCGATAGCCTCGCCGCCCCCGGTCGGTTCCCGAGAGCCCGGAATCTCCGCCGACTTCCAGAACTATTTACGCACGCCGGGGATAACTCCGGGCAGCATGGACGTGGGTTCGTCGGACCGGTTCACCGAAATGGGGACGCTCGGCGTCGAAGAGGAGTTCTTCGTCGTCGGCGAGGACGGCGTCCCCACCGCGGGAACCGACCAGTTGGTCTACGACTCGGAGCCGCCGGAGCTGCTTGCGGACCGACTCGACCACGAGTTGTTCAAGTTCGTCCTGGAGACGCAGACGCCGCGGCTGGACGGTCCGGGGGATGCCAGGGCCGCGGTGTACGACGTGCGCGCCGCGCTGGTCGCGCACGCCGAAGCGAACGGCTACCGGATTGCGGCGGCCGGACTGCATCCGGCGGCGCGCTGGCGGGAACACGAGCACGCCGAGAAGCCACGGTATCGTTCCCAGTTGGACCGCATCCAGTACCCACAGCACCGGAACACGACCGCCGGCATGCACGTCCACGTCGGCGTCGACGACCCGGACAAGGCCGTCTGGGTCGCGAACCAGTTGCGCTGGCACATGCCGGTGATGCTCGCGCTGTCCGCGAACTCGCCGTACTGGAACGGGTTCGACACGGGACTGGCGTCGGCCCGCGGGAAAATCTTCGAGGGGCTCCCGAACACGGGGATGCCGACGGCGTTCGACTCCTACGACGACTTCGACCGCTTCGAACGACTGATGATCGAGACCGGCAGCATCGACGACCGCGGCGAACTCTGGTACGACGTCCGCCCGCACACGGGTCACGGCTCCGTGGAGGTCCGCGCGCCCGACGCGCAGGCGGACCCGGAGGTGGTGCTCGCGTTCGTCGAGTACACGCACGCGCTGGTGATGGATTACGCTGCGCGCTACGAGGACGCCGACGACCCGGAGCCACCGGACATTTTCGGGGACAGAGACGCCCTGCCGTCGCTCCGCCGGGAAGTACTCGACGAGAACAAGTGGCGCGCCACCAGACACGGCCACGACGCCTCGTTCGTCCGCCGGGACGGCTCAGACGTGCTCGCGCTCGGCGAAATCGTCGACCGGGAGTGCGACCGGCTCGGCGTCTCCGGCATCCGTGACGTCTACGAGGCAGAGTCCGGGGCGCAGCGCCAGCGCCGCATCCTCGAAGACGAGGGCGAGGCCGCGCTCTACGACTCACTCCTGTTGTAGCGCTCCGCCGCCTGTCGTCGCGCGCCGCTATCTGCTGTCGACGCGACTCCCTCCTGGGCGAAGCGTTTTTCATCCACTCGCCGCTTTTGTCCTACACGAGACAACGCATGTCCGAGGACACTACAGACGACACGAGCGAGGAGGAGCGCTCGCCGCGAGACCGATTCGGGGAGGAGAAAGACCGCGCAGTCGCGGGGTTCGACCAGGGCGTCGTCGACATCCTGTCGTGGGTGCTCGACACCGAAACGCGGGCACGCATCTTCGTCTACCTCCGCCAGCATCCGTGGAGCACCAGCGAAGAAGTCGCGGACGGGACGGGCCTGTACCCGTCGACCGTCCGCGAGGCGCTCGCCGAACTCGCCGACGACGACGTCGTCGAGCGGCGGAAGCGCCAGAGCGAGGGCGCCGGCAACAACCCCTACGAGTACACGGCGATTCCGCCGAGCGACCTCGTCGGCGGCGTCGTCGGGCGCGTCCAGGACGAACTCAACACCGTGTTCAACCTCGACACCCACCTGGGCCGCAGCGAGGACGAGGAGGACACGACCTCCGAGCCAGTACGTATCCAGGTCGAGGACGGCTTCGACGCCGAGGCCGAGGTCGGCGACACGGAAGCGGAAGTGCATACGGACGTCGACGTCGAAGCTGAGGGCGGCGACGGCGACGGCAGCATCGACGCCGACGTCTCGGGCGAGGTAGAGGTCGGCGACACCGAAGCAAGCGTCGAGGGCGAGGCAGAGGTCGGTGACGTCGATGACGACGAGTCGGACGAAGACGAAGACCGGAGCGCCTGAACCCAAACTGCTAAACGCCGCCGGGCCATCCGCCGGCGTATGCACGTGGCCCTCGGGGGGACATTCGATCCGGTACACGACGGCCACCGTCGCCTCTTCGAGCGCGCGTTCGAAATCGGAGACGTCACCGTCGGCTTGACCAGCGACGACCTCGCCGCCCAGACCCGCCACGTCGACCGCTTCGTCCGCTCGTTCGACGCCCGCAAAGCGGATCTGGAGCGCGAACTGACGTCGATTGCCGAGGAATACGACCGCGACTTCGAGGTCCGGAAACTCGAGTCACCGACCGGCATCGCGACCGAACCACAGTTCGACGTGCTCGTCGTCTCCCCCGAGACCCAGGAGACCGGTCAACGCATCAACGACATCCGCGAGGAGCGCGGCCACGACCCACTCGACATCGAGGTCGTGGACCACGTCCGCGCCGAGGACGACGACATCATCTCCTCGACGCGCATCGTGAAGGGTGAAATCGACGAACACGGGACCCTCACGCCCGACAGCGACGGCCGCGACCCGAAGTAACTGCTCGGCGCTCGATTCTGTGGCGACATCACTGTTCGACGCTCCGTTCTGTGGCGACAGACTCGACCTGGTGAGCGATGTCCCCCCACCTACCAGGACGGCGGGTCGAATCCCGCCTCCCGCAGGAGGTCCTTCCAGCGCTGTTGAATCGACAGCCTTGACACGCTTGCGGCGTCGGCGACGGCGGTCTGGGACCGCTGGTCGCCCGCGATGAGCGCGCCGGCGTACACGCTCGCTGCGACCGCTGCGGGCTTCGAGCGGTCCTCGCCGGGCACCGCCGACAGGAAGAGGTCTTTCGCGGTGGCCTGGGCTTCCGCGTTCAACCCCAGGTCCTCGACCACGCCCTCGAGTTCGTCCAGCCACCGCCGCTGGTCCACCTCGTCGCCCGCGCGATACATACTGCGTACCTACGTCGCGCCGTACGTAAACCTTCGCCGTGCGACCGTTCGAACCCGGTCGATGCGGCCGGAATTCGGGGCAAATCGACTGAAATCGGGACGACGGTCTCCACGGTTCAAGGCGCCGCGAGTCTTCGAGGTCGACACGCAATGACAGCACTCGCTTCACTCGCACCCGTCGCGGCGTTCCTCACCGCTGTCGTGCCGCCAGCGCAGACGACCGGCGGCTTCGACGACTCCCTCGTGGTGTTCGCGGGGAGCCTCCTCGTCGGCGGCGTCGCCATCCACGTCGCCGCAAATCACGTCGCCGACGTCTACGACTACGGCGACGCGGTCCTGACCGCGCTCCTCGGCGCCATCGTGTGGGCGCTGCTCGACGGCGTCCCGCTGGTCGGTCCGGTGCTCGCGCTCGTCGCGTGGGTCGGCGTCATCAAGTGGCGGTATCCCGTCGGCTGGACGCGCGCCGGCGTCATCGGCATCGCTGCGTGGGCAATCGCAACCGTCGTACTCGCGGCCCTCGCGCTGATCGGCGTCGGGTCGCTGGACGCGGTGGGTGTGCCCGGCACGTAACGCAATTCTCATTTGTCCGTCCCCGCTAGCAGCGACTGCGCGCGGGTAGCCAAGCCAGGAAAAGGCGCAGCGCTTAGGACGCTGTCCCGTAGGGGTCCGCCGGTTCAAATCCGGTCCCGCGCACGTTCTGTCCGAGCGAAGCGAGAACGAATATGCGGAGGGTTTGAACCCTGGAAACCGAGTGAAGCGAGGTTTCCTCCGGTTCAAATCCGGTCCCGCGCACTGCGAGGCGGGAGCGAACTGAGCGCCTCGGCATCGTGACCGTCGAGCGGAGCGGGAGATCGAAGGAGAGCGCAGGCACAGAATTTACACCGCCCAGCCCCGCGCAGCGAAGCGAGCACGTCTGTGTTCGACGTAAATCCGGTCTCGCGCCTTTGCAGTGCTTTTCCCCCCGGGTCCCAGCGTCGCGTCCGTTCGATGTCAAGTCGGCAGTTGTGGTCCGTTACTGGGACGCGTTTTCGGGTGTTTCGTACGTGTTGAGGCGGTACAGAACGCGGAGCAGGTCGAGGGTGACGACGGCTGCGAATACCAGGCCGATGTTCCGCACCGTATCCGTCGTTTCGAGAACGCCGAGAACGCCGGCGGCGATTCCGACGCGCAGCAGGAAGTTCCCCACGACGCTGACGGCGACGTCCTCTGGGATGGCGGCCGTCTCGTCGTATCCCGCGATGAGGAACGCCCACCTGCGGACTTTGATTAGGTATGCTATCACAACGAAGAGCGCACCAATGAGGAACCACTCGGCGCCCGCGGCTAGTACGTCGATCATGTGTCTCACTTGGCAGTTGCGACTAAAATAGTGGCGCGGTTCCAGTTAGATAGTTGTCTATTCCGTGGGCGCTCGTCGATGCTGTTCGGGCCTGGTTCGCACGCGAACCTGCAGCGCCCACATCATCAGCCCCGAGTCCCGGCGCCACGATGGGGGTGGCGTGCAGTTCGCCGGCACGTATTTTCCGATTTTCGACAGGAAAACTCTTTCAACCGTTCGCGCCTATCCACGGTTCGATGCCCGATTGGTCTCGCCGGCGTGCCCTCCAGGCAGTCGGCACGGTAACTGCGGTCGCGCTCGCGGGATGCACCGGTGGGGGTGACACAGCCGACCCACCGACGCGGCGGCACGGCGACCCGGTCACTGACTACGACCTGTTGCAGGTGCGTGACCCGGACGCGACGCAGTTGTTCTGGCGTGGCGACCGGGAGACTGCGGACGGACGCGTGGGGGGTGGATACGAGTACGTGGACTCGGAGTCGACGCTCGACGGCCTCTCCTTCGCGTCTGACAGCGACGCCGCGGCGGACTTGTCCGCGTTCGCGTTCGCCACGGACTTCGACGAACGGTCGGTGCTGCTGCTGGCGCGCCAGGTCGCTGAGTGCTACGAAGCGGAGTTCCGCGGCGTCTGGCGGGACGACGACGGCCTGGAGACGGCGTTCTGCCAGCAGCTCAGGCCGGCCGACGAGTCCTGCAGCCGAGAGGGCGAGGACGCGTTCGGCGTCGCGCTCAGGGTGCCGTTCGCGGACGCGGAGTTCACGAGCTTCGGGTCCCACTGGAGTGGAGACTGCGGACCCAAGCCCGTCGGGATAGACGAGGGGCGCAACGCGGGTGGCGGAGGTGGCAGAGATGCCTGACTGGCGTCGTCGCGCGTTTCTCGCGAGCAGCGTCGCGGGCCTGTCGGCGGTGGCCGGCTGTGCGAGTCTTCCAGTCGTCGGTAACAGCGACGACGAGCCCTCGTACGACTACCAGCGCCTCGGCGACGCGGCGGACCCGGACGCCGTTCCGGAGCCGTCGCTGTACCCCGGACGCGTCCCGGACGCGCTCGCGGAGGCGCACTACGAGCGCGGCCGATCGTTGTTAGACGGCGTACCGGCCGACCTGTCCTTCCCGAACGGCGTCGTCGAAGCGCGGCTGACCGACCAGCGGGAACGCGCCGCGGAAGATTTCGCGGCGGCCCCGGACGGCGTCTCCAGTGTCGGCACACTCGGTCAGTGGCGGAGAGCCCGCGAGGACGCGGCCGAGGTCCGCGGCGCGTACGACGCGGCCAGCGGCGACCTGACGCAAGCCGACATCGCCGACCGTCGGGCGCGCGTCCGCAGCGATCTCACGTCGTTCCGGAGCGACTGGTCGTACCGCGGCGACACGGTCGTCGAAGCTGTGGTGGTACACCGCCAACTCGAGCGGCTCGCGTCCGCCGCCAGACGGTCTCTCCTGGGGCGCAGGCGACTCCGGGACGACCTCCAATCGGCGGTTTTCGCTGCTGGCGAGGTCGTCGCCGACCTGGAGGGCGGCCGCGCTACAGTCGCGGACGCGGCGGGCCTGCGCGATGCCTACGTGACCGACGGAATGGACGCCTACGTGGACGACATCGCGACGGCGGCCTCGCGACTGGAGGACGTCATATCCGCGACGCTGCGGAACGTCGGCCCCGACATCGACCGGGAGTCGGACGTCGGCGACTTCCACCGGGACCTCGAGGGAACGCCCGCGGCGGAGCTGTTCTGGGTTGCGCAACGAACCGTCGTGGGGACACCGAACATGGTCGGCGACACTATCGCGCGCGGGGACTACGCCACCGCCGTGGCGTCCGCTGGTCACACGCTCGTCGACGTGGTCGCGGCCGGGTCCGCCGTGTCGGCGATCAGGGACGGCGAGCACGGACAGCCGGCGTCCACGGACGAGATCGTGGAACTCCGGGAGCAGGCGTTCGCTGCCGTCGACGACACGCTGCCAACCGAATCCGGGTCGGTCGAGGCTTTCGTCGGGTGGCCAGCACGGCGCGCGCTCCGTGACGCCGAATCAGAACTCGGGGGCTACGAGTTCGAGGACGAGGACAGGACGCCAGACCACCGCGACGTGGTGCGAGCAGTCGGGGGGTACGCGTACGCCGTGTACGCCGCAGATGCCGTCCCAGCCGTCGTCGACCGCGTGGAGTCGGAACTCGGGGCTGGCGAGTAATCGGCAGTCGCCAGTCTGACATGTCGCGGGCAGCGCGAATGCGTCTGGGTGTGATTGCCTGTCGACCTCGAGCGACACCTCCTGCGTGGATTCGGCAGACAGCTGTCTGACGATGGCGATACGGGCCGCTAACCTTTTTGCGCGTGGGGTGAGTCCCTCCGGTAAATGGTCAGGCCCCCGGAACTCCTCGAGGACGTTCTCGACGGCATCGACGCGCTCCTCGTGTTCTCGCCGAGCGGAGCGTACTACGACCGTGCGAAGGACGTCGAGGGCGCCGACGTCGTCGTGGTCGCCCCCGAGAACGCAGTGGGGGCCGACGAGTTCGTCGAGTTGCCGCTGGCGTTCGACGACGTGAAAGAACGCATCCGGTTCGGCATCGAGGGCGCACTCACGGAGGGCGTCGTCGACGACGGCGACGAACTCGGGTGTGCGGCGCCGCTGTTCGGCGACGACATCGACATGGTCGCGCGCACGAAAGTCGACGAGTCACGTCACTCCGGCATCTACGACCTGTTCGCGAACTCGCGAGCGGAGCCCGGCGTCATCCGGGACGTCTTCGAGGTCGCCATCGAACTCGGGAAGAAGGGCCAGAAGGGCGAACCGATCGGCGCGCTGTTCGTGGTGGGGGACGCCGGGAAGGTGATGAACAAGTCCCGGCCGCTGTCGTACAACCCCTTCGAGAAGAGCCACGTCCACGTCGGCGACCCGATCGTGAACGTGATGCTCAAGGAGTTCTCGCGCCTCGACGGCGCGTTCGTCATCTCCGACTCCGGGAAGATCGTGTCCGCGTACCGCTACCTCGAACCGGGCGCGGAGGGCACCGACATCCCGAAAGGACTGGGTGCGCGCCACATGGCGGCGGGCGCCATCACCCGCGACACCAGCGCGGTGGGCATCGCGCTCTCGGAATCCGACGGCCTCGTGCGGGCGTTCAAGAACGGGGAACTCGTTCTCGAACTCGACCCAGAGGAGTACTGAGATGCCGGTCGACTACACGCAAGTGGCGGACGCTGACTTCCGGTACTTGTTCGCCGCGGTCGTGTTCTTCACCGGTATCGTGTTCGGCTACCTCGTGGGCCGGGTGAACGAGCGGCTGCTGCGGGCGATGGACGTCGACGACGCCGTGGAGGGGACGACCATCGACCAGATGGCCCGCGACGTCGGGTCGTCGACCGTTTCGCTGGTGGCGCGACTGACCTCCTGGATTATCTACGCGTTCTCCGCGCTGGTGGCTCTGGAGGTCGCGCAGTTGACCGTCCAGGACGCCGTCTGGTACCCCATCGTCGGGTTCTTCCCGTCGCTGGTCGTCGCCGTCGTCGTGCTGTTCGCCGGCGTGCTGCTCGGGGACAAAGCCGAACTCCTCGTCGGCGAGCGACTGCGGAGCGTCAAAGTCCCCGAGTTGACGCTCATTCCGCTGGTAGTGAAGTACAGCGTCCTCTACGTCGCGGTGCTGATTGCGCTCTCGCAGGTCGGCGTCGCCGTCGACGCGTTGCTCATTCTGCTGTTGGCGTACGTCGCGGCGCTCATCCTGTTCACGGCCGTCGGAACGCGGCACCTGTTGACGTCCGCGGCGGCCGGCGTCTACCTGCTGTTGCGTCAGCCGTACGGCATCGGCGACCGCGTCGCCATCGGTGACCACGAGGGCATCGTGCAGGAGGTCGACGTGTTCGTGACGCACGTCGAGGAGAACGGCCGCGAGTACGTGGTCCCGAACCACCTGGTGTTCCGGCGCGGCGTCGTCGTCGTGAGAGAATGAGCGGTGTCGACTGGGTGCTGACGGTCGGGGGGTGGCTGGCGTTCGTGGGACTCGGGTACGTCGTCGTCGCCGACGAGTCCCGTCTGACGTGGGCGCGAACGTCGGCCGGCCGGTCCTGGGTGCGTCGCCTGAGCGTCCTCGGTGCAGTCCTCGTGGCTGTCGCCGCCGGGTCGTTCTCCGTGTGGCCGCCGGGCGGCGTCTACGTGCTCGCAATCGCGGGCGTGTTCGCGTACCTCGCGGGGTTGCTCGCCACGGCTGGCGCGGTCGGTCTGGCGGTGGCGGCGATGGAGAACGGGGCGTCGTTCGCTGACAGGATGCGCGCGTTCTGGTACGCGGCAGCGGTGCAGTTCCGCGCGACGCGGTCGGCGTTCGTGCTCGCGTTCCTCGCGTTCGGGCTGGCGGCCGCCGTCGCCGGCGTTACCGTCGATCCGGTGCTGAGCGCGGTCGGTGCGCTGTCGCTGGGCGGCGCGTTCGCGTGCCTCGCGGCGCTGGCGGTCGTCGGCGTATTCGTCCCGGGCGGGTACGACGAATCGGTCGCCGAGTCGGTGGAGTCCGCGACGTAGTCGCTTCCCGTCGGCTCGCTTCTCTCGGTGCGTTCGTCAGTTGCGCGCTAGTCCGGGCTGCCGTCCTCGTAGTCGAGTGGTTCCGCTGGGACGCCCGCGACCGTTTCGCCGGGCGGGACGTCCTCGACGACGAGCGAGTTCGCGGCGACCTGTGCGTCCTCCCCGACAGTGACGCCTGGGAGGACGACGACGCCCGCCCCCACCATCGCGCGGTCCTCGACGACGACGTCGCCAGTGCGGTACTCGTCCTGGAGGAATTCGTGGCACAGGAGGGTGGCGTCGTATCCGATCACCGCGTCCTCGCCGACCGTGATGCGTTCGGGCCAGAAGACGTCGGGCGTCGACTCGAGGCCCCAGGCCGCGCCCGTGCCGACCGTCGTGCCGATGCTCCGCAGCAGCCAGTTCTTCGCGCGGAGGCTCGGGCAGATGCGAGCGAGCACGACGACGACGTAGTTGAGGGCGACCCGGAGCGGGTGTTTGGCGTCCGGCCAGTGCCACAGCGAGTTGCGGCGGCCTGGCGTGGGGTGCCGGTCGAGGCGGTCGTGGCGCGACACGCTCCCGGGTTCGCGGCCATCTGCCATCAAATTACGTATTCGCGGGTCGCCCGCCACCAATCTTCGACGCGCGACGAAAGCAGGTTTTATTATCGTCGAATCTGTTTCGTCGAGTGACGAATGACTACTCGACAGCTGCCGACGGGCGTGGAGTCCCCGCGCGGGAAACTCGTCTACCTGTACATTTCGACGCGGGAGCAGGCGACGCTCGACGAACTCCACGCTGAACTCGGCGTTCCGCGAATTACGCTGTACAGCGTGTTGAAGACGCTCCGCGGGCGCGGCCTGGTGCGCGAGGACGGCGACCAGTACGTCCCGGCCTGAGGACGCTCCCACGGGCCCAGCGACACGCTCTGGGTCGCCAGAACGGGCGTGCTACTCCTCGATCGGCGTGAAGGTCCCGGTGACGTCCCAGTCGTGCACGCAGTAGACGTCGCCGACCTCGTCGTCGGCCACGCGCCAGTTCCCGGCGTCCTCGTCCCAGCGCTCCGAGCGCCCACACTCCGTGCAGGTTCGTTCTTTCGGGGCTCGAATGTTCACCATTACGCGAAACCAGACGGTCCGCGGGCTTGAGTCTTCGGCCCACGGCACACTGGGGCACGATCCGCGTGCGGGACGGCCCGCGGTCCAAACAGTTACGGCGTCGGCACGCGCCGATTCTGGCATGCAGTTCGGTGTCATCTCCACGGCGAACATCGCCGACAAAGCCGTCGTCCCCGCCATCCGGGACTCCGACCACGACGTCCGGGCCATCGCCTCCCGGAGTCCCGACGCGGCCGCCGACTTCGCGGACCGCCACGGAATTCCAGAGACGTACGACAGCTACGAGGCGCTGCTCGATGCGGACGTCGACGCCGTCTACAACCCACTCCCGAACGCGCTGCACGCCGAGTGGACGAAGCGTGCCGCAGACGCGGGCCTCCACGTGCTCTGCGAGAAACCGCTGGCGTCTGACGCCGAGGAAGCCGTCGAGGTCGTCGAGCACTGCGCGGACGCCGGCGTCACGCTCATGGAAGCGTTCATGTACCAGTACCACCCGCGGACCGTTCGCGCGCTCGAGGTCGCCCGCGAGGAACTCGGGGACATCCGCCACGTCCACGCGGCGTTCAACTTCCCGCTCCCCGAGGGTTCCGACGTCCGCCTCGACCCGGACCTCGCCGGCGGCGCCCTGATGGACGTCGGCTGTTACTCGGTCAGCGCGGCCCGCCAGTTCCTCGGCGAACCCGTGCTCGTGGACGCCAGCACGCACGACCACCGGGACTGCGGCGTCGACACCGAAATCGCGGGCACCCTGGAGTTCGACGGCGGCGCGACTGCGACCGTCGAAGCCAGTTTCGAGACGCGGGAGCTCCAGACGTACCGCGTCGAGGGGACCGAGGGGTGGCTGGAAGCCCGGGACGCCTACAACCCCGACGGCGGCGAGACGATCCTCCGGTGGGGAACAGGCGAGAAGACCGTCGAGGAGACGTTCGACGACGTCGACCAGTACCGCCTCGAAGTCGAGCACTTCGCAGCGAGCGTGCAGGCCGAGCGCGACCCGCTGACGGATGGCGAAGAAGCGGTCGCGAACATGCGCACCATCGATGCGCTCTACGAGGCCGCCGCGACGGGAGAAACTATTCCGCTCTGAAGAGTCGTCGTTCGCGCGGCGCTCGTGTCAGTCGTCGCTCGCCTGGTCGGCAACGGTGTCGGCGTGGTCGCTCCAGAAGGCGTCGAGTTGCGGCCCCAGGAAGTCCGGGGTCATTCGCGTGAACTCCGCCTGCTCGCCGGGCCCGAGGTACTCGTGGACGGAGTGTCGAGCGCCCTCGACGTACCGCTGGCCGACGAGCGCGCGGACACCCACCTCCTCCGGGCCGCGGATGACGCGGCCGATGGCCTGCCGGGCGCGCCTGACGGCGGGAACGGTGAGCGCGTACTCGAAGGCGTTGTCCTCGCCGAAGGCGTCCGCGTAGGCGCGGCGGACGGCGCGGACGCGCGGCGACCCGACGTTCACGAGGGGGACGCCGACGACGGCGCACGTCGAGAGTTTCTCGCCGTCGTAGTCGACGCCCTCCGTGAGCGTTCCCCGCGTGCTCGTCACCATGACCTTGCCGTCCCCCCTGAAGAATTCGGCTTTCAGGTCGTCCGTCGCTTCGTTCGACGAGGACTCGTCGACGAGAACGTCCTTCTCGACGGCGTCCGCGAGGTAGTCGCCGGCCCACGCTGCCTCCCGGTAGTTCGGCATGCAGACGAGAACGTTGCCCGGCGAGCGCGCGAGCGTGCGGAGGACGTAGCGGTACTCCTCGCGGGTCTGGTTGGCGTTGTCGCTGGTCGGGTCGCCGCGGTTGCGCGCGGTGAACGGCGTGGCGTCCACGAGGAAGCTCGCGCGATTCTCGGCGGGGAACCGGAGGTCGTAGCGCCGTTCGACGACCGGCCGCGCCTCGGCGTCGCCCGCGCCCGCCTCGAGGCGGTCCAGGCCGGTGACTTCGCGGAAGACGTCGAGTGGTTCGAGGGTCGCGCTCATCAGGACGCCGCCGCCGAGGCCCGCGAACGTCTCCCGGAGCGCCCGCGCCGGCATGCAGTTGTACGTCACGAGCGCGGGCGTGTACGTCTCCGCCCACGCCGCGCCCGCCCGCCCGGATTCCTTGGGCGCGTGCTCCAGTTCGATCTCCCGGAAGTACGTCGCGTGGTCGCGCTCCCACCACCGCTGGAGCGTGATGCCGACCGCGCCACACACCGCCGACCGGTCGCCGTCGTCCTCGATGACTGCCTCCGCGGCCGTCCCGATGTCCGCCAGCGACCGCCACAGGCCACCGGTGTAGCCCTGCTGTTCGGCCCACCGCGTCAGGTCGTCCGGTTCGTCGGTCTCGGGGTCCCGGAGCGGAATCTCCTGGTCGTACCCCGGGAGGTCGCGGGCGTCTCTGGGGTCGTGTCCTTCGTTCGCGAGGTACTCGGCGACCCGGTCGTCCAGCCACTCGAGGACGTCCCCGAGGAAGTCGACGGCCTCCTCGACGGCTGTCAGCGACACCTCGTAGCTCTGCAGTTCGTCGCGGACCTGCTGGCGGTTCGTCTCGCTTTGCTTCGCCGTGGTGAGCAGCGACCGCAGGTCGTTGCGGGCGCGGGCGAGCGTGTGGCGGCCGACGCGGTCCGACAGCAGGTCGCGGACGCGCTCCTCGAGGCGGTGGGCTTCGTCCACGACGACGAACGTCCGCTCGTCGAGGAGGTGCGACGTGAGGCCGCGCGTGTTCGGGTCGAAGAGGTGGTTGTAGTTCCCGATGACGACTTCTGCGTGGTCGAGCATCACCTGCTGGACGCGGTGCGGGCACGTGCCGTACTCCACGGCGGCCGGCAGGAAGTCCTCGCTCGTCGCGACGTTGTGCCGGCCCACGTCGAAGTCGACCGGCGACCCCTTGTTGCGGCCGTACCAGTCCGCCTCGAACGGACAGAACAGCGGCGACTCGCCGTCCGAGAGGTCGTCGGGGGCGCTCGGCTGTACCGGCACGTACGGCGAATCCGCGCCCGCCGTCCGGAGCGCGGCCTGCGAGAGGTTGTTGTCGGCGTCCGCGCGGGCCGAGCGCGCGAGGTCGCGGGCGGTCGCGGGGTCCCACCACGGGTCGTCGAGCGCGTCGGCGGCCCGGAGGTCGACCAGGTCGCCGGCGTCGGCGCCGTCGAAGCCACCGGGTTTGCTCTCGTCGGCGTCCACGAGATCGGCCGTCGACTCCCGGAGGTCCTCGCAGCGGTCGTGGACGCTGGCGTCCCGCGGGAACACGTCCTCGCGGCCGTACGGGCAGAGGTCGCGCTTCCCGACGAGCGCCACGCCGTCCAGCGGGTCGTCGAGGCCCGCGTTCATCTGCCGGAGGTCCGCGACGAACTGCTGGAGTTGCTGTTTCACGGGGGTCACGACGAACACGCGCTCGTAGCCGTCGGTCTCCCGGACGAGCTGTGCGGCCGCGGTGAGCGCGGCCATGGTCTTGCCAGTCCCGCAGGGCCCCTCCATCGCGAGGTAGCCGCCGCGTTCGCCGGCGTCGATGGCGGACTCGATGGCGTCGGCCTGCTGGTCGTACGGCGCGTCGAACCCGAAGTAGTCCCGCCAGGCGTCGTCGCCCATTCGCTACAGGGTGGGTCGTCACGCTGTATGAACCCACGGATTGCACGCGGCGGCAGGTGCCAGTATCGCGCTCCCCGGGGCGGGCCGGGCGTCGGTGTCCAGTGACAGGACGTGGCCGCCGCCGGACGTCGAATCGGCCAGTGGATACTTTCGTGGAAAACCCTGACCTGCAGCCATGACCGACACGGGGAGGGACCCGCCAGGGGGGCCGGACGGTGGCCGGGCTCCCGGGCTATTTCAGGCACTTGCCGACGTCGTCGACGGCTGCGTCTTCGCTGTGGACGGTTCGGGCCGTTTCACCGCTGTGAACGACGAGTTCGTCGACCGGACTGGCCACGACCGGACGGACGTGCTCGGCGATCGAGCGACTTCGCTCTTCGACGAGGGCGCGGGCCGAATCGAGGACCGCCTCGACGGCACCGAACAGTCGCGTGGTACCGTCCCGTCGAGGGCCGCGCTGACGACGCCAACCGGCGGCCGAGTGTCCGGCGAGTTGCGGTTGCGGCACGTCGACCCGGACAGTGACGCCGGGGAGATTGTCGGCGTCCTCGAACCGACGACTGACAGCGACGGGTCGCCACCGGAGCAGCGCCGCCAGACGCTCGAAGCCCTTCACGCCGCGGCCGTCGGGCCGGTCGAATCAATCGAGGAACGCATCGAGGCGGTACTGGCGGTCGTTCACGGGGCGGTGGACACGGACTTCGCGACGCTGTCGAGGGTCCGCGACGACGAGTACGTCTTCGAAGCCGTTCGTACGCCGTCGGACGTCGATCTCGACCCCGGGACGGTCGTCGACAGGGAGTCGCTGCCGGTCTGTTCGACCGTCGCCGAGACGGGGGAACCGATGGCTCTCCGCGACGTCTCGGCGGAGGCTCCCGAACTCGCTGACCCCGAGTGGGGGATCGAATCGTACCTGGGCGCGCCGGTCGTCGTCGACGGCGACGTCTACGGGACGTTCTGTTTCTACGGCACGGAGCCCAGCGACGAAGCGTTCACGGAGTGGGAACGGACGCTCGTGGAGCTCGCTGCGGCGTGGGTGAGCGACGAACTGGAGCGCCGGGCGGACCGCGTCGAACTCGACGAGCGAAGCGAGGCAGTCGAGGCGAATCGACGGCGCTACGAGACGCTCGTGGAGAACCTCCCGAACGGCGCCGTCGCGCTCGTCGACGACGACCTCCGGTACACGACTATCGGCGGCACGCCCGTGGACGAGACCTTGGACAGCACGGACGACATCGAGGGGAAGCACGTCAGGGAGACGATTTCCGACGAGTATGCGGACGTGTTGGAGCCGAAGTATCGCGCCGCACTGCAGGGCGAGCCGTCGACGTTCGAGCACGACAGCGGGGAGACGGTGTCGCGGATTCGCATCGTTCCCGTGTACGACGACGACGGCAACGTGGTCGCGGCGATGGGGATGTCCCAGGACGTCACCGAGCAGGCCGAGCGCGAGCGCCGGCTCGAGAAGTACGAGACGATCGTCGAGACGGTCAACGACGGCATCTACGTCGCCGACGAGGACGGCTGCTACGACACCGTCAACGACGCCTTCACGGACCTCACTGCGTACGACCGCCGGGAGTTGCTCGGCGAGCACGCCTCGTTGGTCGTCGACGAGGAGACCCTGGAGCGCGCCCGAGACGTCAGGGAGCGAGCGGACAGCGACGAGGTTAGCCCGTCGATGGAGACGACCATCGAGACTGCCGGCGGCGAGACAGTCCCCGTGGAAGTGACGGTCTCGTCGCTGGAGACCCGGGACGGCAACCAGATGCGAGTCGGCGTCGTGCGGGACATCACGGAACGCCGCGAACGCGAGCGGCAGCTAGCGGCGCTCATCGACAACGTCCCCGGGATGGTCTACCGCTGCCGGAACGAACCCGGCTGGCCGATGGCGTTCGTCAGCGACGGGTGCCGGGAGTTGACTGGCTACGGAAGCGAAGCCCTCGAGAGCGGTGCGGTGTCGTACGGCGAGGACGTGGTCGTCGACGAGGACCAGGCGGACCTCTGGGAGGCCGTCCAGCGCGGCCTCGAACGGGACGGCTCGTTCCTGGTGAGCTACCGGGTCGAGACCCCCGACGGGGAGACCCGGTGGGTCCGTGAACGCGGGCACGGAATCTACGACGACGACGGGAACCTGACGGAACTTGAGGGCGTCATCATCGACATCACGGAGCGCAAGCGCCTGGAGTCCGAACTCGAGGAGATCCTCGGCCGCGTGACGGACGCGTTCTACGCACTCGACGACGAGTTCCGGTTCACGCACGTCAACGAACGCGCCGAGGCGCTGCTCGGAGCCTCGGAGACGGAACTGCTCGGCGAACAGCTGTGGGACGAGTTCCCTGAGGCCGCCGACTTCGACGACATCTGGGACGCGTTCCACGACGCGATGGAGACCCAGGAGCCACAGAGCTTCGAGCGCTACTACGACCCACTCGACTTCTGGGTCGAAGCGACAGTCTACCCCTCCGAGACCGGGTTGTCGGTGTACTTCCGCGACGTCACCGAACGCCACGAGAAGCGCGAGCAGCTCGAGCAAAGCGAGCAGCGCTACCGCGCGCTCGCTGAGAACTTCCCGGACGGCGCGGTCGCGCTGTTCGACGAGACCCTCGAGTACACGGCCGTCGGCGGCGAACTGGTGGACGAGATCGGTGTGGCGATGGACGAACGAGTCGGCCAAAGCGTCGACGAGATCTACCCCGCCGAGATTGCTGCGCAGATCGAACCGTACTTCCGGTCGGCGCTGGCCGGGACGCAGTCGTCGTTCGAGTTGGACTACCGTGACCGCCACATTCAGGCGAAGACGCTCCCGGTTCGTGACGCCGACGGCGACGTCGAGGCGGGAATGCTGGTCGCCCAGGACGTGACCGAACGCGTCGAGAACCGACGGGCTCTCGAGGAGAGCGAACAGCGCTATCGGAGCCTCGTGGAGAACCTGCCGAACGGCGGTGTCGGCGTTTTCGACGAGCATCTCGAGTACACGCTCGTCGACGGGACGATGTGGGACGACATCGACGTGGACGCCGCGGACATCGAGGGACGGACCATCTGGGAGGCGTTGCCGGAGGGGACCGTCGATGACGTCGAACCCGTGTTCCGCGGTGCGCTGGCGGGCGAAACTGAGAGCGTCGTTACGACGCTCGACGGCCGCATCTATCGCGTGTGGGCGACGCCGGTCCCCGACGCGGACGGCGAGATCACGGGCGGCCAGAGCATCGCGCTGGACGTGACCGAGCAGCGGGAACGCGAGCAGCGACTCGAACGCACGCTGGACCTCCTCGAGAAGACCGAGCGCATCGCCGACGTCGGCGGCTGGGAGATCGACCCGGAGACCGAGGACGTGTTCTGGTCCGACCACCTCTTCGAGTTGCTGGGCGTGGACTACGACGAGGAACCGCCGCTGGACGAGGCGCTCGACGTCTACCACGAGGAGGACCGTCACATCGTCGAGGAGGGTGTCCAAGCCGCGATGGCGTCCGGGGACCCGTTCGACGTGGAGGTCCGGTTCCGCCGGCCGGACGGCGAAGTTCGGTGGCTCAGGGTGCGGGGGGCGCCGGAATTCGAGGACAGCGAACTCGCCACGGTCCGCGGGGCGGTCCAGGACATCACCGAGAAGAAGGAACGCGAGCAGTTCCTCGAGGAGGTCAAAGACCAGATGGAGGCCGCCACCCAGGCGGGCGCCGTCGGCACCTGGGAGTGGCACGTCCAGGAGGACAGGTTCATCGCAGGCCAGTCGCTGGCGGAACTGTTCGGCATCGACGCCGAGGAAGCCCGCGAAGGCGTCCGCCTCGACCGAATGGTGGAGTCGATTCACGAGGACGACCGCCACCGTGTCGAGGACGCCATCGAGGAAGCCGTCGAGACGGGCGGGGACTACCGCGAGGAGTACCGCGTCGTAGACGCGGATGGCGAGACGCGTTGGGTCGTGGCGCGCGGCCACGTCGAGTGCGACGAGGACGGCGAACCGGTGACGTTCCCGGGCACGATCACGGACATCACCGAGAAGAAGCGCGTCGAACAGGAGCTGTCGCGCCAGCGCAAGCAACTCGAGACGCTGATCGACTTGCTCCCAGTGGCCGTGCTCGTCGCCGACAGCGACGGCGAGATCGTGAAGTGGAACGAGGCCGCCGAAGCCGTCTGGGGCGGGGAGATCGTGGAGGCCGATTCGGTCGCCGACTACGAACAGTTCACGGGCTGGTGGGCGGACAGTGGCGACCGGCTCGCGCCCGAGGACTGGCCGCTGGCGCGCGCGCTCGACGGCGAGGACGTCACTGACCCGAGCGTCATCGAGATCGAGGGCTTCGACGGCGAACATCGGATGGTTCTCAACCATGCGACGCCAGTGCGCGACGAAGACGGCGACGTGAGCCGTGCTATCGTCACGTTCGTGGACATCACGGAACGCCGCGAATACCAGCGCAAGCTCGAGGCGTCGAACGAGCGCCTCGAACAGTTCGCGTACGCGGCCTCCCACGACCTCCAGGAGCCGTTGCGCATGGTGTCGAGTTACCTCTCCCTGATCGAACGACGCTACAGCGACAAACTCGACGACGACGGCCGGGAGTTCATCGAGTACGCAGTCGACGGCGCCGACCGCATGCAGGAGATGATCGACGCGCTCCTCGCGTACTCCCGCGTGGAGACGGAGGGCGAGCCGTTCGAGCAGGTGGACCTCGAGGCGGTCTTCGAGGACGTCTGCCAGGACTTCCAGTTACGGATCACCGAGTCTGACGCGACGGTCACCACGGACTCGCTGCCGACCGTCTACGGGGACGAGGACCAGCTGCGGCAGGTGCTCGGGAACCTCCTGAGTAACGCCATCGAGTACAGCGGCGACAGTCCACCCACCGTCGAGGTGTCCGCACGACGAGCGGACGGCCAGTGGGTCGTCGCCGTCAGCGACGACGGCATCGGCATCGACCCCGAGCACGCCGACGACATCTTCGAGGTGTTCCAGCGACTCCACAGCCACGACGAACACGCCGGAACCGGCGTCGGCCTGGCGCTCACCCAGCGCATCGTCGAGCGCCACGGCGGCGACGTCTGGGTCGAATCAGAGCCCGGTGAAGGGGCAACGTTTTACTTCACCATCCCGGATGTTGATACCAATGATTGAACACCGCGACGCCGACCCCGTCGACATTCTCCTGGTCGAGGACAACCCGGGAGACGTGCGACTCACGCAGGAAGCGTTCGCGGAAGCCAACATCAACAACGACCTGCACGTCGTCACGGACGGCGAAGCCGCGCTGAACTTTGTGGAGCAGCGCGAGCGGCACGCCGACGCCCCGCGTCCGGACCTCGTGTTGCTGGACTTGAACCTCCCGAAAGTCGACGGGCTGGAGGTCCTCGAGCACATCAAATCCTCCGAGCAATTGCGCCGGATTCCGGTCGTCGTACTCACCAGTTCGGAGGCCGAAGAGGACGTCGTCCAGAGCTACGACAAACACACCAACGCGTACCTCACCAAGCCCATCGATCCCGGCGAGTTCGTCGACGTCATCCAGTCCTTCGAGGACTTCTGGCTGACGGTCGTTCAGCTCCCGCCGGACCCGGAGTGAGTCACCGACCATGACCGGGTCACACCCTCGAATTCTGCTCGTCGAAGACAACCCGGGCGACGCCCGTTACATCCAGGAGATGTTGCGCGAAGCGGTCTCCTTCGAGGGGCGTGCGTTCGACGGTGGGCGCGCCCAGTCGGACGCGAACGCCTCCGGCCCTGCGGACACACTCGTCCACGAGAAGCGCCTCGAAGCCGGGCTCGAACGCCTGGACGAGCTGGCTGTGGACGTCGTCCTCCTCGACCTGGACTTGCCCGACAGCAACGGTCTGGACACCTTGACGACGCTGCTCGACCACGACGACACCGTCCCGGTCGTCGTGCTCACAGGGCTCCGTGACCGGGACGTCGGCACCGAGGCCCTGCGTCGCGGCGCCGAGGAGTTCCTCGTGAAAGACGAGATAAACCCTGGGCTGCTCGTGCGCTCGCTGCACCACGCCATCGAGCGGCGCGAACACCGCCTCGAGCAGAAGCGCTACGAGACGCTCATCGAGGAGTCGACCGACGTCAACGCAATCCTGGACACGGACGGCGCGTTCCAGTACGTCACGCCGTCGGCCAGCCGGGTGCTCGGCTACGACTCCGAATCGCTCGAGGCCGAGGCCGCCTTCGAGTACGTGCACCCCGAGGACCGCCCCGCGGTCCGCGAGGAGTTCGAAGCCCTGCTGGCGGACCAGGACTACCGGGCGACCATCGACTTCCGGTTCGAGCACGCCGACGGGTCGTGGGTGACGCTGAACGCGCTCGGCCGGAACCTACTGGACGAACCGGCCATCGAGGGGGTGGTCGTGTACACGCGGGACGTCACCGAGCAACGCGAGTACGAGCGTCGTCTCGAAGCCCAGCGGGAGCGCCTCGCCGCGCTCAATCAGTTGAACAGCGTCGTCCACGGCGTCACTGAAGCGGTCATCGACCAGTCCCGGCGCGAGGAAATCGAACAGATCGCCTGCGAACGCCTCGCCGCGTCGGACTCCTACGAGCTAGCGTGGGTGGGCGAACCCGACCCGGAGACCCAGTCGGTCGAGGTTCGCGCCGAGGCCGGCGCGGCCGACTATCTGGACCGCGTGTCGCTGTCAGTGGACCCGGCGGACCCCAGAAGCGAGGGACCGACGGGTACAGCGTTACGCACCGGGGAGATGCAGACGGCCCGGGACGTCGGGTCGTACTCGAACTACGAACCGTGGCGCGACGTCGCCGACGAGTTCGGATTCCAGTCGTCCGCAGCCGTCCCGATTCGCTACGAGGAAAACACGTACGGCGTCCTGAACGTGTACGCGGACCGCCAGGACGCGTTCCGGGAGGAGGAACGCACTGTCGTCGAACACCTCGGGCGGCTGATCGGCCACGCCATCGCGGCCGCAGAGCGCAAACAGGCGCTGATGAGCGACACGGTCGTCGAACTGGAGTTGCGCGTCACCGGTATCAGCGAGCAGTTCGGCGGTATGGCGATGCCCGGCGAGCCCATGCGGTTCAATCGCACGATTCCGGTCGACGGTGACAACTTCCTGATCTACGGCACCCTCCCGGCCGACGAACTGCCCGTCCTCGAGGACATGGTTGCGGCCGTCCCGTTCTGGGAGTCGCTGGACGTCGTCGGCGAACAGGTCGACGACGTCCGGTTCGAACTCCGGGTGTCGAGTCCGCCGCTGATGACCGAGGTGGCGTCCCTCGGCGGGGCCGTCCAGGACGTCGTCCTCGACGGCGACGACCTCAAGCTGACCGTCCACCTCCCCCAGGACGTCGAAGTACGAGAGGTCGTCGAAACGGTCCGCGAATACTACGACTCCACGAAAGTCGTCGCGCGCCGCCAGGTCACCGACCGCGACAGCCGCTCGGAGCGACTCGGCGAAGTGTGGGCGAACGAACTCACCGACCGCCAGCGCACCGTCGTGGAGACGGCGTTCTACGCGGGCTTCTTCGAGTGGCCGCGCGTCTCCAGCGGCGAGGAGGTCGCTGACAGCCTCGGCATCGCCGGGCCGACGTTCTCCCAGCACCTCCGCGCCTCGGAGCGGAAAGTGTTCGCCCGCCTCGTCGGCGAGGACCCCGAGGACACCGAGTTCTCGGACTGACCCTGCAGTATTCGCGGACTGACTTCTGGAGCGTTCGCGGACTCACAACTGGGGAACACAGAGAACAGCGAACTACAGTTGCGGGATGTCCAGGGGGACGCTGCCCTTCGTGTACCCCTCGATGGACTCGTCCGGCCGCACGCGGAACACGACGGCGGGGCGGTGGCCGACCTCGGGCCGCTCGCCCCGGATGCGGTGCCACTCGTCGTCGGGGAACGACGAGCAGTCGACGAACAGCACCGCGCCGCCGCCGTGGGCCTCCAGTTGGCCGTTGGTCTTCGTCGCGGCCGTCTCCTTGATCGCCCGGATCGGCGTGTTGGCCGAGCGGTCGTTCGTCGGGACAGGGCGCGTGACCTCCACGAGGACGCCGTGTTCGCCCTCGCGGTCGGCGCGATAGTCCAGCGAGTGACCAGTCGTCACCTCGATCTCGGGGGTGACCTCGTAGCCCGCTTCGCCGAGCAGCCACGCCGCGTTGAACTCCCCCATCGCGCCGTTCGCGCGAGCGACGTCGAGGAACTCCGAGGTGCCGAGCTTCCCCGCCATGACGTGGCGCTCGTCGTCGAAGACGCCGGTCTCGAGGAACGACTCGTAGAACGCCAGCGCGTCCGCGGCGTCGGCGTCAGGGAACCCCGCGGCGTGCTCCTTGAAGAACGCGCGCGTCGTCTCGCGGCCGTCTTTCGAGCAGAACACGGGCAGGAAGAACCAGGACACGTACGGGTAGTCTGCCAGCCACGGCGCCTCCTCGTGGAGTTCCGCGAGGAGTTCGCGTTCCGCCCACCGGGAGACCTCCGACGGTGCCTCCGCGAACGACTGCTTGTTCGTTCGCCACAGCGCTTTCGGGGTCTCCGTGTTCCCCATCCACCACGCGCCGTCGTCGTCCCAGGCGAACAGCGCGGTGTCGCCGTTGTTCATGTCGAACCGTCTGGCGTCGTACCCCGCCGGGGGTTTGAACCACGGCGGGGACGCCGTCGCTCCGATGTTCTCGTCGAGGTCACGGAGCAACTGGGCGTCGACGCGGTCGGCACTCCAGGATTCGCGCGAGCGCCGGAACCGCAGCGGTTTCGCCACACGCTAGAGACGGTTCGGCCACAGATGAGTCTGTCGTCGGCCGGCCGAACCGGGAAAAACCCCGCGACTGAACCGGTGTCGGCGGCGCCTCACTCTCAGACGGGTTCGAGTTCGTCGTGCCGGTACGGGACGGCGTCGTGGCCGTACTCGTCGAAGCGGACTACGAACCAGGCGTCGTCCTCGGTGCGTCGAACGTCAGTGACGACGCCGTCGTCCCCGAAGTGCTGGTGGCGCTCGTAGCCGCAGACTGCGAGCTTCGCTTTGTCCGCGGACTGCCGGGCCACGCGCACGCGCTCTCCCCGCCGCAGCGTTTGCTCCGTCTGTGCCATGCATACACATACCACGTACCGCGTGAAGTCGTTTTCGGCGCAACTGGTGTCGCTGCTGGGTCACAACGGAAGCGAGGTGAACGCCCTCCCAATCACTGGAGCCGGTGTTGGAACGCGTTCCCCTTCCACCGGAACACGGCGCCGTACTCCTCCCAGTCGCCGTTCTCCTCGAGCCGGTAGGCCGCGAACGGCGTGTTCCGCACGAGTTCGAGTTCTGAAACGAGCAGTTTCGTCGGTTCCATGAGGTCCTCGAAGTCTTTCGCCTCACGCGACGTTCCCGACGTGCCGGCTTCCGGCGTGAACGACGGACCCGTGACCTCGTCCACAGACACGTCCCCGAACTGGTGGCGCTCCCAGACCTCGTAGGTCCCGTACGGAACCGTGTCCGTCACTGGGGGCGACCGAACGACCTGGACTTTGAACCGGAGTGCGCTGGCCGTCGAATCGGGGTCTTCGTTCCAGATGACGCCCCTGACGTGTAGCTTCAGCTTGCGGTCGCCGGTCACGCCGGCGTTGACCTTGAGGTCACCGGACGTGTACGTTTCACCTTCCACAGTGATTCCCGAGAGCGTGCCCTGGTAGCCGCGGTGCTCCTTGAACTGGTAGGGGAGGTCGACAGCCGCCGCGCGTTCCCGAGTCGGTTCGACCTCCGCTGGTATCGGGTCGGACGCGTCGCGCTTGCCCCACCCCTCACCGGACTCTTTCGGGTCTATCCACGCACACATATCTGGCCACTCTAGGGAGGGTTCGCCGCCCACCGAGAAAAGCTGTATGGGTAGGTATCGAGGGTCAGGGACGGTCCCATTCACCGTCTCGTCACGAAGTTTCCGAACTTGTTCGGGAGAGGTGACTCTAGGCGTGACCGATTAGGGCCGCGTGCATGACAGCAAAGACGCTCGACCTTCGTGACGTCCCGCCACCCAAGCGTCACCCGAAAATCCACGACGCCTTCGACGACCTCGAGAGCGGCGAATCCCTGGAACTCGTCAACGACCACGAACCGAAACCCCTGTTCTACGAGATGCAGGCCGAAGTCGACGACTTCGACGCCGACGCCTACGAGGTCGAACAGCGCGCGCCCGACGAGTTCGTCGCGAAACTCCCGAAGAAGTAGCAGGCGACACGTATCGGCGTTGCATGTGACTGCCGTTTGGCACGCCGGTCCCGGTTTTCCGTTGGCACACTGGGTCCGGGTTTTCGTTGGCACGCCGGACCCGGATTTCCGTTGGCACGCCGGCTCACTGTATTCCGTTGACACCCTGGCCCCTGTTCTCCTGCTGGTAGGTCGGCCACTGACCGTCCGCTGGCTTCGCGGCCGGGAACGGTCCGAAAGGAACGTCTGTCACCCCATCGCTTCGCGCTCCCGTTCGTGTTGCCGAAGTCGGTTGCGGCTCCCGGCTCACGCCCCGTTGCCGGAGTCAGTACGTCGGCGACTCCTCGGTCACGCCATCCCGGTGATTGACGACGCGCGCGGCTGTGAAGCAGTAATCCGACAACCGATTGAGGTAGGACAGCACCGGGTCGGCGACCGCCGGCGCTGAGGAGTCTGCGAGCGCCACTACGCGGCGTTCGGCGCGACGACAGGTCGTCCGCGCGACGTGGAGGGTGGTCGCGGCCGCCGCGCCAGCCGGCAGAATGAACGACTCGAGGCCGCCGACCTCGTCCTCGTACTCGTCGATCCAGGTCTCCAGCACGTCGACGCGGCCCGGCGACAGTTGGGGGTCGTCGTCACCCGGGTCCGGGGTCGCCAGCTGAGACTGTATCGTGAACAGGTCGTTCTGGACGACCGCCAACTGGTCGTCGACGTCCCCGTAGTCCGACGGCCGCGCGTCCCCCACCCGCGCGTTCAGTTCGTCGACCGTCCCGGACGCTTCGATGCGTGGATGAGTCTTGGAGACGCGTGACTGGTCCGCGAGGTCGGTCTGGCCGTCGTCGCCGCGGCCGGTGTACACCTTCATACCACCGAGTTCCACGACCCAGTCACATCGTCCCTGCACCGAACGTGTTCGAGCGAGTCTGCACGGCCACATTCGAACGAGTCCGCGGCTGCGCGAGAACATTCCACCCGTGAGTGTTGGCCGAGTGTGGGAAACGGGGCGTGGCGGTAGAGGGGTTCACTAGACGATTGCTGGGTCGGTAGCGAGTTTCACCACTCCCCACGGTAGTTCCGTCGTGACCGCCGTATTAATGCCCTGGAAGACGCAATTTCTGTCTGTACGCCGTCCAGTCTGTGGGCGGTTCGTGTCTATGCCCCGTCCAGTCTGTGGGCGGTTCGCGTCTGTTCGTCGTCCAGTCTGTGGGCAGTTCGCCGACCAGGACTGTCGCTACGATTCGTCCTCGGAGGCGCTGTCCTCGGTGCCGGTGTCCGCCAGCGGCTGCTCGAACGTGATTCGGTGCGGGTCGTACCCACGGCCTTCGTAGAGTCGACGCGCGGGCTCGTTCTCCCAGAGCGCTTCCACCGCCAGCACTGTCGCACCGCGCTCGGCGAGTTCGGCTTCGGCGTAGTCCAGCAGTGCCGACCCCACGCCCTCGTCGCGCGCGTCCGGCGTGACGTAGACGTTGTCCACGACTCCCCGCGTCGCGTCAGTCTCGAAGAACCCAGTTTCGGCGTGGAACATCACGAACCCCACGACGCCGTCATCGTCAGCCACTGCGACGCCGTCCGCGTGCACGTACTGCGCGACGAGATCGCGGGCCTGGTCGCGGTTCGCCGCCGGAAGGAGGTGCGAGCCGTGCGCGCGCTGTTCGCGGGCCAGTGTCACCCACAGTTCGGTCACGACCGCGACGTCGTCGCCGGTCGCGGCCCGAACGTCCATTAGTCTGCCCCCAGCCTCTCTTTGTCAGTTGTCCCCGTACCCCCAGTCACCGCAGTACCTCCACTGCCGGCAGGGATTCGCCCGTCAGCAACCGGAGTGCCGCACCGCCGCCCGTGCTCACGTGGTCGAACCCCGACAGGTCGAACGCCCGAATCGCCGCCGCAGTGTCCCCGCCACCCACGACGGTGTACTCCGCGTGCGTCGCCGCCGCGAGGATTTCCCGGGTGCCCGCGGCGAACGTCTCCTCCTCGAAGACGCCCGCCGGCCCGTTCAGGACCGCAGTACCGGACGTTCGAAGGATGTCCTCGAACGCGGCAATCGTGTCGCTACCCACGTCCTTGAGCGGTTCGTCGCGGCGCGGCGGCAGCGACGTGACGTCCAGTTCGGTGCGCTCGCCGTTGCGCTCCACGGCGACGTCAACCGGCAGTTCGACGCGGTCGGCGTACTCGTCGAGGACGTCGCTCGCGCGCTCGATCTCAGTCTCGTAGCCGCGGTCGTGGATGAACTCCGTGCTCGCGCGCCCGATGTCCACGCCGTCCGCAGCCAGGAACACGTTCCCGACGACACCAGTCACCAGTACGTGCTCGGCGAGGTCGTGCTCGAGCGCGTGCTCGACGACCGTCACCGAGTCCGGCACTTTCGCGCCGCCGACCACGTACGTTCGCGGCGTCGGCGTCTCCTCGATGGACCCCAGCACGTCCAGTTCCTCCGCCATCACGCGGCCGGCGTACGACGGTAGCCGTTCCGGGAACCCGACCAGCGACGGCTGCGAGCGGTGCGCGGCCGCGAACGCGTCGTTGACGAACGCGTCCAGGGCGGGCGACAACCGCGACACGAGGAACGTGTCGGCCGCGCGCTCCGGCGAGAACTCCATGTACTCCTCGCTGTAGAACCGCGTGTTCTCCAGCAACACGGCCTCCCCTGCGTCGAGGGACTCGACGGCACCGCGCGCGTCCGCGGAGAACGTCGCATCACAGTACGTGACGTCGAATTCGAGGAGTTCGTCGAGCCGCTCGGCGTGCGGTTCAAGGCGCGCGAACTCGTCGCCGCCCGGCCGCCCCTGGTGGGCCAGCACCGCGACGCGGGCGCCGCGGTCGAGCAGTTCCGCCAGCGTGTCGACGTGTGCCCGCAGGCGCGCGTCGTCCGCGAGCGATTCGTCCTCGGTCAGCGGGCTGTTGATGTCGACCCGCACCCCGACCGCTGTGTCCATCGCGTCGAGGTCGTCGAGGGTCCGTATCGCCATGTGGTGGGACCGAGAAAGGCGTCGGGTATAGGCGTTACTGTACGTCCCGACGAGCACGGCTCCGGATCCCCCGTTCTTGCGACATTCGGTGGCTCAAATGGGTCTGCGGGAGGAATCGGGCCGGTCTCGCGGATTCGTGGTGTTGAAAGAATTATGACCGCCGCGGATCGCTGAACCGCTCAGGGATACTCGTCGTACCGCCGCGCTCGTGTCGGTCACCCGCACCGCCGGCCTGGGCTCTCAGACTGCCCGGCACTCGGGGCATAGCAACTGGCCGTTGACGTCCACGAGCTGGTGGGCGAGACTCCCACAGCCCTCGCAGACCCCTTGCTCGGCGTACGTCTCGTTGCCCTCGCCCTGCGAACTCGACGGTGGGCCGGAGGGTGCGGACGGCGCGCCGCGGACACGCTTCTCGACGCTCGGCGCGACGTCGCGGGCTTCCACGATGCCGTGGACGCCGTTGTCGTCCGCCACGAGCACCCGTGGGTCGCCCGTACGACCCATGAGGTCGGCAGCGTCCGCGACGGACGCGTCGAGCGACAGCGACTCCGGCGTCTCGTCCATCACGTCCGCTGCCGTGACATCGTGAGGGTCCCCGTCGTCCAGGAGGAGGTCGAACACCGACTCCGCGGTGATGACGCCGACTGGCGTGCTGCCGCGAAGCACCACCGCGCTGCTCGTGTTCTCCGAGCGCATCAGCTCCACCGCATCGAGTAGTTCGTCGGATTCGCTGACGCCGACGAACTCGTGGGAGAGCACGTCCCTGAGGGCTAATTGAGGCATGTTTTGAGCTAGCACTCAATCGGGCTAAAAGGTATCCCCAAAACGTCTATACGGCTCCCGAACCAACTTCTTGAGGCCTCTATACTCCGGATTTGTTGCGGAACAGTGACGGGTCGACAGCGACGAGGCCGATTGTCGGCAGCGGCCTCGCACGGAAACGCTGGATTCAACATCGGCGCAGCCACTCACGTGTAGCAATGACCATTCCGTCGTTCGCCATCGGCATCGCCGGGGGGACGGGAGCCGGCAAAACGACGGTCGCCCACGAGATCACCGAGAACGTCGAGGAGGCGGCCACGCTCGTCCCGCTGGACAACTACTACAAGGACCTCGGCCACATGGCGTTCGACGAGCGGAAGACCGTCAACTACGACCATCCGTCGGCGTTCGAGTGGGAGTTGCTCCGCGAACACCTCGACACACTGCTCTCGGGCCAGGCCGTCGAGATGCCCCAGTACGACTTCAACGAACACCTCCGGAAAGACCAATGCGTCACCGTGGAGCCGACCGACGTCATCGTCCTCGAGGGAATTCTCGCGCTCTACGACGACGACGTCAACGACATGCTCGACCTCCACATCTACGTCGAAACCGACGCCGACGTGCGGATTCTCCGCCGCATCGAGCGCGACGTCGTCGACCGCGGCCGCGACCTCGAGGGCGTCATGGACCAGTACCTCTCGACTGTGAAGCCGATGCACGAGCAGTTCATCGAACCGACGAAGAAGGACGCCGACATCATCATCCCCGAGGGCGCCAACGCCGTCGCCGTCAACCTCCTCGAGGAGAAGGTGCAAGCCGAGAGCTCCGAGATGGCTGCGTGGGCTGCGCGCAGCCACGACGACGAGCGATTCCAGCGGGCGGACTACGCCGACGAGGGCTACACTCAGCACGCCAGCGAGAAGACGGAACCCCAGGAGGTCAGCGAGAAGACGGAACCGGAGTCCTAGTCGGGAGGTGTCGTGGACCGCAATCCCTGAAGACCGCTACTCCGTGGGGTGGTACTCCCAGAGGTTCGCACGCCGCATCGCCGCACCGACGGCTTTGTGGAAGTCGACTTTCGTCTCGAACTCCTCTTCGTCGACGTGCTCGAAGATGTCCGCGACGGAGACGACTTTCTCGTGGTTGATGCGGACCGGCCACTCGCCGTACTCCTCCAGGAACTCGTCGCGCTCCAGCGGGAAGTCCTCCGCTTCGTCGGTCATCTTCGAGAGGACGGCCATGTCGTAGTTCCGGCCGCCCTCGCTGCCGTGTTCGCCGTCCGGGTCGTGCACCCAGTCCCGCCCCGAGGGGTCTTCCATCTCTGCCATACGCGAGTGGTTCGCCGCCGGCCCCAAAACGGTTTCTCAATCGGCGCGGTGGACATTGTCACAGTCGGCGTGGCGCACAGTGTTCACTCGCCGTACCCGCCTTCACTCGCCGTACCCGCCGACGCAAACAGTTTCCGTACCTCGCCGTACCCGCCGACGCAAACAGTTTAGTGGGGTCGACTGATACGTTCGAGTCAGGTTGAACAGGCCTTCCAGGCCGACCACGACCCGGTGAGGTTCGACGCGTTCGGCTCGCCGTCGAGCTGTCACCGGCCGGTGGTTCGGCCGGCTCGCCGACTGTGGGCCCGCGGTGTACGACCGGAGACGACCGGTGCCGTCGCCGCGCGGTCACGCTGTTCGGCACTCGGTGCGCGCCCTCGTGCGTAGCCACTGGTGGGGCCTGGACCGTTTTCCGCTGTTCCTGACGCTCGGACCAGCACTAGCCGATGTGGGCCTCCGAACCACGGGTTCGGCTGCGCCGGGCGCGCCGTGTCGCCGTCTCAGTGACGCGAGCCGCCGAACCACCAGATGTCAGCCACACCACCGAGTCGCCAGCACCGATACCAGAGCAATCAGAAACTCGTGGGGCGCCAGCCGTTCGCAGCACGACTGTATGCGGTCTCAGTAGGGGAGCCAGGCCAGTATGCGGTCGCAGTAGGGAAGTCAGGCCAACTCGACCAGGGGTGGTCTCCGTGATCGGGCACCGGTACGACCTCGCCCTCGAATCGCGTGTCGAGGACGCGCGGCCCGAGTACGTCTTCGAGACGGCCGACGGCGTCTGCTCGAAGCAGTCGTTTCGGACGCCGGAACTCCTCCTCGCGGACGTGCTCTGGTCGACGGACGTCGACCGACTGCTCGTTCCCGGGGCGAACTACGGCGTGGTCGGCGTCCTGCTCGCTGCGTCGACCGACTACGTCGCGATGACGGAGTCCAGCGCCCGGGCAGCGACGCTCTGCGAACGCAACGCCGCAGCGAACGGCGTCGAGACTGACGTGACGCTGACTGCAGGGGTCACTGAGTTGGAAGGGACGGCGGACACCGAGGTGCTACAGTTGCCTGGCGTTCCCGACGAACGGAGGTTCGACGCGGTGGCGTACGCCCCGAAGCCGTACACGCCACTCGACGTGGGCGGGCAACGCATTCTGGACGTCGCGTCGCGACTCGCGCCGGGCGGCCGGGTCTACGTCACCGCAGCGAAGCACACGGGATTGGCGCGGTACGAGACACTTCTCGAGGACGTCGCCGGTGACGTCGAGAGCGTCGGCTCCCGTGAGGGATTCCAGGTACTGAGGGCGGCTGTCCCCGGGAATCCAGCCAAGGGATTCGAGTCTCGAATGTGGGCTAACGTCCGTGAATTCGACGTGACTGTCGACGGTATCGACCTGTCGCTGGTATCAGTGCCGGGCGTGTTCTCGGTGTCGGAATTGGACGCCGGAACCCGGCTGCTTGCGGAGTCCGCGGAGGTCTCAGACGGTGAGCGCGTCCTGGACCTCTGCTGTGGATACGGTGCCCTGGGTACGTACGCCGCGTCGGCTGCCGACTGCGAGGTCTGGCTCACGGACGACGACCGAATGGCGACAGCCTGCGCGGAGCGCGTTCTCGAAGTCAACGACGTCGAAGCGTCCGTAGTCACTGCGGACGGCCTTCGTGGTGTCGCGGCTGAATCCTACGACCGCGTGCTCTGCAATCCACCGACGCACGCGACGGACGAGGTACTCAACGGGCTCTTCGGCGGTGTGCGGGACGTGCTGCGGAGCGGGGGTGAGTTGCTGGCTGTGCACCACGGGGAGCTGGACCTCCGACCGCAACTCTCGGCGTTCGAAACCGTCGAGGCTGTCGCTGCGGGGGGCGAGCACGTCGTGATTCGCGCGCGGTGAGTGGGCGTATCGAACTCGCTATCGGGGTCCTGAGTGTTCGGAGGGTAGCCCTGCGAGTTCGGGATGGGGGGTTCCCGTGGGTCCGAAGAACGATGGACGGTGAGGATGGGATTTGAACCCATGAGGCTGACGCCACCGGTTTTCAAGACCGGCGCATTAGGCCGCTCTGCCACCTCACCGCGCGACCGACGATAGGACTGGCCGACGGTTGAAACTGTCGTTGTCGTGCGGTGACGACGGGGGGCCCGCCCCGGATTTCGAATGTTATCGTGGCGAGACTGAGGGGCGGTGCCAGTTGCGGTGCGAACGTGTGCGAGTAAGTGTGCCAGTCCAATATCGCTGGACAAGGTGTCCGACAGGGGCACCCCAGTCTGCGAATGTTTTGCGGCAGTAGAACAGACGAGACCGGGATGTACTGTGGCGAAGAAAGCGCGCTGCAAGAGCGAACACGAGAAACACTAGAAACAATAGAACCAGTGGTATTATGGTGGGTGCGGAGAAATCCGGGCATCAGCGATGGAGACGCCGTTCCGTGACCGCGTCGAGCTGTTCACCAACAAGGACGTACTGAAAGACCACTACGAGCCGGAGGAGATACTCGAACGCGACGAGGAGATCGACCAGTACGCGAACGCCCTCCAGGACGTCGTCGACGGCTGGGAGCCCGACAACGTCTTCGTCTACGGGAAGACCGGCGTCGGCAAGACGGCAGTGACGCGGTACATGATGGACGCACTCGAGTACGAAGCGCGGGACCGCGACGGCGTCGACACCGTCGCGAGCGTGGAGGTCAACTGTCACCACCACCCGTCGTCGTACCAGGCAGCTATCGCGCTCGTCAACGAATTGCGCGCCGACACCGACCGCGACCCGCTCACGACAGGCCTGTCGACGTCCGACGTCCTGAACGCGCTGTTCGACGAAATCGAGGCGCGCGAGGGCACTGTCCTCATCGTGCTGGACGAGATCGACAACCTCGGCGACGACGACATGCTGCTGTACCAGTTGCCGCGCGCGAAGACCAACGGCAACATCGAGGACTCCCAGGTCGCCGTCGTCGGTATCTCCAACGACTACACGTTCCGCAACGACCTCTCGCCGAAAGTCCAGGACACGCTCTGCGAGCGCGAGATCAAGTTCCCGCCGTACGACGCCAACGAACTCGTGACGATTCTCTCCGACCGCGCGAAACGCGGCCTCCGCGGCGACGTTCTGGAGGACGGCGTCATTCCGCAGTGCGCCGCGCTCGCGGCACGCGACCGGGGGAGCGCGCGACAGGCTATCGACTTGCTCCGCGAAGCCGTCAACGTCGCCGTGGAGGACGGTCGCGAAGTCGTCACCGAGGCGGACGTCGACACGGCCGTCGAGCGGGTGGAACGCGGTCGCATCAAGGACTCGATCAAGGACCTCACGACGCATGGCCAGTACGTCCTGCTCGCAGTCACGGAGATGGCGGTCAGCGGCGAGACGCCGGTTCGCGCGAAGGAACTCTACGAGGTCTACGAGGACGTCGCCGCCGGCTACGCGTCAGAACCGCTCAGCCAGCGCAGCGTACACGACCACCTCAACGACCTCTCGATGCTCGGGTTTCTCCGCCAGCATGACCGGAACTACGGGCGCGGGGGCGGGCAGTTCTTCGAGTACGAACTCGACGTCGACCCCGAGATGGTCCACGAGGCGATAGCCGACGAGAGTAACTGACGGCTGACCTGGTCGGACGTTTCGCTGCTGGGGTGGTCAGACGTTTCTGTTCGTTTTGGACCGGCCAGGTAGGCGGGTGAATAGCTCGGGCGATCTGCCAGTTCTCCAAGAACACTTGAAATCCGGGGTGGGGGTTGGGGGTGCCAATTCCCGGCTGACCCGAACCGGATGGCTGTTCGACCCCCGACCGATCACCGAACAACCTCGGCAGCCTTTCACTGACAGTTATCACTTGCAATCCGGGGTCCCCCTCTCCGCCACGATCCCCGTTCGTGCTACCAGAAGAACATTTGCAGACCGGGGTCCGTGCGTAGAAAGCCCCTACCACTAGTTCCCACGCGGCGATGCAACGGACAGCCCCTCAGTCCCGGACGACGACACGCTCGCCGTCTCGCTCGGCAACTCGCAGGCCGAGTTCGTCCACGTAGGCGGCCGTGTACGCCGGCGCGATGCGGTCCGCCGCACCGCGTGCGCGCAAGCTCGCGACGAGGCTGGCGAGCCCAGACTCCGACCTGACGCGGATCTGCTCGGGGAGGAAGTCGACGTCGTAGCCCGCGTCCAGCGCTCGCTCAGTCACGCTCTGTACTTCCGGCGCGTCCCACGCGCCCTCGAAGTCAATCGGGCGCTTGAAGCCCGCGAAGTAGAGTCGGCCGTTCGCGGACGGCCCCAGCACGACCGGATTCCGCCGGAGCTTCATCGCGGCGCTGTCGACGTGCTTCCGCCCGACCAGCGGCGCGTCCGGCTCCAGGACCGCAGCGGAGTTCGCGCCCTCGGACTCGAGCAGGTGCGTAACCGTGTTGCCGACGCGCGCGTGCTTCGACGACCCGACCTGCACTTCGACGCGCACCTCTTCGCGTTCCTCGTCCGTGAGCACGTCGCCCAGGAGGTCCCGGATCTCCGCTTCCGCGTTCGCGTCACTGCCGACGAATTCGTCGGGTAGCTGGTCGTCCGACCGGTAGTTCACGATGAGGTCGCCGCCGCTCTCGACGACGGCGCGGAACGCGTCCGCGGCCATCGCCTCGTACAGCGTTGCGGCTTCGCGCTCGGAGAGCGGCGATTCCTCGGCGAGCGCGGGCAACACGAGGCCCTCCCGCGGCGGGTCTACCGTGACGGCGACGACTGTCATGCCTGGCAGTCGGTCCGGGGGACGCTTGAACGCCGCGGTCCCAGTCCAATCCGGGACGGAGCCCACGACCTCGCACCTGGAACTATAGCCCCAGTGTGCCAGCCGAACGGCTGAAGACGAATGCGCCCGCAATCGCTACTCGATGTACGTCACGAAGCTACTCACCGCGCTGGCACTCGTGCTCTCAGCTCTCGCGCTCGTCGGCGCCGTCGGCTCGCTCGCTGCGTCACTCGGGGACGCTTCGACGGTGGTCACAGCCGCGGTACTCATTGCGGCGATGCTCGGTATCGTCGGCGCTGGCGTCGCTGGCGCAGGGGGAACTGACGCTGGCAGGACCCAATACTGGTAGGCGGACCGTTCGAGGACCCCCTCGCATCCCCGATTAGCGACCTCTGCGGCCCTTGGTCTGGCGGTAGTCCGACTCCAGGAGGTCGATGAAGAAGTCGACGTAGGCGTCCGTTTGCTCGTCGGTCTGCTCGGCGGGGTGAACCATCGGCGCGAGCTCGAACCCGCGCCCGCGGATCGACGTGGCGTGACACTCCTGGACGTCGAGTTCCGAGGCCGGCGTCGTCGTGTACTCGCGGCCGAGTTCGGTGAGCGCGCGCTGCCCGACTGGCACCAGCACCTCCGGGTTGATGATGCGGATGTCGGCGTTGAGGTACGGCTCACAGGTCACCACTTCGTCGTCGCTCGGGTCGCGCTCCGGGTGCCGGCAGCGCGCGAGATACGTCAGGTAGGCGTTGTCCAGTTCGGGCCGGTCGCTGGTCGGCAGCGAGTAGTTCAACCCGACGCTCCCGAGGATGTGCTGGAACCGTTCGCCCGCGTCGTCGCCCGTGAACGGGACGCCAGTGCGTTCCGCGGCTGCACTCGGCACTTCGCCGACGAACACGAAGTCCGCGCCCACGTCCCCGTAGCCGTGAACCACGCGGTCGCGGACGTCACAGAGCCCCGGACAGTTCCGGCAGTCCTCGTCCATCCCGTACGGGTTCTGTGGGCCGTCCTGGTGCGCGTCCATCTAGTCGCGTGTTGTGCGCAGATATGGAAAGCCGCTTCGCTCGCGTTCTCGGTCCGAAACTGGCGCGGGTCTGGATACCCTGACTGCTGGAACGCGGACTGCGCCCTCACTCGTTGCGCGGACTGCTCGGGTGGTAGTCGGTGTCGTACTCGCCCGGCTGGTCGTCGAGGCGGTCCGGGTTGATGCGGCCGCCGAGCAGCATGAAGTCCAGGATGGTGATGTTGAGCATCGCCTCGACGACGGGCACGCCGCGTGGCGGGAGCACTGGGTCGTGGCGGCCCACTACCTGTGCGGTCTTCTCCTCGTCGGTCTCCCAGTCGACTGTCTGCTGTTCTTTCGGGATTGACGTCGGCGCGTGCAGCGTGACCTCGCCGAAGATCGGTTCGCCGGTCGTGATGCCGCCCTGGAGGCCGCCGTGGTCGTTCTCGACGGGGACCGGATCCCCGTCGTCGCCGAACTCCCAGTCGTCGTTGCGCTGTTTGCCGGTCCACGTCCTGGCCTCCGTCCCGAGACCGAACTCGAAGGCGGTCGTCGCCGGGACGGACAGCATCGCGCGGCCGAGGCGCGCTTCGACTGCGTCGAACCTGGGCGCACCCAGGCCGCGCGGGACGCCCCGAATCTCGAAGTAGATCGACCCACCGATGGAGTCGCCCTCCTCCTGGTACGCCTCGATGCGCTCTTGCATCTTCTCGGCGGTCTCCGGGTGCGCGCACCTGACGTCGTTGTCCTCGGTGTGTTCGAGCATCTCTTCGAAGGACACCTCCGGCGCCTCGATGTCGCCGATCTGGTTGACGTGCGCCTTCACCTGAACGCCCTCTTGCTGGAGGATCTTCTGGGCGATCGCGCCCGCCGCGACCCAGTTCACTGTCTCTCGCGCCGAGGAGCGACCGCCCCCGCCCCAGTTGCGCGTGCCGAACTTCGCGGAGTACGTGTAATCGCCGTGGGAGGGTCGGGGCGCCGTCACGAACGGCTCGTACTTCCCGGATTTCGCGTCCTTGTTCTGGATGGTCATCCCGATGGGCGTCCCGGTGGTGTACCCGTCCTGAATCCCGGACTGGATGGTCACCTCGTCGGGTTCGCCCCGCGACGTCGTGATCATCGACTGACCGGGCTTGCGCCGGTCGAGTTCCCGCTGGATCGTCTCCTCATCGAGTTCCAGCCCCGCCGGACACCCGGACACCACGACGCCCATTCCCGGGCCGTGGCTCTCGCCGTACGTCGTCACCTGGAAGAGCCGCCCGAAGCGATTGCCGTTCATTATCGGACGATACGGCGCGAGGTGCTTAGGGCTTGCAGTATCTGCAACGGGTGCCAACAGGGCTGACAGCCGTGACCGACCGATTCACAATTTGGCCCCTTGCCACGTCCGATCCTGATGATGCCTGCCACGCCCGTCCCTGCAGAAACGTTCGCTCAGGTGCAGAATCCGGAACTGTCCCCCAGCAGCCCTGAGACGTCCAGGCTACCTCTCCAGGGAGCGTTCCTTGTCGGCATCGTGCGTGTAAGCGTCGTCGTAGGGCGCAGTCCGAACGTCTGCGAATTCGAAGCGCGCGCCCCCGCTGGCACTCTCGGTGACGGTGAACGTCCAGTCGTGGGCCGCGGCGATGTCCGCGACGATGCTCAACCCGAGCCCCGACCCGGTCGACGAGGTAGTCCACCCGGACTCTGTCACGGACTTTCGCTGCTCGGGCGGAATCCCGGGGCCGTCGTCAGCCACGTAGAACCCGCCCTCGAAGACACCGACGGTGACGGTGACGTCGTCGCCACCGTGCTCGACGGCGTTCCGGAAGAGGTTCTCGAACAAATGAGTCGTCCGCGTCTCGTCGGCGTACACGAGCCCGTTGGCGTCCACGGACAGCGACGCGTGCGCCGTCGCGACGTTCCGCCAGCACTTCCAGGCGATGCCGGAGAGTTCCAGCGGCTCGACGGACTCGACTTCGGAGCCGCCGCGCACCATCGTCAACGCGTCCTCGATGATGTCCCGCATCCGGTCGTGGGCACGCTCGACCTCGTTCAACCGACTCGTGTCGCCGGTCTCGACGGCGAGTTCGAGGTTGCCTTCCGCGACGTTCAACGGATTCCGGAGGTCGTGAGACAGCACTTCCGCGAGTCGCTCCAGGCGGTCGATCTGGTGGTAGAGGTCGCGCTCGTACTGGCGCCGTTCGGAGACGTCGCGGAACATCGCGACCACGACGTCCTGGCCCTGGAGTTCGAGGTGCTGGGCACTGATCTCGACGGGGACGTGGTCGCCGTCCGTGGGTTCCACGAGCACGTCGTCGCCGTTCTCGAAGCGTGCGACCGTCTTCTGTTCGCCCTCCGGGTGGGCGTGGAACAACTCTCGGTACCGCTGGGTTTCCCCGCTGGGATGCAGCGACGTCACGTGAGCACCGACGAGGGTAGAAGCGGATGCGTCCAGGAGTTCGGTGGCGGCCTCGTTCACTTCCAGAATCTCGCCCGTCGTCGCGTCGATGACGAACGTGGCGTCCGGCGCCGTCTGCATGACCGTCCGGTACTTCTGCTGGAGTCGCTCCCGTTCGCTCCTGTCCCGGACGGCTGCGATGACCTCGGTCTCGCCGTCCGTCTGGATCGGGCTGAGACTGACGTCCACGGGGAACGTGGTGCCGTCCCTGTGTTCGGCGCGGAGTTCGAGTCCCGCGCCCATCGGTCGTGACTCGGGTGACTCGAAGTACGCCTCGCGTTTCTCGGGATGGTCGACCTCGGCTGCGTCCGGGACGAGCACCTCGATCAGTTCGCCCTCAAGCTCCTCTGGCGCGTAGCCGAAGATCTCCTCGACTCGCGCGTTCGCACGCCGGATGACACCGTCGCGCTGGACGACGAGAATGGCGTCCGGGGAGTTGTTGAAGAAGGCTGCAAGTCGCTCCGTCGTGGTGTCTACACTCATCTCGGCGTGGGTTCGGGGTGGACTACGGGGGACACCAGTGAATAAGTGTTCGATTGTTCCAACTATCTGGAAATCCCGACCCGACAACGCGGGGCCAGGGTTGGAACGGTAACTCGGCGGGCGTGAGCGACACCAGCACTACGCGGAGCGACAGCGCCCCCTACTCGAGGCGACAGCGGCCCTACGCGAGGTCACTGAGGCGCGCAACGCCAAACGGAACAAGCGCCTCGGCGGGGTGCAGGCCGCCGTGCATGCCCGCGAGCGCGAGTTCGTCTGGCTCACTCCGGTGCCAGAGCGCGCCCTCGCGGGGCACGACCACAAGGTCGCCGCAGTTCCGGTCGAACGCCGTCCCCGGCTCCCCGAGGCCCCAGAGTCCTTTTTCGAGCGCCTCCTCCCGGGAGTACACCAGCGCGTCGAGGTCCGAGAGACAGGCGCGCGCCGCGCCCACGTCAGTAACCCGCAAGTGGACGTTCCGCGGGCCGCCCAGGACCAGCGGGGTATCGGAGCGGTCGGTCTGCACGTACTCCAGGACGCCGGTGTCGTCGAGTTCGGTGCCGTCGTCGACGGGCACCTGGCCGTGGTCCGCGACGAGACAGACGAGCGTCTCCTCGGCCACTGCACTCGAGAGCGTTCCGAACGCCCGTTCGAGCGCGTCACAGACCGCCCCGACCTGTATGTCGTAGCGTTCGCTGTCAGGGCCGTGGTGGTGGCTGACAGTGTCGACGACCGGGTAGTAGGCGTACGTGTACGACGGCGCATCCGACTCCCGGACGGCGTCCCGCACCGCGACTGCGAAGTCCGTCGTGCGGTCGTAGTGGCGGGCGTTCGCGCCGACCAGCGACGCGTCACGGTAGCCCGGACCGTAGTCCGGTTCCACGACCTGTGCGTCCACGCCGTCCGCCTCCAACCGTTCGTAGATTGGCTGCGCGTCGAAGAGGGCTGCTGGTTCGACGGAGATTCCGCCGCCGTCCTTCGCCGCGTACGGCAGCGTCTCGTAGACCGTGTCCGCCGCCGGGTCGTAGCCGTTCCACCCGAGCAACCCGTGTTCGACGGGTTCAGTGCCGGTGTGCATGGTCGTCACGCAGGCCGCCGTCTCCGAGGGATAGGTGGACGTCAGCGGCGTCACGCGACCCGCGTCGACGAACGACTCGAGCAGCGGGACGTCCTCGTATACGCGCTCGAACTGGCGGAATCCCAGCGAGTCGAGGAACACCACGACCACGCGCTCCGCGTCGGTCGCGACGCCGTCGAGTGCGCGGTCCGGGAGTTCCGGGCCGAGGTCGGACCCCACCATCGAAGCTGCCGTCGGGGGAATCCGGGAGAAGCAGAATCCGTCGTAATCCGGCCGGAGATAGCCGGCCGCGAGTTCGTCGGCGGCGAGGTCCGCGGCGAGGTCCGCGTCAATCATACTCCCGAAATCCCACTCGAACTGGCAAAATTGCTCCGGTGGACTGGCACTCTCTCGCACGGCGCCCCTCCCCGACGCCCCCAGGTTGTGGCCGACCGCCTCAACGCTTGACGTCGGCGCCGAGGTCCGCGAGCGCGTCGAAGAAGTCGGGGAAGGAGACGTCGACGTGTTCGGCGCCGTCGATGGTCGTCGCGCCGTCGGCGACGAGGCCCGCGATGGCTAGCGACATCACGATGCGGTGGTCGCCGCGGCCGTCGACGTGTGCGCCACTGAGGTCGGAGTCGCCGCCGTGGACGACCAGTTCGTCGGGGTGTTCCTCCACGGACGCCCCGAGCTTCGCGAGTTCCTCGGCCATCGCCGACACGCGGTCGGTCTCCTTGTACCGGACGTGTTCGGCGTTCGTGATGTGTGTCGAGCCGTCAGCCGCCGCGGCCAGCACTGCAATCGTCGGCAGGAGGTCGGGTGTGTCGGCGACGGAGACGGTGACGCCGTCGAGCGGGCTCCGCTCGACGAAAATCCGTCCCGTGGAACGCTCCCAGTCCACGGCTGCGCCCATCTCGCGGAGCACGTCGACGATTGCGGCGTCGCCCTGCGCGCTCGGTCGAGCGCCCTCCACGACCACTTCGTCCTCGGCCGCGAGCGCACCCGCTGCGAGCAGGTACGACGTGGACGAGAAGTCTCCAGGAACTTCGTACTCGCCGTCTGTCGGCTCGTACGTCTGGCCGCCGGCCACCCGGTAGCCGTTCGTGCGTTCCTCCGCGTCGACGCCGAACGAGTCGAGAACGTCCAGCGTGATGTCGACGTACGGCGCGGACTTCAACTCGGTCGTCAACTCGAGTTCGACGCCGCGGTCGGTCACCGCGCCCGCCATCAGCAGCGACGTGATGAACTGCGAGGAGACGTCGCCCGGGATTTCGACGTGGCCGCCCGCGATGGGGCCGTCGACGACCAGCGGTGCCTGACCGTTGCCGCGTGTCGAGCGCGCCGTCCCCCCGAGGGAGTCCACGGCGCCGAGGAGCGGTCCCTGCGGCCGGGAGCGCAGCGACCGGTCGCCCGTCAGGACGGTCGTGCCGTCCACGAGAGCGGCGGTCCCAGTGACCAGCCGCATCGTCGTCCCGGAGTTCGCGCAATCGATGACGTCTGCCGGGACCGCTGGGTCGCCGAGGAACCCCGTGATTTCCCAGTCCTGGTCCACGAGCTCCGCGTCGCCGTCGAAGCGGCCGACCGCACGCGCCGTCGCTTCCGTGTCGGCGCTGACCAGGGGATTGCGCACCAGCGCGCCCTCTGCGTATCCCGCCGCGAGCAGCGCCCGGTGCGTGTAACTCTTCGACGGCGGCGTGCGTGCCGTCCCGCTCACCCGGGAGGTCGCTACAGTCACTTGCATACGCGAGGCGACGGCGGCGGCCGGTATCAGGATTCCGACGCCGGCCAGATTCTGTACCGGTCAGACCGGGTTCTGTGCGCCGAATATCGGCCACGGAACCCCGCCCAACCGACCGGATACGGTAGCATTTTGGCGACCGCTCCACGAGTCGCCTGCATGGACCCCGACTTCGCGCGACTCGACGAGTACCTCGACGAGAACGGCCTCGAGGGCTACGCATTCCACGACGACGCGTCGAACAGCGACCTCTACTACGTCACCGGGTTCTCCGCCCCGGACCCGTTCTTCGCAGTCTACACGCCCGAGGCCACCGGAATTTTGACGTCCTCGCTGGAGTACGGTCGCGCGAAGACTGAGGGCCGCGCCGGGGTCGTCAAACGGCTCTCCGACTACGACTTCCACGCGAAGCGCGAAGACCACGACAGCGAGACTGCGTATGCGCTCGTCGTGGACGAGTTCCTCGCGGACCTCGGTTGCGACTCGGTCGCCGTCCAGCGCCGGTTCCCGGTCGGGGTCGCAGACGACCTGCGCGACAACGGCGTCAGTGTCACCGTCGACGGCGACGGCGTGGTGTCGGACGTTCGCGCGACCAAGACCGACGAGGAAATCGAGCACGTGCGGACCGCCCAGCGAGCCAACGAGGCGGCGATGGCGCGCGCCGAGGAACTCATCCGGGGCGCGGACGTCGACGACGACGGTCACCTCGTCCACGACGGCGACGTGCTCACCAGCGAGGACGTCAAGGAAGCCATCGAGATTGAACTCCTCCGCCACGGGTGCGCACTGGACGAGACCATCGTCGCGTGCGGACGGGACGCCGCAGACCCCCACGACCGAGGGAGCGGGCCGCTGGCGGCCGGCGAGTTCGTCATCGTGGACATCTTCCCGCGGGACAAGGACACGAAGTACCACTCGGACATGACGCGGACGTTCCTGAACGGCGACCCGACGGACACCCAGCAGGAGTGGTACGACCTCACCGAGGAAGCGTACCGCGCCGCCCTCGACGCCGTCGAACCCGGCGTCTCCGGCGAGGACGTCAATCAGGCGGTCGTGGACGTCTACGACGAGCACGGTTTCCCGACGATCTACACCGACCCGGAGACCGAGACCGGGTTCATCCACTCGACGGGTCACGGCGTCGGCCTCGACGTCCACGAGAAACCGTCGCTGGCCCGCGACGGCGAACAGCTCCGTCCCGGCCACGTCATCACGATCGAACCCGGCCTCTACGACCCCGATATCGGCGGCGTCCGCATCGAGGACATCGTCGTCGTCACGGAGGGCGGTTACGAGAACCTCACGGACTACGACATCTCGTTGTCGAACTGATTTCTCGATGCGTCGTCGCGGACGGACGCAGCGCCGAACCGTCTCGTGGCTTGCGGCCGGCAGCGCCGAACCACCCGGTGGTATGTGGCCGGCAGCGGCGGGCTGTACCCTGCGACGCTCGACCTGCTAATCTGTCTGTGGCTTCCCCGGGGTCGGGCGCTCGCTGGCCAGCCGAATCGAGTAGTTCACTAGCGACTGCATCCGGTCGACGGCGTCCAGCGCGGCCTCGATTTCTTCCGCGTCGTCGCTCGCGGCGTGAGCGGCTTCGAGGTCCGAGCGTAGCACCTCGATGGAGTCCAGGAGGTCAGAGGACAGCACGTTCGTCAACTCGAGGAGGTGGTCGCTGTGCTCGACGTCGTCCTCATCGACGACGGTGCGGAAGTGCACGGAGAGCCCGTCCTCGGACGGGAACGCGCGCACCTCGAAGGTTTTCTCCAGAGGTGGGTATCGCTCGCGGAACGTCACCGGTTCCTGGGCGGCCATCGCACGGTGATACTCGGTGTAGAAGTCCGTGCCGACGGCGCCGGGGAAGGCGTCCCAGAGGTTCTCCCCGACCACGTCGTCAGCGTCCACCTCCAGTATCTCTTCGGCGGTACCGTTGACGTACGTGAACTGCCAGTCCCGGTCGAGCGCGAAGAAGCCGTCCGTGATCCGTTCGTAGACGTTCCGCGCGAGGTCGTTCAACATCGCGACGTCCTGTTCGGCGCGATACGACGCGCTCACGTCCCGGCACACTCTCGCGAGCGCTCCGAGCGGGTCCTCGGCCTCGCCCTCGCGAACGTACTCGGTCACGTCCAGCGAGATGGCCTCGCTGGCGACCGACGACGCGTCCGCGGCCTCGAAAACCACCACGGGTACCGCGGGGTCCGTGTCCCGAACTAGCCGCAGCACCTGGAGCGCGTCAGTCTCGCCAGTAGTGTCCGCAGTGACGAGGGTGTCTGTGTCGCCAGTGCCCTCAGTAGCGTCAATAGCAGCGTGCGTGTCGGTGCCTGCGCCAGCAGTGTGCTCGACAGCGATGCAGTCGACGTCTCGCTCGGAGAGCGCGTCGATCACCGCCGCCGGAGTCCGCACTGTCGTCACTGTCAACGGCCCGTGCGCTGGGAGCTCACGCTCCACCGCCGCACAGATTCGCGGGCGCGCACTCACGAACAAGACATCTATCGTGTCGCCCATGAGCGGAAATACAGTGGCAGTAAGTGTTCTTGGTGGATAGTCTCTTGGGGCGTTGCGGTCCGGACACGGCGGCTACGTGTCACGTTTCTCCGCCGCAGGTCAGGGTCCCGTCGAACCCCCGCCCTGGAGGTTGTGGAACACCGCCAGGAAGTCCTCCTCGTCGAGTTCCATGACGAGCTGATCGAGCTCCTCGCGCATCTCCTGGACGTTCTCGCAGAGCTGTTCGTACCGGGCGTCGTTGGAGAGCTCCTCCGCCGACTTCGACGTCTCGATGGTCGCGCGTTTCGAAGCCAGCGCGAAGTACGTCTGGACTTCCTCGCTGTACAGCGATCGCGCGAGCAACCGACTGACCAGTGACTCCAGTTCCGCGCGTTCGATAGGCTTGACCACGTAGGCGTCGAATCCGAGTTCGAGCGTGTCGAAGTCGGGGTCGACGGCGGTCACCATCGCCACCTTGCAGTCGTAGCCGGTCTCTCGAATGTGGTCGAGAACGACGTCGCCTGACTGTTCCGGGAGTCGGCGGTCGAGCAACACGACGTCCACTGAAGCGTCAAGTTCGTCCAGCGCGCCCTCGGCGCTGTACGCGGTCCGGACGTGGTACGTCTCAGACAGCCAATCCGCGAACAGGTCCGCGAGTTCTCGCTCGTCCTCGACGACGAGAACCGTCGCCGTCTCTGTCATCTACTCGTCACCAAGTCTGGCTGTTCTTTTAACTCTTTCCCGAACTGACAGCGGGCGTGGGACCTGTTGGTCGGCGGTGGTCAGCGACCGTCCGCGACGTGGTCGGTCAGTCGGTCGTCGACAAGTAGATGGTGATCGTGGAGTCCTCGTCCGTCTCGATGGTCGCGCCGCACTGCTGGGAGAGCCAGTAGACGGCCCAGAGGCCGATACCGGACCCGTGCTGGAGCGGGGCCTCTTCGACGCCCTCGAGAGCGCGGTGTTCCTGCGACGGAATTCCCGGCCCGTTGTCCGTCACCCGAACGAACGGCCTGCCGTCGCTACCGACGGGATTCTCACTGCAGTCTGGGGCCTCGCTGCCGTCGCTGGCTGTGACAGTTACGTGCGGCGTGCCGGCGTCGTTGTGTTCGACGGCGTTCGTCAGTAACTCTCGGACCGCGAGGCGGAAGCGCGCGTCCACGGCCGCGTCGACGTTGGTGACCACCTCGATTGTCGCGTCCGGATGGTCCGAACGCACGCGGCCGGCCTCCGTCGCGACCAGTTCTGCCAGCGGCGCGCTGGCCGCGTCGTCCTCGCGGAGCACGCGCTCGACGACGCGCGCCTTCTCGCTGACGGCGAGCAGGTCTTCGGCGGCGGTCTTGATGCTCTCGATGTCGGAAGTCGGGTGTTCTCCCGGCTCCCCGTCTGTCTGAACGGATCCCGAGGCAGTCCCACCTACCGCGGCCGCAGCGTCCAAACGGTTCTCGAGCCGGCTCGCTCGGCCGAGAACGACGTTCAGCGCGTTCCGGACGTTGTGGCGGAGCACGCGGTTCAACACCCGGAGCCGCTGGTCGCGTTCTTCGCGACTGGTGACGTCGCGGGCGACGCAGACGAACCCCTCGGTGTCGAGTGGCGTCACGGACAACTCCTGGGGGTACGTGTGGCCGTCGTCGCGGCGCGCGAGCACGTTCCCGTGCCAGTGGTCGCGTTCGTCCGCGTCGAAGGTGTCGAAGACGTCGCCGAGTCTGGTGCGCGTCTCGGTCGGATAGAACTCCGTCCAGTGCACGCCGACGACGTCGTCTGGATCGCACCCGCCGTAGTCGTCGCAGAACGCCTGATTGGCGTACGCGACTCGGCGTTCGTCGTCCAGGACGGCGATGCCGTCCATCGCGGTGTCGAGCGCGCGGCGAAGGCGGCCGTGTGCGCGTGACTGCTGGCGGTCGCGGTCGCTGTAGGTACCGGCGACCGCCGCGCCGAGCGCGCCGATACTCGTGTGCTGGATGAGCACGTGGTTCATCGCCGCGCCAGCACCGTAGGCGTTCACGGCTATCGCCCAGAGGTCGAGCGTGAGAACCACGCCGGCACCCCCGACCGCCCAGACGAACACCGCGTCGCCGCGGGCGACCTGCGGCCCGAACACTCGGAACCAGAGGCCGTACGCGAGTAAGGCGACTGCGGGCAGCACCGTCGCCGCGACCACCATGACGTCGTTCGTGTCGTGGATGGCGAAGTGGGTGACTGCGGCGGCCGTGAGCGTCCCACCGAGCGCCGCGACCAGCCAGTCTCGGGCCGCATTTCGGTCCGTGAGCCTGGACGCGGTCAGGACCATAGGGCCGGCAATCCAGTCACTACACAAAAATCCCCGCGTCGAGTTATCACGTCCGCGAATCGCAGCGGTTGGTCCCCGGTTCGAGGCGTCCGTGTGACTGTCTCGGGTGTCGCTTCGCCCGGTCGCCGTCGCCAAGGGTAACGAACTGTTTTTGCCGGGTCGGCCGCTAACGTGACTCGATGGACGTACTCGTGGTGGGCGCTGGCGACGTTGGCCGCTGGTTCGCGGATCTGGCGGACGCGCCGGTGGCGTTCACCGACGTCGACGAAGACCGCGCGGAAGCGGCCGCTGCGGCGCTCGACCGACGGGCGCGAGCCGTCCCGCTGGACACCGAGGAGTCGTTCGGGCTGGTGGTCGTCGCGGTGCCGATGGCGGTGGCCGTCGAGACGATCGAGCGCCACGCCAGTCGCGCCGAGCGCGCCGTCGTCGACTTCACGGGTGCGATGCGCGCGCCGCTGGCGGCGATGGCTGAGACCGCGCCGGCCCGCGAGCGCGTGAGTTTCCACCCGCTGTTCGCGCCGGAGCACGCGCCCGGCCGGATTGCGGTCTCGGAGAGCGCGCCCGGGCCGGCGACCGACCACGTCAGGGAGTGGCTCAACGCGAGTGGGAACACGCTGGTGGACGTCGCGCCAGACGAGCACGACGACGCGATGTCGACGATTCAGGGCCGGGCGCACGCCGCCGTGCTCGCGTTCGCGCTCGCCGCCGACGACGTCCCCGAGGAGTTAGCGACGCCCGTCTACAGCGACCTCGCGGACCTCGTCGACCGGGTGACCGACGGGAACCCCCGGGTGTACGCGGACATCCAGGACGCGTTCGACGGCTCCGAGGAGCTCGCGGCGGCCGCGCGGCGGCTCGCGGACGCGGACAGAAGCGGCTTCGAGGAGGCGTACGATGATGCCGGTCGATAGGGACGCCATCCTCGACAACGCGAAGTACCTCAAAGGAGTGCGGCCGCTGGACCCCGGTGAAATCCGGGAGTACGTCGCCGACCGGCCGCACGAGGGCGTCGTCCGACAGGTGCTCCGGGAGCATGCCGCGGACCTCGGCCTCGTCGAGCGCGAGGACGGGACGTTCGTCCCGGCGAGCGACGAGCCGGTCCACCCGGAGTTCGACGGCGTCGACGCGCTCCCTGACACCTACGTGCGCACGGTCGAGGACCTGCTCGTCGGCCGCTGGGGGCCGAACTGGCACACGGGGGAGTCTGGGAATCAGCTCCGCGAGACCATCCGGCGGTTCAAGGAGGACTACTACCGCCAGCACGACGTCGAGTACGACTACGACGTCGCGCTCGGGTACGCCGTCTACCACCTCGCGACGTACTACGCGGCGATCCAGTACGTGCTGGACGACCTGGCGCGAGGCGGCGAACTCTCGGGGAACCTCCGAGTGCTCGACGTCGGCGCCGGCGTCGGCGGCCCCGCGCTCGGGCTCTTCGACTACCTCCCCGACGACGTGCTCGTGGAGTACCACGCCGTCGAACCGAGTGACGCCGCGGACGTCCTCGACGAACTCCTCGCGGGGACAGGACGGAACGTCCACCCGACGGTCCACCGGGTGACGGCGGAAGCCTTCGACCCGGACGGCGAGTACGACCTGGTTCTGGCGTGCAGCGTGCTCAGCGAACTCGAGGACCCGGTGGCCGTCGCACAGCGCAACGTCGACACGCTCTCCGAGGACGGGACGTTCGTCGGTCTTGCGCCCGCAGATAAACACACGAGCACGCACCTCCGGGGGGTCGAGCGAACGCTCGAAGACCGCGGGGTCACCGTCTACGGCCCGACGCCGAGGCTCTGGCCGAGCGACCAGCCCAGCGACCGCGGGTGGACGTTCGACGAGCGACCGGCCGTCGAGGCGCCGGCCATCCAGCGGCGACTCGCGGAAGCCAGCGAGCGCCCCTCGGAGTTCCTGCACACCGACGTCCGGTTCTCGTACTCGCTGCTGCGGACGGACGGCGTCCGCCAGCACGACGTCGCACTTGACAGCGACCGCCTCTTGAAACTCGCGAACGCGGACGACTGGGTGACCAACAGGGCGGACGCGATGCTCGCGAAGCTCTCCCGGAACCTCGCGGACGAGGACGCCAACCCTCTGTTCAAGGTGAGCGACGGCAGCGAGTCCGAGGAGTGCTATGCGGTCCTGGTGCGGCAGACGAGTCTGAACCGGGACCTCCGGGACGCCGAGTACGGCGACCTGCTGTCGATCGAGTCCGCGCTCGTGCTCTGGAACGACGACGAGGGCGCGTACAACCTCGTCGTGGACGAGGAGACGATAATCGACCGCGTCCCCGAGTAGGCGCCACGCCGTAGCGTGGGCGGCCAGCGGGCGGATGGCGGTGATTTATGCGGATTCCCTCGGCAGTAGCAGGCATGACGCTGGAAGGCCTCGACGAGTTAGACCAACAGATTATCCACGAGCTGCAGCGCGACGCGCGCCGGACGTCCTCACAGCAGATTGCTGACGAGGCGGGCGTTTCTGCGAGCACGGTCCGCAACCGGATCCAGCGCCTCCAGGAGCGCGGCATCGTCCGCGGGTATCACGCCGACGTCGACTACGAACAGGCGGGCTACCAGCTGTACACCCTCATCGTCTGTACTGCGCCGGTGACGCGACGGGAGGAACTTGCGGCCGCCGCCCTGGACGTGCCGGGGGTCGTCCGCGTCGAGGAAGTGATGACAGGGGCGGAGAACGTTCACGTCTCTGCGGTCGGGACGGACAGCGACGACCTGAGCCGCATTGGCCGGGACCTCGACGAACTCGGCCTCGAGGTCGTCGACGAGGACCTCATCCGGAACGTCCACACCGGCCCGTTCAACGAGTTCGAAGCCGCCGACTCCGACGAAGCGTAATAATATCTCTTATATTTTCACGGAAGCGCAGATTATCCGGTCACTTTATGCGTATCCGTCTCCAACAGTTGGTTGAAGCGCGCCGTCGCCGGGCGTGACGCGTACACCACCCCAGACCAATGACAATCCCATACCGCTCCACGTTGAGCACGATGCGACAGGACGCCGTCGACAGGGCGTTTGTCGTGGGTAGCGGCCGCCTCGCCACACGCGTCGCGAACCGGCTGGCAACGGCCGGTGAACCCGTGACTCTCGTCACTCTCGACCCGGAGGATGCAGTCCTCACTCGTGAACCCCGAACTACCTCGCCGTCGACGCCGTCGGTCGAACTCATCGACTCCATCGACGGCCACACGCTCGAATCGGTCGGCCTCGGCCGGGCGTCGGCCGTCCTCGTCCTCGGCGAGAACGACGCTACCAACCTCCTCGTCGCGCAACTCGCCCGGTCGCGGTTCGGTGTCGACAGCGTGCTCGTTCGTGTGAACGACCCAGAACGCGAATCCGCATTCGAGCGCCTCCACGTCGAGACGGTAGACACCGAGGGGATGCTCGCGGACGCAATCCTCGAAACGTAGTGACGCCGCAGGCTCCGGGTCCCGCAGGTGACGGCACAGACTCTCCAGACACAAACGTGTTCAAAACACTCGAATGAAAAAACTCGAACGAGACCTCGGACTCGGCGCAGTGTTCGCCATCAGCGTCGGCGCGATGATCGGCAGCGGCATCTTCATCCTCCCCGCGCTCGCCCTCAAGATAGCGGGCCCCGCGGTCATCCTCGCGTACCTGCTGGCGGGGCTGCTGGTCGTGCCCGCGGCCCTCTCGAAGTCCGAGATGGCGACCGCGATGCCGGAAGCCGGCGGCACCTACCTCTACATCGAGCGCGGAATGGGACCGATTCTCGGCACCATCGCGGGCGTCGGCACGTGGTTCTCGCTGTCGTTCAAGAGCGCGCTCGCGCTCGTCGGCGGCGTCCCCTACCTCGTGTTGCTGTTCGACCTCCCTGTAAAACCTGTCGCGCTGGGACTCGCGGCGTTTCTCGTCGTGGTCAATCTGCTCGGCGCGAAACAGACCGGTCGCCTCCAGACAATCATCGTCTCCGTCATGCTCGTCGCACTGGGCTGGTTCGTCGCGGGGAGCGCCGGCCAGGTGCAGCAGGCGAACTACCAGAACTTCTTCGTGGGCGGCTGGGAGGGCCTGCTGGCAGCGACCGGCCTCGTGTTCGTGTCCTACGCCGGCGTCACGAAAGTCGCCAGTGTCGCCGAGGAGGTCGAGGACCCCGGTCGGAACATCCCCATCGGCATCCTCGGGTCGCTGGCGTTCACCACGCTGTTGTACGTCGGCATCGTCGCCGTGATGGTCGGCGTGACGGAAGCCGGGAGCATCGCCGGGTCGGAGGTCCCGGTCGCCGTCGCCGCGGAGGTCACGCTCGGGACCGCGGGCGTGTACGCGGTCATCGCGGCGGCGTTGCTCGCGCTCGTCTCCACAGCGAACGCGGGCATTCTGTCCTCGTCGCGGTATCCGTTCGCGATGAGCCGCGACCAGCTCGCGCCCCCGACGTTCGCGGAGATCCACGAGAAGTTCGGCACCCCGACGACGGCCATCACGCTCACCGGCGCGGTCGTCCTCGTGCTCATCGCGTTCGTCCCCATCCTGGAGATCGCGAAGCTCGCGAGCGCGTTCCAGATCCTCGTGTTCGTCCTCATCAACCTCGCCGTCGTCGCGTTCCGGAACGGCTCAACGGACTACGAACCCGAGTTCAACGCTCCGCTGTACCCGTGGATGCAGGCGTTCGGCGTCCTCAGCGGTCTCGTCCTGCTCACACAGATGGGGATGGTACCGCTGGTCGGCGCACTCGTCATCACGCTCGGGAGCGTCGGGTGGTACCTCGTGTACGCCCGCCCGCGTATCCGCCGGGAGGGGGCTGCCACGGACGTCATCCGGCGTCGCCTGGGCCGCGACGTGCTCACGGAGACCGCTGACACCATCGCGGGCGAAGCGACGGCGGACGGCGACCAATCGGTCCCCGAGGTGCTGGTCGCGCTCACCCGGGAAGCGGACAGGGAACGCGAACGGAGCCTATTGTCCCTCGCCGCCGACCTCGTACGGTCGAACGGCGGTCGCGTCGTCGTCGTGCGGTTCGACGAAGTCCCCGACCAGGCGCCCCTCGACCACGCCGCTGAAGTCCAGTCGCCGGCGGACGTTCGCTTCGAGGAGCAGACGGACGAGCTCGCCGCCGAGTTCGACGTGGACGTCGAGTACGGCGAAATCGTCAGCCACGACACGAAGCGCGGCATCGTGAACTACGCCGATCACCGCGACGTCGACGCCATCGTCGCGGAACACGAGCGCCTCCGACTCCGGTCGCGGGTGCTCGGGGACCCCATCGACTGGGTGGTCCGCCACGCCCACTGCGACGTTCTCCTCGTGGAGAACCGCGGCTACGACGAGCCGGAGAACGTCGTCCTGGCGGGTGACGGCGGGCCGTTCGACCCGGCGACGGTCGACATCGCCGACACCATCGCGGGAGAGGCCGGTGGGCACGTCACCCTGCAGTTCCCGCTGTCGGCCGACCAGCCGGACCCCCGTAAGCAGACGATTCGTTCCTACCAGGACGAACTCGCGGGCATGCTGTCCGCCCCGGTGAAGACGGCAGACGTGCGGGCCGATGGCGGCCAGCAGCCAGCCGACGTTGTCATTCGTACGGGTTCGCAGAACCGTGTCAGCGGCGGGCGGGAGCGACACGCGCCGACTGCTGCCGACTGCACCGAAATCACTGTCTACCCGCGAGCGTCCCGGCGCCCGAGCCTCGTCCGCCGGATTCTCGAACGGCTCGTGTTCTGAACGCTGCCCCCGATGGCGGTCGAGTCCCCCCGCTCTCCCGACGTCTCAGAAGAACAGGTTCGCGCGCTGCTCCGCGTACGAATCGAGGCGCTCCGGTCGCTCGGCGAACCACGCGGCTCCGTTGACTTCGGCTTGCTGGACGTCGAGCGTGCCGTCGACGTACTCGCCGTCGAAGAACGCGTGCAGCGTGTGAGTCACGCGGTCGTCGGCGTCGTCCTCGCTCTGCCAGCGGAGGTGCTCCAGGTGCCAGAGGTCCGTAATCCCGCAGTCCACGCCGGCTTCCTCGCGGACCTCCCTGACGGCCGTCTCCTCGAAGGCCTCGTCGCCTTCGCGGCCGCCGCCCGGGACGCCCCACGCCGACCCGCCGCGCGGCAGAATCAGCAGGGCGCGCTCCCGCGTCTCTTCGGGGCCGCTGTACGTCTCGCTGGGCTCGCCGGCTTGGTCCGGCTGACGGACCACCCACGCGTACGCGCTTCCGACGTAGCCGTCGCGGGCGTTCTGGACGTACTCGGGGAACTCCGCGGGCGCCACCTCGACGGTCCCGTCGTCGACGGGCACCTCACCGTACTCGTCGCGGAGGCGCGAAATCTGTTCCTCCACGAACGTCTCGTTCAGGGCGGTCATGCAGGCTCGGACCCTGGCAAGCGAACGCCTTGAATGTGCCGGGGAATCGCTCCCAGTGCGCACGACTTGCGTGCTGTGACGCCGATACGTTTTTTCGCTGTGGCTGTAACTCCCAAGCAATGACAACGTCGCCGGAGATCCTCGTCACGAACGACGACGGTATCGACTCCCCAGGGATACGCGCGCTCGCTGACGGCCTCAGCGATGTCGGGAACGTCACCGTGGTCGCGCCGCGGAACAACAAGAGCGCGACGGGGCGCGCGATGTCCAGCGAAGTCGCCGTCGAGGAGCACGAACTCGGGTACGCCATCGACGGCACGCCCTCGGACTGCGTGGTCGCGGGCCTGGAGGCGCTCGGCCCGTACCCCGACGTCGTCGTCGCGGGCGTCAACGAGGGCGCGAACCTCGGCATGTACGTGCTCGGGCGGTCGGGAACCGTCAGCGCCGCCGTCGAAGCCGCGTTCTTCGGCGTGCCCGCCATCGCGTCCTCGCTGTTCCTCACCAGCGAGCACTTCGGCGAACCGACCGAGCCGTCTGACTACCAGCGCCCGGTCGACGCGACCGCGTACCTCGTCGAACACGCCCTGGATGCGGGCGTCTTCGAACACGCGGACTACCTGAACGTGAACGCGCCCCACCCCGGCGCCGACGCGACCGGCGAGATGGTCGTCACGCGCCCCTCCCACGGCTACGACATGACCGCCGTGCGCAACGGCGAAACCATCACGCTCCACGACCGGATGTGGGACCAGATGGGCGAGGGTGACATCCCGGACCCGCAGGGGACCGACCGCCGCGCCATCGTCGACGGGCACGTCTCCGTCTCGCCGCTCACCGCGCCGCACACCACCGAGCATCACGAGGCCCTGGACGGCCTCGCGGAGACGTACTGAGTATTCGAAGTCGATGCGATCTCGCCTGATTCAATTCTCGCTGCTCGCCGACCGGGTCACCACTCGGGGTGGCAGTCCCGGAACATTCCCACGGCGTCGACGAACTGCGGTGTGTCCTCCGGTGGCCGGGCGAACCACGCCACGCGGTCGACCTCGTCGTCGTGGACGCCGAGGTCGTCCCCGAACTCTCGATCCGCAGTCTCCCCCTCGAAGGCGACGAACCACCCGCGAATGGTCTCGTTCGCGTCCCCGCCCTCAATCACCTGCTCGACGACGCGACAGGGAGCGCCCAACTCGACGTCGAGACCGGTCTCCTCCCGGAGTTCCCGTTCGGCGGCCGCAGCGAGCGACTCCCCGTCCTCGACGCTCCCGCCGGGCAACACCCAGCTGTCGACCCACGACGGCTCGACGAACGGGACCGCTCCGGAGGGGTTCCGTACGACGGCGCCAGCGGCGACCCAGCCGTCCCGGAACTTCTCGAACTCCTCGCTGGTCACGTCCCACTCGTTGACCACGTGGTTCACGTTCGGCTGGTCGAGGAGGTCGGTAACCTGTTCGCGGGGGCCCTCGGGCGTGTCCATGTCCGGGCGTGAGTCTTGCGATGCGAGACAAAAAGCTGCCGGTGGCACCCGCCCGCGAGCGCGGATCGACTGGGTGCCCTGCACTGTGCCGAGTCGAAGGAATATTTTCGGCTGGCGACCACCGGACAGGTATGCAGGAGTCGTTCACCGCTTTGCTCCGGCAGAACGCCGACCACGCCCGCGAGTTCCAGGACCGCTTCGACGACGTACAGGACGCCCAGCGTCCAAATGTGGTCTCCGTCTGCTGCTCGGATTCCCGGGTCCTCCACGACCACCTCTGGGGGAACGACCAGCCGGGGACCGTGTTCACCGCGAGCAACATCGGGAACCGCGTCGTCCAGCGCACCGACGACGGCGAGGTCGTCTCCGGGGACGTCCTCTACCCGATCGAGCACACGGGCACCGAGACCGTCGTCGTTGTCGGCCACACTGGCTGTGGCGCGGTGACCGCGACGTACGACGCGCTCACGGACGGCGTCGAGGAACCGCCAGGTATCGAGCACTGCCTGGGCCTCCTGGAACCCCACCTGGAACCGGGCGTCGAATTGCTCCCCGACGACGTCGACCGGGCCGGCGCCGTCAACAGGCTCGTCGAGTACAACGTCGACCGGCAGGTCGAGTTCCTGCTGGACAGCGACGACGTCGCCGATGACGTCCAGGTAGTCGGTGTCGTCTACGACTTCCAGGACGTCTACTCCGGGCGGCGCGGCGAACTCCACGTCGTCAACGTGGACGGCGAGACGGACCCGGACGCCATCCGCGACGCACACCCCGACGTCGGGGGACGCGTCGAACGGCTCTGGACGTACTGAATTCACCACTCGTGGCCTTGGCATAGCGAAGGGACGCACCAGCATTTATGCCGTGGTGCGTCCGACTAGCGCTATGGAGGACGTCGACATTGACGAGCTGGTCTCGTCTCTGACCCCACGCGAGGAGAACTCGGCACTCAAATCCTACCAGAACACGGTGTCTGTTCCCTGTCCGGCGTGTGAGGAACCGTTCGACGACCTGGTCGTCTGCAAGCAGAACCCGACGAGCCTCGACCTCTCACAGACCCTGGACCTCTGTGTCGGCGTCGAGGACGACCGCGCGCTCATCTTCACGCACAAGCCGTAGCTGAACAACGCTCCGCCATCGAAGACGCCCCGGCCACCGGTGGCGCTCCCGGAATCGAAGACGCTTCTGGCGCATCAGCTCGACGGTGTCCAGTTGTCTGGCGGGTCGAGCTCCTGCAAGGCGGAGGCAGTTCAGCCGAACCCGGACTTCTCGATACTTCGTCACGCGTGTACGCAACTCGCCACCCCATGGTTTCGATTTAGTCGAAAATTCGATTAGACACAATCAAAATTTAGATGCACCAAAACTAAGTGTTCGGTCCGTTTATGGCAGGGTATGACACAGCCGACCATCGGTCGAGAATCTACCCCATGCCATCGATAACCTACGAACGCGCGGCGGCAGTGACGGACGAACTCGAGTCGCGATTGACCGAGTCCCTCGCCGGTGACGACGGCGTCAGCCGCCGGACTGTTCTCGGCGGACTCGGCGTCGCTGGCAGCGCGGCGCTCGGACTCGGGAGCACGCGTGCGAGCGCCGGGGCCGACCACGACGATGACGACGACCACGGGAACTTCGGCGCCGTCGACGAGTACCGGAACACGGACTTCGACCCCCACGAGTTCCTGACGACGTTCAACACCGGCACGAGCGGTCAGGACGCCGTCCCGCAGCGAGTCTACGAGGAGGACGGACGGACAGTACGGGAGTTCGAGTTCACCGCCGTCGACATGACGATCACCATCGCGCCGGGCGTCGAATTCGAGGCCTGGGCGTTCAACGGCCAGGTGCCCGGGCCGACGATTCGCGCCGTCGAGGGCGACCTCATCCGCGTGCAGTTCCAGAACTTCGGCGAGCACGCACACACCATCCACCCGCACCTGAAGAACACCGACCCGGCGATGGACGGAACTCCACAGAACGGCCCCGGCGTCCTCGACACGGGCGAATCGTTCACGTACGAGTGGGTCGCCCAACCCGCGGGGACGCACTTCTATCACTGCCACTCCCTCCCGCTGAAAGAACATCTGCACCGGGGCCTCTACGGGACCCTCATCGTGGACCCCGACCCCGAGCGCGTCAGAGAGAATCCCCGCGACTACGTCAACGCCCACGGGTCGATCAACGACGCGCTCCGCGACCGTCTCGTCGAGGAAGCGAAACGCCGGAACCACGAGTACGCCGAGAACGACGCCGTCAACGAGATGGTGATGGTGATGAACTCATTCGACACCGACTTCGACGGCGAGAACGAGGTGTACGCGGTGAACACGCGGGCGTTCGCGTACGGCGTCGGCGAAACCGACGCGAAGGGCAACTGGGAAGCCGGCGAGACCAGGCGCCCCATCCAGGTCGACAAGAACGAGCGACAACGCGTCTACCTCACGAACGCCACGGAGTTCGACCCCATCAATTCGTTCCACACGCACTCGCAGTTCTTCGACTACTACGACCACGGCACCACGCTGCTCCCGACGAGCAAGACCGTCGACACGATCATGCAGACGCAGGCACAGCGCGGTATCGTCGACTTGGACTACTCCGACCACCAGTCCGGGTTGTACATGTTCCACGCCCACCAGTCGGAGTTCGCCGAACTCGGCTGGATGAGCTTCTTCGAGGTGGTGTAGATGACTGACGCCAACCCAGACACGACTGCGGACGGCGGCGTCGCGACGGAACGAGAGTCCGTGCAGCCATTCGGGCTCCCGCGGTGGGTCTCGGCGGTGATTCCCGTCCTGTTGCTCGTGCTCGTGCTGGGCGCGTTCGTGTTCTCGTCGCCGCTAGCGGGCGTCCAGGGCGGTGGTGAACCGCTGCCGGACGTGTCGGTCACCCACGCCACGATTCCGAGCGACGGAACGGTCGTCCTGCACGTCACGAACAACGGCCCTGAATCGGTCACCATCTCGCAAGTGCTCGTCGACGACGCCTACTGGAACTTCGACGTCGAAGGCGCTGGCGGTGACCGGACCCTGGCGCCGCGCGAGAGCGCTCGCGTCGTCGTTCCCTACCACTGGAACCTGGGGTGGGACCTGGACGTGGAACTCGTGCTCTCTAGCGGCGCGACCTTCGGCCACGTCATCGAAGCGCCACAGGAGTCGCCGGGCTTCAACGCGAACGTCCTCTGGACGCTGGCGCTCATCGGCCTGTTCGTCGGCGTCATCCCGGTCGCACTCGGCATGCTCTGGTTCCCGTTCCTCCAGACGATGAGCGACCGCGCGCTGCACGCCGTACTCCTGTTCGCCACGGGCGTGCTCGGGTTCCTGGCGTTCGACGCGGGCTTCGAGGCGCTGGAACTCACGGAACGGGTCCCGGGCGCCGTCGGCGGCGAACTCCTGGTGGTCTTCGGCGCAGTCGGGGCGCTGTTGCTCGTACAGGCGATCAGCGCGTGGCGCGAGGGCCGCGTCATCGCGGGTGACAGTCGCGCGAGCAGCGGGCTCTGGGTCGCGTACCTGGTCGCCATCGGCATCGGCCTGCACAACCTCGCGGAGGGCCTCGCCATCGGAAGCTCGTTCGCACTCGGCCGGGTGTCCCTGGGCGCGTTCCTCGTCATCGGGTTCATGCTTCACAACGTCACCGAAGGACCGGCGGTCGTCGCACCGGCGGCCCGCGACGAGCGCCCCTCGCTGTGGCACTTCGCGGCGCTCGGCGTCATCGCCGGTGCGCCCGTCATCCTCGGCGGCTGGATCGGGAGTCTCGCGTACTCGCCGACGGTGGGCGCGTTCTTCCTCGCTGTCGGCGTCGGCGCCATCGTTCAGGTCGTCTGGGAGATCTCGCGGATGGTCCGTGACGCGGGCGGCCGCGTCGGCAGCGCGACCAACCTGCTGGCGTTCCTGCTCGGGTTCGCTGTCATGTACGCGACCGATCTGCTCGTCACCCTCTGAAGCCCTCAACGCTCCCGGTCACCGCGCCGGCCGCCAAGAGGCTTTTCGACCCGATTCGTCCGCGTTTGGGGGTCGAGATGCTACTGGTCATTGCCGTCGACTTCTGGTGGGCATCGTGTTCGGCGATGCTGCCGTCGGGGGCGTTCCTGCAGCGTTCCACCGCTGTGTGCCCGGCCCGACTGGCTACTGATCCTCTCGGTGCTCGACCGCGTTCAAATGGACGAGGTTCAGTCTACGTGATAGTGACCCAAGCCGCCGTCTGCGCGTGCTGAACTCGAAGACACTGTTCAGCCGATCGTGTCGTGAAACCGGGCGCTGTACTGCCACGCGACAAGGTTGCTCGGTTCGAGAGCGTCGGGATCGAGTAGTTCGCCGTCCTACTGACCAGTGTCTCTCAGTACTACTTTCTCCCAAGAGTCATCCGATCGTAATCTGGCAACAGCGCTATATTTACTGTGATGATTGTTAGGATGTATATGAAGGCGGGTAGGGTCACTCCAAGAATGAGCAGGAATCGCCAGTTGACGGCTCCCGCGTTTTCATAGAATATGCCGGTATATTGAAGAAAAGCAAGCGTCAGAAGGGCAGTCGCTGTAAATTTGGCATATTCTCGAAAGTCCGGCCTCGGGAGCTTCACATGTACGTCTCGTTGCTCGTTCAGTAAATATTCACCCTGTACGTGACGATATTTGGCTACTTGTTACTGCATCTGGTATAGTACGCGAAGCGGGTGTCGGGCTGCATGTGTAACCGATTTGCGACGAATATTCCGGATGCGTATCGGGTCCGAAATTCAGTCCGGTGGTGTCGAGAACCGCTGTTCACCCGACTAATACGCACCTCGGAGGCCGGAAACAGTCGTCCTTTCACGCTACCGGTTCTCCCGCTGCTCCACCTTGTTCAGATAGACGAAATCCATCGTACACACTAGTGAAACGATCTGGTGGGTGCCATCAAGAACGCTCTAGTGGTAAGATTCATTGTCTGTGGTAACATATCCTCATCTATGTCAGCACAGACGGATGGCCAGGGACGGCTGTACATCCCGAAGGAGGTACGGGAGAAGTACGGCCAGAAGTACCACATCGTCATGTACGAGGACAGAATCGAACTGATACCGGTCGCGGACGATCCACTCGCCGCTGTCCGCGAGGCGGCAGGCGAGCTTCACGATGCATCCGTCGAGGAGATTCGGGAGGACATCGAGGCCGAGGCGAAAGACGAGGCTGAGGAAGCCGGCGGCGACAGATGACGGTATACGTCGAGACGGATTTCCTGCTTGCACTCGCCAAGGACACCGATTGGCTCCAGGGATCCGCGGCGGACGGTCTCGACGAGTACGACGTCGAAACGTCACTATTCTCGTATCTCGAACTCCTCCTCGCTCGGGAACGCTACGAGTTCGACTACGTGCCGCTGGTGGCGAACCTTCTCGACCTCGTCCCCGTACGAGACGAGGAGGAGAAACAGGTAGTGCTGAAAGCGGTCAACTACAACGACGAGGGAATGACCCCATTCGACGCGTTCCACGCGGCGACTGCGGAAACCCGAGGGATGAACGTCCTCTCCTCCGAGAACGACTACGAAGACGTCGAGGTAGACCGAGTCCCACTCGAACCCCCCGACGACGAGTGACGACGCTCACGCACGGCCAAAGCCGCTTCGACGGAGTCGATGTCGACATCTGCCAGCCGTCCCAAAAGGTGTCTCCGAGTTTGGCCGTCCCCGTCGCCGGTCGCGTCGCCGAATTCACTCAAGTGCGGCGGCGTCCCGTGGCTTCCCGTGCGTTCGAATAGAGCCGACTGAGGTGAATTCCTTCTGACGAGTACGAGGGGTGGAACTGCCGAGACGTAGGTAGGCGGGTTTCACGACTTGGATATTTATTGAACAAAGATTGCTGGAAAATGGTCGCTAAACCTTTCCAGTAAAGCGTGGGAGAGGATGAATATGTCTGACGTAGACGGGGACGTGAGTGAACAGGATGCCGCAGTCTACCACCGAAGTATCTTTGAGAATCCCGACGAGGACCCTGTGACCGAGCTAGTTACTATCATTGCGGATCTCAAAGGTATTGAACACGATCGGATGGATCCGCTGTATTCGTGGGCGGACAGCATGATTTCCTCTTTGTACTCGTCACCCCCTCCAGCAGAAGCACAGGGAATTGTCGAGTTCACCTACGAGGGGTTTCGCATCACCCTTTATCAGGACGGACACGCAGTCATTATGAGTCGGTCCGCCTCAGAGTAGCTGCGAAACCGTCCATTGATAATCGAAGACAGACTGTAATCAACGCTCAGTAACTCCGCTGTACCTAGCGAGATTCGTTCATGCAATCCTGATTCGGGATACGCATGAAGTGGTTGTCGTGACCGCTTGTGCAACAGACGCACATCGAATCTTCCGGTTGCCAATCGAATCCAAAACCCGCTGTGAGACGTTGAGAACCGACCTCCAAATCCACGATATGCAGGTAGAAGCGCTCTGACAGTCCGTCTCCGCTTACCGGTTCTCGCGCTGCTCCACCTTGTTCAGATGGAAGAAATCCATACTTCGAGCCGGTGAAATCAGGTCTCGATTCTGTTCCAGTGAATACGCTGTTGAGAACGCTGTACCAGCGAGTACTTTAAAGAACCTCGCGTATCCGGTAGTCGCCAGTCTCGGTCGGTTAGCGCGTGTCGAACGAGTCGATTACGTCGCTCGTCGAGTACGTCTTGACGACGTCTTGTTCGTTGAAATCGGAATCGTCGCTCCAGATGCTGGCGTTGTTAGCCAGGGCACACGCAACGTATAGCACGTCGTCAGGATCGGTTTCACCGATCGCCGCGTCTGCCTCCTCGATGTAGGGATAGAACTCGTCTGCGGGGACGACTTCGATGTACTGGAATAGGAGGTCGATGAACTGTTGCACGCGTTGTGGTTTCATCCCGGACTTCTCGGCGATCAACTCTTCGTAGTTCGCGATTTCGTCGTGGACGAACGCGGGCGTCAATAAGTCAGGTTCGAGCGTGACGATGAGTTCACGCGTTTTCGAATCAGCGATGAGCGCAGAGATGACGACGTTGGCGTCGATAACCAGCTTCATTCAGGGGCTACTCCGGGTGTTCTTCGACGCGCTCGCGCCCACTCTTGTTGATCCGATCCGCAAGCTCTGTCACGTCGCTTTCAGTGAGTTCGCTTTCGCTGGTGAGTTCGTCCATCACTTCGAGGGCCTCGATTTTCTCCTGGATAGCCTGTCGGGTAACCTCACTCCAGTTGATTTCCGGGTGCCTCTCCATTCGGTCTTTGAGTTCGTCGTCCACGTTGACGGTGATACTGGGCATACAGAGAACTTTGTAGTTACAGAATATTGTGTTTTGGGGTGTTCCGGCTGATTTGAGAACCGTCTGATCCCCAAATTATTCTGCTACGCACCGTTTCGATCTCTGATTTCTAGGTATGCAGGTTCGAAATAACTGGTTAGTGGGCCTGCGAACTGATCACCGCTCTCCTCTCCATGATCCACGTCGAATACATCAGTAGACGGCGGCAAAACACCACTGGGTTAGCTAAGCTGTCCGACTTCGGCGAACAATCCAACGGCGCCGTACTAGTCCGTCTCCACGTCGACTCGGTCTCTCACGAGGTCATATTGCTCTTTTAGATCCCGATAGATTAGTTCGTCTCCGATGTACGGTTCGGAGTTCTCGATGAAGAATTCCATCTTCTCTATTACATTCCGTCGTAGTTCCTCCGAGTCGCCCTTGTGATAGTAGTTACTGTTGTCGAGAGTATCTGCAGCCTTGATGAGCACCGGTTCTCTCCCGATTTCGAAGCAGCGGTTCAACGTATCCTTGTATCGCTCAGTATAGTCCTCTATTTCGCTATCGAAACTGGTAGCCTCCACGATGTCAGAGACTTCCTCCCCGAACTCCGACGCGATGTCCTCTTTCTTGACGGCCGTGTCCTCTATCAAATCGTGTAGAATGCTAGTGACAACGACGCGTTCTTCGTACCCTCGATCGTACAGTTCCATTCCGACCCGAATGCTGTGGAGGATGACTGGCTTCGGGTTGCCGCCAGACTCCTGAAAGGAATTGACCAGATAGACGATCGCTCGCTCAATCTCTTCGTCCTCTTCTTTGTCCCTAATAAACTCCTCGTCCCAATCCAATTCACTCATATATGACTAGGTAACAAAGAGAGATTTAACATTTCGTGTATGGGAATAGAAGTGTGGAGGTCGGGCCCAGCCTCCCTGAGGGAGTTTGCTCGCACCTTCGGTCACTCGTCTGTACGTAGCGAGATCGGGTCATCTATACTGCATTCGGGGTGCTTGAAACGGTGGTCGTTGCCCACGTAGCAGTCTACCATGAAATCTTCCGGCTGCTCATCGAGCCCGGAACAATTGATGAATAATAGGAGGGGGATCGCCACGACTAATGCGCCGTTAGAGGTGCTTAAACACCTGGTTTGGGCTACCGATTGCTCCTTTGCTCTACCTTGTTCAACTCGATGAGCAACCGGAAGATGGCTTTCACGAGGTTTGGGTCGACGTCGAACGCTTCGGCGTTCTCGCCGGCGCGCTCCATCACCGCTTCCTCCTGTGACTCGTCGGTGGTCGCCATACCGCGTTCCGCTTTGACGTCGGCGATGGTGTCGGCGACGTACGTGCGTCGCGCGATGAGGTCGACGATTTCGCGGTCGATGGTCTCGATTTCGTCGCGCAGTTCCTCCAGGCTCATGTCGTCCGGGCCCCGTCCAGCTGGGTCGTCGTCAGCCGGACTGTCCCCGGGTTCTCGTCCCATAGTGATTTCACCTCAGTGAGTGCGTCGTGGTCGCCGACGGCGACGTAACTCGGGCCGGTGCCCGACAGCGACGCGCCGTCGGCGTGCGGGAGCGCGTCCACGATCGGCGCCGTCGGGTGGTCGAGGGCCGCGGCGTACGCCAGGCCGTTGACCGTCATCGCGGTGCCGTACTCGCCGGCGGCCGCGAGGTCCGCGACGTGTTCGGCCATCGGCGCGATGCGCTGGCAGCGCTCGACGTCCGCGTCAGCGGAGAACGACTGCTCGGGCGGCGTCCACACGAGCGCCGCCCACTCCACGTCCTCCCGGAAGAGCAGTTCGTCCTCGGTGTTGTCGGTCATCGTGAGGCCGCCGAGCATGCTCGCCGACGCGTCGTCGAACGCGCCGGTGACGGTGACGCCGGTGTCGCGGGCGGCCTGCACGCCGATGCGGGCGGCGTCGACACGCTCGACGTCGTCGACGCGTCCCAGCGCGTCCAGCGTCGCGAGCACAGCGGCGTTCGCGGCGGCGCTCGAACTCTTCAGCCCGGACGCCAGCGGCACCTCGCTGTCCGTGTGGACGCGGCCGCCCTCGCCGTCCCCGAACTGGTCCGTGACGAGCGCGACACACCGCTCGACGAGCGCCGTGTCCGCGTCCGGGTGGTCAGCAATCTCGCCGGTCACGTCGTCGGCGGCCGCGTCCAAGTGCACCTCTGCGGTGACGTCGAAGTCCAGCGCGAACGCGCTGCCGACGCCGGTGGCGAGCGCGTTCAACACGGTGCCCGCGGCGGGCGCTGCTGCGCGGCCGTCCATGTTCCTTCCTCCCACGGCGCGCACTTACGACTGACGTTCCTGGCAACCCCGGCCCTGGGTGCTCCGGCCGGCAAACGGCGGCCTTTTGGACGCGGACGGCAAACGCCAGCACATGAGCGCCCGCAACGACGTCCCGCCGAGCACGCTCGGCGTCGAACTCGCAGAGGAGGGCGTCTACGTCGAGTACACTGACGGCCGCCGTGCGTTCTACAACGGCGTCCCCGAGAAAGTGACTGGCACGGTGCGGTGCCAGCCCGGCAAAGACGTCCACGTCCTGGTGACTGATCCCACGGAGACGGAGGGCGTCCTCGTCTACGTCAACGACCTGAAGACCCACGACGACATCCTCGAATCCTCGGGTGTCGGTCGCGTCCTCCTGGACCCGGACGAGGAGGAGGAACTCTTCCCGGGCGTGACCGTCCGCGCGGACGGCTACGCCATCGAGGTCGAAGCCGACCCCGCGGAAGCTCGCGGCCGGGTGTTCGTGTTCGAGGAGGACGAACTCGGCGAGTACGCGTACGAATTGTTTGCGGACGAGGCCGAGGATGGGAACGAGCCGGGGGAGCACGCCGCCCAATCGGGAGCGGACGGCGCCGAATCGGGAACCGGCGGCGAGTAGCGGGCGGCGGCCGAGGGAACAGGGCAGACGAGCGGGGGAGTCACAGCTATCGCTGAATACCACCGCAGAAGAGACGGGTGCAGAACGGACGCGAGTACGCTGCTGGCGGCCCGCGCGCGCGCCTACTGCAAGTACGAGGGGTCTTCGGCGTCGCAGTTCTCTTCGTGCTGGCGCGCGTCACCCTGGTCGTCGAACATCAACCCGCACTCTTCACAGCGGTACCAGAGCATGTCGTCGCGCTCTGTCTCTTCAACCATACGAAAGCGTGCGTCGGCCGAGTTAAAAACCGTTGCCCCGCTTGGGCCCCGCCTCGTCGAGGACAGCCTCGTAGGCCGCGCCGGGCCCGGATTCGAGTTCGCTGCGTGTCTGCCGGCGTTGGACGGTCGCGTCCACGACCACCGTGAGCGTCTCATAATCCTCGCGGAACGCGCCGAGGTTGTGCGTGCACGCGAGCACGCAGTTGTCGTCGGCGTACGACGTGGCGACGGCGACGAGTCGACGCCGGGTCGCCGGGTCGAGGTCAGCGAGCGGTTCGTCGAGGATGAGCGCGTCCGGTTCCTTGAGGAGGGCGAGTGCCAGGTCGAGTTTCTTCTTGAACCCCCCGGAGAGGTTCGTGGCTTTCCGGTCGCGTTCCGGTCCGAGGCGTAACCGCTCCACGAGCGTCTCGCGCCAGGCCGCCCGGCCGCCGGTCAGCGACTGGAAGACGTCGAGGTTCTCGCTGACCGTGAGGTCGGGGTAGATGTTCGGCTCCTGGAACGCGTACCCCAGCGAGTCCGGCGTGTCGATACCGCCGCCGTCCGGCCGCGTGAGTCCCGCGAGCACCCGCATCAGCGTCGTCTTCCCGGAGCCGTTCGGGCCGGCGATGCAGTGCAGGCCGTTCCCCCACTCGACGGTCACGCCGTCGAGGGCGATCGTGTCGCCGTACGTCTTCGTGAGATTCGAGACTCCGACCATCATGCCCTCCGTTCGTACAGTTCGACAGTGCCCGCGAACAGGACTGCGGCCACCACGACGCACGCCGCCAGGCCGAGCAGCCAGTCGCTGTACAGCCCGATGGGGTCGTCGCGGAGCACGAAGCCGCGAGCGGTGACTGCGGAGTAATGCGTCGGGACCTGGCGAACGAACCACCGTCTGGCGGGCGAGAAGAAGCCCACGGGGTACGCCAGTCCCGAGAACGTGAGCACGAACAACATGACGAGCAGGTTCGCGATGCGGCCCCACGTCCCGAGGCCCAGCAGCAACATCAGGGTCGTCGCCACCAGGCCGAGCAGCAGGAACGTCAACAGCGTCACGAGCGCGGTGCCGAGGCTCAACACGTGCAAGTCGGTGCCCGCGAGCGCACTGGTGACGTCGAAGACGGCCAGCGGCACGACGAGCAGCGCCGCGAAGAACGCGAGTTTGCTCGCGACCACCGCGTAGAGCGACGTCTCCACCCGCAACCGGTCGATCACCGCGGCCTCCTGGTCGAACGTGTACGGCAGGTAGACGAGCGCGACCAGCGAGACGAGCGCCAGCAGGAACATCGGGATCATGTACTCCGAGAGGTTGTAGTCCGTGCCGACGACGGTCCGGGACGCTGTCACCTCGCGGGGGAGCTGGTCGTCGAGCGTGTACGAGACGATGCTCGTCAGCGCCTGCGCTGGCTGCTGGTACGGCACGATGCTGCCGGAGACGTACACCTCGAAGTGCGCGGTGCCCAGCGATTCGTCTGTCAGGTCGGGCGGCACCGTGATGACCGCGTAGACGCGCTCGCGGCTCAGCGCGCGCATCGCTGCGTCCTCCGAGTCGTAGGTCTGCGGGTCGCTGAAGAACGTGAGGGCGGCTGTCGCGATGTTCAGGTCGTCCTCGGTGACCGACGCCTCCTGGGGCGCGACGCCGACCGGGGCGTCCGTCGGGAGCACGTGCTGGAAGGCGAACGTCGAGTACGCGAAAATCGCTGGCAGCACGACCAGAATGACGAGTAACGCGACGAACTTGTGTCGCCCCCACGTCAGCTCCTTGCCGAGCAGGGACGTGACGTCCATCGATCAGACTGTCAGTGCGCTACCGGCATCGACCGAGGCCCCTGTCACCGACGCCGACCCGTCGGACGCCGTGTCGGAGCCGGATGCCGACGCCGACGCGCCGGCGTTCATCGAGTACAGCAACTCGATGCGGTCCTTGAGGACGTCGACCGTCTCCGAGAACGACACCGTCACGGTGTCGTCGTTCTGTTCGACTTCGACCGCTTCGATGGTTTCGCGGATGTCGTCGTTGCCGACGCCGCTGTACAGCGACAGCGCGCCGTCGACGACGTCGCCGACGCGTGCGGCGTCGTCGCTGCTCTCGCTGACGAGGTTCACTTGCGTGGTGACCGAGTCGCTGCTCGTGGACATCGAGCCGCTGACGTACTGGACGGTGTTGAACGCGCTCGTGTCCACGGGCGCGTCCTGCCCGATCTGATCGGTCGGGACCTGATCCTGGGGGATGTCGGCCGCGAACCGCAGGTAGCCGTCGTCCGTGCTCTCGAACTGCGACCGGACCTCGCCGCTCAGCGCGTTCTGGTCGCCGGCGTCCACGTCGAGGACGCTGTAGACGGCCTCGGTGTCGCCGACTGCGAAGGTGCCGTCACCGAGCGCGGCGAGCGCGTTCTGGTTCTCGTAGCCGTAGGTGTACACCGTCGTGTCCTGGTGGGTTTCTGTTTCGAACTCCGTCCCCTCGTCTTCCATCGCGGCTGTGAGTTCGTCCTCGGTGAACTCGGTGTTCAGGATGGCGCCGGCCTGCTCGGCGTTCGTCGGGACGTTCTCGCCCTCGGTGCCGAAGAACGTCATGTCGACGACCTTGTTCGGGTCGAGGTCGGACTCGTTCTCTGCTTGCCTGAGCATCTCGTCGACGCTGGTCGGTCCCTGGTAGTACTCGGAGTTCTCGTCCTGCGCCTGGAACGCGGCGTTCGCGAGTTCCCGCAGCGATTCGTCGCTGGCCATGCCGGCCACGTCGACGTACCCGACCATCGAGGCGTCGTCCGGGACCGCGTCGAGTTGCGGGCCGCTACTTCCGGAACTATCACCGTCACCGTCGAGGACGCCCGTACAGCCGGCAGTCACGAGCATCGCGGCGAGTGCTACCGCGAGGAGTGCTTGCCGGCCACGCAGATTCGTCGAACCTGTCATACACGCAGGTTTGTCCGAGGGCTCTTAAAATATTGTGAGTTTGACGAACGCCACCCCCTACGAATAGGGGCCTGCGGGTCGAAGGACCGCCGTGGCACGCGCTGTCATCTTCGACATGGACGGGGTCATCGTCGACTCCGAGCGGTACTGGCGGGACGAAATCGCGGGCATCCTCGAGGCGGCCGGCGTCGGCGACGACGTCGACCCGGAGGACGTCATGGGCGCGAACGTCTACGACCAGTACGACTGGCTCACAGACGAGTACGACCCGAAAGTTTCGCGAGGCGACTGCTTCGACCGGTTCGACGAGCGCGCGGAAGCGGTCTACACCGAGCACGCGGACCTGCTGGACGGGTCCCACGACCCGCTCGACGAACTCGACGCTCGCGGCGCTGGACGCCACCAACTCGAATTAGGACTCCGGGGCGACGCTGACGCGAACGCACCGTTCGGCGTCGAAGGGCACCCCCAGCACGTCGAAGACGTCGCGCCACCGACCGACGTCGCCTGACGTCAGCAGTCCGGGTGCGAAGCCCGCCTGCAAGAAGAGCGCGAGTGCGCCCCGGTTCTCGGGGGCGACGCTGACGCGAACGCTGTCGTAGCTCGCGTCGAGCAACCGACGGGTCGCCGCCGCGGAGAGCGCGCCCCCGAGGCCTTCGCGGCGGTGCTCGGGGGCTACGAACAGCGAGGCGACCGCGCCCCCGAACGGGAAGTAGTGGTTTGTGTCGGTCGGCGACTGGCTCGCCGGCCAAATCCCGACCTCGTCCCGCGGGTCGTGAATCGCTGCGGCCGTCCCGACGATGGCGTTGGTCGCGCGCTCGACAGCGACGAACCAGCCCTTCGGTAGCACGTAGCCCCGGAGCGCGTCGACGTGTTCGCCGCCCGCAGTATCTCGGTGTGAGTCCAGGAGCGCTGCGACAGCCTCGCGGTCGTGGTCTTCGAGCCGGCTCGTGCGGAGCGCGTACTCGTCAGGGACGCTCACGTCGGGTGGTCGCAGGCCGTCCGGCCACAGCACGTACAGCTGCCTGTCGCTGCGGGGTGGAGACTCGGCCATGTTCTGTCGTCGGTGCGTGGTTGCTAACGCGTTGCGGTCCCAGAACCCGACAGCCCGGTAGGCGCCCTCCTTACCAGAACGCCTTCGTGCGGGCGTACTCGCGTTCGCGTTCGAGGATGTCCCGGTAGAAGTCCGCCTCGTTCTCGCGGTGCTTGTTGATGACTCGCGCGGCGTTCCGGGGGCCGACGCCGCGCGCGGAGAGCGCGATGATGGCTTTCTTCCCGTGGCTCTGAACGATGCTGGCGTTCCGGAACACGCGCTCCGTGCGGTCCTCCTGCTCGTCGTCCTTGTCGTCGGCCCGAACCGCCGTCACTGCGTCGTCCGCCCACGGGGACAGCGCCGCGATTCTCGTGGACCCGCAGTGCGGGCACTCCGGCTGGTCGGCGACGCGTCGGACTTTCGTCTCGTGCTCCCAGTCCTGACAGTGCACGCAGAACAGCTTCACGCGGTCGTCCTTGATGCGGTCGCGGATCGCCTGCACGACGCTCGCGTCGGCGTTCTCCGGCGTCAACAGCTCCGATCCCGAGGACCGGCCGCCCGAGCCGATGGCGGTGCGTTCGCCGACGACGTCGACGTCGACGTCCCCGGCCTGGATCCGCGCCAGAACGTCGCTGGCGCGCTCGACGTCGAGGTCCGTGTGGAACACCTCGCGGATCGCCTCGTCGTACACCGGCGTGTCCTCGAGCGCGCCGAGCAGCCGCGAGAGCCCGACGCCGCTGCGGCCCTGCCAGCCGTCGCCGCTCGAGTTGCTGTTCGACGACCGGTAGCGTTTCAGCGCGCCGAACTTCGCCGCGACCTGCGCGAGCGTGAACTTCAGGGTCTCGGACTGCTTCAGGCTCAGTTCCAGCAGCGGCTCGACGTGCGCCGGGTCGGTCTCGCGGAGCAACGCAGCGACGTCGTCGGCGCTCACGCGCGTCGGCACCTCGAGTTCGATGCGATACGGCCCGACGTCCAGGCCGACCGACGACCCCGTGAGCTGGCCGAGCAGCGACGACAGCAACCGCCCGAGCGTCTCGTTGGCCTCGTGGCCGAGCGCCGCGTTCACCACGATCGTCCCGCCGGCCTGCTCGACGACGACCCGGTCGTCGCTGGGCACCGGCGCGTCCATCGCTACGTGCCGGTCGATCTGGTCGAGGGCCTCCGCGGCGGTGTACTCGTCTGTCGGATACCGTGTCGTGAACTCGCGGGCGACCCCCGCCCGAAGTGCGTCGCCGGTGGCGTCTTCGGTTTCCCCTTGCTCTGGCGCGCTCGTCGCGAAGTGGTCGGCGGCCACCTCGCGCATCTCGCCGACCTCCTGGGCGACATCGTACGGCACGGGAATCTCCTGGCCGGTCCAGGACGGCACCTCCCCGGCGGGGTCCTCGATGGGGGAGACGTTGACTTCCTCCTCTTCCTCGTCGATGTTCGTGATGCGCCACATCTCGCCGCCCTGGACGAACGTCGCGCCGGGTTCCGCGAAGTTCACGACGAACTTCTCGTCGAGCGTCCCGACCTGGTGGCCGCCCGCCATGTCGTAGACGCCGTAGGTCTCCTCGTCGGGAATCATCGAGAGGTTCGCGTAGTAGTACTGCCACGTCCCCCCGGACTTCGAGATGGTGTCGTCGTCCTCGTCGACGTAGACGACGCGATTCGAGTGCAGTTCCATCGCGACCTCGCGGAAGGTCGCTTCCTCGAGGTCCTGGAAGGGGTACGCGCGAGTAATCGTCTGGTAGGCGTGGCGCGCGCTCGTCTCCCCGAAGTCCATCACGAGGCCGACAATCTGGTTGGCGACGGTGTCGAGGCTCCCGTGGTGAATCTGGGTGGGTTCGACGTCGCCCTCGCTGGCGCGCCGCGCGATGGCCAGCGCTTCGAGCGTGTCGTCCGGATTCCCGGTGATGACTGTCCCGTAGCTGACCTCGTCGCGGCGGTGGCCCGCGCGCCCGACTCGCTGCAGGAGGCGGGCGACCTCACGCGGCGACGAGTACTGGACGACGTGGTCGATGCGCCCGACGTCGATGCCGAGTTCCATCGAGGACGTACACAGCAGCCCGTCGAGGTCGCCGTTCTTGAATCGGTCCTCGACGTCGATGCGCGCGTCCTTGGACAGCGACCCGTGGTGGACGCCGATGTTCGCGTCCAGCTCCTTGAACCGCGACCCCAGCGCCTCCGCGGTCTGGCGCGTGTTCACGAAGATCAGCACGGAGTCGTGTTCGGCGACGATCTCCCGGATGGCGCGCACGTGGCTCGCCATCTCCGGGCTCGTCATCAGTTCGTTGCTCACGCGCTCGTCCTGGCGGGTCAACTCGGGCTCCCGGACCGAGAATTCGACGTTCGACGTGACGTCCACGTCGATGATCTCGCAGCCGCGGCCGCCCGTCAGGAACGCGCCGACCTCACCGGGGTCGCCGACCGTCGCCGAAAGCCCGATGCGCTGGAAGTCCCCCGCCAGTTCCACGAGCCGTTCCAGGCCGACCGAGAGCTGTGCGCCCCGTTTCGCGCTCGCCAGTTCGTGGACCTCGTCGACCACGACGTGCTCGACGTCCGCGAGGCCGTCCCGGAGTCGGTCCCCGGTCAGCATCGCCTGCAGTGTCTCCGGCGTCGTCACGAGTACGTCCGGCGGGTCGGTCGCCTGCTGCCGGCGCTGGTAGTCGGTCGTGTCGCCGTGCCGGACGTCCACGTCGATGTCCAGCGTCTCCCCCCACCAGTCGAGGCGCTCGCGCATGTCCCGGTTCAGCGCCCGGAGCGGCGTGATGTACAGCGCGGCGAACCCCTCGGGGGCGCCCGCTGTGGCGATGCTGTCGAGGACGGGGAGCATCGCCGTCTCCGTCTTCCCAGTGCCGGTCGGCGCGAGCACCAGGCCGTTCCGGCCGTCCGCGAGCGCAGGAATCGCGCGGCGCTGTGGCTCCGTCGGCGTCGAGAACCCGCGCTCGCTCAGCGCCGCCCGGACCTCGCTGCCGAGGTGGGAGAACGCGTCCATCCCGCGCTGCTCACTCATCTCCACAACGTACGCTCGCGACCGGAATAAGCACGTTGCCGGGCGTGGGAGCACCCCGCACGGCACCTGGTCGGTCGTGCTTCGGGGCGGACGCGGCAGTCACTCAGACGTCGCGATAACGTCCGAGCCGAGTACCGTCGAGCAGGTAAGCGTCCGCGTCCGGACACGCCTCCGGGAGGAACGGCGCGAGGAACCCCTGGCCAGCGACGTTCACCCACGTTCCCCCGGAGAGGTCGTTGAACGCCGGGAACACCGCGAGGTCGCCGGTCGCGTCGATTGTCTCGCCGTGGTGCTCCTCGAACGGGTCGGCGGCGAGCGGCCCGCGCAGCCACGCTCGCTCCACCCGCGTGCCGCCGACCTCGTCTTGCAGCCTGACTGAGGGGTGCTCGTGGCCGACGCAGACCGTCTCCGCCTCGAGCACGCCGGTGCTCGGCCACGTGTGGCCGTGCGCGAATCCGACGTCGCCGAATCTCGTGCCCGTCGACGGCGTCGCGTCCAGGTCGAACTCGTCGGCGAGGCCGGCGTCGTGGTTCCCGACGACGAGCGTCACCGGGACCTCTAGGGCGTCGAAGAGGGCTTCGAGTTCGTCGTGCTCGCTCCCCTCCGGCGTTCCGATGGCGTGCCCGAGGTCGCCGAGGAAGACGACGCGGTCGGCCCGCGTTTCGCCCACGAGCCGCAGCACGTGCTCGCGGCGCTGGTCGGCGCGACTCCGCACCTCCAGGCCCTCGCCGCGCAGCGCCCACTCGATGCCGGCGTGGTAGTCGGCGACGACGAGCGCGCGCTCCCCCGAGCACCCCGCCTCGCTGACGTCCGCGACGGCGGCCGGTTCGCCCGGTACGGGTTCGACCAGTGCCATCTAGATGGCTTTCAGGTGGTCGTCCCCGGACTCGTAGCAGCGTCCGCTCATCAGCGCGTCCTGGATCGCGTCCTCGACCTCGCCCTCGTCGGCGTCCAGGTCGTCAGCCGCGGTCGCGACGACGTCATCGCGTAACGCTCCGTCGCCGTCGTCCAGACTGTCCATCAGGTCAACGACGTAGTCCTCGAGGTCGAGGTCCGGGTCGCCGGCCTCGGCGTCCTCGCGGTCGGACTCGGGTTCGTCGTACTCGTCTTCGGTGAACTCCGTGGTCGAGTCCGCGTCCGCCTGGGACTCGTCGAACGCTTCGTCGTCGGCGTCGAAGTCGCCGAGTTCGTCTTCCGCTTCGTCCTCGACGGACTCCCCGGCAGTTTCAGCCTCGTCTGTGGCCGACTCCTCTGCAGCTTCACCCTCCTCGTCGACGGATTCGCCGGCAGCTTCGCCCTCTTCGTCCGGGGATTCCGGGATGTCGGTCCCGCTGGAGATCTCGACGTCGTAGTTCTCCTTGACCTCCCGGCGTTCCTCCTCGGAGAGTTCGTACATCTCGTCGTCGCCCGCGGCCTCGGCGTTTGTTGGCGCGGCCTCCTCGGCCACGTCCCCGGGGTCGGGCGTCTCCGCGGCGGGACTCCCGTCCACCGCCGCTTCCTCGCCGGCTTCCGACTCGGCTTCGTCGTCTACAGTCGCGTCGGACTCCGACTCCGCTGTGACCTCCCCCTCGCCGGTGTCCCGCGTCGCCTCGGCCGCTTTCTCGTCGGTTGGTTCATCCGCCTCGGCAGCGGTGGCGTCGCCAGACATCTCCGCTTCTGTCTCGGCCGATCCGTCGTCAGCTCGATCCGCTTCGGCATCGGCAGCTACGGCTTCGTCCACGTCCCCGGGTCCGCCCCCGGCAGCGGCCGCGTCGTCGTCGGTGCTGGCGGCGGCCTCGACGTCCAGGTCCGCAGCGTAGGGCAGGGTCGTGTCGCCGCCGTCGCCGGGCGACAGCGACAACTCGCCGGCTTCGTCGAGGTCGCCCGCGACGACGCGTGCGGCGTCGAGCGCGAGTTCCCGCACGGCGTCCAGGTAGTCGGGCGTCGTGCCGTAGTGGTCGAGCGCGAGCGGGATGCCCGCTGCGAGACCGGGCTGGACGCCCGCGTCCTCGAGGACGCGCTGGAGGTTCTCGCCGCGCTCGACGCGCTCGTGGGCGGCCGCCATCGTCGACACGCGGTCGACGGTCTGCTCGGCGGTCGCGACGGCCCAGCGGTCCCGGGTCTCCGCGTCGACTTCGCTGACTTCCTCCGGCCGGATGGACGTGTAGATGACGTCCGCGTCGTCGGGCTGGAACGTCCGGGCTTTCCCGGTGACCGCGACGAACGACGGCGCGTCCGCGGACTCCAGCGCCGCGAGCGCTTCCGGCTGGTACTGGCCCGCGTAGATGACGAACGCGCCCGTCGGGTCGACGACGCGGGCGCGCACGACGTCGTCGCTGACCTGCTCGACTTCCGTGAGCACGCCGACGACGAACATTCGGTTGACGCGTGCGCCGGTGGGCGTCACGACGTAGTTGGGCGCGCGCTCCTCGTCGCTCTCCGCGTACGAGTAGTTCGCGTCCTCGAACTCCGCCGCGAACAGCCGGTAAGCGACCTCGCGTCGGTTGATCTCGTCAGATTCGGAGTCGCTCATGCTTGCACCCCTTGGAGGAAGGCCCGCGCACGCTCGGCGGGGTCATCGAATGACTCCCGGAACTCCGTCGTCTCGAGGTTCGCGCCGTACTCGTCGACCGAGAGGTGCCCGCGCACCTGGTACTCCTTGCCGACGAGGTCGTCGGCGATGGTCTCGGCGACGACCTCCTGGTCCATCGCGTCGCGGGCCTGCTGGCGGGCGTCTTCGATGCCGCCGCCGTAGACGTCCTCAGTGAGGTCGCGGTCGAGCACGACCGTGACGGTGTCCGTGCCGTCGTCCAGAATCGCCTTCACGCGCAGGTCGTCCTCGCCCTCGACGTCGCCGTGCTGGCGGCACTGTCCCTTCTGGACGACGCGTCCGCACTCGGGACAGCGCTGGATGAGCCCGGAGCCGTCCCGGACTTCGATGACGTTCCCGACGAGTTCGATGTCGTAGGCGCCGCCGCGGTCGACGGCCTCCCGGATCTCCATCCGCGTCGGGCCCCCGACTTTGACGTCGCGGTCCAGCGCCTCGACGGTCGAGAACTCCGAGACGTTTACCGATGGGACGCCCCGGAACTCCCGAACGTAGACGTCCTCGAGGCGGACAGACTCGCCCTCCTCGATCTCGGCGTGCGGGTCCCAGTCCGTGAACGGCAGGCGCGCCGACTCGTCGCCCAGCACGCCGCTGAGAATCTCCGTTTCGCCGTCTCGCCCGTCGATGGTGCGGGTCTCGACCTCGGTCACGCGGACTTCGACGTTCCGCCCGCGGTCGCCCGGCGAGAGGGCAGCGAGGTCGCGGTCTCCGCCGATTTCGTAGGGGACGTCGATCTCGTCGGCCACGCTGACGGTCGAGGACTCCCCGAAGTTCAACTCCGGTTCGCCCTCCCACTCGCGGACGCTGGCGTTCCCGACTGTGATGGTGTCGCCGGCTTCGAGACCGAAGTCCTCCCACGCGGTGTAGGAGATTTTCCCCGTCTGGTCGGCGAGTTCGCCCTCGTGGATGACGTGGTCGTCGCCCTGGTACCGGATCGAGCGCTGCCCCGTCGTGAGGACTTTCGCGGTCACCGTGACGTTCCCGGAGTCCGGCGTGACGTCGACGATGTCGACGGCTGTCGGCCCGCTCGAACTGCCGCCCGAGTCGTCGCCGTACTTCCGTCGGAGGCTCCGCTTGGCCTCTTCCACGGGGACGCTGTACTCCACGAGGTTCTGCAGGTTCTCTTTGACCTCCGCTTTGTCAACACCGAGGTCGGAGGCGAGCTCCTCGGCGTGGTCGTCGATGTTCATGCACGTCGAACTGCGTGACCCGCCCGTAAAAGGATTCCTCGCGCGCGTGACGCGCGACGACCGAGGCCTCTTGCAGCCGCTGGACGAGGAGCGACACACAGCCGCGGGACGGGGAGCGAAATCGGTTTCCCGCCGCCGCCGCGTACGGAACGTATGCACGTCGTCGTGAACGCCGCGATGAGCGCGGACGGCAAACTCTCCACCCGGCGCCGGGAGCAAGTCGAGATCAGCGGCGCCGACGACTTCCGGCGCGTCGACGAACTCCGCGCGAGCGTCGACGCCGTAATGGTCGGCGTCGGGACCGTGCTCGCCGACGACCCATCGCTGACCGTCGACGACCCCGAATTAGTCGCCGAACGCGAGAATCGCGGGAAATCTCCGCAACCGGCCCGCGTCGTCGCCGACTCGCACGCCCGCACGCCCCCGGACGCGGCCCTGCTCGACGACGCCGCTGAAACGTTCGTTCTCGTCGCGGCGGAAGAACCGCCGGGTCACCACGAGACCCTGGCGGAGGCCGGTGCGACCGTCGTCGTCGCCGGCGAGAACCGCGTCGCGCTGCCGGAGGCGTTCGAGGAACTCGAAGCCCACGGCGTCGAGAACCTCATGGTGGAGGGCGGCGGCGAACTCATCTTCTCCCTGTTCGCCGCGGACCTCGTCGACGACCTCTCGGTCTACGTCGCGCCGAAGATCATCGGCGGCCGGGAAGCGCCGACGCTCGCGGACGGCGACGGCTTCGTCGACGACTTTCCGGACCTCGAACTTTCCGTCGTCGAGCGCGTCGACGACGGCGTCCTCCTCGAGTACGAGTGCTAGTCCGCGGTTGACGGGCCGCGAAGGTCGCGTCGTGTCGTCCACGAATATCTCGCGGGGTGCGGCCATACTGCCTTTCCGGGTGGAGTGGGCCTGTCCTGCATCCCTCGAAGGAGGGGATCACCGCCGATGTGACACCCCTAATATTAATAGCTACAGATATGAACCATCAAATATGGAAGCTGACTGGGAGGAAGTGACCGGCTACGTCGTCATCGGGCTTTTGCTCGTCGCCCTCGCCCTGGTACTGGCGGGCATCGAAACAATCGGTGGGTACGACGTCATGGCAGCGGGACAAACTGCGACCGGCTACCTGGCCGCCGGCAACTTCAGTGTCGGCGTCATGTCGACGGGCATCTTCTCCGTCGGAATCTTCGCGGCGGGAATCTTCTCAGTCGGGCTATTCGCAATCGGCATTTTCTCGATCGGCATCTTCTCGTTCGGTATCTATGCAGCGGGAATCTACGCGGCACAGCGACACATCAAGTCCAGCGAGTAGGACCGAACCAGCCGCTGCTGTGTGGCTGTGAACTCCGCGGTCGTCGACGTCCCGCACGTCGACTAGTGCTGGTGGCCGGTCGCTTCGCCGTACGTCATGCCGAAGCGGTCCTCGAACTGGTCGAGCGTGGCTTCTTCGACGTCCTGCAGTTCCTGGGTGGGTTCGTCCTCACTGTGGTGTGTGAGCATGTGCGCCCGCTGCGCGAACGCCATCAGCGCGATGTCGCCGACGACCTGCGCCTCTGACTCGTCGTCTTCCTCGCTGAAAATCTCGACGAGCCGCGCGGGAATCGTCACGTCGTCTGTGTTGCCGTCCGAGTCCTCGATGGTGAACGTGGCTTCGTCCATGTCCCAACGGACGCGGCGGTCATTAAAAGGAGTGGGGATAGCGGGCCGGAACGCCGTGACCCACGCCTACGCGGCTTCGTCGGTCCACGCCGGCTCGACGACAGTCGTCTCGTTGACGCCCGTCGCCCGGACTGTGGCAGTCGCTGACGCCTCGCCGTCCGGGCCGTCCACGGTCAGCGAGATCGAGAGTTCCCGGACGAAGCCGTCGCCGTCGACGACGAGCGTCGCCGACGCCGCGGTCACGTTCTCCGCGTCGAAGCTCGTCTCGTCGGACGGCCGGACGCTGTCGGCCTCGAAGACGTACGCCCCCTCCGCTGTGCCGGCGTACTCGAACGTGAACGCCTGGAGGACGCCCGGCGGGACCTGAATCCGGGACTGTTCGGCGACGAACTCGTCGAAAGCCTCGCCGGTCAGGTTCTGGTCGTCTCGCGAGTACTGGCGGTCGTCGGCCGTCCCCGACTCCGCGTACACGGTGCCGTTCGCGACGAACGTGTTCTGGATGCGGGTGGTGTTGCTGAAGCTGGTCGTGACAGAGAGGTTCGCGCGCTGCGCGTCGTTGCGCACCGCGATGCGGGACTGCGTCGTCGCGCCCGTGTTGGATTCGCTGTGCCGGGAGAAGACGAACGACGACGCGTTCGCCAGCGCGGCTTCGTGCGCGTCGAACAGACGTTCGTAGGCGACCGTCTCGTTCCCGTACACCCACGGCTGCTCGGTGACGTCGGGGAGCGTCGTTTTCGGTGCCTCCGTGCTCGTCGCGGCGCCGTCGGCCGTAGCGTCCGACGCGCCCGTCGGACCGCCCAGCGACCCGCCGCTACACCCTGCGAGCGCGACCAGCGCGACGACCGCGACGACTGCGACCCGTCTCGACATATCCCGGGGTCTGCCGGCAGGCCACAAAAAGCGTTCGCAGTCCGCTGCCACACTCCAGAAACTGTTCGCGGCCCGTTCCCCAACTCCAGATACTGTTCGCGGCCCACTACTTCGCCTCAGAGCGTGGTCACGGTCCGTCAGTCGTCAGCCGGCGCGGCTTCGCCGCCCTCGCCGGCGGCCGCGCTGACCTCGCTCTCGAGGTACTCGTCGGCGTCGATGGCGGCCTTGCAGCCCATGCCTGCGGCCGTAACTGCCTGCTGGTAGTGGAAGTCCACCACGTCGCCCGCGCCGAAGATGCCCTCGACGTCCGTCTTCGTCTGGCCACCGCCTTTTCCGCCGCGCGTCAGGATGTAGCCGTCGTCGTCGAGTTCCACGGCCGTGTCCTCGAGGTAGCCCGTGTTCGGCGTGTGGCCGATGGCGACGAAGAACGCGCCGACGTCCAGCGAGAACTGCTCGGTGGCGTCGTCGTCCAGTTTCGCGGTCGGGTGGCCTTCGGGGTGCCGGACGAGCGTCACGTCCTCGACGCCGTCCTCGGGGGTACCGTTGACCTCGACGGCCTCCGTGTTCCAGAGGACTTCGATGTTGCCGTCGTCGACGTGGTCCTGGACGCGCTCCTCCCAGTAGTCCTCCGCGCGGAGTTCCTCGCGGCGGTGAACGAGGTAGACGGTGTCTGCGAACTTCGTGAGGAAGCTTGCTTCCTCTGCCGCCGCGTCACCGCCGCCGACGACGACCATGTCCTCGCCCTTGAAGAACGCGCCGTCGCACGTTGCGCACGTCGAGACGCCGTACCCCATGAGCTCGTCCTCGCCTGGGATGCCGAGCGTGCGTGCGCTCGCGCCGGAGCCGGCGATGACCGCGTCGGCGGTGTAGACGTCGCCGTTCGAGAGTTCGACGCGGAACGGCCGCTCGGCGTCGTCGATGGACTCCACCACGCCGTGTTCGATTTCGGCGCCGAAGCGCTTGGCCTGCTCTTTCATGTTGTTGATGAGGTCCGGGCCGGAGATGCCCTCCGGGAACCCCGGGTAGTTGTCGACTTCCGTGGTGAGCGTGAGCTGGCCGCCGGGTTCGTCGCCCTCGAACAGCAGCGGTTCGTTGTTCGACCGCGCGGCGTAGATGCCCGCGGTGAGCGCCGCGATGCCGGTTCCCGCGATGAGGAGCTTCCGGTGCTCGACGATTTCCTCGCCGCCGTCGGTCGCGAGGCCGAGTTTCTCGTCGAGTTCCCCGGATTGTTCCAGTTCGTGTGTGTCGTCCCAGCCCCCGACGAGTTCGTCGTCGACGAAGACTTCGGGAGCGGTCTCGCGGCCGTTCGCGCGCTCTTTCATCTCCGCGAACAAGTCCTCGTCGCCCGTGACGTTGTACGTCTCGTAGTCGATGCCCTTCTCGTCGAAGAGGTCTTTCGCCTTCTCGCAGTACGGACAGTTCGTCTTCGTGTAGATCTCTACTCGGGGCTCGTCGCTCATACACCCTAGTGGACGGGCGTGGCGTTTGTAGGTTGTGTTGACCGGGAAGCATGCCGGCAGTCGCCAGGCGGCGTGCGACTCGGGAACGAGGCGGCCACCCAAGCGCTTACGCCGCCAGTCGCCCCACGTCCGGGTATGGGCGCAGACCTCCACGAGAAGATGGACCGCTACGAGGGACTGCTCGCAGACGCGCTCGACGAAGCCGACGCAGTGCCGCCGGCCGAGACGCCGCTGGGCGAGGCGGCCGCTGAGTACGAGGAGATGGCGCAGTCCTACCTCGATGACGGCCGGCACTTCCGCGAGCATGACGACCCCGTGAACGCGCTCGCGGCGTTCTCCTACGGACACGCCTGGCTGGACGCCGGCGCCCGCATCGGCCTGTTCGACGTCCCGGAGATCGGGCACCTGTTCACGGTGTAGTCGCCAACGGGTGCCGGGACTCCGGCAGGGCGCGCGGCGTCGGGTAGTTTTACGGTACTGGGTCGTCTCTCCAGAGCCAATGGAGGCCGCGCTCTGGTACGTGTTGACGGGGACGCGCGGCGGCCCGAATCGCGTGCGCCTCCTGCGGGCCGTCGCGGACCGTCCGCGGAACGCGAACCAGCTCGCGGAAGACCTGGATCTGGACTACAAGACGGTCCGACACCACCTCGACGTACTCGTGGACAACGACATCGTGGAAGCCAGTGGTGACGACTACGGCGCCGTCTACCTGCCGACGGAGATGGCCCGCGACCACTGGGACACCGTCGAGGAAATCATCCAGGAGGTGGACTAATGCAGGATACTGGGCGAATATCGGCCGAATTTGGGAAAGTGTATAACTGTGGGTCCTGCCAAGGGTGGGATAGATGACTATCTGGGCGGACGTGACGCGAGCGGCGATGGCGCTCAACGTCGTCCTACTGCTCGTGCTCTGCAGCGTGTGGGCCCGCAACTATCGACAGATCAAGTCCAAACACACGCTCGGCCTGCTGCTGTTCGGTCTGTTGCTCCTCGGTGAGAACCTGCTGGGGCTGTACTACTTCGCCGTCCACGACGTCCTGACGGCGTGGTTCTCAGGACTGCCGTCCATCTCCGGGACGGCGTTCATGGTCCTCCGCCTCCTGGAGTCGGCCGCCATCGCGTTCCTGCTGTGGGTGACGTGGGACTGACAGCAGGGGCCGAGTAGCTCGCTGGTAGTGCTGAGCCCCCTCGTTCTGGAGTTCACATACTGGCTTCGCAGGTGGGTCAACGCGACTCGCATGTTACCGGTTTGACTTCGAATCCATCCGCTGTGGGGAAGCGCCGAACTGACGACCAGCCGCCGGTCACCACTCGCGAAATTACCAGTTCTGTGATACGGCTAGTAGTGGTTCTGAAACGCCTATTATGGCGGGTTTAGGGGCGAATTTGGGTACGAATTCGGGAAATCTTCTTTCAAGTACTCCCTGTCGTGTGGGGTATGCGGCAACGCATCAAGGCAATCGCACTCACAGTCGTCATCGTCGGGTCGCTGTTCGCGGTCGCACCCGCGGCAGCGTCAGCATCCGGCCAGGAGGAGGCAGCGAGTGTCACCTTCGATTCACAGACAAGCGGCGGCCACACGGTAACAGTCGACAGCGTCACGCTCCCCGAGGGCGGGTTCGTGACCATTCACGACAGTAGTCTTAAGGACGGCGAACCGTTCGCCAGCGTAGTCGGTTCGTCGGCGTACCTCGAACCCGGCACGTACGAGAACGTCACCGTCACGCTGGACGAACCGATCAGCGAGACGGAGTCGCTGGTGGCCATGCCGCACAGGGACACCGACGCCGACCAGGTCTACGAGTTCGTCTCGGCGAACGGCAACGTCGACGGCCCGTACACTGCTGACGGTGGCGCCGTCGTCGACGCCGCGGACGTGACGGCGTCCGCGACGGTGTCGATGTCCGACCAGCCGACCGACGGCGACTCTATCGTCGTCGACAGCGTCGAACTCGCCGAACCCGGCTTCGTCGCGGTGCACGACGACAGCCTGCTCGACGGCGACGCGATCGGCAGCGTCGTCGGGCACTCGGAGTCCCTCTCAGCGGGCGTCCACGAGAACGTCCGCATCGAACTGGACGAGTCCGTCGGCAACCAGACGCTGATTCCGATGCCGCACGTCGACTCCGACGACGACGAAACGTACGACTTCGTCACCGCCGAGGGGAGCGACGACGGCCCCTTCACTGACATGAACGGCGAAGCGGTCGTCACCACCGCAGCGGTCACGCAGTCGAACACGGCGTCCGTCAGCGTGACCGACCAGACCACCGGCGGGCACGCGGTCGTCACTGACTCCGTGTTCCTCCCCGAGGGCGGATTCGTGACGATTCACGACGGCACCGTCACCGAGGGCCAGACGTTCGAGAGCATCCGCGGCACCTCCGAGTACCTCGAACCGGGGCTCCACCGGAACGTCCGCGTGAGCCTCGACGACCCGTACACCGAGGACGGCACGCTCGTTCCGATGGCGCACATGGACACTGACGGCGACGAAGCATACACGTTCGAGGAGTCGGGCGGCGAGAACGACCGGCCGTACACGGCTGCTGGCGGTGCCGTCGTCGACACCGCAGCGGCGACAGTCTCCGCGTCGGTCAGCATGGCCGACCAGCAGTCCGACGGCCACACCGTTGTGGTCGACGCTGTCGACCTCAGCGAACCCGGCTTCGTGACGATTCACGACGCCTCCCTGTTCGCGGGCGAGACGTTCGGTAGCGTCGCGGGCACCTCGGAGTACCTCCAGGCCGGCCACCACGAGGACGTCGAAGTGACACTGGACAACCCCATCAACGAGTCTCAGACGCTCGTCCCGATGGCGCACCGAGACACTGACGGCGACCAGACGTACACGTTCGCCGAGTCCGGCGGCGACGCGGACGGGCCGTTCGTCGCGAACGGCGGCGCAGTCGTCGATACCGCGCGCGCCTCCGTGAACGCTGTCGTGACCATCAGCGACCAGGACAGCGACGGTTCGACTGTCGTCGTGGACTCGGTGACGCTCGCGAACGGCGGGTTCGTGACGATTCACGACGGGACGCTCGCGGACGGTGCCGTCTTCGACAGCGTCCGCGGCACGTCCGAGTACCTCGCGCCCGGCACTCACGAGGACGTCGAGGTCGCTCTGGACACCGAACTCGACGGCGAGACGACGGTGTTCGCGATGGCACACGTCGACTCCGACGGGGACCAGGCGTACACGTTCGTCGAGTCCGAGGGCGCTGCTGACGGCCCCTACGTCGCCAGCGGCGCGCCGGTGATGAACACGGCGTCCATCGACGCGCCCGCAGTGACGACTACTGAGTCGATGGAGACCACGGCGTCGATGGACACCACCGAAATGAACAACGAGGATACGACCGCGATGGGTGACGACACCACCGAGGACGAGTCCGGCGGGGGCGCGCCCGGCTTCGGGCTCGCACTCGCGGTCGTCGCTGTCCTGGGCGCCGCTCTGCTCGCACTCCGGCAGCGCTAAAACCCCTTACTTCGGCCCCTCAGTCGACCCGTTTTGTTCACGTACGAGCGGCAATCTCGTGGCAACAGCCGACAGTCACTTTTCAGTTCACTGTGTACTTCGACGTGGACATGAAACACGACGAATTCGTCGGAGCGGTCCAGAACCGCGCCGACCTGGCCTCGCGTGGCGAAGCCATTCGAGCAACCCGCGCCGTACTGACCACGCTCGGGGAACGACTCCAGGCCGGTGAGGCCTCGGACCTGGCGGGCCCGCTCCCGATGGAGATCGACGTGTTCCTCCACCAGGCGGAGTCCGGCCAGATATTCGACTACGAAGAGTTCCTCCAGCGCGTCAGCGAGCGCGCGAACGCGGACGTCGCGGACGCCAACTTCTACGCGCAAGTTGTCATGGACGTCGTCGCGGAGACGACGCCGGCCAGCGAACTCGAAGACGTCACAGACCAGCTCCCGGCGGACTACGACGACCTCTTCGAGTTCGTCGGCGAGTCCGACTACTACTGACTGACACCGGGCCCCCACCTTTTTCCCGACAGGCGTCCCACTCCAGAGCATGGCGCACGAGGCGTACGTGCAGTTGGTCTGTCCTGAATGCCAGAAACAGTGGGAAAGCACGCCGAGCGAGTTGCCGTCCCACTCCGAGAACTTTAGCTGTCCGAACTGTCACGCGACACGGCGCATGGCCGAGTTCATGCGAACCGACCGCGACCTCGAGAACTTGAAGCGACTCCAGTAACGCAGGCGGTCGCCGCGACGCAGTCCCTCAGACCGCCGACCGGGCACCGCAGGCCTCGCAGTGGAGGCGCTCTCGGTCGTTCTCCGTCTCGATGTTCGTGTCCGGGAGGCCACATTCGGGGCACTTGACGTACGTCTCCACGTACTCGTCGAGGACTGCCTCGACGCGGCGCTGTCGGAACTCGCCGGTGAGTCGGGCGCGTCCGCTCTCGTCGATCTGGGCGCTGGTCCCGAGCTCGTTCTGCAGGAACTTCAAGACGTGGTTCTCCTCGCGCCCGAGGCGGTCCAGTGTCTCCTGAAAGTTCTCGTAGACCGTGACGTTGCCCTCTTCGCGCACGTTCGGTTCGGGGACCTCGAACCGGCTCTCGCTGCCCGCGATGTCGGGCTTTTGCTCCATCGCGCGGTCGAGTTGCTCTTCGTAGTCCATACAGTGTGGAAGTGGTGGACCCCACAAAAGCCTTTCAAAAGAGTCATACGGTTTCCGTCCATGAGGGACTGTGACATACGGAGAGCCGTGGTAACAGCTCTCAGGATAATACTATAACCCCGTGACCGTTAGAACCGGGTGTCATGAAGAAGCAGGAGCTCATCCACCTTCACGGCCTTCTTGCAGAGGTCGGGAACTACTACGAGGAGTGCGAGAACGACGACATTCCACTGGACGAGTACGAGACACTTGGGGTACGACCGACGTCCATTCACAAATCGAAAACTGACCACAAGGCGGCTGTTTTTGCGCTCGCAGGCGGCATCACTTCGGCGATGAACGAACCCGAAGAACAGGAAGCCGTTCCTGCGTCCGCCGACTAACGTAGCGGAACGCGACGCCCCTGTCGACCCAACACCCCACAGCGACTGCGCTATCGCTGACAATCGGCTTCTCCGGTCGCCAGGCCCACCATCCCGCGTCCACGATTGTTCCGACCGGCGGCTCTCGGCGTCGTCACTATCCCGTGCTGTGCTCGCGCCCCTGCGTGTCCAGCCGGTCTCCCTCCCAAGAGACCTCCCGCGCCCTCGTCCCGCGTGGCCCGCTACTCCTCTGAGTGCTCGGGTTCGTCGGCGTCCTCGTCCTCGGTGTCTTCGATCTCCTCGACGACGAGGACTTCCAGCGGAATGTTCTCGAGTCGCTGGCCGATCTCCTTGCGCGCGATGCGCGAGGCGTGTTCGTCGCGCTCGACGTTGAACACCGTCATCTCCAGTTCGAGCGCGACGAGGCTCTCGTCGGCCGCCACGAACGCCGGGTCGAGGGCGTCGCCGCAGTGTGGACACGACCGCTCTCCCATGTCGATCTCCACGTAGTTGAGGTCGGGGTTGAGCATCTCGCCTGTCTTCGAAATCGCGATGCGAACGGCCTCGTCTGCGTTCTGCACGTCGTAGACGGGGACCGCTGCTTCGACCACCACCCTACAATCCATGGCTATGTGACTAGTTCACGGGCAACGTAGAAGAAATTTGGCTTCGAACCGAACTCGTCTTCCCCGCTGACGGCCAAGCGTCGGGCAGATGGAGCGCGGCGCTATCCCGATTTCGGACATCCCGGGCGCTGTCGACGTCCAGGCGACGCTGGAGAGCGGTCAGACCTACCTCTGGTGGCGCCCGGACGGCGCGACCTACGAGACGGACGGCGCATACGGCGGTAACGCCTGGTACCGTACTGTCGTCGACGAGGACGTCGTGGAGGTGCGACAGACGACCGACGCCATCGAGTGGCGGTCCACGACCGACGCCGCGCCGCTCGTCCGGGAACTACTCGGCCTGGACGACGACCTCCACGAGATACGGCGCGCTGCGAACGGCGACGACCTCACGAGCGCCGCGTGGGACGCCTACGACGGCCTCCGCATCGTCCGCGACCCCTTCTTCGGCTGCCTCGTGTCGTTCATCTGTTCGGCGCAGATGCGCGTCGAGCGCATCTTCGCGATGCAGGAAGCGCTCCGCGAACAGTACGGCGACCCCATCGAGTACGACGGCGAGACTGTACACGGGTTCCCCGAGCCCGACGCACTCGCTGCCGCGACAGAACAGGAGTTGCGGGGCCTGAAACTCGGCTACCGCGCGCCCTACGTCCAGCGCACCGCCGAGATGGTGGCCTCCGGCGGACTCACCCAGCGGGACGTCCGCGGCCACGCCTACGAACTCGCCCGCGAGCAACTCACGGGGTTCGTCGGCGTCGGCGACAAGGTCGCGGACTGCGTGCTGTTGTTCTCCCTGGGCTACCTCGAGGCGGTCCCGCTGGACACCTGGATTCGGTCCGCCATCGACGACCACTACCCGGACTGCGACCGCGGCAACTACGCGGACACCTCGCGGGCCATCCGCGAGCAACTCGGCCCGTACGCGGGCTATACGCAGACCTATCTGTTCCACTACCTCCGGTCTGGCGGCGACGCCTGAGACCGACCGAGAATCCGCCGTCGGGCCGGCCCACGCCGTGGGTTTTTGTCCGTCGCTGACACATACTACCACATGAGCGACTCCGACCAGACGCGCGCCAGGGTCCTCGTTTCGGGGAAGGTCCAGGGCGTCTACTTTCGGGCGAACACGCGCGAACAGGCGACACAGCGCGGGGTGAACGGGTGGGTGCGTAACCTCCGGGACGGCCGCGTCGAAGCCGTCTTCGAGGGCGACGAGCAGGCGGTCGAGGAACTCGTGGAGTGGTGTCACGAGGGCAGTCCCGCGGCCCGCGTGGAGGACGTCGACGTCGAGTACGACGATCCGGAGGGCATCGAGGGGTTCCGAATCCGTCGCTGACCAGCCCTCGTGACCGGGCCTCCGCGGTCGGAGACACGCGGAGTTTTTACGGCGGCCGCCGTCGAACGACGAGACATGATCACGAGCGAGCGGATGGCCGCGGTGGACCGGAACGCGGTCGCCCTGGGGGTGCCGCGCAAGCAGTTGATGGAGTCCAGCGGGAACGCCGTCGCGCGCGCCGTCCGCGAGCACGCCGCGGCGGGTGCGAGCGTCGCAGTCGTCGCTGGCCGCGGGAACAACGGCGGGGACGCGTTCGTCGCCGCGCGCTTCCTCGACGACTTCGACGTCACCGTCCACCTGCTCGGCCGCCCTGAGTCCATCACGACGACCATCAGCAGGGAGAACTGGGACGCGCTCCAGGCCGCGGAACTGGACGCGCACGCTGTCAGTGATTCACGCGCGCTCGCCCTCGACGACCCTGCCCTCGTCGTCGACGGCCTGCTCGGAACCGGCGTCTCCGGCGCGCCCCGCGAACCGGAAGCCACTGCGGTCCGCGAAATCAACGACACGGACGCGACTGTCGTCTCGGTCGACGTTCCCTCTGGGGTCGACGCGGACACGGGCGAGACGCCCGGGGTCGCAGTGGACGCAGACCACGTCGTCACGTTCCACGACGTCAAGCCCGCGCTCGCGGACCGCGAGGACGTCACCGTCGCGGACATCGGGATTCCCGAAACCGCCGAGTTGTTCGTCGGGCCCGGCGACTGCCAGCGACTCCAGCGCGACCCGCAGTCCCACAAGGGCGACTTCGGGCGCGTGCTCGTCATCGGCGGCGGCCCCTACACCGGCGCGCCGGCGCTGACCGCGCAGGCAGCGCTCCGCGCTGGCGCCGACCTCGCGTACCTCGCCGTCCCGGACAGCATCGCCGAGACGGTCCAGGGGTACAGCGAGAACCTCATCGTCGACTCGTTCGTCGGGACGCGCCTGCTCGCCGAGCACGTCCCGGAACTCCTCGAACGGGCAGCGGACGTGAACGTCGTCGTCCTGGGGCCGGGCCTCGGTGACGCCGACGACACGCTCGCCGCTGTCCGCCGGTTCCTCGCCGCGTTCGACGGGAAGGTGGTCGTCGACGCGGACGCACTCCAGGTCGTGCCGGACGTCGAGACGGACGCCTCGCTGGTCTGCACGCCACACCAGGGGGAACTCCGGGGGATGGGCGGCCCGAGCGCAGCGGACTGGCGCGAGCGCGCCGACGCGGTCACGGCGTTCGCTGACGAACTCGGGCACGCGCTCCTCGTGAAGGGTGCCTGCGACGTGATTTCGGACGGCCAGGCGACCCGCGTGAACCGCACGGGCAACCCCGGGATGACAGTCGGCGGCACCGGCGACGTCCTCGCGGGCGTGACTGCCGCGATGTTCTCCACGATGGACGCCCTCCCCGCGGCCAGCATCGCCGCATACGCGAACGGCAGGGCGGGCGACGACGTCGTCGACGACTACAGCTACGGCCTGCTCGCGACCGACCTCCTCGACGCGCTTCCCGCGGCGCTGTGGGGTGACGACAATGAGTGAGGACGGCGACGCGGGCGGCGACCCGAGCCAGTCCGCTTCGGGCGACGACGAGTTGACGCACACCACTGACTCGGGCGACGTGCAGATGGTGGACGTCGGCGACAAACCGGACACCGCGCGCCGGGCAGTCGCGCGCGGCGAAATCCACCTCTCCGGGTCGACGGTGGACGGCATCCGCGCCGACGAAATCGGGAAGGGCGACGTGCTCGCGACGGCGCGAGTCGGCGCGGTCCAGGCCGTCAAACACACCTGGGAGACGATTCCGATGTGCCACCAGATCCCGATCACGAACGTCGAGACGGACTTCGACGTTCGCGACGATCGCGTCGTCCTCCAAGTCGCCGTCGAAACGACCGGGAAGACCGGCTGCGAGATGGAAGCCCTGGAGGGTGTGACGACGGGCCTGAACGTCGTCTGGGACATGGTGAAAGCCGCCGAGAAAGACGACGACGGCCAGTACCCGGGCACCGCTATCCGGGACGTCGAAGTCGTCAGCAAGGAGAAGCGCACCCTCGAGTAAGTGGCTCGCGGGACGGCCGTCCCGGCCCGGAGCAGTCCCTCCTCAGGCTTCCGCGACCAGTTCGCTCGCCTTCGCGTGCGTCTGCTCGACGATGGTCGGGCGGGCCTCGAAGTCGATGACGACTTCCTCGTCGTTGTAGTCGACGTCCCAGACGTACGCGTGGTCGTGGACCCACGAGACGACGCTCATCGTGTCGTCGGTCATCGGGAGGACGAGCGTCTCGCGCTCGCGGGGCGGGAGTTCCGCGTCGATGCGGTCGCGGAGCCTGTCCAGGTTCGTGCCGTCGAGGCCGCTGACAGCGACGGGTTTGGGCGCCAGCGCGGACAGCGCCTCCTGTTTCTCCGCGAGTTCCTCGTCGGACACTTTGTCCACCTTGTTGAACACGGTGACGATGGGCGCCTCGTTGCGCTCGTAGAGCGTGTCGTGGCTGGTGACGAGCTTCTCCCGAATCTCGTCGATGGACTCGCTGGCGTCGACGACCAGCAACACGAGGTCGGCCTGGTAGACAGACTCCAGCGTGGACTTGAACGACTCCACGAGCCAGTGCGGGAGGTCGCTGATGAACCCGACCGTGTCCGTCAACAGGACGTCCCGGCGGTCCATCGCCAGGCGCCGCGTCGTCGTCCCGAGCGTCGTGAACAGTTTGTCCCGGGACTCCGCCGTCGGCTCGATGTCCGGATGGCGGTCCTCGTTCTCGTCGACGTCCAGGTCGTCGGCGAGGCGGCGCAGCAGCGTCGACTTCCCGGCGTTCGTGTAGCCAGCCAGCGCCACCAGTTCGAAGCCGGACTCGCGGCGGGTCTGGCGGCGCTGCTGTTCGGTCTTCTCGATGTTCTCGAGTTCGTCCCGGATGCGGCTGATCTGGGCCTTGATGTCCTGCTCGCGGCTCTCGTCGTACTCGCCCAGCCCCATGAACCCGGGGCGCTCGTCGCGTTTCGCGAGGCTCGTCTTGGCCTCCGCGCGCGGCAGCTCGTAGCGCAGTTCCGCGAGTTCGACCTGCAGTTGGGCTTTCCGGGTCTGGGCGCGCTGCCCGAAGATGTCCAGAATCAGCCGGAAGCGGTCGACGACCTCGGTGTTCTCGGGGAGTTCCTTCCCGAGGTTGTACGTCTGGTAGGGGCCGAGGCGGTTGTCGAAGACCACTCGTTCGGCGTCCGTCTCGTCGACTACGACGGCCAACTCCTCGACTTTCCCCTCGCCGAGCTGGAGGGCGGGGTCCGCGGTGCGCGCCTGCGTCACTTCGCCGGCCACCTCGTAGCCCGCGGCTCGTACGAGGTCCCTGATTTCGGTGGTGTCCGCGACGCCGTCGTCGACCCGTTTGGCGACGACAGCGGTCTTGTTCGGTGTTCCTGTCACTCGTAGTGGGCTACGTCCCGGCGATACTTAAGCCCGGGGCGCCCCGGCTTGCCTCTCGGTGACCACTTCGACATCGCGCTGGTACTCCCTTACTATTGTGTTCTCTCTAACACGATGGGAACGCCAGTGTGTTCTATACGCCTGGCTGGCGTACTTCAACGTGCGTACCGCAGACCGGTGACTCCACCGACGGATCGCCGAGTACGGCTCCCACGCGTATCGCCCACGGACACCCACCACAACACACTCACCCACCAATGGACTACCAGGAATTCGTCGGCCAGGTCCAGCACAGACTCGAACTCCCGGAGTTCGGCCAAGCAGTGCGTGCCACGCGAGCGACGCTCACTACGCTCGGCGAACGACTCGAAGCCGGCGAGGCCAGCGACCTCGCGAGCCCGCTCCCGATGGAGATCGACCGATTCGTCCTCGAAGCCGAGTCCGGGCAGCGGTTCTCGTACACCGAGTTCCTCGACCGCGTGAGCGAGCGCGCGAACGTCGACAAGTCGGACGCGAACTACCACGCCCAGCAGCTCGTCGCGCTCCTCGCGGAGGTCGTTCCGCCGGGCAACATCGAGAAAGCCCGCAACCAGCTTCCAGACGACTACGAACCGCTGTTCGAGTTCGTCGACGAAGACGCACCCTCGACGGAGGAGTAACCGCCACACCCGTCTGGGGTTTTGTGGCCACTCGGCCGGTAGGTTTTGTCGCCACCCGGTCGATAGCCGGCCGAAACGGCAAAAGAGACTTATCAGTAGCCGACAGACAACCCTCCATGCCGGACATCAACTTCACGACGCTCGGGCTGGAGTTCGGTGGTGGCGCGGGGATCGGCGCCATCATCGGGTTCGCCGCGAAGAAAATCGCGAAGCTCATCGCCGTCATCATCGGCCTCGAACTCGCGCTGTTCAAGTTCCTCGAGTCCCGCGGCATCCTCACCGTCGACTGGGACCGACTCACAGCGGGCATGTTCGACCTCACGTCCGCCGCGAACGCCAGTACGCCCCCGTCGTGGATCAACACGATTCTGTCGACGCTCTCGGTCAGCGCCGGGTTCACCGGTGGCTTCCTGCTCGGCTTCCGGAAGGGGTAGGTCCGCGAGGCGGGACTACCCGACCGCGAATCCTGGCCGCAAACCGTCCACGTCGTTTCCGTCACCCGTTCGCTACTGTCTCGTTCTACGGCCGACGCCTCACCGCGTGTCCAGTTCGCCCTTCTCCTTGATGATCTGCGTCTCGCCCTCGCCCTCCGAAACCTCGTTCACGAGGTCGTAGAAGTCGTTTTGCATCCCCGCGGGGAACGTCAGGACGCCCACCCAGGAGCCGTCGGCCTGCCACTCCTCGCTGTCGAGTTCGCCGAACTCCCGGATCTTCGCCTGCCCGCTCCCCGCGTAGTCCGGCGGCAACTGGACCGCGACGGTGACCTCCTCGAACCGAATCGGGATTACCGGCCGGAGCGCCTCCAGCGCTTCGTCCACCTGGCTCTCCGCGGTCTCCATCGGGTCGACCGTGAATCCCGCCTCCTCGAGTGCGTTCTCGATGCGCTCCGGCGGGTGGGGCGCGTCGTCCATCTGTGGGTTGATGGCGTTCCGGGAGATGATGTTGATGAGTTTGCGTTCCTTGCGCTCCTGCATCTCCGCGCGCTGCTCGGCCGTGATCTGGATCTCCCCGCGCTCGATGACTTCCGGGATGATCTCCAGCGGGTCCGTCGTCCCGAACACCTCCTCGAGCGCTTCCTCGGCCGGCCGGTCACCCCGCGAGGCGTTCTCGAAGACGTCGCGTGCGGCGATGACGTCCTCCAGATCGCCCTCGAACTCGCCGCGTTTCATCTCGAGTGCCGCGTCCGGGTCCACGAGTACTTCGAATCGCTCGCCGTGTGTCTCGAGGCGAGCGGTCACAGCCTCGTCGAGTGAAATCATACCTATGGGTTCGGCGGGGCCGGCTAAAAGCCCTTTTCCCGAAACGAGGTGGAAACTGCGACTCGGTGGCCGGTTACGGAGGCGTCCGGGAACGCCCGAACTACGTAGAATCAGATGACGCCGGGTGAACTACCGACGCGAGCCGCGTCGCCGACCTGCGTGGGTTGGCACTCCCTGGAGCGTGGCGAGTCACTCCTCGGTTTCTTCGTCGGCGTCGCTGTCGGGGCCTGCGCCCTCGTCGGCCGTCTCGTCCTCCAGGAGGCCGTGTTCCGAGAGGTACTGCCGGATCTCCTCGTTCGAGAGTTCGAGGAATGCGCCGGTCTCTGCGTCGATGGTGCCGACGCCGACGCCCTCGGGGCTGAGTTCGTCGCGGATCTCGCCGAGTGCGCGCAGCGCCAGTCCCACGCCCTCGTCGAGGGGGAGCGTCTCGTCGTAATTCTCCTCCAGGTACTCCTGGACGGTCGAGCGGTTCTCGCCGATGGCGATGGCTTTCCACTCGTATGGCGTCCCGGAGGGGTCCGTCTCGAACAGGCGCGGTTCCCCGCCAGTCACGCCGCCGATGAGGAGCGCGACGCCGAACGGCCGGGCGCCACCGACCTGCGTGTACTGCTGGATGTGGTCCGTGATGTCCTTGGTCAGCGTCTCCACGCCGATCGGTTCGTCGTAGCGGACGCGGTTGATCTGGGCGTCGCGGCGCGCGAAGTCGATGAGCTTTCGCGCGTCCGCGACGTGGCCCGCGCTCGCGATGCCGATGTGGTCGTCTGCCTTGTGAATCTTCTCGACGGAGGCCTCCTCCATCAGCGGCGAACTGATGCGTTTGTCCACGAGGAGGACGACGCCGTCGTCGGTGCGGACGCCGATGCTCGGCGTGCCGCGCTTGACGGCTTCGCGTGCGTACTCCACTTGGTAGAGTCGGCCGTCCGGGGAGAAGATCGTGATACCGCGGTCGTATGCCTGCTGTTGGGTCTGCCCTTGCATGGTTTACCTGCAATCGAGTGTCGTCGCGCCCGCAAACGATTCCTCGCGGTCGACGTCGACGAGGTCGCCCCGGCGGACGGCACGCGTGGACTCGCCCGCGAACGCGACGCTGGCTTCCTCTGGCGGTTCGCTCGGCCGTCCTAAATACTTTTCTTCGGCGGCCCGTATGGTGCCGGAGACGCCACGCACGGCGACTCTCAGCGGGTCGCCGCGGACGCTGTCGACGCACGCCAACGCCGCGCGGCCGCGCTCGACTTCGCCGTGGCGTACGCGGATCAACGCCTCGCCCGCCCCGTCGTCGAACTCGAAGTCCAGCACGCGCAGGTCGGCGTCGGCGCTGCCGACGTCACCGACGAGGTTCTGCGCGGCGAACCAGAGGCTCCGCTGGAAGTCCCCCTGCGAGACGTCGGCGTCCGGCCACGCCTCCAGTTCCACGGCGAGATACCGCCACCGCGGCCGGAGGTGTTTCGGGAGGTGTTTCATGGTGTCTGGTGGTCGTACCTGTGGCCTCGCTGCGCTACTGCCGTTCGGCGACGATGACGCCGACCTGCCCGTGGACCATCTCGACGTCGGTCAGCGCGTAGCCTTCGTCGGTGAACGCGTCCGCGAGCACGCCGACCGTCGCGGGGTCGTCTACCTCGGGACTGTAGAACGGTTCGTCGGGGTCCGGTTCTCCGAAGAACATCACGTCCCCGAGGACGACTCTCGCCGGTTCGAGGGCCCCGATGACGGCGATTGCGTCGCGCTTCTCGTCGTCACTGAGGTGGTGCATCGCGAAGTTCGACGTGACGACGTCGACGGCCCCCTCGTAGTTCGGGTCGCGGAACCGCCCCTCGCCGAACTCGACGTTCTCGAGGCCCCGTTCGTCGGCTTTCTGGCGCGCCTCTTCGAGCATCCCCTCGCTGATGTCGCGGCCGACCACGCGCCCGGCGTCGTCGGCGAGTCCGAGTGCGATAGCGCCAGTCCCACACCCGAGATCCAGGACCGTGTCCTCGCTGGAGGCGGCGGCGTGGTCGAGGACGAGGGCGACGCACTCGTTGTACTCCGGGGACATCTCGTCGTCGTACTCCGCGGCGACCTCGTCGAAGCGAGCGGCGTGCTCGTCAAGGGTCTTCTTCATATCTACCTCTCTCGACGCCCGGCGCAATGAACTCCTCGGACGAGCGTTCGCGGTTGCGTGCCGCGAGGTCGCCCCACGCTTCGAGCCCGCCCTCTACCTGGTCGCGGTCGAATCCGATTTCGTCGCCGACGGCGAGCAGTTCCCTGGGCGCGCGAACGTGCAGGTGTGACGTCGGGTCAGCGGTCACTACGTACGGCGCGTCGTAGTGCTCGACGAGCTCCCGTAGTTTCCGGAGACCGCGGAGTGCCTGGACGCGCTCGCCGCCGCTCGCGCGCAACACGCGCGAGAAGTCGAACTCGAGGTGGACGCTGTTCCGGTCGGCGGCCTTCACGACGACGTGATTGACGTCGCCGTCGCCCCGCATCGGGCCGGCGAGGACGTCCACTCGCGGGGACTCCGCGGCGAACCGGTTCAGGTCCGGGGTGCCGCCGCGGACCAGCAGGACAGTCGCGGCGTCACGGAGGTTCGCGAGCGCGCCGCTGGTCTGCGACCGGGTCTGGGCGTCCAGTTCCACGCCGGAGACGACGTCGATGCCGTACTCCTCGACGACCTCGCTGCGGTCGTACTCCGGGCGAGCGTCGGCGTCACTGCGCACCACGACGCCGTCGTAGCCGACGCTGGCGGCGGTCGCTGCGAACCGCGCGACCGTGCTGTCGCCGTCCGGGTGGGCGTGAACGGCCTCGTACACGCCACGGAGTTGACCGGCCAGCGGTAAAAACCAGTGCGGTCTCCGGCTGTGAGCCGGTCCCAGTCCCCGGCCGCACAACGACGCCGGACGGATGCGGCTACGTGTGCCCCCGGTCAGCCTCGACTACGCGAGCGCGTCGCGCGCGTTCTCGACGGCAGACTCCTTCTCGGCGGGGTAGGCTTCGACTTTCGCGCGGAGCGCGATGCCGTCGCCGAGTTGCGCGTCCCCGCGGAACGCCTCCTGCTTGTCCAGGTGGACGAACAGCGAGCAGTTCTCGTCGACGCGCTGGTCGAGCTCCTCGCGGATGCGCTCGATGTCCGCGCCGTCGCGGAGCTGGCCGAGGACGTGGCGCATCTCGTCGGCGCGCTCGACGCGCGCGGACAACACGACGATGCGGTCGCCGAGGTGTCCCTCACTCTCGGCGCGCTCGAGGTCCACGTCCTCCGGGAGGAAGTGCCGGAGGGCGTCCGCGACTCGCTGCTCGTCCTCCGTGCCGTAGCAGAACGCCCGGAGGTCGACGTAGTGGAACGGAACTCCGCTCATTGCCGGTGGTAGTCGCCGCGAGCCTAAAAGGCTCGCTACTGCGGACCGCACTGGCAACCGACACAACCGCCTGCCGGAGTCGGGGGGTAATTTCGCTGCGCGCATGACACCGATAGAACTACTTTAATTCGTCCACAATCCGGCACCGACTGACTGATGCAAGACCAGCGCTTTCTCGAGTCCGACTGGGACTACTGTGTCGTCCTCGACGCCTGCCGGTACGACGTCTTCAGCGAACTCTACGACGAGTATCTCGACGGAACGCTCGAGAAGCGCCGGACCAACGGGTCCTCGACGCCCGAGTGGGCCTACCGCACGTTCACGGGCGACCACGACATCGCGTACTTCTCCGGGAACCCCTTCATCAACAGCCTCGGCATCCCGCTGAACGAACTCAAGTGGGGCGCGAGTTGCGACTACGAGTGGAGCGCCGACGACCACATCAGCGAGGTCGTCGACGTCTGGAAGCACGGCTGGGACGAGGACCTCGGAACGATTCCGCCCGAGAGCATGGGCGAGTCGTTCCGCGCGCACCAGGACCTCGTCGAGGGGGCCGACCGCACGGTCATCCACTACATGCAGCCCCACGCGCCGTACCTCTCGCGTGGGAAAGGCCAGAAACTCAAACAGATCCAGAAGGGGATCAAGCGCCAGGGCGAACAGGACGGCGAGGCGGACGGCGGCCTGCTGTCGGCTGTCGGTGACACGGTCCGGCCGCGCGTCGAGAGCGTGCTCGACGACAGTAACATCGCCATGAAAGTCGGACTCTGGCTGGAGACCGGCATCGGCGGCGTCGTCAGCGACGGGACGCGGGAGACGGCGATGCGGTACTACGAGGAGAATCTCCGCATCGCGCTGGCGGACGTCGCCGAGCTCGTCGAGTCACTCGACGGCGACGTGGTTGTCACGGCCGACCACGGGGAGGCGTTCGGCGAGGACGGCATCTGGGAGCACCACATCGAGACGTACATCCCGGCGCTGATGGAAGTGCCGTGGCTGGAAGTCGAGCACTGACCGTCTCCTCCTGACCGGTGTCTCTGAGCGAGCGACTCCTCAATCAGCGCTCGCGCCGGTCGTCACGGCGTCGCCGGGGTCCGGGAGGTAGGTCGCCGCAATCTCCGCGACCCGTTTCGCGCCGTTGGCTCGCATCTCTGGTGGCTCGACGGCGTCGACCAGCGCTTCGATGCCCGCGATCGAGTCGGCCGCGTAGAAGCCGGTCTCGGTGTCGAGGGCCTTCACGACGCCGCGTTGCTCGGACGTCGCCGGGAGCACGATGCACGGCGTCCCCGCGACGGCGCACTCCATGACGGTGGAGTAGCCGCTACAGATGACGAGATTCGCGCCCGCGACGTACGGCTGGAGGGACTCCTGGATCTCCCAGTCGTCGTCGCCGACGAGCGTGACGCGACGGCCGTGGGATTCCAGCGCGGCCGCGAGGTCGTCGGGGTCGACGGTGAACGCGCTCGGGACGACGAGCACGTCGACGTCGGCCTCCACGCCGGTCTCGGCCGGTGCCATCGGCGGGATTTCCGTCGCACCGGGAATCGTCGGTTCGCCGTCCCAGACCTTCGGGTGGAGAAACTGTTCGGCCGTCCGGAGCGCGATTCGGTTGCGCACCCACGCGCCGGCGCGCTCGACCGTAGTCGTATAGAACCCAGTGGGGTCGTGAGACACGTAGACGTACGTTTGACCGTCGAGAACGGCGGCGATAGCCGCTGAGATGTCGTCGGTGACCAGCAACGCAGGTACCTCTTCGGCGAACCACGCGCGGTACTGGTTCACGCGCTCGTAGACCGCGGGCCCGCTGTTCCGCAGCACGTCCACGAGACTGCCGTCCTGGAAGTCCCCGATGAAGTCGACCGACAGCGGCTCGTACTCGCTGTAGCCGTTCTCCTCGACGAACTTCGTGCCCGGTCCGCCGCCGGCGATGACGGTATCGAAGCCCGCGGCCTCGAGTTCCTCGACGACGGCGAGCATCCGGGTCGCGTGGCCGGCGCCCTCGCAGTAGTGCGCGATGGCCACTTTCGGCGG